>Ga0210244_100430_pt1 | contig 39255 bp, 24 predicted proteins | sample ChrtobMetaP3_0mM_FD_155473 | JGI IMG/M metagenome (GOLD analysis project Ga0210244, IMG submission 155473) | Chrysochromulina tobin associated microbial communities from unialgal haptophyte culture, Seattle, Washington, United States - P3_0mM | ecosystem: Host-associated > Algae > Haptophytes >...
TCTCATTCTCCTCTTTTGACCCCTAACCCTAACGTCCTCTCCCGTGAGCATCCATGCTTCCTTACTTCCGTAAGGAACACGGGAGAGGCGAGCTAGCCAAACACCCACCCTAAACCCCTACGTAGCCACTGGTTTCGAGACCTGAAAATTTGATCTGCATTACTCATACAAAAAGTTGAGAAGTTTTTGATGACCCCTTTCATCAGAACATACAAATAAAAAGCTACACAATCTTTTTGTAAATTCTTGGTGATGAAAAGAGCCACAATTCAAAAGAGAATGAAGGTGTCAGCAATGAATGAGTAATCTTCTATTCCAGGGGCTGCCGCCCCCAGACCCCCGCTTTTCTTTCCCCCGCCCCCGGACCCCCGCTTTTCTTTCCCAGGGGCTGCCGCCCCTGGAACCCCGCTTCAACTCCAGAGGTTGTCGCCCCCAACACCTTTCTGCTGCAGATCCAACAGCTGAAGCAACACCAACTTGGACCCTACGCAGATCCAGCCAGATCCGACGCAGATCCGGGCGGATCATCAGTGCGGAGAGGACGTTAGGGTTAGGGGTCAAAAGAGGAGAATGAGAGAAGAAATGACCCTAACCCTAACCCTAACCCTAACCCTAACCCTAACCCTAACCCTAACCCTAACCCTAACCCTGACCCTAAGGCTGCACTGTAAAGGCTACAGCTACAGCTGTTCGGTAGGCGCTACATTTCTGGAGACCACGCCGCCGAAAGGTCAGGCAGCTGCCATCACACGTGCACTGAGGCGGAACGGCCTTTGGCCCGCTTTGCTAAGCACGGGGCAGCCGAGCCTGCTCGCGACGAATTTGTCGTTTCAGGGCACCACGGGTCGGGAATGTAGCACGTGTTAGGTCCGTGACAGTCGAGTACTCCACTGGTTGTACTTTTTCTATAGCAGATTTCTATCAACTTTACAGAACCGCAACGCGCAAGACCAAGCACGCAAGACCAAGCAGACGATGTGAGCGGTTGCACTCTAACTCTCAGACGGTGACGGGTTTTAGGCGCGGCCTGGTGCGCGTCGCCCCCAAAGATGTTGTGCTGCTGCCCTGCTCCCCCACGGAGGCTGCCATCCAGGCTTTGACTGGGGAGGCGCTGTCCACGCGTGCCCTCGCAGGCGCGCCGTTGTCGGCAGCGTTCTCCGAGGCGTCGTCGTCGACGGCGTGCTCGGAGGTGCAGCTGCAGCACTCGGCGAGGAGTGAGGCCGTGTACAGACCAAAGGCGCCCACGAAGCAGGCGAATGCGAAGAGCAGCGCATCGTTGTAGGACGAGGTGGCGCTCCGAATAGCTCCCGCGATCAAGGGACCGACGAGCATGCCGGCGCCGAGGGGCGAGCAGATGATGGGGACGGCCAGGCGCGAGGCGAGGGGCGACAGGTTCATCTCACTGGGAAGTGAGACGAGGATAGAGTTCATAGCGCCCACGAGGCTGCCCACGCCAAACGCAAAGCCGGAAAGGAAGGGGCGCGACGATGCGAACTCAAAGGAGGACGCGCACACGAGATCAAGGGCCGCATGCACCGCAAGCAACGCGGCCCAGGTCCGCTGCCGGCCGAACCAATCCGCGGCGTACGCGAGGGGAAGGCGCATGCCCGCCGAGCCGGCGGCGAGGAACATGAGTAGCGTGCCTGCCTGCTCGAGGGCTAGGCCACGCTCGATGCCCAGCTGCAACAGGTGGACCACCGCGACCCATGAGCCCATACCGTACAAGAGAACAACGACACAGAGGCGCTGAATCCGCCCGATGCCAATGACGCTCCGCAGCGTTAAGAACGCCTCGCTCGCTGCCGCGCCGCTCCCTAGCGAGCTGAGCCCTGATGAGCTGCGCCTTTCCAAGGGCGAGGGCGCCGTGGGCGACGGGGAGGGCGGAGAAGGCGGCAGCGAGGGCTGCAGCGGCGGCGGCGAAGAAGAAGAAGAAGATGTGGACGGTGGCGGCGGCAGCGGAGAGGGCGGCGAGGCTGGCAGCGAGGGGGCGGTGGATAAGTTCGGCGCGGTCGGGAGCGGCATCGCCGAGGGCATACGCACGCAGGAACGACTGCATGTGGCCTGACGCTGGAGCTCATGCGCGTCAGGTGCAAGTCCCCATGAGAGTTCGGCCATCGCGCGTCGCGCCGAGGACTTGCGTCGTATGGGGCTGCGCCGACCCCCCGTGTGACTGCGCCGACCCTCCGTATCACTGCGTCGCACCTCGGTGTGACTCCGTTGCACCCCCCCCAGAGCCTTGGGCAGCTTGGCCTCGGCGGCGCCACTCTCATCGGCACCGACGGGTTCAGCGGCGTCGGCTTCGGGCTGCGGCGATCGAGGCGTGCGAGCAAACCTAGCACGCGTGTCGATGCGCGCGCGCGTGGGTGACGGAGTGAGGATGGACCCTTCGAAGCGCCCGCTGCCGCCGGTGAAGCTGCCCGAGCTACCAGTCGAATCCCTAGACGAGTTCGGCCGACGGGAAGCTCGTCTCGTGGTGGAGAAGATGCGAGAGAAGCGTGAGGACTCCTCGGGCTCAATGAGCAGTGCGCTCGCGAGGCCGAGTAGCAGGGCGGTCGCCGCGGCGAGCACGAGGAACATTTGCTGCCAGCCGATCGTTGCCACCATCGGCGGCAGGACCGGTCCGAGCACCAGAGGCGTGAGTGCCGCGCCAATGTTGCCGAGCGCGTGCGCGCGCGTGAGCTTTGTATTGAACCAGCGAGGCATCAGCACTATGGGCGAGAAGAAGGCGAGCGAGTGGCCGAGGCCGGTGATGATGCCAAAGGTCAAGCACAGCTGCCAGACACTTGTACATGCGGCGCTCAGCAGCAATCCAGCCACCGCGAGCACACCGCCTATCTGGCACGCGCGCTGCGAGCCGAAGCGCGAGATCGTAAGCGCCGCGAGCACCGCAAAGCCCTCCATCACGCCCATGCACAAGGAGCCGACGAGCGCCGTCAAGGCAGGACCCTCGTCGAGCGCGCGGAGCAGCTCGCCGTAGATGGCCGAGTACGCCCACTGCACCCCCAGCGTGGAAAAGCACACCAAAAAGTAGCCAAAGACCACACTCCATGCGCGCCAGCCGCCATCGGGCGCCTGCATCTGCTGATGCAGCGCGACATGCAGCCATTCGGGATCGAAGTCGACCGAGCCGGTGCGGCCCGCACGATTCAGCCTAGTGACCTCGCGCGAGCGTGCGAGTCGCCCGTTGCCGCCCAACGCGGCCAGTGTGTTCAGCCGCTTCAGCAGCCTTATCGTGCGAGGGTTGACGCGCGTGAGGCTCTTCAGAGTCACGCCGAGCCGACCCCTGGCCTTCGCGAGCATCATCGTGCCGACGAGACTGCAGCCGCTGCCACCCTCCGACGAGCCGCGCTCTCGAAATCTCTTCCTTCCGGATGCTGAACCACCAGGGGCAGCGGCGAGCCACTCAGACACCCCCGCCCACACACTCCAAAGTTTGGGCGTCGCAAAGTTTCATTCATGTTAATACACCGTCGGTGCCGGTGTGAATTATAACACACCAACACGTACGAACCAATCGCACACACGTGAAGAGCAACACATCGCACACGTTCAGACACTGTTCAGACTCGCTTCTTCTCATGCTCGCGAGGTGGAATGCGTGCGCCGCGCTCACAGACACGGTTCAGGTCGCCACATGCCCACACATCTCTGGGGTATACCACGCAAAAAATGAGTCAAGTCTTGCTAAGAAAAGGACTCAAGACTCAAGAGTCGGTCAAATCGTGACTCAGCTGTGCTGACCGGCAGGACTTGTCGACGTAGTCTTTAGTCTTATTCTTTGCGGGATCCATATGTTAATCCATATGTCATGGGGGGTAGCAGCTCGGGTGCTGTACCCAGCAGCACCTCCAGGAGAGCGCACAGCGCAGCGGCGGTGATGACAACGTCGACGGCGACGAAGACGTACTTGATCATGACAACGATGACGACGACGACGAGAACGACGACGGAGACGAGCACGACGGAGATAGTCAGCCAAGTCCAAAGTTGGCGCTTGCGCTTGCGGGGGCTCGGGTCCGTGGTAGAGGTGGCAGAGGGTGGGCTGAGGCTGAGGTCAACGCGCTCCGGGCGGGTGTGCATCGCCACGGAGAGGGGAACTGTCACTGGGCGGCTATTCGGGATGACCCACGTCTTGGCAGCGACTTGTCCTTTCGGCACGCAAGCACAGTTCGTGCTCAGGAAGGCCCCGCCGCCAAGCCAAAGGACACCCACTGCCGGCTTCAGAAGAAAGTACTAACAAGGCCGGCAGGGTCTGAGCGCCGACACAGCAGGTGACGTGTTAGTTAGTTTGTCCTAGTGAGGCCCGACGACGACGACGATGACAATGATGACGACGATGATGATGATGACATGGTCGCGCTGCATGCTCGCTTCTTCAGCGAGCACGATATGCTCAAGGACACAAAGCTCAGCACCTCAACGCACGTGGCGCTCAACGCCCCGGAGCCCGGGAACAGCAATGGCACGGCAGTCTACACTCCGGTCCTCACACCTAAGGACAAGCTGACTACGGCTGCAACTCGGGTCTTCGTGTTCGGAAACTGCCCCACCCGTCCCAACGGGTTGGGCAATAACGTGTCGAAGCTGGGGCTTGGATCCAAGGCGGCGGGCATTTGGGGACGCAACCTCGGGCAGATCGGCGGCAAGGCAACGATCAGTAGCCACGGCCAGCAGTTGGGCAACGGCGGCAGGGCAACCATCAAGACCCACAGAGTGCAAATGGGCAATGGCGGCTGTAAGTCTTCCCGCTTACTCCCATGATGAATTCTCTCCCCTTCTCTCCTCACACTACTGCTTGCCCTTGCTCAGGTCCTGAAAAGGAAAGTGATTCAACAGGTCGTCTGGAGATTACATGCTTGAAGTGCAAGGCATCCATCATAGTGACTGCGCACGCCGCCTACCAGCGCAGAAGTCTGACGAACCAATTCACAATTAAGAAATCCATGCACAAGCAAACCTGCTCGCTGAGCATGGAGCCAGCCAAGAAAGCCACCATGAGGCGAATGCGCAACGCGTCGAGCCAGCCGTCAAGGGCGCGATCATGACGGCCGACTGGTGGCTCGGCCGAGCGTCGCTCTAGCACCTCCTTGTCGTGCAAGCCTGCGACGCCTCACTGCTGTGCGCCAAGTGCGAGTACTGGCGCTCGGAACTAGCCTTCCCGTGGAGGTCGAAGGAGGCGTCGAGGGCGAAGGGGCCGCAGAGCCTGTGCCACTTTTGTCGTGATGCCGGCCACAAGGCGCCAAAGGTCGCCCGTGGCCATCCGAACGCCTCGAACGCGCCGCCGGCACTGCCACCCGCCATTCAACTCGCAGTCGAGCAGTCCTTCCCGGCCGCGCAGGAGGACGCCGAGGCGGAGGCCGTTCTCATCGAGGTGCTCATCGCCCGCCGCACCGTGGGGCACCAGGGCGGTGCGTCCTCTGAACATGAGTGCGGCCTCATGCGTCGGGCGCTACTGCTGTGCCGGGGCGATCGGGAAGCGGCGCTCTGGCGCCGACGAGGCCCCCCCGTCGGACGAGGTCGATGCCATCGGCATCTCGTGTGCGCTCGCGCCGCCGGCATGGCTGCCAGAGCAGCTCACGCGCCTGCTGACCAAGGAGCAAGGGGCGCGCCGACCATGACGTGCTCGTCATTGGCGACTATCGTGGCCGCGGCCACGCGATGGAGACCGCAGCGATGCTGCTCGAGTGCCTCGCCGAATCGGGCGCCGGCACCTTTGTCACGTCGCGCGCGTCGTCCCAGCCGTTGCGCGTGCGCAAGAAGGGCCGAACTGGCATGTCCATGGTTCGAGGCGTGATCGTTCAGGCAAGATGACCGCCCTTGGGTCCTTTTCAACTGCGGCAAAGGCGGCCTTAACGCCTTATGCTACGCGCAGCAGTGCGCGGCCAAGAAGGCGGAGGCTGCCAAGGCTAGCGCGCCCCGCGCGCTAGTCTTGTAAACGGAGCGCCACATGCACCTTAACCCCCCCCCCCTCCCCCCCTCCTCCCCCTTTGCATGCGTCACGGCACCTACAGTTCACCACAGCGCCCCGACGCGCGGCCTCTCTGTTTGCCCTTACTTGGCATCGACAGTACGACTCAATCCGGGAGAGCCGGCGAGTCAGCGCCGTTCGGTCGGACGATGGAGACGCCCGGCCCCGACCCCGAGTCGATACTCGTGCCGCCGGAGACGACCGTCATCGAGGTAGAGCCGCCGACCTCGCTCGTCGAGTACACGGAGACGGTCGAGCGCCTGTGCAAGCAGCTCGACAGGGACAAGTCCACCAAGGTCGTGCTGTGCATCCGCGGCGGGCCGCTGGTCGTGCCCGTGTGCACGGCGGCGGCGCTGCAGCGGTACGAGCTCGCGCTCGCCAAGTTGCAGAAGCGCAGCCTCCTGCTCGTCGCCGCTCTCGACGGCGCGCTCTGCGACCTGTCGCTCAGCCTCGCGCTTGCGTGCGACTTCCGGCTCGGGACGGCAGACACGTGCCTGCCGGCGCGGCCAGCGTCGCAGGCGACGGGCGCGACGCAGCCGTACGTGCCGCTCCCCATCTGGTGGCTCGCCTCGCTCGCCCTCCACGCGGGCGTGCTGCGCGCGCAGAAGCTGCTCTGGCGCACGCAGCCGGCGGGCACGCACGAACTGCTCGACTGCCACGTGGTGCACGCGCTGTGCCCCACCGTGGCGGCGCTCCACGCGGCGCGGCTGCCCGTGCCGCCAAATGTGCCGCTCGCGCTGCTCCGGCGCATCGTGCTCCAGACCTTCTCCGTCGCGGGCACCGACGTCATCGGCCACTCACTCGCCGTCTCGTCCCTCGTCATCGCCGACGCGGTCGGGCGAGCGGCGGCCGCGCACGCCCCGCTGCCACCTCTCGTGCCGCTCGAGTACGAGGTGCACCGGTCCGAGGAGGCGTGGGTGCTCACGATGCCCTCCGAGCTCGAGCTCATCTCCCTCGACGAGCTCAGCAAGGTGCTCGAGCAGCTCAACCGCGGGCTAGCCGCGCTCGCCGCCACCGGTGAGCCCCTGCCCACGTGCCTCGTCCTCCGGATGCTCGCGTCCGAGAGGGCGGGGCGGCTGCCGATGCCGCAGCAGCTGCTCGCGCTGCACGCGGTCGGCGGTGCCAACGGCCACTTCAACATGCGCCTCGTCTCATGGCTAACCAAGCTCGAGAAGGCACTCGCCAGCCTCAACACGCTGCCCCTGCCCACCGTGTGCGTCCTCGTGGGCACCGGATCGGTCGGCGCGACGGCGCTCCAGATCGCGTTCGCGTGTGACCTGCGCGCGGCGGCGCCCAGCGTCACGCTCGACTTTGGCGCCGCCTCGGGCACGCTCCCCGGAACCCTCGCCTTCCGCCTCGCGAAGCACGTGGGCGCGGGCGTCGCGATGGCGCTCATGGCGCAGGATTCCCCACTGGGCACCACCGAGGCGTTGCGCGTAGGCGCGCTACAATGGATCGTGGCGCCCAAGGCGGCGGCGGCGGACGCGCCCGCGGCCGAGGTGGGCGCGTGGCTCGGCGCATTGCTCGCGCGCGCCGCGCACGGCGCCTCCCTTCTCCTTTGCCGCTACCTGCTCCAGGATACCATCTGGATGGCGCGCCCCGAGGAGCTCCGGGCGATGCTCAAAGTGTGGCACACGGCGCCAGCAGCCGCCACGAGCGGCGCGGACGCCGGAGAAGGAGGGGGAGAAGGAGGAGTGGATGTCGTCGAGGCGGCCCCGCCGGTGAATGCGTTCTCGTCCAAGATCTCGTCGGCCCAGCTCGAACAGCTCGCCTCCTTCTTCCCCGACCAGTTCATCATGCCGACCGAGGCGTGGCAATGGAAGCTCGAATGGGCGCGGGCGGGCGCCCGCGCCGCCCAGGGAGCCGCGGCTGAGACGACCGAGGCTGGCACGGCGGACGCAGGCGGCGCGCCGCTGAATGTGCGTGTGAGTACCGAGCCGCTGGGCAGCCTCGGGTGTGTGGTGCGGCTTCGGCTGACGGGCAGCGTACTAACGGCGGAGGCGCTCGGGGCCCTCACCGAGGCGTTGACCACTCTCGAGGCGGTGGAGATGGCCAAACTCGAGCATGGCACCTCCGCGCAGATGATGCTTGGGCCTTCGGCGATGGGTGCAGGCGCGCCTCCCCCACTTCCCCCGCTCGGGCCCACGCTCGGGGTGCTCCTCGACCTCGACGAAGAGAGCGGACACCTGCTCCGGCTCGACAACACGTGCGCCTCGAGGGAGGCGTTCGCCACGGCGCTCGACGCGCTCGACGCGCTCACGGCGCAAGTGCCCACCACGGCGCTCATGCGCGGCGAGCTTGGCGCGCTCGCGCTCGAGCTGTGCCTTGCATGCAAGCACCGGCTGGCGGCCTCGGCGGCAGTGTGTGTGCGCCTCGCTGGCTGGCAAGCCAAAATGGTGCCGGGCGCGCGCGTGTGGCAGCTCGGCCGCTCTGCTCGCATCGGATCCCTCATGCGCGTGCTCCTCGCGACTCCCGCGGCCGACCTCGAGTCCCTCGTCCAGTGGGGCGTCCTCGAGGCGCCGCCGTGTGAAGACGAGGCTGATGTGATGGCGCGGCTCGAGCGACTTGCCACCCAGGTGGACGCGCCAGGCGCTCTCTCACGTGTGCTGGCCAGGCGGGAGGTCGCACCGCCCTCGCCAACGCTCACCTCGCGCACGCCCTCGGCCAGCGGCGATGCGACCGTGACGGCGGGTTCGCCGTCGGCCGCACGCGCGTCGACTGTCTCCGGCGAGGCGATGGCGAGCGCGGCGGCCGAACTGTCCGACAAGGCGTTACTCGTCGGCGGCGGCATGCTCACCGAACCGGCCCGCCGCCCCTTTGCATCCGCTGCATGGTTGCGCGAGGTGGCCGGGCTGACTGAACTGGCCGAGCTCCGACGACGCACCGAGTGGCTCCTCGTGCGTCTTCCACAGCTCGAGCCCGAGTCGGCGCTCCCCCTGCTCCAGCAGCATCTCAATGCGCTGATCGTGCCAGCGTCCGAGGCGGCGCTGCCGCGGGCACTCGAGGAGGACTCGCGCTACGTGACGCCCGATGCACTCGGCACGCACTCGCTGCAGCTTCTGCGCCAGGGCGCGCTCGCCATCGTCACCATCAACCGGCCGAGCTACGCGAACGCGTACGACGGCCCAATGCTCGATGCCCTCGAGCGTCTCATCCCGATGCTCTCAGCCCAACGGTGCGGCTGCGTCATCTTCAAGTCATCGGACCCTCGCTTCTTCTGCTCCGGCGCCGACCTCGAACGTGTCTCCAACCCGCGCGCGATGGACGCTCTCGAGCTCCAGAGCCAGCGCGTCTTCGAATCGCTTGCCAAGGCTCCTTTCGTCTCGATCGCCGTCGTCGAGGGCGCCGCCGTCGCGGGCGGGTTCGAGTGGGCACTGGCGTGCGACGTGCGCCTCGTCGGGCCGGGGGCGCGCTTCTGGTTGCCCGAGACCTCCCTCGGCCTCGTGCCTGCCGCGGGCGGCTGCACGCGTCTGACCGAGGCAGTGGGCGCCGCGCGCGCGAAGCAAGTCATCCTCTTCCATGAGCGACTGAGTGCGAACAGCGCGCTCGAATGGGGACTCGCGCTCTCCCTCTCGCCCACACCGCTCACGGCGGCGCTCGAGCTCGCCGCCAAGCTCGGCACCGACCAAGCGCTCGCCCGCACGCTCGCCAAGATGCTCATCGACGCACGTGTGGGCGGCGGCGCACACGAGGATTCGCTCCGCTCGGAGCGCATCGCCGAGGGATTGCTGTACGAGGCCAAGTACAAGCCTCGCGCCGTGCTCGTCGGGATCGGCACCGCCGCCCCGGAGGAGCGGTACACACAAGCCGAGGTGGCCAACCTGCTCGGCGTGGACGACCCTCGCATGCGAGCCATCTACTCGTCTGCCCACATCGAGTCTCGCCGGCTGGCCGAGATCGGTGCCGAGCAGCGTGCTGGTGGGGTGACCCAGGGTGGCTTGCTCGCCAAGCACCTACGCTGGTCGAAGAAGCTCGCCGCCTCCGCCATCCCGCAGGCGTGCGAGGCGGCGGGTGTGGCGCTCGATCAGGTGGGCTTCCTCGTCGTGTGCACCACTGATTGCACCTGATTGCACCTGATTGCACCCCTCATCAGGTGGGCTTCCTCGTCGTGTGCACCACTGATTGCACCTGATTGCACCTGATTGCACCCCTCATCAGGTGGGCTTCCTCGTCGTGTGCACCACGACCGGCTTCTCCTCTCCCGGCCTCTCCGCCCACGTGGCCAACCACCTGCGGCTGCCCTCGACCATCCAGCGCGTCGACATCGTGGGCATGGGCTGCCACGCCGGGCTCAACTGCATGGCAACCGCCGCCCATTGGGCCGAGGCGAACCCGGGAGTACCCGCCGTCATGTTCGCATGCGAGGTGGTCTCGGCCGGCTATGTTTGGGACGCCAGCAAGCCCGACCTCGCCGTCGCCCTCACCAACTCGCTCTTCGGCGATGGCTCTGCCGCGGCCGTGCTGCTCTGCCCAACGCCCGAGCGTCCGATCGCCTCAACGAACGCCGCGCCCAAGCCGGCCCTCTACGGCTTCGAGTCGCTGCTGCTGCCCGACTCGCTCGACTCCCTCTGCTACACGTGGCTCGAGGAGTATCACAAGTACTCGTTCACAATCTCGCCGCAGGTGCCCTACCTGATTGCATGCTGATGGCCTCCCTCATCACAGGTGATTGCATGCTGATTGCATGCTGATTGCATGCTGATGGCCTCGCCGCAGGTGCCCTACCTGATGGGCCTCAAGATCCCTGGCATGGTGCACCGGCTGCTGGCGAAGCACCGGCTGCGTAAGGAGGACATCGCGCACTGGGTCGTCCACTCGGGCGGCAAGAAGGTGCTCGACTGCGTCATGTACTCGCTCGGGCTCTCGAAGCACGCCATCCGGCACTCGCTCAACTCACTGCGGGCGATGGGCAACATGTCCAGCGGATCCTTCCTCTGGGCGTACGAATCGCTGCTGCGCGAGAAGATCGCCAAACGCGGTGAGTATGGCATGTTCATCACCATGGGCCCCGGCGCCGGCGTCGAGTGCGCTCTCTGGCGCTTCCTTTGAACGAGGGTGGGGGACTGTTGTGTTCCCCGTGATCAGCGGAACCAACGCGTACGTACATTTCGTGGCCAATACGGTACATTGTCTCACTTTACGAGCACTACACGAGCCCCGACTCGTGACCGCGCGAGCTCACCGCGGAGAATTCAGCGAAACGGTCGGTCGACTGAGCGAACAAATAGGAACGCCACGATGCAAGGCATCTTCTTCAGATGTGCCTTCCTCACAGCGCTCAGCACGGTTGATGCGTACGCCGTAGGCGCTTATGCCAGCGTGAATACACGGTCGACGGCTTCGCGTGTGTCCCTGCCGTGCATGAAAGTCGACACCGGCGGCGCTGCCATCGTGTGCAAAGAGGTTGATGTCTGGGCCGGCAATTCGCCGCTCATCCTCGACGTCAACTGGGACATCATGCCCAAGTCGCGATGGGCTATTCAGGGCACGAACGGCTGTGGAAAGTCCACCTTGCTCCGTGCCATCGCCGCGAGTGCGAAAGGCGATAAGCTCGAAGAGGGCTTGATCCTGGTCGACGCGACGCTCCGCATGGGCATGTTAGAGCAGACGGCCGTCTCCGGATCGGACAACACTGTGCGCGAAGAAGTCGTGTCTCGGATGGCGCGCTTCCAAGCTGCGACCAAGGCCCTCAACGCGGCCGTCGAGAACTGCGTCTTGGGCTCTGAGGAGGAGCTCGCGTGCCTTGAGAAGGCGCAAGAGGAGTTTGAGGCGTGCGGCGGCTACGACATCGAGGCTCGTGTCTCGAAGGTACTGCAGGGCTTGGGCTTCAAGCCAGAGGAGTTTGACAGCAAATGTTCCTCCTTTTCGGGAGGCTGGCAGATGCGCATCGGGCTCGCTCGCCTGCTCCTGAGCGAGCCCGAGCTTCTCATCATGGATGAGCCTACGAACCATCTCGACGCGTCCGCGCGTCGCTGGCTCGGCAACTGTGCGTACGCTCTCGAACACCGAGATACTGAGCCTCCAAGCACTGCGACTGCCGCTACTGCTGCTGCTGCTGCTGCTGCCGCCGCCGCCGCCGCCGCCGCCGCCGCCGCCGCCGCCGCCGCCGCGTCTGATGATGCCGCTGCCCTGGCGCTATAACTGACTGTGACTGGGATCGAGTCGGTGCCACGTTGCAGACGTCGGAGAGTATGACGGTACGGTGCTCGTGGTCTCGCACGACGCCGAGTTCGTGCGCCGAGCGGCCGACTCGATCGCCGAGGTGGCGGGAGGTCGGCTTGAGCTCTACAAGTCGATGAGCTTCGACAAGTACCTGACAGAGCGTGAGGAGCGGCAAGCACGCATCCGCTCGACGATCGAGGCGCAGGAACGCGAGCGCAAGCGGATGCAGGACTTTATCGATCGTATGGGTGCCAAGGCTTCGAAGGCCAGCCAGGCCGCCGACCGCAAAGGCAAGCTCGAGAAGCTCGCGATCAAGCAGGCGGCGGCGCAGGCACTCCTCATCGGCGAGCAGAGGAAGCCCGTCCTCACGCTGGCGAAGCCACCTTCCTGCGGCATGGCCCCTCTCGCGCTTCGCAAAGCCAACATCCGCCACCCTTTGGGCAAGCAGGACATCATCACTGAGGCGAATCTGGAGGTCCTCAAGGGCATGCGTCTCATCTTGCGCGGGCCTAACGGAGCGGGCAAGTCCACGATCCTCAAGGCGCTCTCCGGAACGATCAAGCTCGAGAAGCCCTCGATGCGCTTCGAAGACGAGCGCCTCAAGCTGGGCGTCTTTGCACAGGACCTGGCTCAGGACCTGCCGCAGGATATGGGTGCGTGCGAGTACGTGGCGCAGACCGTGCGTGTGGCCGACCCTTCTATCACAGAAGAGAAGTGCCGTACCATCATGGGCTCCCTCGGCCTCGTGGGTGAGAAGGCCCTCCGCCAGATTCGTGACCTCTCGGGCGGCGAGAAGGCGCGCGTGGCGCTCGCCACCTTCTGTCTGTCGCCGTACAATGTGATCCTGCTTGATGAGCCGACGAATCATCTCGACGTGGAGGCGATCGCGGCACTGCTCGACGCTATCGGCCGGTATGAAGGCGCGGTCGTCGTCGTGTCGCACGATCGCGCCTTTTGCGAGACGATCGCGGCTACGCACGTCGGCTACGTGGCCAATGGGAAGATCCTCGTCGAGGAGCGCGGCTTGAGGGAATCGGACTTCTCCGAGGAGGATCGGGGCGTTGTCAATGTCGCCGCTGCAACTGCAGACAGCGATCAAGGGCCCTCCGTCGGAGTGGTGGTGGCTTCCGCGCAGCCGCAGCTCGCGTGAGTCGTGTGCATGCATCATTACGAGTCGTCTAGAGTCCAGTCGTCGTCCGTGAGTTCACATCACGTCGTCGTCTTTTTCCTCTCGTACGCACCCTCTTGTATAAGTTATCGTAACAAATCGACGCAGTTTCGAGTTTTGGTCTTCACAAGCCGACAAGGCCCATTCCGAGTAGGCGGTTGAGTATTAACCGTGCAAACCGGGCCCATTCACACCGCTCGCAAGTTCACGGAGTGAGTACCTGCCTAGTCGAAGGCCTGTGGAAATGGTTGCGCATCAGGATTTCCGACGTCGGCGACGACCTCCGCAATTCAAGCGCAATTTTTACACGCCTTACTTTTTGTACCGAACCTCAACGAACCCCATATCAGCCATTTCACAGTTAGAATAGAGATGGCGGAGACGACTAAGGCGATCCTTACCACGACGGTCCTTGTGCGCTCGCACAAGCCAACGGAAGCCATGGTGGCACGAATGCGCGAGTGGCACCGCTCGCTTGCTGATGCAGGCATCCGCATGCATATTTCCATGGATGTAACACACGGACGCGACGCAGCAGACTGTGTGGTCGAGGCGGTGCCGGGTGCCACTCTGCATACTTATGACGAACAGCAACTCCTGCGAGCGTTTCCGTATCTGGGTGAGTTGATACATACGATGCCAGGTGAACGCAAGTGGTCGGGATTGGAGAGCTTGGGTGACAACACCACGCCAGAGGAGATTGGTGAAGCATTGGCAGGTGGTTGGCGAAAGTGGGCTGGCAAGCGGCACTCACTTGCTTGGGGCTTCCACGCCGAGGCCATTAGTCTATGGTGGCGGTCCGTCTACCCCGACTGCGCAGATGGTGACCGACCTCAAGCCATCTGGGTGCTGGAGGATGATGTGGGCTACACGGCCGAGCTCGCGGCGCTCGTCGCAGCGTACGCAAACGATGGGGTGGCGGATCTCATCACCGACGAGCCGACGCAGAGCGAGCCGCTGAGCGCCGTCCGGTGCCAGCTGAATCCAGATCTGGTCGCCACTGAGCCCGTGGTGTGGCAAGGCTGGTGCTGGCATGACACTTGCACAGATCTCTATAATGCATTGGTGCCAAGCGAGCGGCGATGGAAGACCAAGGAGCATGCGCAGCGCTTCTCCGCCCGCCTCCTAGACGAGCTGGCCAGGCAGTGCGACGCTGGGTGCTCAGCTTGGTCCGAGCAATTCGCGGTCTCTCTGTGCATCTCGTCGGCCAACTTCAAATGCGTCGCGCTGCACCCGAGCACCCTCCCGCCCGATCCGAAGCGTCAGTACAATCACGACGCGAAGGTGGACGAGGAGTTGTTCAAAGAGCTCTGCACAAATCCACAAACCTGCCATGGCGTACTGCTGCACGCGATGAAGTGGTAGCCCGGCCCAGCGGGTCGCCTCGCAGCCGCGCTGTGGGGAAACTGATGCTCAACAAGCTCGTCACTCGATTTCGGGTCGTACGGCAATACAAACGCGAGGCTCTTCCGCGGTTCCGGATCAATTACGCGTCGAAGTGCCGCGGCCCGGCGGTGGAGTACGTGGCGTGTCAGATATGATTCTGAACCTCGACGTCGGAACGATGCTTCTCGAGTACGTGTTGCGATCGTCATGCACACGTTTGTTCTACACAATAGAAAGGAAACATCGGCCTTCAAGACGAACAGTTGGGGAGACCTGTAGTCACCGGTTTGGATACAGAAACGAAAATACGTCTTACGTGTACCAGTACGGGAATCAGCAGACACAAGCGGAGAAGTACAACGATTGAACAACGACCACGGCGTACGGTAAGAGACGAGCAAACGTTGCGGTCCGTGGTCGGGACGGCTGCACTGCTCGCTGGATTCAGTACATAGGCAACTCTGATGGGTATGCATGCGGTGCTACTCGCCTGTCCTCTAATGATCGGCTAATGACGCTCAGCGCCGCTCACATCTGTTTTGGTGGATGCTCCCGGAGCACGCACGCACGCATCAGAGAGCTCGAGAGAACGTCCAGGTCGGCGTCGTCGCCGTGCTTTGCCTGGTAAGCCTCTTTCCAGAGTGCTGATGATGGGCTGGCCACGGATCGCATCGTCTTGCTCACGGCAGCAAAGCGACCTAGGTCGGAAGAGCAGCCCTTTGCGATGAGCTCAAGGCAATCGACCGGCAGCGCGCCGAGGCTGGACGTCGGCCTCGGCGGAGTGGCACGGCGCGGTGGTGAGCAGAGCAAATTCAGCTGAAAGCAAATGAACGGCGAGGCGGCAACGCAGTGCGCAGCAACGGCGGTCGTCGCCATGTTGCCCCGTCCGTATCCCTTTGAGAGTCCTTTTGGCTCGGCCGCTCGCTTTTCCCCGAAAGTCCAACCACTGCATACATTTCCCTTCGGCGCTTTGGAGCATGGGTGTCGTGATGACATGTTACTTTACGGTTTCGTTGCGCGGGTTTGGTCAACGCGATCTCGCTGTAGCTCACAGCCCATGTCGGTGTCTTTGCGCACTTTGCTGCTCGTGTGCGTGCTGCCGTGTCTCGCACAGTCGCTCGTGGTCGGGAGCGCTCAGCGTTCGCCTCTGGCCGTCGGCCGACCTGCCGCGGCACTGCGTCCGGGCCTCATGATGAAGTCGAAGGAGGACAAGGAGTTTGAGGAGTGGATGGCCAAGAAGCGTGCTGCTGCGGGTGTCGACGCGACAGAGGACTTTGGCACGAGCCGCCGCGTCGAGAGCTCCATCTACGCCATTGGCGGCGCCATCGCCATCGCAGTGCCCGTCATCGCCGGGCTCTGGGCGTATAACGAGGGCTACCTCACACCGCAATGATGATTGTGCAAAGATGACAGGCAAACTGCAAACCTTATAAGCGCATCTGTGCTCGTCCTATGTAGACGTGTAGTTAATATATTATCGTCCTCCATGCTCATTCTCCGCATGGAACGACCGCGCAGGGAGTGTTGAGAGGCACTCCATCCCGGCGACACTGCTGAGCGGGGCCTCGCGCACCTGTGGCTATTTTTAGGCGCTGCGCTGGTGAGCCGGCACTCGGAGCTCTCGCGCGTCTCTCGCGCTCGCGCGCATTCGGAGCCGTGGCCTCGTCTCGCGAGTTATCCAGTGTGATCACACGTGTGGAGCACCGGCCCGATCTCGCACGGTCGTTACACAGAGCAGACTCAGGCTACTTATTACCCTTCGACTTGCCCTGATTGCGCCGCCGCTCGTCTGCCTCGCGCTGCAGCTTGCCGCCCGAGAGCAAATTGGCGAAAAAGTCGACGCTCTCCGCGTCATCCTCAGCCGCATCGCCACCCTCGACCCAGCCTTGGTCGACGTACGGCAGCCGGAGGTCAAAGCGCTCGCCGTCTGCGAGCCCGGGGCAGCAGCGGCGGCAAATAGTAGCACACGGTGAGCGAGCGAGCCGCAGCAGCGCAGGCTCATACGAGGGCGCGTTCGGGCCTCGGCGGCATGGCCTCACTGTCATACTTGCCCCCGGTGCCAAACTCGCCGCCCACGCCAAACGACGCCATCGGGAACTGAATGCCGCCTTTGGGCACATCCTCATAGCCGAGGGGCTTCACCTTGTCGTCGGCCTTGCGCTTCTTCCACTCCTTGATCGGGTCCTGAAACGGGTTCTGCTGCCACCCGATGCGGTCGGCGGCCTCGCGGCTTGCCACCCTACGGTTCTCCTCGGACTCTCTTAGGTACTTTTCGCGCGCCTTTGGATTGCGCCGCCGCTCGAGGATCTCCTGCTGCTCGCGAAACTGCTGCCTGCGGATGAACGGTTGCGGAGCGTCGAAAGGTTGGCGCGGTGAGCACACAGCACGCGCGTGGAAACGAGGTGCGGCTGCGGCGCTGCGGGCCGGCGCGCAGCTAGGCTAGCGGCGGTATAGTGGCGGAGGCATGGAGCCGAGGCGGAGGTGCGAATCCTCTGGCGCTCACTCCTTGCGCGCGGCAGCGTCCGGGTCCTCCTTGAAAAGATTGGCGAAGGCCGAGAAGAGGCTATCTCCCTCGGCGCAGCGCGGGGCGGGGCAGCGCGATAACGACGGCACGGAGAGCGGCGCATGCAGCAGCGCGATCGATGTGTAGAGGCTAATGAGAGGGCCTGCCATTTCCCGCAAGATTAATTCTGTGAAAAAAAATCGTCCGCGAATCGATTCATGTACATTCGTCCGCGTATGAGAATCCAGATCGCGCCGTGCCGATGCGCGCCGTGTTGCACACCCATTGGCATGTCACACACCCTTTGCGCAGTGCCCGCGAAGAGACTCCAGCGCGTTCGATTGCGCCACTCTCCCACACGGCTCGCCTGCAGCCTTCTCTCGCTACGCTGACAGATTGCATGTCGCTATCTCCGCAGGCACGCGCGCGCAGGCGACTGATCAGGCCGCCATCGAGTGACCATGTACGGAGGCGGTGAGGCCCTGCGTGCTGCTCGAAGGACGCGCGCGTGCGCCCGCCTGATAGAGACGCCACTCACGCTGCGTTGCGTCTCTCTCCTTCCTCAGACGAGGTCTCCGCGATCGTCATCGACATCGGCTCGACATGCACCAAGTCGGGCTTTGCGGGCGAGGACTGCCCCAAGTTCGTGGTGCCATCCTCGGTCGGCATCCTGGGCGGCGAGGAGGCGGGCGCGAAAGCCGAGTACCGTGTCGGCACAAACGCGCTCTGCCATCGGGTCGACGGTATGCGCATCAGCAGCCCGCTCTCGGACGGCATCGTGCAGGACTGGGACGCGTGCGAGGCGATCCTCGAGCATACGTTCAAGTCGTGCCTGGCATGCGTGCCGTCGGAGCATCCGGTGCTCTTCACGGAGCCGTCGCACAACACTGCCGCCGCGCGCGAGAAGCTCTGCGAGCTCGCCTTTGAGAAGTTCGACGTGCCCGCCGCCTTCCTCTCGAAGAATGCAGTGCTCGCGGCCTTTGCCTCCGGGCGCGGCACGGCCCTCGTGCTCGACGTCGGTGGCGGCATCATATCGGCGACGGCGGTGCACGACGGGTACGCGCTCACGCGCTCCGTGCGCCGGCACAACTTTGCGGGCGACGCGATCACCGAGCTTGTAGCGCGCTCGGTGCAGCTGCGCACGCCTCCGCAGCCGCTGCTGCCCCTATACTCTCTCAAGCGATCGGAGGTTGGCCCGGGAGAGTTCATGTACTCGCCGATCGACGCGCCGGGGACACACCCAGCCTTCCACCGGTACCACCTGCTCCAGCTCTTCCGCGACGTCAAGGAGTCTGCCTGTCGCTGCGCGATGATCGCCCCCACGCCCGCCGTGCCCCTCGACTCCTCCAAATGGGACGTGGAACTCCCCGACCATTCCCTGCTCGACGTCGCTTGGGAACGCATGCACGTGCCAGAGGTGCTCTTCGAGCCGAGCCTGCTACGCTCGAGCCTGCCGCCCTGCCTCCAACCAGGCGGGGGTGCCGACGCGGCCGCGATCGCCGCCGGAGCCGCCGAGCTCCAGGGGATGGTGCCCGACGGCTACATGGCCCTGCCTGATCTCGTGGCCGAGACGATCCGCAGCTGCGACACGGACGTGCGGCGCGAGCTGTGGGGTTCGATCATCGTGAGCGGCGGCTGCTCGCTCACTCCCGGCCTCACCGAGCGGCTCCACGGCCGGCTCAACGAGCTCGTGCCCCAGATCTCGATGAAGGTCAAGATCATCGCGCCGCAGACTCCCCAGGAGCGTCGGTTTGCCGTTTGGATCGGAGGCTCGATCCTGGCGTCGCTCGGCTCCTTCCAGCAGCTCTGGATGTCCAAGCAGGAGTATGACGAGCACGGCGCCTCAGCTATCCATAAAAAGTGTCCCTGAGCCACGTGTCGCTAAGTACGCAGGAGCGCCGCACGCTGCGACCGGGCACCAAGCGCAAGCCGTTCCGGAGCGGCCGTCTCACTCGGTCGTCACTGAGTAGACAACAAAAGCCAGACAACGGACGCCAGCCCCAGTGTGGCTGTGCCGCGCATATTCATGTGTTCTTAACCTGGCATCGTCAGCCGGTGCCCGGTGGGCTTGTATCTATAAATGCCTGGAGCTGGACGGGCCGGGACGCGACCGATCGCAGGAAGGAACGGGGAAGCGTTTCAGCGTACCTCCGTACCCGAAACTCCAAAGCGTGTAAGTGATCGGATCGTCCACGGACCGTCCACGCAGTTAATGTCCACAGACCGGTTTTCCACACGCGATCCGACCGATTAGCCCCGCCCGAGCGCGGTTCGGTCGCGCGCCCCAAGGCGGTTCTCGGATAGACCCGTTACCTCGACCGACTCGGTCGGTCGTCGCGCGGTCCATCTCCATGGTCGTGCTTCCACAGCCTGAGACCTGAAACTACACATGCGCCGCGCGCGACTGATAACTGGCGCCAAGTCGATAGTCCATACGAGTTGACAGCGTTGGATCGTTCGCGGGATCGGCGCGCGCGGAAGGGTCGTTGCGAATGTCATCGGCGGCGCGGCGCCGGTAGGCACCCATTCTGCCGTGGCGAGGATAGGGCGGTTGGCAGCACAGGCTATCCAATCCTCTCCACTACCTATCAACTGAGGCGTCCGCTACCTATGAGGCGGGCGAGGCGGCCTCATCCGCGGCCTGGAGTAATTGCAGCAGTTGAGTACGCGTGGTCGCCTCTGCCGCTCGCCACGCGCTAGTGCAGCCGTCGTGCTCTCGCGCGAGTCCACTCTTCTTGCCGCCATTCGGGGAGCTGATCACACCTTGGGGATCAGCTTGGCCATCAGGAGACGAGGGGGGCTGCAGACACGTAGCCTTCTCGGCTGCCGCCTTCTCGGCCGCCACCTTCTCGGCCGCCGCCTTCTCGGCCGCCGCCCTCTCGGCCGCCGCCTCCTCGGCCGCCGCCTTCTCGGCCGCCGCCCTCTCTGCCGCCGACTTCTCGGCTGCCGCCGCCTTCTTAGCTGCCGCCTCCTTGGCTGCCGCCTCCTTGGCCGCCGCCTTCTCCTCCGCCTCCGCCTTCTTAGCTGCCGCCTTCTCCTCCGCCTCCGCCTTCTTGGCCGCCGCCTTCTCCTCAGCATCGGCCCGTTGGGCCTCCCACACGCACGCGCGCTGCGCGAGCAAGGCGGCGAGGCCCTGATCCAGTACCAGCTGGGCCTTGGCCAAGAGCGTCGCATCCACCTTCTTATGATCCTCTTGAGAGCGTCCACGCTCGAGCGCCCTCTCGAGCGCCATCAGATCGATGCCGCGACCAAAGAGGCGCGGCTGCATCGCCTCGCGGACTCGTCGCTCCTCCGCTGCTGCCTCGTCGGCGAATTGTTTGGCCGCTCGCGCCTGCGCCTTTTGCTCCTTGGTGACGTCCTCCATTGCGTGCGAGAGCGCGCGCTGCACCAGCCGAGCCGCCAGCTTATGATCGAGCGCCGCCTGCGCTTCGTTGAGCAGCGCCGCATTCACATCGCGGGCCCGCGCGCTCGCGATCGCGCGCTCGAGTGCCTCGGTGTTCACCTCCTTGTAGAGGAGCCCCTGAGGCTGCATCGTGCGCCGCACCTCGCTCTCGGCCGCCAAGGCCGCCTCTTTTGCGCGACGCTTCTCTTCGAGCCGTGCACGAACAGCAACTCCCCAATCGGTGGGGGCGGTGGTGGGATCGGAGCCCTTTTGGTCGGAGCCCTCGTGCGCACCAAGGCGCGCGCGCTTCACCGTCTCCGAGCATACGCTCTTCGTCGTCTCCAGCAGCGCTGGCGACTCAACGGTCTGGGTGGCACCTTGGGCCGAGGCCGCCCTAATTAGGCAGGTGGCACCGGAAGGCGAGGCCGGAATCGGATAGAGTAGAGGCACTGCTACTGTGCGGGTGGACGAGCGGACCCGCGCCCGCGGCAACGCGGGTACCGCCAACGCCGTCGACGCGGAGGAATCCTCAATCGCTTCGTTCCTCTCGGCGGGAGGCGCAACTCGGCTCATATCTCGGCTGATATCTCGGCTCATAGGGTCGGCACCGGTAGGATCGGGTCTCGAGATCATCGGGTTGTGCGAGCGAGCATTGGCAGTGGAATTGGAGCGCCGGTGGAGGGCGTGCCGAGGCTTGGGCGCCCCCTCAGATAGTGTCCGCTTATGGGAGCACGGTCGGAGGGCGTTACAATGCTCCCCAGCCACCTCCGTCGCCATCTCCGTTGCCGCCTCCGTCGCCGCCGATTCGCCCGGCTCCGTGCGCAGGTCCGCCTCACACGCACGCTTCTGCTTCAGGCCGCCAGCGAGCCTCACCGTGTACAGGCTCGTCGCTGCATCGAACTGCACGATGGCCGCCGCCGACTCGCTGCCATCGCTCCGTTTGACCATCACACGCGCTCCGATGGCATACCGCTGCACATCCCTGCCCGCCTCCGCACCAGCACTGGCGCCTTTCGTATCAGCTCCCAGGTCGCGCTCGACACGGCGCTCGGTGCCAACCTCCGGCGGATCGGGCGATCTCATCACAATCTCGCGCGATCTCATCACAACCTCCGGGGGATCGGGCGCGCTCGACACGGCGCTCGCACTTCGAGGACCGAGGCTCATCGACGCTCCAAACCGAGTCGAAGCGCTCAGAACGACGCGAGTCGAGGCGACGAGAGATTCGCGTATCTCGACTGAGCGAGATCGTATCTCGACTGCGCGAGATCGTGGGCGAGGTGCGCCAGCGGAGGCGGCTGAGGGGTTAGCGAAGGCGGCGGCGGAGGCGGCGGCGGCGGCGGCGGCGGCGGAAGCCTCGGCGGCGGCGAGGGCAAGCGCAGGCGGCGGGAGGAGCGCCTGACGCGCCTTGGCTCGGAGCTTTTCGAGTGTGGAAGGCTTGAGAGGCTCCCCACCCTGTGTGACGATGGCGCTCAGGATGGCGCTCACGATCTGATCGGGTGGCGCCTCGCGCAGCGGCTGCAACGCATGAGAGGCCGACAGCTCGTCCGCATGCTTCGCCGCGAGGATGGTCGGCCGCATCACGTGGAAGCATGCGAGCCCCACCAGGGGCATCACGTGCGGCCCAAGCACGAAGAGGAGATCGTATACGCGCAGAAGGGTGGGCACGGGGAGCACATTCGCCCAGAGGCTGAGGAACCAACGCATCACGAGCAGCTGCACCGGCACCTCGAGAGCCGCCAGCTTGGCCGCCACATCGGGCATCCGCTTCGCCAGAAGCTCGGCGAGCACCTGGGAGTCGACGAGCGAGCCGATCATGTGCTGGGTGAAATGGTCGGGCAAGTAAGCCTCGACGATGATGGCGAGGAGCCAGAAGGCGTCCTCCTCGTGCATCACGCGGAGCAGCCCTGCCGCGATGAAATTCTGACCCTGCACGTACCCGCAGCTCGGCCGGAACGCCGCGAAGGCGCGCAGGACGCGACGCAGACGATTTTGCGTGGCCTCGTCGAGTATGCCGCTGCGGGGAATATCGAGCTCGATCTGCGTCTCATTGGTCGTGCGGCGCGTGCTGTTCTTCCCGGCCAGAAGCTGCTCGTACATACCGGGCTGCACTTCGGCCGCCGCCCCGGAGAACGCCATCCACACCCGCGAGCGGAGCGCAGGCGGCACGCCAGTCCGGAGGAGGCTGCGCAGTGTGCTCTCAGATTCCCCACGGCCAGCCGTCTTGGCGAGCTGCACCCATCGTTTTTCGATGGGCGCGAGGTCACTCTCTTGCTCTGCAGTCAACTCAGTGCGGTCGTCCTCGCCCGTCACGTTGAGTGACATGTTTGACTGCGGCTTCGGCAGCTTGAACCGAGAGCGCGGCCGAAACCGGGTTTCACACCGGCACGGCGCCTATGAAAGACAACAGCTGGACACAAGCAAGCAAGAAAACTTGTTGCTTTTTGCGGAACATTCTGCACGACATCAGAAGAGCCGCCCGCCCGCCCGCGCGTAAACGCGCCGTCCCGGCGTCCCTCGCCGTCCCTCCGGCTCGCCGCGCCAAGGGCACGAGCGCGGCGAACCATGTCTCAGCGGGCTCGGCGCGAGTCTCCTCTTGAGGACATGTTCCAGTTTGGCCAGCGCGTCGACCTCTGCGCACGCCTCCGCGAATGTCTCGCCAACTACCCTGAGGATGGGCTACTCAAAGAGATGGTGCAAAATGCAGACGATGCGGGCGCAAGCACTTTCAAGGTCATGCTCGACCGTCGAAAACATCCGGACCGCAAGCTACTTCTCGAGGGTCGCCTCGCTTCATTCCAGGGCCCAGCCATCTGCACGTACAACGACGAAAGGTTCACCGAGAAGGACCTCGCTAGCATTCAGAGCGTGGGCAACTCGCTCAAAAATGATGCGGACGGCCGTACCAAGACTGGCAAGTTTGGGCTGGGGTTCAATAGCTGCTATCATGTGACCGACTGCCCGGGTCTTCTGACTGGCAAGCGTCTTTTGTTCCTTGACCCCAGCCAGAAGCACCTCGCCAACGGCGACACCGGCATTGGCTTCAACCTCCACCAGCGACACGTCGACAGTGCGCCTGATCAATTCGCGCCATGGCGGATCTTTGGCTGCGACCCGGCCAAAGAATTCAACGGGACCATCTTTCGGCTGCCGCTGCGCACCAGGGCCCACGTTCGCGGCTCGGCTGGTGAAGGCATCTCACCGCGGCCGTACTCGCTGAGCGACGCCGACGATCTGCTCAAGAAGTTCGTGGAGTCGCTGCCGGATCTCGTCCTGTTCCTGCAGTGCGTGCACACAGTCGAAGTCTATGAATGGCGGGTCGGCGAGGCGGCGCCTCGGCTGCTCGCCAAGCAGAAGACGTGCGCCTGTGGAACCGCCGATTCAATGCCGAGAGCCCACTTACGAGAGCTACTGGACAGACGAGCCACGCAGGACCTCACACGGCTGGGCGTGCACCACTTTTTGGATCATTTGAGCGTGAGACTGTCCCAGGCCGGCAGCGCCGAAGGCGAGGCGTACACCTGGTTGGTCGCGCAAGCCTTTGGTGGCGGCAAAGCACTGGAGATGAGCGTGGATCAAGACGTGCTCAGCCGTGGGCTCAGGCCGCTGCCATGGGGTGGCGTGGCCGCACGACTGCAGCAGCCTACCCGTCAGCTCGAGGGGGCTGGCCCGAGCTTCAAACGGTCGCGCATTGAGCTCGCAGTACGAGGCCGGCCCTTTTGCACGCTTCCGCTGCCGCCGCACACAGGCCTGCCAGTGCACATCAATGGCTTCTTCGAACTGAGCACCAGCCGGCGCGACGTCTGGACCGACACGTCGGGCGTCGGATTGGCCTTGCTCAAAGCCAACTGGAACGCGGCTCTGTTAGCGTCGGTGGTGGCACCGTGCTACGTGGCCTTGATCGAGGCGGCGCAAGAGCTCACGAACACTTGGTCGGAGTATTACGAGATCTGGCCGCATGCTCGACCAGCGGAGCCTTGGGCTCAGCTAGTCGATGAGCTGTAACGCATCGTGCATCACGAACCCTCACGCAGCCAGCCCCCGAGGGGCTCTGCCCTCACGCCTTCATGCCGCCCGTTTCCACAGGTACGTGCTGCTGCTCGAGCGCAAATGTCTTCGGTTCGAGAGCGGCAAAGGCGCCGGACAGTGGATCGCACCCACCGCCGCGTTCTTCCCCACGGCCGAAATGGACCATGAGTTGCGCTCGACGCTAATGCTCCTCGAGCTTCCGATCGTCGAGCCGCCGCCCGGAGTGGAGATGCTGCTGCGTAGCGCCTGTGTGCACACAAGCTCACGGAGCGGCGCCAACCCCAACTCGATCGCAAAAGCCACCCCTGCTGTGGTGCGCAACCATCTTGTGACCCTGCACAGCGGCTGGGAGGGCGAGCTCAACGATGCGCAGTGCCAAGAGCTGCTTCAGTACTGTCTTTCAGATCTTTGCAGTGAAGCACTCGACCCAGCCTCGGCGTCCTCAGCAGAGGAGAAGGAGCAAGCGCGCCGCATCCACGACGAGGTGAGCCAGCTGCCTCTCATCTCGTTGAGGAACGGCAACCGAACCAGCTTCGCATCCAGCGCAATCTGCGTCGTGTTGTGCTCGGCCGAGGACTTGATGTTGCGCCTGACGCCAGCCCTCGTGATGTCTGTCCATCCTACCTCTCTGCTCTGGGCCCACTTGCACGAGCTCGTCGACGTCGATGCTTTCAGTGGCAAGCTTAGCTTGCTGCCAAAGTTGCCTCTGGAGTTGCTGCCGCGCTTAGTGCTACCGGCACACTGGGAGCACCAGACGCATCAGCGACTGGCAGATGACGACGACGTGGAGGACGGACGCTCCGCGGCGGAGCTCGCACGCGTGTGGGCCTTTATTTCACGCCATCATGCAGCGAGTGTTGTCCCCGACGTGTTCAACTCCTGGCCGATGATCCCTTCCACCGACGGGACTGCCCACGCATTCGGCCACACAACGATGCTGCAGGTGCCGGACGGCTCGAGTGATCTTCTCCAACGATGCCTGGAGCGGCTCGGCTGTGTGTATCTCCACCCGGCAGTGCAGGAGTGGTACACGCATCGGCTCCAGGCGCATCAGTCGGAGGCCCTCTCGATGCACCCTGACTTGGTTGCTTGTACACCGCTGCTGAGCGTCGAGTCGGCACTTCAAGCGCTGCAAGAGGCGCTGCGCTCCACGCCTTTAGATGCAGCAGCAGATCGGGACAGCGCAGCATCAGGTAGGACGTCGGCGCTCCTCGCAGAGCAACGGCTCGTCGAGGCTACACCTGCTGAACGCCACTCCCTGCGCGACTTCCTGACATCAGGCGTCCACGTTTTTCGCAATGCCCTGTCTGATGCTCGTCCTGCAGAGGACGGCGAAGAGATCTTCCAATGCGACCATTGCGATTTCGTGAGCACATACGAGGTGGTGATCGCGCATGAGCAAACGTGCACTGCTGGCCAGGAGGACGTGGGCGCCTCGTATGATGTGCTCACGAAATCGCGCCTTGTACGCTCGCTACCTATATTCCAGGTCGCAGGATTTGCTGAGGACTTCACATCCATCGATCTGGAAGTGCACATGCTACCGCCCGTCGATGTCGGCGTCGACAGCTTCAACGCCAAGTTACTCGATCAGCTTTGCAAGCTTGGCCACGAGAGGGTCATCTTTCTACGCAACTTCACAAACCCCGCGGTTGGCCTCTGTGTCACGGACGTGAAACTCAACCAACTCCTGCATAATCTCAATGTGCCCAAGCTTGAGTTGAGCTCGTTCTACATGCAGCACGTGTTGCCTAGGATCGATGATCTGCCACAAGAGCTCAGCGATCACGTGATGCACCAGGTCCTGCGTAGCTTGACACAGCTCAAAGAGGGAGAGATGGGCGCCGAGATTGAAGCAGCACTGATGGAGATGGCCTTTGTGCCGTCGGAAGACGGCTCACTGCACCGTCCCTCGGAGCTCTTTCATAAGTGCATCCTCATGACTCCACTGGGAGAAGCCCTGAGCAAGGCAACCTGTCACGCGCGCTTCATCCAGCTCAGGTGGCTGCTGACGTGCGAGGATCCTTCCGAGCTTCAGGCCCTCGAGACACTCGGTCTGAGGACCAGCGTGACGCGTCGATTTGTCGTGGACCTGGCTATCGAGAGCAGCCAAATGGACGGAGATTGCGATCTCTCAGCGGCTCTCCTGCAGCATATTTGCAATGACACTTTGCTCGTCTGTGGCGAGACTGACACCACGATGGCTCTTGAGGCATTCAGATCGGAGATGTGTAGTATCGAGTGGCTTCCAGTCCGTGTCGACGACCGTGGGGTCCTGCCCTTGCCTGAGGAGAGACATTCGTCGCCTCGTGCCAGAGCGTGCGACGTCCGACCTGAGAGTGATGCTCCACTCGTCTCCGCGTCCACACGCCTGCTTTGCCATCTCTCGCCGCTGCCTGCCGAGGTGAAAAGTTTCTTCGGGTGGAACCAGCCGCCACCTTTGTCAGTCTTACTGGCACAGCTTCAAGCCATGGCATTGGTCTCCGTGGACGATCTGAATCGGGCGCAACACACAGAGTTCAGCGGGCACATGAGGAAGCTCTACGAGACTCTGGATCGTGTACTGTGCAGCTTGAAGCCTGAGCAGCCCTCTGACCAAGATTCGGCGCACCTTCAAAGGGTGGGAGTCACTGCGTGTGTGTGGCTCGAAGATCGCTTCTGCTTCGTCGCTCCATTGCGCGTCGCAAAGAGCGGGTGCGGCGGCGCTAACCTCATGCCGCACCTCTTCAAGCTGCCACCGTGGCTGCAGCAGCACTGTGAGACAGTCATGGACATGCTCGGAGTGCGTCAAGCCTTTGATGCCGCCGATGTTAAATGGGCAGTCTCTGAGGCTCGCACGGTGCCGTTTGAAGAGAAGCCGGCGGAGAAGACGATTCGCGCCTTGCTTCAGGGAGATCGACAGGGTACTGACGAGGCGTTCATGTCGGACTCCATCCTCAATGAGATCAAAGGAATACTTGGCCAGTACCCTGATGGTGATGCAGTCCTGGACGAGCTGCTGCAACACGCAGACGATTCGGGCGCCACCGTCGTACGTCTGGTGCTGGAAGAAGAGGGCGTGCAGCACGGCACGCTGTCGTTGTGGCCTCAGCTTCAGGAGCACGTATACGAAGGTGATGAGTCGTCGCAGGGACCGGGTCTCTACTGCTACAATAACGGGGTTGGCCTTCCGGATGATGAAGACTGCTTTGCAATCCGCTACATCCGGTCCGATAGCCAGGCTGGGCGAGCCACCAGCGGTCTGTTCCGCCCAGGAATCAACTCCATGTATCACCTGACCGACACTCCCGCCTTACTCAGCAACCACCGCTGGCTCTTCTTTGATCCCCACCGGCGCGCCTTTGCTGACGGCGGCACTGAGGTAAAACTGGCAGTCGGTGCCGACTATGATGGCGACGCAGCTTCAAGCCCTACCGACTTTGCTGACCAGTTTAGTCCACTTTGCCTCTTTGGCGGTGGTGATGATGGCGACACTCACTGGGATATGCGCTCTCGGTACCGCGGCACATTGTTACGCCTGCCGCTTCGGCGCGCTAGCGAAAGATCGAAGCTAGGCGGCCCGTACTCGCACGACAAGGCGCATCAGTTGTTGGATCGTCTGCGCGCGCGTGGCCCCGAGATATTACTCTTCTTGAAGAATGTGCGCCGCATTGAAGTCTACGCACGCGACCCGGGAGGACGGCCTACCCGAAGCAACATTAGTAATTTCCATACTAAGCTCCGATTCCGTGTCGAGCGTCAGGAAGAGTGGGCAAGCGGCGCGCGTGCTGTTGCGCAGTGCGTGCAGAGTATGCCCCAGCACGAGCAGCTGTATCAACATCTAGTGACGGCAGAAGCGATCATCGAGAGTCGTATGCTCACGATGCGCGTGACCTCTCCAATTGCGCCCGAGCAGCCAATATCAGAGAGCCGATGGCTAGTCTGCAATGCGCTGACGATGACGGAAGAGATGCGTACCTTGTGCCTGAGCAACGAGGGGCTTGGTCTGAAGCTGATTCCGTGGGTGGGGGTGGCTGCTAAACTTGAGCAAGAGCCTATCGAGGGCCGTGCCTTCTCGTCCCTCCCGCTGCCGATTAAGACTGGCCTGCCGGTGCACGTGAACGGCTCATTCGAAGTGATCGATGGGCGCGAGAAGCTCTGGACGATGCGCGATGGGCTGCAGGGTGAAGCCTCCGTCAAGGCCCTCTGGAACCAGTTGCTGATCTCGGATGTTGTCTCGCTGTGTTACAGTGCGGTGCTGGTCAAGGTAGCGGAAATGGTGCCGCCGGGACACTTCTTCACGCTATGGCCAACGGAGGTCGCGGAGTCGTTTCAAAGCATGGTGAAGGCAGTGTATCGCCGCATTGTACATCTCAAGGTCCTGCCTGGGCGCGAGCGCTGGCTTTCGCCCGCACGTGACGAGCCAAAGGTGATGCTGCGAGCAGAGCAAGGTCTGCCCAATGATGGCATCAGGAGGGCACTTCGGCAGACGGCAAACGACGAGCTCTCGCGCGCGGGCGTGGCTGTACTGGAAGTGGTGTTGCCTTCGCCGGTACTCAAACTGCTCCAAGACGCACTGCAGGCGCTCGATTTGTCGACGCTCAAGCAGATCGATCCGCAGGTAGCACGCAGATTCTTTCGCAGAACCGAAGCTCAGTGGCCTGGCAAGATGGCCTGGCTGGAACACCTCAGCCGCATCTCGGGAGTCAAGCTGCTGCTCTTCTGTCTATACGAGCACATCACTCTCGACACTCCGCTCCTAATCACTGGAAACCCTCACATGCACGAGCTTTCAGGTCTGCCATTTCTGCCCATCCTTGCTGCGCCCCAGGCGCCGTGGCAGCTGCATTGGGCCACACTCCAACTCCAGCGGGATCTCCGAGGCAACCAGGCTCCGCGTCTTGCACTGCTGAGCCCAGAGTTTCTCACTGATATTGGGCTCACCAGAGAGGCTTCAGAGCCAACAGGCTGGGTGGACGCATTCCTCTATCAGGTGCACCGTGTGGTCGACACACACGCCATGAACGGTGTAGGCGAAGGGAAGCTCCTCGAGTTTGTCACTAAGCTTGCGAGCGCCCGTGCACACGAGACGACCTCTGGCATGCCTGGCCATTCCGACCCAGTCAGGGTGAAGGGTGCATTGTGCTCCAACTTGATGGCTGTGAAGCGAATGGACGCTGACAGCCGTGAGGATAAGAATCTTCAGCTCGACGTGTGGGTCGGCACCCTTTTGCATGAGTGTGTCCCAGAGCTTCGTGCCTGGGTCTCCGCTCCAGAGAATGGTGCGGCTTTGCGACGTTGGGTACTGCACTGTTATCCGCAGCTGCTTGCCATTCTCAGCTCGGTGAATACGAGCGGAGGGTTTTCGCGCCTCGTGGTGAACAATCTGAAAGCAGCCATCCTTGATTTACCCGTGTTCACTATACCTGAGGCAGTGCAGGCAGAATCGGGATGGCATCGACAAGTGTCACTCCTGCCAAAGTTGCTCGGTGCGAGACGTGTGGATGAGCCGCATCCAGCGTGGTGGCTCTCGGTCGGTGCCTGCCTTAAGGGTCTGGCCGGCCCGGCTGGAGCGCGATGGCTGCAGTGCGCGGATGTCGATGAGGAGCGGCTGCTCGGCCTGCTGGGCGTGCCGCAGCTGAAGACGGTTGACTTTTACATCGAAGAGATCTTCCCGCGGTTGTCTTCGCTCATGCAGACCGTACCCGAGGCCGGCGAGTTTGTCGCGCATATGCTCAGCAACTTGGACAGCCTCGTCAGCGAAGGTGGCGAGCGCGCCTTCGACGCGTTGAAGAATCTGCCCTGCATCAACTCTCCCTTAGGACTGCTTCGACTCAGTGAGCTGACTCATCCAGATACCGTGTCGAACGTGGCGCCTGAGGTCAACAAGGAGGGGTTCGACGCTGTGTTCTTTGCGCCAGATGCCACGCTGCGTAGCACCGTTCCGACGGCGCAGCTCGAGCGGCTTGGCATGGACAGTCGGCGCGGCATCCTGGCGGCGGCGCGGCGAGTAGAGTCGGGCCAGGCTTCGGAGGCTGTCTGGGCCTGCCTTGTGCTCAACCACGCGACCCTTTTTGGCGAACAGCCCGTGCGGGTACCCGCTCAACGGCTACACGTGGCACCGATGAGCAGTGAGGACTTTGTGGTGGAGCTCCTGGGAGATCTGAAGCTGCCTGTGATGGCGCAGGGCGAGCCGGGCGTGCCCTGGCCGGCGGGCGTGCATGGAACTCCCTTTGCGCCGTGCGCCGCCGTACAGCCTTACGCCAAACGTTTCCTGGTGTCGGCCTCTAGTCAGGTGCTCAAGTCCGATGCCCCACTCGCTCCGCCCAGGCTCGCGGACATGTTAGGCTGGAACGAGCGAGTTCCACTTGAGGTGCTGCTCATGCAGCTGCGTGCCATCTCGCCGCCCGCGGCGGCCGATGCGGGCCATGATGCGGGCCAAGAGGAGTTCCAGCCGTCCATAGAGCAGGTGGTGGCACTGTACGCCGCACTCGCGGATTCGGATGATTGGGACCAGATCGAGCCACAATGGAAGGAAGACCTAGCGAGCTTGCGATGCGTGCCCGTCAGTGCTCAAGATGAGAGAGGGCAGCATACCAGTTTGGGCGGTGTGGTAATGAGGTTGCCCTCCGAAGTGGCGCTCAGTAAGCAGAGCGAGGCTGAGCCTGCGGAGGCCGGGCCCACACGCTACCTCTGCATGGCGTGCTGCAGCACGCAGCTCAGTGCAGATTCCTGCAACAACCCGCGCTGCGGCACCTACAACAGCCGCACATTGGCAGAATTCGTGCCCACCTCGCAGCCAGCTCTCCAGTCGTACTCACTCAACCCTCGCCTCCACTGCCTCCATCCAGCCTGCCACGCCTTCTTTCCAAGGCTGCTGGAGAGTCTTGGCGTGCGCCGTCACTTTACGCCCGACGACTACGGCCTGACCGTTGAGCATACGAAACTGCAAAGTGCTGCCCGCCGCTACCTGAGCCGACGGGCGAACGGCGCGACACGGCTGCAGGCAGCCGCGCGGGGCTTCCTAGCTTGCCGGCTCAAGCGGCGCCTCAACCAATCACTATCGGGAGAGGCCATCACAGCGGTCCATACGGCCGTCGGGCGCACTGGAAGCAACTCGGCGACGCTGCTGCTTTGCAGCGTGATGGAGCGGCTCCCCGAGATACGCCGCCGCCGTCGTGGGCCCAACGAGGCCGCGCTCAGCGCCTTCGGCGAGGTGGTGCGTCTGCTTCGCGAGGCGGCCACACAGTGCACGCTCTCGCCCGTGGCGCCCAACACAGCCCTCTCGCCCGTGGCGCTCGCTAGTCACAGACGAGGGCTATTGGGAGAGCCATCGGTCGCCTTGGATGATGGGCGCCGTGTTGATCCAGTTGCATTGAACGAGTCGCGGGATGACTACCAAGCAAAGCAAGCGGTGATCGCCTCGGCCGAGGATGCAGAGCTAGCGCCGGCGCAGAGCGCACGTGACTGCAGCCGTGACCGGCTGATCAAGGCGCTCGAGGTGGCCGAGGACCGGAAACTGAGCCTCGTGGGCACCGGCAGCGACAGGGAGCTAGAGGAGATGGTGAGGGCAACGGAGCAGCGCAGGCATGCCATGGAGAGCGCCGCACGATCCGCGACCGAGGTCGCTGCCTCCATCGATCCACGGCTCGGCAGCCGACCGCCTCTGTCACACGACGCCGCCGCCAAGCTCGCTTCGGCTGATGGCGAGAGCACAGCGCTCAGCACAGCGCTCATCGGATCGGCGGTGGCGATGCTTGACAACTACATGTCGCCTCCGACGGTGCAACAGACGGAGGCCGCTGCCTTGCGCTGCAGCCATGCAATGTCTGCCGTCGATCTCTTTGCGGCCTCGACGACACCCCCCGCAGCTGCGATCGTGGGTGAGCTGTGCGCTCTGCACGCGGCGATCGCAGCTGAGAGTGCGTTTTGGAAGAGCTACAGCCCAGTGGAAGCCTTCCCGTTGCACGCGCTGCTCGCCGCGAGCCGCGCTGAGGTGGAGAGGCTACGGCAGCTCGAGGTGCACTACACCAGCGTGCTGGGCGAGGCGTCTAAGTTAGCGGCGGAGCGGTCGATGCACCTCGAAGCGGCGCGGTTGTCGCGCACAGGTGGTGTGCAGACGCTCATGGCCGAGTTGCAGCAGTTCCATGCAGAGCTCGTCGAGGGGCAAGACAGTTTGGAGGATGCCACGACCAAGTTGCGCCGCGCGACGCGTCCGCTCAATGCATCCGGCGATCCGGTGGCCACCGCGGCCGCGCTGCAGGCCGCCCGCGACGCAGTCAACTCCATAGAGGCGCGGCTGCACCACGCCCACGCACAGGCGCACGAGCAGCTGCACCTCTTTCCGGAGCTGGAGCGGCGGCTGGCGCGGACGGTCCCGCTCGAGCTCGCGCCCATCTATCGCGAGCACCGAAGCCTTCACCAATACCAATCGATCGACGGCGGCATCTTTGACAAGGCGACGTGCGTTCTGCACACCGAGTTCCAGTCGAATCACGTCGTGTACCAGGCACTCCTCGATGACCGGCGCGTGGCCCTGAAAGAGTATCGGACGGACGCGCGCTCACTCGCGCGCTGCTACAAGGAGGCGCTCGTGCTTCGGCGGCTGCATCACCCGGGAATCGTCGAGATTGAGGCGATCTTCGCCTTTGAGTCCAACCTGTACCTGCAAATGCCGTTTTATGCGCGCGGCACGCTGCGCCAATGGGCGCAGCAGCAACAGCCCGACCACACCGCGCTGGCGACGGTGCTGCAGCTGGTGCTCGAGGCGCTCGCGCACCTGCACGCCCACCGTGTCTTCCACCTTGACCTCAAGCCTGAGAACATTCTCATCGATGCCGCGGGGCGGCCGCATATTGCCGACTACGACATCTCGCACGACGGCGCGACGCGCGCCGTGGCGCGGCGGCAGACGCACATGGGTGTGACGCGCGTGGGCACCGATGGCTTCGTGGCGCCCGAGCTCGAGGCGGGCGCCGAGGCGAGCGCCGCAGCCGATCTTTACTCACTCGGCCGCACCATCGAGGCGGTCGTGCCTGACGAGCCGCTAAGGCGCTCGGCGCCCCTCTCGGCGTTGATCGAGCAGCTGACGCGTCAGGATCCGGCGGCACGTCCCTCGGCAGCCCATGCCGCGCAGCACGCATACTTTGCGCCGCTCCTGGCGGGGCGCTTCGAGGGTACGCGCGAGTGCGTCATCTGCCTCGAGCCTCGGCAGCTCTCCGATGGGGTGTGTTGCTCGCCCGGTCGGCCGGATGAGCCAGTACACTTGACGTGCCGCGACTGCCTCCACACACACGTGCGCCGTGCGGCTCTCGAGTTGCCGCCGAGCGGGAACCGCGACGATGACGAGGCCGAGCGCGCGCGCATGCAACGCCAGCACGTGATGCGACAAGGCCATGTCTGCTGCCCGCTCCACCCGCGAGAGTGCCGCGCGCCCGCGTTCAGTGAGGCGTCGCTTGCGCGCGCCCTGCCTTCCCACACGTTTGTGGCCTACATGGTCAGCCGCCAGCAGCTCACCGAACAGCGACTGGCACGGGAGTCGGAGGCGAGGATGCAGGAGCTGCTGCAGGCGGAGCTCGCGCGGCTCAGTGCGCTGAGCGAGCGTGAGCGTTTGGTGCGCTCGCACTACATGGCAATCGCCCAGCTGCTCACCCCCCGCTGTCCGCGGTGTAGCACCGCCTTCATCGACTTCCAGGGCTGCTGCGCGCTCCAGTGCCGCAGCTGCTCGGCGCATTTCTGCGCGTGGTGCCTGCATCCCTCGACAAGAAACGATGAGAACCATGCTCACGTGGCCGCATGCAATGAGAAGCCGGAGGGCGCTGACATGTTCTTCCCGGGGGATCAATATGCCGCCTTTCTTGCGCGGCGTCAGAAGAACGTTACGCGCAACGAGCTGGCGAAGCTCCCTCCCGACCTTGCCGGTGATGTCTACGACATGCTGCATCCACTGATTGCAGGTCTCAATCTCGAACGGCCAGGTCTCACTCTCGAGCGGCCAGATCGTGAAGATGCGATGGATCTCGGCTGACAGCGACGGGCATCAAAGACGCTTGGAGCAAGCTCGGGAGCACAGGCGGCAGTGATGCGCGTGGGGAGCGCGCCTGCTGATCAGGGGGGGTGGTTGGACTGTGGTTAGTGGCTCGAGTGGGGGCGTTGAGTGTCGCAATCCGGAGCGGCTGGCGCCGGCTGCGGACGGTGGTGGTGGTGGTGTTTGTGCAATCCGGATTCCGTTCAGCGTGCGAGGCAGGTAGTGAGGGATGCCTGAACGATGTAGCATGTCTCGTAATGTAAGGGCGGGAGGGGCGCTGGCCGATGGAACCATCACGCACAGTTGTGTGCGGTTGTGGTCGAGATGGAACGGATGACGCGCTTGTACTTGTAGCCAACGTGCCCACCTCCGCAGCTCTGGGGCGATCACGGGCGCGTCTCTCGATGTAAAACGAAATGAGCCCCGCCCCGCGGGCTATTTTTGTAGAACGACCAGCTTCTCACATGTTAGTCCGGTCTAGCTAGCCCTCAAAGCAGGAGCTCGCCAGTGCTTTGAGCTCGCACCTCCACTCCATGCCACGACGAGTGCAGCGTGTCCTTGGGCGTATTGTGCGGCTTCTTCGCCTCCTGCTGCAGCAGCTGCGCGCGCTTCCGCGTACCGTGGTCCTCAGCGTTCACGTAGAGCTTGGTCGACTTCGCTTTGCCCACAGCCCTTCGGCGTGTTAGCTCGCGACGCGCGGCAAGCTTGCGCACAAACCTCTGGACGAGCTGCGCCGCCTTGCCCTCGCGCATCGCATGCGCTGTGAAGGGGCGCGTCACCACCCCGATGAGCGGCATGTTGAGCAGGTTGTGAATGGCGTCCTTGAGCTGACGAGACTCAAAGGTAATGCGCTGCTCAGGACCCAGTCGGGCGCCGGCCTGCAGGTCGAGGTACTTGTCCGACTCGGACGCAAAGTGCTTTGGCACGAAACGGCTCGCCTTGCGGCTCGGCGCGAGTAGCCCCGCTGCCTTGTACGCCACGGCCACCGTCTTGCTGCAGAAGAGCACATCGAGGTCGTCGACCACGATCGCGTCGCTCCTCTCGGTCCAGGTCGAGTACTGGTCGCGGGCGGCCCGGAGCACGTCACCCAGGGGGATGCCCCGATTGGAACCCTTGCTCTCACGGAAAAGCATGTCGAGAAACTTCTCCATGCGGTCCTCGACGACCCTGCGGTTATCCGTGCTGCCCTCTTCGAAGCTGAGCGATCGCAGCACGAGATCGACCGTGTCCCACTCAGCGTACTCCTCTAGACGCTCAACGAGCTCCGACACAAACAACCCGCCGCCCCACTCGACTAGATAGGCCTTGTTTGGAGACGGCTTCACGATGATCCCCACATGGTTCCAATCTGTCGCTGTGAAGAATTGGATGATCTTCGCTCCCAAGTCCTTGTTCGAGGTGAGGATGAGATCGCCCGTCTTCACATGCTTGACGAGGTCGTAAACCCACAACGGTTCGAATGACCTGGATCTGTCCTTGGTGTCGCGTGTTTGAAAGCACCACGCCATTCTAGCAAACGAGTCAGCCCAATGCTGGCACCCAGGGCCGCAGCCTCGGTGGGCAGCGTGGGTGACGAGTCTTTCCTAAGACCGAGGTGAACCCATTTTTGGCAAGGCAGACGCGGCGGAAAATGGGTTCCGGCACATCATGACATGAACAGCGTGCTTTATAGGACAGCAACCAGCCACGAGGTTTGAAGTTGTGCGCTGCCACGTGTTGCGAGCGAAGACAAGCTCACGCGATCTCCGTGTCGTGTGAGTTCCATGTGCTTCGCCACGCACGACACGTCGCCTCACGCTCGGGGCGAGCGCCGCCCTCGCACACGCGCGCGCAATCCGAGGTGTGGCACTGACGTCATGTGCGCTGTTTCGCCTCTTCGCCGCGCAGCAGCCAAACACATCACAAGATGCCGCGCCGTCCCATTGTTGGTGGCAACTGGAAGTGCAACCCGGTTGAGGTCTCGAAGCTCGATGGTTTGGTGGCGAACATCAACGCGTGCGACACGACTGACTGCGATGTCTACGTGTGCCCGTCGAACCTCCACGTCGGCATCGTGTACACGAAGTTCAAGGAGGGCGTCTGGTGCACTCCGCAGAACTGCAACTTCAAGGGCTGCGGCGCCTTCACCGGCGAGATGGCCGCGGACCAGATGGTGGACATGGGGCTCAAGTGGTGCCTGATCGGCCACTCGGAGCGCCGTGGCGAGTTCGGCCTGCCCACGCCCCCTGAGAGCTCCGCGCTCCTCGCCGCGAAGTGCGAGTACCTGTACTCGAAGGGTATGAAGTGCGTGTACGCCATCGGCGAGCCACTCTCCATCCGCGAGAAGGGCATCGAGGCTGTGCTGGAGTATTGCGTGCAGCAGCTCAAGCCCTTCCTCCCGCTCATGGACGCGGAGAAGCTCGTCATCGCCTACGAGCCCGTCTGGTCCATCGGCACAGGCGTGACCGCGTCGCCCGAGCAGGCCCAGGAAACGCATGCGGCCCTGCGCAAGTGGATCGCCGAGAACAAGGACCCGGCGACGGCGGAGGCGATCCGCATCCAGTACGGCGGCTCCGCGACCGCCGCAAACGCGCCCCAGCTCTCGGCGTGCCCCGATGTCGATGGCTTCCTCGTCGGTGGTGCCTCTCTCAAGTCCGAATTCGCTGAGATCGTCGCCGCCATCGCCAATGCCAAAAAGGCATGACTGCTTGCCGGGACGGCGCGGCGCACTGAGCACGCGCGACTTTGAGTGGGCGCCTTGCGCAAGACGCGCGAGAGGGGGAGAGCGCGGAGAGGGTTGGGCACACACGCCCTCGAACATCGGTGTGCATTCCCATGTCGGCAGCCGAGCCGCCACACGCCGCGCGCGCGGACGTGGCATTCGTGGTTCGGTCAGGGTACGGTCTACGTGGTTTGATAGTTGACGTGCCGCTTTGCGTTCGGAGAGCCTCAGAAAGTGACGAGTGCGCGACTCTAGGCTTCCCGCGCCGACTCTGACGTCTGGGCGCGGGTTTGGCGGAGAGGATGGCTTGGATGGCCTCCTCGACCTGAGTGTCGCTCTGCGCAATGGCTCCGCGGTGGCCGCTTCGTGGCGCGCAGCGGCTCACGGGAGGGCGCCGGAGCGAGCTCAGACGTTCGAGTGGTCGAACAATTCACCTTGACAATTCAGTCGGTGGTCCGGGTCCGAGGCATTGGTCCGAGGTCCCGGGGGCTTCGGCCGCGAGACCGGGTATCTCCGCCCGGCGACGCGCCGAGCCCCCGGCCGGCCGGGGCGGCGGTAGCTACGCGCCTACCGGCGCCGCCATGCACACCTCCACGGCATGCTTGGGCGCGCCCGGCGTTAAGCCTTAGTTAACGGCCCGCGGCGACTCGACTGAGTACTGTGGTCGCGCCTCACGGCCGGCGCGACATCCGATCGCGAATGTGTTAGGTATTACGTGATTCCGCGGTGCGCTAGCCCGTACCGCCGAGCGCCGTATCGCACATTTAAACAACAACTACTCTGGCCCCCACCCGACCAACAAACGACCTCGTCTTAATGGAGGAGACACTTATTGCTGCAGGTATGCATATTCATGTGCATGTGCATGTGCATGTGCATGTCATGTGCATGTGCTGTGGTTCCAATTCGCTCCTCGATCTAGTGTGCCAGAGGTCGAATATGGGGAGCGGCGCACGGGTCGCGCGCATCGAAGCCAATACGCACACGTGCGGGAGGTCTGAGTCGGGGAGCGGCGCAGAACGTATATTCAGAACTCACCAACGTGGCCGTGTCATTTTGTGGATCCCAGACCGAGGTGTGGACGAAGCCACTGACGGCCGTAAGCGCATGCTCGAGCGGCTGCAGCTGGTGGTGCTCCTTGATCTTCTTGAAGGGAGGTTGCAGGAGCACCTCCGGCTCGACCGCGCGCACGGTGTTTTGCCATGCGCTCGGGCGAAGGATCCTTGTGGACTGCATGGACGTGTCCCATTGGACGGGGTAAGCCTCACCGAGCTGCTCCGGATGGATCATTTGATTTCTTGGTGAGTGCAACGTTTTTGCCGGCCAGCAGGGATGGCCTGCAGCGTGTCGACCGAATGAGGTGCGCCCAAATCGCGATCTCCAAATTCGGTAATTGGTTGGAGTCCCTTAAATTATTTTGGATCGAGGTTTGGTACTTTGGTTTGAAAATCGAAAGGAATCGTTCCCGGTTCTTGCTGGATTCCATACTAGTGATTCCGTGGGATTCCAGCAAGCAAGCAAAAAAGTCACGTCAATTTGCCGAGTTGGGGTGTCTAAGAGTTTCGAATGGCTGCCATAGGAAATTTCGAGGCCATAATTTCGAATCGTGTGTGTCAAATTTCAATAAAATTTCGTTTTTTCACTTCGCTCCAGCTATGGCAAATTTCGTGGATTTCACCCCGGATCAATTCGTACTGCGGTGAGCAATACGCAGGGACAACCCCACCCACACGCACTCACGACTCAGCGCGGCACACACTATAACAATGTCACTATTTTACCAGACCATTACAGTACGTCAGTAGACAGTACCCGGCTCTGACCTCTGTGAGGGGGGGATTCTGAAAGCCTTTGTTACGCTCGCCCCGGGGTTGAAACGTTGAATTGAGGTTCAGGTTCAGCCAACAGCACGCTCGTTGTACTTGAGCGAGAGCGGTGTGTGGCAAATTT
>Ga0210244_100431_pt1 | contig 39155 bp, 31 predicted proteins | sample ChrtobMetaP3_0mM_FD_155473 | JGI IMG/M metagenome (GOLD analysis project Ga0210244, IMG submission 155473) | Chrysochromulina tobin associated microbial communities from unialgal haptophyte culture, Seattle, Washington, United States - P3_0mM | ecosystem: Host-associated > Algae > Haptophytes >...
CGAATATCAGTCGTCAGAATACATCAAGGAGCTTCAGAAGAGCTTCAAGCGCGACGCAAAGCGCTTCAAGACGGCTGCACAGCTCGCTCGTGAATGAGCCTTGTTTTTGTATACAAATGTATGACAATTGTATGACAATTGTAAACAAATTCGGGGTTTCTCTGTGTACTCTTGTGTTTGAATGAGTATGTTCCTAGACTCCTCCAGGACCCTCCCGGACACCAAGGAGGGTCTCGGAAATCCGGACATGTCAGGAATCTTGCTAGATTCCCCCACTTTACTGCTCAGTTGGCCATCAGTAGCCGCACAGCTAGAGACGTCGTCGTCGACGCGCGTTTCACTAGTACTTTTTGAGAGTTTATACACTGACGGGACGTGCAGGTGAGCGGTGCGACCGAAAGGCGAGGAGGCAAAAGCGTGCCCGGCACGAGCCCGCGCCAGCCGGGCATGCAGCCGGGAGCCAAACAAGCGGGGAAGGGACGACCCCGTCAACCGCGCACCGCCTCCTCCCAAATCTGTTTCCCTATCCGTGCAATTCCAAGGAGTGCCTCTTGACAGAGCGCTCAGCACGACGCTCACCACGGCACGAGAGCCTCTTGACGAATGCGTTGGGCAGCCTCTTCACTCATCACGTGATTCACACGGCGCACCGTCATCGAGATGCGACGAACCTTTGACGAAACCGTTCGCGGGTGGGGAGGAGGCGGGAGCTCGGATGGCGCCGTCGTGGGCGGCGGCTCGGGTGGCGGCACCAGCGGCGGCACCAGCGGCGGCGCCTCCGGCGACAGCGGCGGTGGAGCACTGTTCGTATTCACACTGTTCGTATTCACACTGAGCGCGTTCACCGCGTGCAGGCAGTCGTGGTACGCCTCGTCCGTGAAGACAAGGAGGCTGCGAGGTGGCAAGACGAGCGACGCGACGACCTGGCACGTATGAAGCACGTGTACGGGGCCCGACCACGTCGACGGCGCGTGTATGGCGCCGTGTTGGGCGCTGACGTCGTCGTGGGCGTCGCTCTCACTGTGGAAGCTGCTGCCGCTCTCGTCGCCGCTCTCATCCCCTTCGTGGTCGCGCGCGTCGTCGTGGGCGTCGCTCAGGTCAAGGGGCTGGCTGCCTGATCGTCCCAAACTAGGAAGTAAGGCGTCGTCGTGGGCGTCGCTCAGATCAAGGGACTGTGGCGAGGCACCCCGCGGTGAAGCCACGGCGACGCCCTCCGATGGTCCATCCCCATTTTGGAAGGTGGGGGTGACCTCCGCTGCATGCGGCTCCTCCGCCTCGGGAGCCTCGCTGCTGAGGTCGAGGGGCGTAGCCTCCACGTGCCGGCGCACCTCCACCTCGGGTAATACCTCGGGAGAGTCGCCGGCTGGCCCATGCCGGATGAAGTCAAACGAGCCCGCGGCACTCAACGTGAGGATTGCCACACGCGGAGCGTACATGGGGCCGTCCTTATGGGCGGACATGCCGATGCCTGGAGTGTACTCATTCACGATGATGTGATTTGGAGGCGCGTCCGCTGGAAAGATGCCAGCGGCCACGAGCGCGTCGAACAAGCTCTGTGCCCAGTCGGGGCTGCCGCGCGACTCGTGAGCAAAGGTCAGCAGTGAGTACACGGATGACGTGCGGGGATGCAGGGGATCAAGAGCGCAGCGCACATCGCTTCCGGAAGCATCTCGATGGGTGGCGGCCTCGGAGTGCTCGGAGCGCTTGACGACTCGGAGATGAGGCGCTCGGAGCGCGTTTATGAACGCTTAAAACTGTTGCTTGAACACTTTTGAACGCAAGGTGCAGAGCATTGGCGGCAGAGCATTGGCGGCAGAGCATTGGCGGAGGAGGCCAGGTTCGCGACGTCGGAGGAGGCTGCCTTGCGCTATGCGAGGCATATTGGGGCGGAGCGAGCGGCGGCTGAGGCGGCGCAGGCGAGGGGCAAAGGGCCGCAGCCGCTCACAGCGGACGAGGCCAGGGCGGCCGCGGCGGCCGAGGGGCTCGAGCTGGTGCCGTCCTCGAGCAATGAGACGGGCTTCAAAGGCGTGGCCAAGCATCCAGGCGGGTACAAGGTGCAGAGTTGCGAGAATCGCAAGCAGCGCTACCTAGGCAGCTTTGCGACGCCGGAGGAGGCGGCCTTGTGCTACGCGAGGTACATCGGAGCGGAGCGATCCGCTGCCGAAGCGGCGGAGGCGGCGAAGGAGAGGGCCGCAGTGTACCGACCGCTCACGGCGGACGAGGTCAGGGCGGCCGCGGCGGCCGAGGGGCTAGAGCTGGTGCCCTCGTTCTTCAATGTGAATGGCTTCAGGGGTGTGCGCAAGAACTGTGGCAGGTACGTTGCGAAGCTCAAGGAGAATGGCAAGTGCCGCTACCTTGGCAATTTCAATACGCCGGAGGAGGCGGCCTTGTGCTACGCGAGGTACATAGGTGCGGAGCGAGCGGCGGCAGAGGCGGCCGAGGCGAGGATCAAAGGGCGGCCGCTGACGGCGGACGAGGCCAGGGCGGCCGCGGCGGCCGAGGGGCTCGAGCTGGTGCCGTCCTCTAGCAGTGAGACGGGCTTCAAAGGCGTTTGCAAGAGTCATGGCAAATACAGGGTGGAGGTGTGGGATAATTTTGATCTTCAGATCAAGGGATATGGCAAGATGCGCCACCTCGGCACCTTCGCGACGCCGGAGGAGGCGGCCTTGTGCTACGCGAGACACATCGCGGCGGAGCGAGCGGCGGCAGGGGCGTTGGAGGCGATGAGCAAAGCGCCACAGCCTCTCTCGGCGGATGAGGCCAGGGGGACGAAGCTACTGCGGATGAGGCTAGAAGTGGGCGATCGCATCCAAGGCAAGTACCAGGGGCAGATAGGAGGCCGCAACTGGTTCGATGGCGTGGTGACGGCGGTGCACGAGGACGGCACGTGCGATCTGCACTACGACGATGGCGACCACGAGGAGCGCGTGGCGCCGCGGTTCATCAAGACGATCGCCAAGGAAGAAGCCGAAGAGCCGGCGGAGCCCGAGGAGCCGGAGGAGGTGGAGGTGATGGCGGAGCCCTCAGAGAGTCAGGGCGCATCGGGGGCATCCAACCGGCAGCTCAAACGCAAGGTTCTGTCCGACCGCGGCGCCGGGGGCAGTGATCGCTTTCGGAACGAGGAGCGACGGGACCCTCACGGAACCTTCACGGAACCTTCACGGAACCTCCACAGAACCTTTCGCGAGGAGCCACAGAACCGTCTTGCACGCTACCTTCATAATGGGAAGAGCGAGATGTTACCAGACGAGGCCAGGGCAGCGGCGACAGCCGAGGGGCTCGAGCTGGTGCACTCCATGCGCAATGAGACGGGCTTCAAGGGTGTGGCTAAGCATCCAGGCGGGTACAAGGCGCAGATCGTGGAGAATGGCAAGCAGCGCTACCTTGGTAGGTTCGTGACGGCGGAGGAGGCTGCCTTGTGCTACGCGAGGCACGGTGGGGCGGAGCGATCGGCGGCCGAGGCAGCGCAGGCGAGGCTTGCAGGGCCGCGGCCGCTCACACCGGACGAGGCCAGGGCGGCCGCGGCAGCCGAGGGGCTCGAGCTGGTGCCGTCCCCGGGCACCGAGACGGGCTTCAGGGGCGTGTTCAAGAAGGGTGGCAGGTATGCGGCGCAGATTTGGGAGAAAGGCAAGCTGCGCCACCTCGCCATGTTTGCGACGCCGGAGGAGGCGGCCTTGTGCTACGCGAGGCACGTTCGATCGGAGCGAGCGAAAGCAGGTGTGTTGGAGGCGATGAGCAAAGCGCCGCAACCTCTCTCGGCGGATGAGGCCAGGGGGACGAAGCTACGGCGGATGAGGCTAGAAGTGGGCGATCGCGGCCAAGGCAAGTCGGCGAGGGGCGAAGGGCTGGAGCCACTCATGGCGGAAGAGGCCAGGGCGGCCGCGGCGGCCGAAGGGTTACAGCTGGTGCCGTCGTTGAGCAACGAGACGGGCTTCAAGGGCGTGGTCGAGCATTATGGCAAGTACCAGGGGCAGATCTACGAGAATGGCAAGCTGCACCACCTCGGCACCTTTGCGACACCGGAGGAGGCGGCCTTGTGCTACGCGAGGCATATCGGGTCGGAGCGAGCGAAAGCAGGTGCGTTGGAGGCGATGAGCGAAGCGCCACAGCCTCTTTCGGCGGATGAGGCCAGGGCTGCCGCAGCGGCCGAGGGGCTCGAGCTCGTGCCGTCGTCAAGCAACGAGACGGGCTTCAAGGGCGTACATAAGGGTTGGCGCAGCTTAAGTTACGTGGCGAAGATCTACGAGGATGGCAAGATGCGCCACCTCGGCACCTTCGCGACGCCGGAGGAGGCTGCCTTGCGCTATGCAAGGCATATTGGGGCGGAGCGAGCGGCGGCTGAGGCGGCGCAGGCGAGGGGCGAAGGGCCGCAGCCGCTCACAGCGGACGAGGCCAGGGCGGCAGCGGCGGCCGAGGGGCTCGAGCTCGTGCCGTCCTCGGGCACTAGGATGGGTTTCAAGAACGTTCACAAGCATCGTGAGAAGTTCATGGCGCGGATCAAGGAGAACGGCCAGCTACGCCACCTCGGCATGTTTGCGACGCCGGAGGAGGCGGCCTTGCGCTACGCGCGGCACGTTGGGCCGGTGCGAGCAGCGGCTGAGGCGGCGGCGGCGAGGGGAGAAGGCCCGAAGTGGCCGCTGAGGGGCAAAGGACCGCCACAGATCACTACAGCAGAGGAGATTCTGGCGGCGACGGCGGCCGAGGGGCTCGAGCTGGTCCCATCGTCGACCAATGAGACGGGCTTTAAGAACGTGTGGAAGAATGATGATGGCAAGTACGCCTCCCATGTCAGAGAGAATGGCAAGCTGCACTACCTCGGCATCTTTGCGACGCCGGAGGAGGCGGCCTTGTGCTATGCGAGGCATATTGGGGCGGAGCGAGCGGCGGCAGAAGCGGCGGCAGCAAGGGGCGAAGGGCCGCAGTCGCTGACGGCGGACGAGGCCAGGGCGGCCGCGGCGGCCGAGGGGCTCGAGCTGGTGCCGTCCTCGAGCAATGAGACGGGCTTCAGGGGCGTGTTCAAGAATGGCGGCAGGTACCAGGCCAGGATCATGGACAAGTGCAAGGCGCGCCACCTCGGCAGCTTCGCGACGCCGGAGGAGGCCTCCCTCATCCTCTCACGCTACATTCGCGACCTCGTCGACGGCTGGCTCATCCCGGGCCGTCGCCCTTCCCACCGTCCTCCACCCCGAGCGCCAGTCCCCGCCCCGCCCACTCGAAGCGAAGTCGAGCAGGCGGAGGCGCTCCGCTGTTGGCAACTGCTGCTTACGGCGATGCGCGACGACCGGCGCAAGCAGCAAGGTTCGACCTCATCGTCGGCGCCGCCTCCGCCGTCACCAGCTGCCACGACCAAGCACGCCTCGCGCAAGCGGCCAGCTGCTGCAGTGGCCTTTGCAGAGGTGGGCGTGCCACGAGCGGAGGCCCTTCAGCCACAGCTCACAGCGAAGAGCGGCGATGACCCTGGCGCAGCTCGTTGCGTCATCTGCCTTGAAGCCCTGGACTTGAGCGCGGCAAGCTCTCGAGGCGAGGCCGCGTGCGGGCACACTCCTTGCTGCGGCAACTACTTCCACAAGCGCTGCCTGAGCCAGTGGCTGCAAGGCTCCGGGCAATCGGACAATGACCCACTGCCAATCAAAAGGATCGAGAAAAAGTGCCCGACATGCAGGCAAGATCTACTGACTCGCGCGCTCATCCCCGGGCCGTCGCAGCGCCGTCCCGTCGCGAGCACACGGACGTGAAACTAGGTTAGGATCTGACGCTAGTTCTCTTCGCAACTCGTCCGCTCGGAGCTTCGTACGTGCCTTCAGTACGGTTACGCTCGAGTACGGTGTTGCACAGTATACTACAAAGAATTTTTCCGGTTCATTTGCGATTTCGCACTAACAGTAGTGACGACCATCATGTACTAGACGACCGACTGCGCGGTTATCACTATGAACTCTTCAGTAATGAGCGCGCCAACAGTGACAGACCGAGCACACACCCCGTCCCCGACCATCATCGCAAGCACTTATTGGCGCGCATCTCCTCGAGGAGATCTAGATGCTTCTCGAGCGACGCGATGCCGTTCGCGACCGCAATGCCCGATCCCGCGACTGCCGGCACACCTATGCCCGGGAAGGTGCTGTCGCCGCAGCACCAGAGTCCCTCGACGGGTGACTTGTGCCCAGGGAAACTGTCCGTGCCTGCCGCCCACGCAGGCCCGTAGGTGCCCCTATGGCGGCGCAGGTAGCGCTCGTGCGTGAGCGGCGTGCCGATCGCGCTCACGACGGCGCGCGCGCGGATGTCGGGGATGAAGCGCTCGATGGCTTCCCACAACGGCTCGGCGCGCGCCGTCTTGAGCGCTTGGTACTCGTCGGAGGTGCGCTCAAGCCCTTCCCAACGGTCGTACGGCTCGGTCGCGGGCAGGTAGGCGTGCAGCACCTAATGAGGAAATTCATCAGTCTCGCAGTCAAGTCTCGCAATCAGTCTCGCAGTCAGCCTCAAAAAGGTCATCACAGAGTTGGTTGCGGGCAGGCGGGCTAGCATGCACATGGTGGCCTTCGGGCGCCGCATTTGGATCGAGAGCTGAGGCGACGCAGATGAAGACGCAATTGTCCTCAGCAGTGATCGGCTTCTCCCAATCACGTACCTGATGAGGGAGGCCATCCGAGGCACACAGTGGCTGATGAGGGAGGCCATCCGAGGCACTCACAGAGGCCATCACAGTCCGCGAGCTGTCACAATTGTCATCGCCTCCGAATCATTGACGAATCATTGACGAATCGCGTACCACGATGTGATGCATGACGAGTCCGTCACAATCAGCGCATCCGAATCATTGACGAATCACTGACGAATCGCGTACCACGATGTGATGCATGCCGAGTGGCGGCAGCCCGTCGGCCCGGAACCCCACATGCAGATGCATGAACGAGGGCGTGGGAGGCGTCGAGGCAGCATCCAAGCACGAGCCACGCAGCCGCACGTCTGACGAAACCCGCGCCCGTTGAGCCTCAGGCAGCAGCTGTGCATGCAGCCGCTCACACGGGACGCATTGGTGACGTGGGCTGATGAAGGATGCACTCAGGGGCCATCAGAGGCACTTCGAGGCGTGCTCACCTTTGCAGTCGCCCACACAGGCGCATTCGAAATCACACCAACGCGAGCTCGACGTTCGCTCCCGTCCGCGAGACGAACGCCTTCGCAACGCCCCGAGGCATCGACCATCAATTGATCCACGTGCGCGCGCAGAAGCACCTGTGCTCAACGGCAATCAGGCTCATCAGAAGCACCTGGGCTCAACGGCAATCAGGCTCATCAGAAGCACCTGGGCTCAACGGCAATCAGGCTCATCAGAAGCACCTGGGCTCATCAGTGGCAATCAGGCTCATCATTGGCAATCATCAGTGGCACTCATTAGAGGCACTGAGAGGCACTCAATAGCACTCAGCGGTACTCAAGTACACTCAATTGAACTCACCTCGCCGCCGCGCTTCGTGATCGCCGTTGCAAGCGAGTTCGCAACCGCCTGCGCGAATAAACGAGAGGGTCACACGTCAGTGGTATCCAGCGGTGGTCTACATTGATCAGTGGTCATCAGTGGTCATCAGTGGTCATCAGTGGTAGCCAGCGGTAGTCTACATTGATCAGTGGTCATCAGTGGTCATCAGTGGTCATCAGTGGTCATCAGTGGTCATCAGTGGTCATCAGTGGTATCAGTGGTAGCCAGCGGTAGTCTACATTGATCAGTGGTCATCAATCGGCAATCAAGTGCAATCAGCACTCCGCAGTACTCCGCATGCAATCACCTGCGAGCCTCCGATGGGATAGTCCATCACGGCGCTCTACTCAGTCGGCAATCAAGTGCAATCAGCATGCAATCACCTGCGAGCCTCCGATGGGATAGTCCATCACGGCGCCCTCCGCGAAGAATTCCTTGATCATGAACGCGATGGCGGCGGCCGAGGTCTGGTCGACAGGCAGCCCACTCATCAGTGACCATCAGCATGCAATCAGCATGCAATCAGCATGCAATCCGTATGCAATCCGCATGCAATCTGCACCCGCTCACCTGGTCGACGGGTAGCCCACTCAGCGCGAATGCGAGGAAGTCAAACCAGCGGTACACGAGTGACGTGCGAGGCACGCCGGCGGCGGCAAGCACGCGCGAGAATGGTCCTGAGGTGCGATGGCGCCGTGGTGAGCACTTGCATGCGCGAGAACGGCCCTGAGGCATCGATCAGTGGTCAACAGTGGACATCAATGGTCGTCAGCGGTCGTCAGCGGTACTCAGCGGTCATCAGCGCTCATCAATGTGCAATCAAGGGACCTGAGAGATCAATGCCCTTTCTGTCATCAGAGCTCATCAGTGGTCATCAACATGAATCAAGGGACCTGAGGGATCAATGCCCTTGAGGAGCAGCTCGAGGCCGAAGCGCGCCATCAGTGCCGGGTCGAGCTTCGGAAAGTAGCGCAGCAGTGCGCTCTGCACCGCACCCGCGTCCGCCCGGAGCGCAATCGGGGGCACGCCTCCCACCACCTGTGAGGAGAGAGGCGTCATAGTGAGCGCATGCATGCTGGCCTCAATCGGGGGCACGCCTCCCACTACCTCGGCCAACGGCCGGTTTGCCTCGAGCAGCGCGGCGAACTCGTCTGCGCAGCTCGTGCCGCCGAGGCGCGAGAGCTCGGTAGCAAAGGCGGAGGTGCTGCCCGAGCGCACTCGGAACTCGCCCTCGGGGATGTACATTTGCCAGGCATCGTACGTCGCCCACTTTGGCGACTCGCCGACTGCATCGAGCACCTGCCGCAGCGGATTGTCGGAGGGCACGGAGCAGCCCGAGAAGAGCGACGGACCCGAGTCGAAGTGAAAGGTGCCCGCGGCTGTGCGCCTCGTGAAACCGTGCGCCGCGCCACCCACGCGGTCGTGCGACTCGCACACGGTCACGGAGTATCCGTACTTGGCCAAGAGCGAGGCTGCCGAGAGGCCGCCGATGCCGGCGCCGACCACGACGATGTCGCTCTCACCGTCGCGACGCGCGGCGCAGTGAGGAATTGATGCTCGGCAGGCGGTGCGCGGGGACTGATTCGGTGCCACGCGCAGCCCCAGCGCGCCGCACGCCGCGAGCAGCAGCCACATGAACGCTGAAGGACAAAGAGGCCAACAAGCACCGACGCCATCGTGGGCGCACGAGGAGATGTGGACACATGTGAACGTTAACACGACAGACGCGACAACGGCGCTACGGCACTTGTGTACTGACGGCATTGTGTCTGATCCACGTCGATGGCCTTGTGCAAGCACGGAGCGTTGTCTCGGGCACGTGCTCGGCAAATTTTCGCTCGCAGCCTTGAACCGACTTTGCGGCCCTACATCGTCATCCACTTCCCAGCCGCAGCCACAGTCGCTCAGACAATGCCGCCGGCCATGACGGGTGCCATATTCCGACCGCCGCCCCTCAAGATGCCCTCGACCGTCGAGGACGGCGTCGAGTGGCTGCACGCGGGTGCGCTCGCGCCGCGCACCACCAAGGGAGAGAAGCGTCGCGGCCTCGCGGCAGCCCTTGGCAAGGGGATGTCGCCGTCCAAGTCGCCGTCCAAGTCGCCGGTCAAGTGGGCGGGCTCCATGTCGCCAATGGTGTGGCACAATGCGGGCGAGTCCTCGCGCGAGTCCTCGCGCAAGTCCGACCGCAAGTCCGACCGCAAGTCCGACCGCCAGAGTGCCGACGAGGTGCCGCTCAGCGGCCGCGGGCGTGCGGCGCGGCGCGAGCGCCGCACGCCCACGGGCCGCGTGCGCAATCGCAGCCGCACGGCAGCGACGCGGCGGCAGGAGGCGATTGCCGCACCGACGACCACTCCGTACACGACCGATCGCTCCGGCGCCTCGAGTGCCAAGACGCCCTGCCCTCCGAACGATTCGCTCTTCTCCGCGCGACGGTCGGAGGCGGCTGCGAGCGACGGGTTTGATTCAGGCCGAAGGATCCTTGGGGTGAAGACGCCCGCGCCCAAGAAGGCGGACAAGCAGCCCAGCTCCTTCCATAGCAAGGCGCCTGGTTCGGCTGCCGGTCCGACGGCCCCCTTCACGCCGCTGCCCGCGCCTCCACCGGGCGAGGTGGCCATCCTGAGCTGGATCCGGATTGCGGGGCTGGAGAACGTGCCCGGGCTCCCGGATGCGTTGTTTGAGACCGTCGAGGACCTGAACCAGCTCAGGAGCCTCACGGACAAGCAGATCCTCACGATCGTCGGCGGGATCGTCCCGAAGCTGCGTGTGATGGCCGTGCGTAAGGTCCTGGCGGCGGTACAAACCCTTCGAGACGAGGCGAGCGCGTTCAAATCGCACGGCAGGTCTGAGTGCGCTCTGAGCGAGAGGTGCGCCCGCGACGGCGCTGAGAGCCCGCGACCCGCTGCGCCTCTGATGCGCGGCTGATGCGCGGCTGCTGAGGCGGGGGGCGCTGCGGCTGCTCCGCTGCTGCTGATGCCAAGGCCGCCACGCTGCTCGCGCCGCTCACGCATACGTTGGCACGGCCGCTATGCCCTCTCACGCTCCGCTGCCACCTGTACGCCCCAGGCCGCTCACCGCCCCGATGCACTTGGAGATGGAGGCAGTGATAACCGCGGACGCGTCCTCCATCCATGCGATGCCGCCGCCGCCGAGGCCGCAGCTCGGGCAACGCCAGCGCCGTGGTGAGCGCGCGCCCGACGCGCCCTCGCACGCGCACTCGTCGCGCTTTCGAGCGCGAACCGATCAGGTGAGGGCCACTGAGGACCACTGATGACCACTGAGGACCACTGAGGACCACTGAGGACCACTGAGGACCACCGATGACCACCGATGACCACTGATGACCACTGATGACCACTCCGATGGACAACTGATGACCACTCAATGACCGCTCCGAGCAGGCGGTTATGAAACGGGTGACAGACGCTGCCGAGGCGGCCGCGGCGGCGGCGGCGGCGGCGCCGTCGGAGGTGGCGGAGTTGGCAGACCTCGCTGGGCTCCTTGGCAGCGGCGCCATCGCGTCGCTCAGGGAAGGCACACAGGCGGCCGCGGCCAAGGCGGCGGCCAAGGCGGCCGCCAGCACAGCCCAGTTCACAGCCCAGTTTCGTCAGTTTCCGATGGAGTCGAGCGCTGCGGCGAGCGCTGCTGCGGAGAAGCTCAAGTCTCCGATGGAGGCGGCGTCGCGCCGCTTGACGCGCGCGCGCGCCGCGGCGCCGTCGCGGGCGAGCGAGAGCGCGCTCGCGTCCACAGAGGCGCCGTCGCGGGCGGGCGAGGGCGCGTCTGACGAAACCCTGCGCAGGCGCTCGTCTGACGAAACCCTGCTGCTCGACCTGAGCTCGGCGCTCGAGGCGACGAAGAATCTGACGAACGTGCTCGATGAGAATCTCGGCGAGATCTCGGACGAGCTCCCGAGCTCGTGCCAGTCGAGCGCGCGCGGCGCCAAAAAGGGCGGTGGCGCCGCCGGTCGGGCTGTGAAGAGCGGGGCTGTGAAGAAGCTCAAGAAGATCGGAGGAGCCGCCGCCGCCGCCACCGCCGCCATGGATAAGGAGAATGCGCCGTTGAACGTGCCGCTGTCGGCGAGGGGCAGCAAGGCAATGCTCAGCAAGGAAACCGCGTCGCTCAATATGCCGCTGTCGGCGAGGGGCAGCAAGGCAGCTCTCAGCAAGGAAGCTGCGTCGCTCAACATGCCGCTGTCGGCGAGGGGTGGCAAGAAGGAGGGGCTGCGCCTGCGCCCGACGAAGGCGAAAGGCGAGGCCTTTGTTGTATGAAGGCGCTGGGCCAAGGATGCCATATTAGGATGCCATATTACGTGCAGAGCCACGGGGATGGAGTGAGGGGGGTGACGCGCCCTGCTGAGGGGCGAACACTCCTGCTGTGAAACAGGGGGGTGACGCTCCCTGCTGAGGGGGGAACGCTCCTGCTCTCTATGAAGGGGAGGCGGCTCCCCGCTGTGAAACAGGGGGGGGTTGGCCGTCCATCTGGGCTGGCTGGCGGGTGGCTGCCAGATGCTTGCGGTCCGCGTAGGGTGATGCGACTGAGGTTGTTCGCGACACACACGAAGCTCGCAGGGATAGCGGAACGGTCCGCTGCGAGCTACGGCGAGGATGTCGACCGGCACGGCGTGAACAGCACGAAGCAGCAAACACACGGGCACGCGCACGACGGGATCGGTGTCCGTTACGGAAGGCTCAACACGACGCGGGCGAAAAGAGCGTTCGCTAGTCGTGGCACGTGGCGGGTGACTAAGGTGACTTGTGGATGCTCGCGAGGTCGTGCGCGTTTCGTCAAAGTAGAGGTCGACGCGGCTTTGCGATTGCATGCATGCGGCTTCATGCCGTAGGGGGGGGTAATCGACGTAACGATTCGTCATTTTCGTCGGACGAAAAAGACCTCGCTTGTATCTCGATATTTTGGGAGTTATATTTGACATTTTGGGAGTTATTTTTGGATGTTGAGTCGTAAGTCGGCTGGAATCCTGCCTGGATCCTGGTGCGTGTTGAGGACGAAAGGTCTATGAGTGCGCCACTCCCGGCGATCCCTCGGCACCTTTCTCTTGGCACCTCCCAGCCGGAAATCGCGCGAGCGCGCGCCCCCTGTTTTGTCACTGAAGCCCTGTCGCTGTGCCTCGCAGATAAATCTTGGCGCAGTTGAAACGAGGTATAACTCTTGGCTGGCACGGCTCCGTTCGGATGCGTTCTTCGTTCGCAATGTTGCTCTTCATGGTGCTGGGTCTCATCGACACCAGCTCAGCGCAGTGCACCAACAGCTGCTCTGCAGCCGATGACATGGCCTGCGACGACGGCGGCTCGGGCTCAGATTTTGCAGTGTGCCAATTCGGAAGCGACTGCAGTGACTGTGGCCCCCGTGCTGCTGGTCCTCCACCTCCACTCCGACCTCCGTCCCCAGCTCCGCCCCCTCGCCCACCACCGACCGTCTACTCTCCGGCACCCCCCGGCATCTTCTACCGATGCGCCAACACATGCTCAGGCGCTAACGACAACACCTGTAACGATGGCGGACCTGGGTCGGAGTTTTCAGCGTGCACCCTCGGCACCGACTGCACCGACTGTGGCCTTCGCCAGATTGTGATGGCGCCACCATCTGCGCCGGCCGCCACGCCAGATATTGTCGTCGGCGGTGACCAGTATCCAAGCGAATGCACATGGGTATTGACTTGCGCCGGCGGCTACTCAGTCCCCAACGGAGTTATGCCGCAGACGGTGACAGCCCCCCCCCTTGTGACGGGCTCGACGTGCACGTTGACTCTGTACTCCCAATATGGCTTTGGCTGGACCGGTGGCACGTGGGAATACGGCGATCTCTCCTTCACGATCTCTGATCCCAATGCGTACGATGCAACCTTCTCCTTCACAGTCCCATATCCTTCACCTCCACCCGGACCACCCAGTCTGCCCCCAGTGGCTCCGATTGCGGCCAACACTGGGTTTGCCATGGTCGTCCCCCAGCTGATCATCACGTACAAGTTCAACGGGTTGAGCACGGTTTGCACGGCCTCGAATTCTCAGATCACTGGGTGCACCCCGGGCACTCCAGCAGCTCCTACTCCTACAGTAGCCGGCACCACGCCATGGGATCCACGAAACAACGGCAGGCTCTTAGCAGAGACCATGATTCAGATGGGCTGCGGCGGTACGCCGAGATGCAAGGTGGCGCTTGGCAGCCCAATTGACACGACCAACGGGGGTATCAACACGCTAAAAATCACGGCCACAGTCACCTGGATGGATGCTGCGCGGCTTCGTACTTGTCCTCCAATTGCTCCGAGAGCGCCGCCATCCCCACCCTCACGTCCGCCGCCGCCGCCGCCTCCCCTTCCTGTCACCAGCTCCGAAGAGGTATCGGTGGAGATGATTGCGCTTGGCATGGGGCTGTATCACGAGCGGTATTTCAATGGCAGGCCTAGTCCCTACATGTACCCGCCCCCCCCCTTCCCACCAGTGATCTGCGTAACCGAGTCCTTGCTCCTCAACGGCGCCGACCTTGCCCCAATGCAAAAGAGAACTCGGATGCAATCGTACAACATGACTTACTTGACCTCGCTCATGGAGTTCTTCGGGCCTGTGACAATCACCGGCCTGGAAATGATCGATGCTAAAATCGCCACCGCCATCTATACGCCGCCACGCTCGCCTCCTAGACCAAACCGACCGCCCTCACCGCCACCCCCACCCTCCCCGCCGAGCCCGCCCTTCCCGCCACCTTCTCTCTGCCAGAACACGTGCAATGCGAGGTTTCCGCAAAGTAGGGGCAAATGCGAGGATGGCGCGAACAGCAACGGAATCATTTCGTACTCGAACGGCCGCCCGGCCCCAGCCAGGTGCGAACTTGGCTCCGACTGTGACGACTGCGGGCTGCGCAGCCATTGCACGAGCTGCCCAAGCGAGTGCTCGAACATGGCGAGGAGAAGTGCTTCCGTTGCCGTTTCCTGCCTCGAATTCATGTATATGGACGCCACGACGTGCTGGCCGCAGTGCAACACCGCGGAGTGCGGGCACTACCACTGCACCAAGGAGGCGGCAGTCAGCGAGTGCTTGAAGAAAGAGGCTGCACGGGGGAACGACTACACCTCGATGCCTCCCTCTGGCACGGGTACTGCCTCGGTCCCCTCGGTGGCTGGCAGCTTCACGTTGGGCGAGTTCCGCATCTCAGTCGACAGGGTCAAAGGCGCTGGCGTGCAGATCGAGTTCACCCTAGCTTACTCTCTGACGTGGAACGACACTCGGCTCGAACTCTCGCCCTGCCGCCGGGTCCTCGATACGATGCTTTCGAGTGCGGCCTCGACCGAGTCAAAGTACGCGAATCTCTTCTGGCGCCCGAAGCTTGCCCTTGGCACCGAGACGGAGCCCGCTCGGGCACGCGGGCTCATTGAGTCCCTCTATTCTCAAAACGGCGCAATGGCAAGGCTGCAAATCCGCGAGGCTGTTACATTGTCGCAGGACTTCCAATATCGCAACTACCCCTTCGACCGGCAGACCGTTCGCCTCGATCTCAGGCTGCCGACTGTGCAGCTCAGTGGGTGCGAAGCTCTGGTCGAGCAGTTGCGTTACAAGGAGACGTTGGACTTTCAAGACTCGAACAAAATCCTTCCCCAGTCGGCTGCTTGGCTCTGGGATCATTGTGGCACTGCCGGCGGCGGCTGCAGTGCAGCAAATATCGAAAAGGACATATTAATTGCCAGGGCCTCCCTGCAGTCCGAAAGTGCAGGGTCCAGGCGAGGCGACTGCCAGTTGATCTTCAAGATCAGGCGCAACAACAACATCTTCATCATCAAGCAGCTGGTACCCTCCATCGTCATCTCAGAGGCGCCGCTCCTCAGCCTGTACATGGACGCGACCGTCCCTCCGCTTGTTGGTGCTCGCGCCTCGCTCCACATCATTGCCCTGTTGCTGGTGGTTACCCGCGCCAACGCAGACCCCGGCCTGGGGACGCTCAGCAGCCTCATCTGGACGGACGAGTTTGCGCTCGTCCAGTTCTTCGTGATCCTCGCGGGGCTCGTAGAGACGATCGCCGTGCACGCTTTGATCCGCTTCGGCTGCAAGGTCCTGGCCGCCTCCGTCGACGGCGTCTTCCGGATCTTGCTTCCCTTTGTCCTCTTCCCGTGCCTTGTGGTCGGCTTCATCCTAAAGGGTTTGGAGCAGCAGGCAGGCTTCCTGCTTGTCGTAGTTGGAGGCCTGTTGCTGTTCACGTCCGGTTCAGCTGCGAGGGTCCTATACAAGGACTGGAAGATCCAAAGAAATCGGCAGATGATGGTCAAGAAGCTCAAGGCGCTCAATATGGAAAGCAACAGGTCAAAGCTGACCGATGAAGAAGTTGACCAGATCATGCGGAAGACATTCGACTCCTTCGACCTTGACAAGTCGAAGAAGCTCGAGAAGGCGGAGGTTCGCCTCATTCTTGACGCCATGTACCCCAACTTGGGCAGGAAGCAGGTAACCACAGCCATGAAAGCCATCCAATCAGACGCGATTGTCTACGAGGACTTCGCCATCGCTGTGGAGGAATGGCAAAAGATCAGTTTTGGGAAGACTGAAGAGGAGCAAAAGAAGCGCACCATCCTCGGTCGGCTGGGCTTTGGCTCAAAGTCCAAGAAGGCTATAAAGGCCTGGCGAAGCGCGGGGTCCAAGGTTGCCAAGGCTTCCTTGGCGAAACAATCCAAACAGGTGGGATCCTCGGAGCCGAACTCTGCCAAACTTCAGACGTTCCAGAAGACCAAGGGTGGGGCGCCGGAAAAGGTAGCCGATGCTGCGGCCGCCTTTGCTGCGGGTCTCGACAAAGCCAACAGTGTGAGGTCCAGCGTAGTGTGAGCGCCTGATCTCCAGTCTCAGGCCGATAGCGAGCTCGGCTTCGCCCTTCGCGTGGTCGGTGCTCCCCGTAAGTACCTCGTCATGACGCATCCAAGATACATGTATCATGAGTTTGTATCTCGGTGTATCCTGATGTATCATAAGATGTATCGTGATGAAGAGTCCAAGATACACGTATCCTGATGTATCCTGATATGTATCCAGTGTGACACCAAGGAAGCGCCCAAGATACATGTATCTTGATGTATCTGATATTATGTATCCCAAAATGTATCTTGGACTCGTTTGGGATACGTGTAAACTACATGATTCTCTTGGAATGTAACAGGGCATTTAAGATACATTTGAGATACATCAGGATACATGAGGGATACATGTATCCTTCAGGATACACGCAGGATACATCACGATACATCAGGATACGTATTGTATAGGACCCCCCCCCAATTTGTATAGGAAACCCCCCCGCACCCTGGTGCGTCCCTCATGGGCTTTTTGAATTGCCAATTCATCGCCTGGGGCCCAGGTTCGTAGGAAAATCCTACGAGCTGGAGATCAAGCAAGTACATTGTAAGCAAACAAGCACCTCTCTCCGCCCACTCTTTCCTACTCGGCTGGCTACGGGAGTACTCGGTTGCGCTTGTTTGAGGTACGGGAAGTTCGGGCGCGCGCTTCTCCCCCTTTGGCACGTGGAGACCGCGAAAGCTGCTTGCATGCACAACCAATGACAGAAAAAGTAACGTCGTCGTGTGTAACTTCTTCTCGTTGGAAGTGACTCACACAAGAGGTGTCGCTCTGCTCTGCGTATAACCATCACAATCCATCGTACTTCAACATGCACATGTATCACAGCAGCAGCTACTACAGCATTCTTGGCGTCGTCCCGACCGCGACGGCGAAATAGATCCGCACAAAATACATGCAGCTCGCACGAGCGCTGCACCCTGACAAGAATAGCTCGCAGGAGGCCCAGACAAAGCTGCAGGCCATCAACGAGGCGTGGGCAGTGCTGAAGAACAAGAGCACGCGCACCTTGTACGACCGCGACGGCAAGGAGGGGCTGCCCGACAGCATCATCAGCACGGACGACGAGGACGATGACGACAATGATGCCGACGATCGCTCTGCTACCAAACTGCCGCACGTGTACTCATTCTTCGGATCTGCGACGCAAGCGCCCGCCGATGATGCGGATTGGGAACTTCCCGTAGCGGTGCCTGCAAGCCATGCTCCCAGCCGCGCGGCAGCCCTCAGAAGCAGCAGCGCCACCACCAGTGTTTCCACCAGTGCCTTGGGCAGCGTCAGTGGCTGTGGCAGTACCCGCGCCCCCGACGCAACGCTCACACTCCAGATCGCGGAGGCCGTGGCCGAGGCCATCCGACGGACAGAGGCAGCCGCTGCTGCGCGCTACCAGCGAGCCCTCACCAGCGTGCTTCAGACGCTCGAGCCCACACTCGCGGCAGAGCAGGCACAGGAGAGAGCGCGGCATGCTTGGGAGGGGGCTGGGCGTGCAGGCCGAGCATCTTGCTTCTAGGCCTGGTTATTTAGCGTTGGCCGTTGACGGCGCCACGCCTCGGTCCCGGTTTGGCCGCCTGCACCGACGGCGGCATTCCGGCACAATTGCCGGTAAGGGTTGTTGGCTGGTTAATCCCAATTGTTCCTCCCTGGGACTCGAACCGCGTGCGCGTACGTTTATAGTACCGTCACTAACCACTCCACTATACCGACAATGTGAATATAGACTAGTGGTTAAGCGACCATCTATACTTGCATGCATAATTGCCGTCCGGAAAAGAACCGGGGTTCGAGTTCCGCAAACGTGTCGGTCGGGTAAAAGATAACTGGGGCGCTGTTCAGCGCTGTGACCAGCAGGGCGAATGTGGGAGGACCCTCCCTGACACAGCGTTTGAATGTATATAGGTTGTATTCGTGTTACGAACCACGACATCCTCCCAATGCCACGTTTCCCCTACGTTCTTTGCTTCTTCCCCCCCCGGTGAGGGAGGGTGCTGAGTACTCACACTCCAGGGGCGTGTATCTCGTCTGAGTCACAACGCCACAACAAACACCATACCAAGACCGAAGACGCTCAGCGTGTAGAAGACTAGACGCCATCTTCGACCAATCGGTTGGTCGCGTCGCGAGCGGCGACGTGGGCGGACGGGACGCACGATCAGGATCTACCACCCCAACTAATTCCGTAGATTCCATTTTCCCGGGAATGACTCGTCCCGCACACTGTATGAATATGGCCCTGACCGCAGACGTGCAAAGCGGCGCCGTATCGGTGCGCACGCTCTGCGAGCCCGATGCACGTCTCATTCACCCTGACCACAACCACACCTGCGCACGCAGAAGCCTGCCCGCTCGGCTGCGCGAGCGCCACTCAGTGCCGGAGCGAGCGCCCCATCACCCTTCTGTTGCTTGACCCTGAAGACGACTGATGGAGCGCCTCGGCGTTACCTGAGCGTTAGAGACCACCGCTACGCACCTCGCCGCCGCGCTCATCAGTCAGAGAGTCAACCCCCACCAGCCCCACGATCAAACCGCTCACGTCCGACTCGACAGCAAGCACGCCGCTCAAATGCGTCGCGCCCCGACGGCTCGCCACGGCGTCGCGCTCCAGGCAGAGCACGGCCGCATACGAGCGGAACACCACGTCGTTCACGACACCATCAACAAGAATATTAAGAACGGCGCGATCAAAGCCGCAAGCCACCCCAGGCACCACAGCGCCGAATGTTTCAGACTCACGTCCGACTCGACAGCAAGTACGCCGCTCTCAAAATGCGTCGCGCCGGCCTGCCGACGGCTCGCCTCGGCGTCGCGCTCTAGGCAGAGCACGGCTGCATACGAGCGGAACACCACGTCGTTCACGATACGCCCCTCGGAATACGACGGGCGGTCCGTGCGCAGCAGCGAGGCGACGGCTTGGGCAAAGGCGATCACCAACCGGCTGGCGCCAATCCAGAGGCCTTCGGCGATCGCGACGACCTGAAAAACGGCCTCGTACCACGCAAAGCAAATGGGCCGCCGCATGGGCCACACCTCGCCGCCGCCTTTGAGTTGCTTCGGATCGAACAGGCAACGGGCGAGGACCATGCGTGAGAGTATGCACGCGATAAGGAAGGCCAGGAAGCCGCCGATGACTTTGACAATTGGCGCGAGGAGGCGACGAACGAGCCCGTGTGTCGACCACGTGTACAGAGCGGTGACAATGGTGCTCACCACTAGGGCGATGATGACAGATCCGCACGCGAGCGATGAGCACATGAGTGCTGGAAGCCTCGAGGCCGAGATGAGGCTCTTCGAGCCGACGTCTAAGAGGCGCGAGTGCTCAGCATCGAGCCCGTCGGGCTGGGCGGGGCTGATGCCCTCCGCCGGAGCGGGCGTCACCTGTGCGCGCGCCACCTTCGAGACGGTGCGCCATCGCTGCAGGTGCTTCCAGCCGTTGAAGGCGGAGGCGAGCACGCATACGGCGAGCTGCACGTACAGCAGGATGAGCAGAAAGAGAATGGCTGTCTTTGGCAGTTCCAGAAATGAGTCTATCGTCCCACCGAACTCCGCCTCGAGCAGAATTAAACTTGAGTCCACCCTTTCGCGCGCCGACGCCGCGCCGTCCTCGAGCTCGCCGCCGAATAGGCTTAAGAATAGGCTGAACAATGGCGATAAAATGCCATCTACCACCCATTCCAATTCCGTGTTGTTTAATTGGCTGGACAAAGAGGTTATCGCCACGCCCACCTGTTCGTTAACCTGTTCGTTGATGAGATTCACCCCCGCGCCGATTAGGCTGAACAAAATGCTCGCCAGCCGATCAGGCAGCCAAGATCTCCATCCATCTTCCAGGCTCGCCAGCCAACCATGCAGCCAAGACCCGAAGTAGATGACGACAGCAATGTTGACCAGCAGGCCGACGAGCAGGCCGATGTAGACGCGCGACGTGAGTAGGTGGCGAATCGTCGACGCTCTCTCATCCGTGAGGTCGGCGTGCCCGCGAAAGAGCTTTGTGCTTGCAATCCATGGCACGCGCCCGAGCGCCATCCAGGCAACCGAAATCAAGAGGAAGAGGCTCGTGATGACGCCCAGAAATGACTCGAAGCGCAGCACTGAGAGGGGGCTCACACCTTTGATAAAGAAGCCGAAGATGAGGTTCCAAATGAGGCTTGTGATGACGCCGAAGAGGCTCGTGATGAAGGAGTCGAAGGAGTCGAAGCGCATCACTGGGAGGGGGTTGACATGTAGCTCGCACGAGAAGCATGCCGAGACCTCTACCGTCGACGCGATGAAAGCGGCAAATCCCATGATTCCAGTGAGGAGGCACACGGCGACCTCGGCGCAAAGTGACGTCTTTGGAAGCGTCGTGAGCTGGCACTTGAGCCACTTATTGTTGATCAGAAGAGCGAGGATGAGGGCGGTGAGGTGGATAGAGTTGGCTGCTGATTCGGCTTGGGCGACTTCCTTTTCGACAACACACGTTTGGCGTTGGGCATTGAAGATGTCCGAGCAGTGCACGAGGAAAAAGTTATCTTTGCGAAGATCACCGAATGCGAGAAGCAAAAGGTCGAACGCGAGCGACACGCCGAAGTAGCCGGCGCTGAGCAAACACGCGAAGACGAGAAGTGGCGAATGGACCAGCGTCGTGTGGCAGTCGCACGGAATGCACCTGAAGAGCGACCGGCTTCTGGGCGCTGGATCGCGTTGGCGGTCTGCCGCCGGCGGCGTTTGCTTAGTTGGCTGTATCACAACCTCAACCCCCTCCAAAGGCCGGAATTCACGCATGAGGAGACCCTCACTGTCATGACGATCGACAGCACGACGACGACGACAGTCAGACGAGGGGCAAGGGCAGAGCACGAGGCCCGCACGAGCCATGGGGTGGTGCGGGGCGAGGGAGCAGCAGGGAGAAGAGCGCGCGTCGCACCTCTTAGCTGCTCTCTCCATGCTCCTCGACCAGGCTCGCCCTGCGCAGCGAACGAGCCAGCGCGGCACACGTGGTCAGAGGAACAGCAAGTTTGTGCGCGCGCCGCAGGAAGCCCGCACAAGCCTAAGCCAGCACCCGAGCCAGGCCTGCGGGCGCCCATGCCGAGGCGGTCTCCTTCGGCCCATGTGCGAGCGAGAGCCGCGCGGCTGCGCGTCCCGCTGGCGCACCCAAGAGGATCGTGTGCGGCAAATCGTGCTCACGGAGGGGGCCGCCGAGGGGAAAACGTGGCACGAACGAAACACAAATAGGAAAGCTATGAATTTCATACTGCGAGACATGAACGTTCGCGGCGATGTAGGAGCAACGACTCCGACCTGGCGAGTATACGATAATTACGGGACCCAAGCAGCTAGATGCTATCCGGATAATGCATAATCGTGCTAACCTAAGGGTGGCGTTTCGCGTTAGGGGTATGTGTATGTATGCATGAGTGTATGTGTGAGACTCGGTGTCTGTTTTCGAACCGAATCATTCGTCGTGCGTGCGTTTCATCATTCCCGAAGAACGGAACTCTGACAGGTGACATCATACGGTCGTGATCATGCACAAAGTTAACGACGATGCCATGGGCGCATGGCACATGCCTCATTTTCGGTATGCAGAATGCACAGGCCCCGCACGCCGCACGCTAGACGTGCGTCTCTCACTTCCGTTCTGTGTGTCTCTCTCTCTACTACGGCCTCCTCAACCCAGCACTCAGCAGGTCGACGGGTGGGGGGACCCCCCTCGGGACCCCACGTGATTAGGCCTCCTCCGCATACCGCAGCAGGTGGTCCGAACGGGGCGTCTTTAAGTAGTCTTGCTAATTAGGCCTCCTCCGCATACAGCAGGTGGTCCAAATTCGGCGTCTTGAAGAAGCGGCTCGCCGGATCGCAGCGCTTGTCCTCGGTCCACGGCTTGACGCGCTTCGGGCGCGGCGGCGGCGGCGCGCCGAGGTCGCCCACGAGGGCGCCGTCATTCGTGGGGGGCAGCTGCGGCTCGGCGCCCACCACGGCGCCTCCGGGCGCACGTCGCCACGACGGTTGCGGCGCCGAGGAGGCGAGACCCATTGGTGCTGAGGCGGACTTGCGCAGCCCCCCCTTGGCGCCAAAGCTCGCGGGCAGCTGGACGTCGGCGTAGATGCCCGCGGTCGACTTGAAGACTTGGGAGAGCGGCGGCGGCTTCGAGCGCGGCGTGAGCTGCGCATCAAGCCCGATCGAATGGCCTCGCAGCTGCGATCTCAGCTTACCCAGATTCACCGCCGCTGAGCGTCGACCCACCGCGGCGGCGGCGAGCGCGGCCTGCGCGCCGTTGCCATCAAAGATGGGCATCACCGGTCCCATACCGGTATCGAGCTCGAAGAGCTGCGGGAGCGGTTTCGACTTGGAGCGCAGCGGATGGATCAGCCCTTGACGAGGCTGTGGGAATTGCAGCGGCGGCACGCCCGGCACGGCGCCACTCCCCTTCTCGTCGCCCGAGGGCGCCGAGGTGGGCAGCGGCTCGGTCGACCTCCGGAGGGCGCGCGACATGTCGGAGGCCTCGATGTGACCGTTGCCGTCCTTGTCCATGGCTGTGAACAGCGCGTCGATGTCGGCGAGCGCGACCGCGGGCGGCTGGATGCCTAATTTGGAAAGGGCCACCCTGAACTCGTCGCGCGAGAGCATGCCCGTGCCATCCGCATCCCAGTCGCGGAACAGGTCGATTGCGCGCCGTCCCGAGCGCTCGAGCGCCTCGCGCAGCGCGTCCAGCAGCTTGCCGCCCACGGGCACCACTAATGACTTGATGACGCTCGGCTTCTGCTTATCGGCGCCCGTGTGCACACGCTTCTTCTGCTTCCCGTCGGCGCCGCCCTCTCGTTCCGCCTTGAGCAGGGCGCGCTCCTCGCGCACCATCTCCTTGAGCTCCGAGTACGAGATCAGCCCGTCGCCGCTGTCGTCGAGCGAGTCGAAGAGACATTCGATGTCCTCACGCGAGACGCGCAGCCCCCACTGGGCAGTCAGCGAGCGCATCGCCAGGCGGAACTCGGCCTTGGAGACGGTGCCATCACCGTCCTCGTCCCACTCCTCGAAGAGCTTCATCACGCGCTTCACGTGCGTCGCGAGCGCCCGGCGGAGCAGCGCGACGTTCCTCTTGAGCCGCTCCTCCTTTGCTTCGGCCGACTCATCCCCCCCGAACTTGTCCAAGCCGCCCCCGCCGCCGCCGGTGCCCGCTCCCTCGCTCCCCCCAGCACGCTGCTGCGCCCGGAGCGCCGCGAGGGTCGCTAAGTGCTCGGCGTCGAGGTCGACCGGCGAGCCCACCACGACGCCCACCACGATGGTGCTCGGTACCTCTGCGCTCACGACGGCGCTCACGCCGGCGGGGATCTGCGGCAGGTGTGAAGACGACGACGGCGGGCTGCCTAATATGGCAAGGTCGGCGGAGCGCGGGCCGCCCGCGACGGCGCCCTCGCGCGACGCGGCGGCGGCGGCGCGCTGCTCGGCGGTCGGTTGCCTGAGCTGGCGCGGGATGCGGACCTGTGAAGAGAGCTGTGAAGAGAGCTGCGCGCTCGCGGCGCCGATGAGCTGCGGAAGGGACGAGGAGGGCGCGAGCTCGGCGGATCTCCCATACTGTCCATATTTGGGTTCGAGCCCGTCGGGCAGGTAGAGACGGTGCTGCGCATTCGAGTCCGCGCGCGCGAGCTGCGCCGTCAGCCGCGCCTCGGCCGGTAGGGCGCCCTCTCGGGCGCGCGCCGTCTCGGGCGGCGACACCCTGCCCACCCGCCCGAGGGCCGCGAGCGATTGGGCGGTGGCGGCGGGGCGGCGGTTGGCGTCCACCTCGGGCAGCACGACGACCTCGCCGTCAAACGAGGGTACGCTCGTGAGCGTGGGCACGCGCGCGATCGGCCCCTTTTTGTGGAAGGGGGACGTGGCCGACATGGAGACGGAGTGAAGGAGGGAGTGCGACATCTCGCGCGCCGACAAATCCGCTGCGCTCGCCTGCATCGCCGCGGGCATCGACATCAGCAGCGGGCCACCCGACGCGACCGCGACCGACACGCCCTGCTGCTCCTGATCCACACCAAAGCCCGGCGCGGGCGCCGCCGCGGGCGCGGGCGCGGGCGGCGCCGCCGCGGGCGCAGGGTGCGCGCCGTGGTGGGCGCTGTGCAGGCGCTGCGGTCGCGGGGGCGCGGGGAGCCCGAAGAGGCCCTTGCCCGGCTGCTCAAGCGTTTTGGGAGGCGGGTCGAAGCCCCGGATCCACTTAGCCGGGAACGCGCCGTGCTGGGCGCCGCCGCCGTGTTGGGCGCCGCCGCCGTGTTGGGCGCGCCCCTTGCGCGCGGAGGCGGTGGCCGACGGCTGCGAGACGCGCCACATGGCGGCGGTGGTCGCGAGGGCTGCATGCAACGCCGTCTGCACGAACTCGGCATCGGCGCCGCTCCCGCTCGCGCCGAGGGAGCCCGACTGCTGCAACGAGGTCGTGATCACACGCTCGAGCCCCGTACGTAGCGAGTCCCACTCGGACGCCTCGGCGCTGTACCGGGCGCGCATGCGAGCCACCCGACGGCGCACCTGCCGGCCGCGCTCGAAGCACTGAAGCCGCAGCGTGCCGAGTGCCTCGCGCTCGAGCAGCGGCAGTTGACGAAACTCGAGCAGCCGTTGCGCGCGCTCGGCGCGCTTGCGCCGCAGCTTGGCGGCGCGCCGCCGCGCCTTGCGCGCCCGGTACAGCGCCTGCAGCCGGATGGTCATGAAGAGGCGCGTCCCGGGCTGGCGCGCGTACTCGCGGTACTTTTCGAACACGGCGAGGCGGAAGGCGGCGAGCGACCGTTGGCGGCGCACGAAGGCCTGGATGTACACGGCCGCCCGCTCGCGCTTGTCGCGGTACTCGGCGCGTCGATTGAGCTCTTGACGCGCGAGGCGCCGGCGCACGCCCGACTGCACCACGGTCGCCGCCTTCTGCGCCTCCCTCTGGTGCTCGAGAGCGTGCCGGGCGAGGTGCATGCGGGCGGCGCCCTGCAACACGATGGCCGCGTCGCGCTCCTGGAGCGCGACCGCGTACTGCAGGCGCGACAGCTTGCCGCGCATCGCGGCCTGCACGGCGCGCGCCGCGTCGCTCTGCTCTCGTAGCACCTCGGTCTCGCGGCGCGTCACGAGCCCTTTGCGGCGCGCTTGGATCGTCGTCGCCGCTCGGGACTCGAGACGCTTCTGTTGGGTCTCGCGCCGCGCCTGCTTGGCGCGCTTGGCGGACTGGAGCGAGAGAGCGGCCGAGTTCTGCTCGAGGCTCTCCGCGGCCAACCGCCGGGCCTCGTGGGCCGCTTGCGCCTCGTGCAGCTCGAGCATCGTCGCCTCCTCCTCGGCCTCCATTCGCGCCTTGGCGTCGCCCGCGGCCTGCCTCGCCTTTTTGGCGCGCAGGCTGCTCCCGATCTTGGCGGCGGCCTCGTCCTGCTCCTTCTTCTCCTTGCGTGCCTTGCGCCCGCGCGCGCCCGCCTGCACTTTGATGAGCGCCGCCTTCTCCTCCGGGCTCATCGCCGCCTCCTCCGCCTCGTTCTTGTACCGCACCTCGGCCGCCGCGCGAAGCGCCTCCACCTTCTCACGCTGCTTCTGCGCCTCCTTTTTGGCCAGGCGCGTGCGTGCGGCCGACTGCAGCGCCAGGCGTGCCTCCTCTTCTTCTTGGGGCGTCCCCTTCTCCGCCTTGGGCTTTTTGGGCCTCTTGCCTTTTTGGGACGAAGGGCGGCTCCCGCTCTCCTCCTCCTCGCCCTCGGCGCTTGCCACGTCGGCCGCTGGCGCCGCGGCCGCCGCGGCCGCGGCCGCCGCCGCGGCCGCCGCCGCCGCCGCCTCAGCCTCTGCCGCCGCCGCCTTGGCCGCCGCCGCGTCGGCCGCCGCCGTCGCCTTGGCCGCCGCCGCCTCGGCCGCCGTGCGTGCACCCTCATCCTCCGGGTTGGCCGCCGCCGCTTCGGCCGCGGCCGCGGCCGCTGCAGCCGCCTCCGCCGCCTCCTCCTCCGCCGCCTCGGCCGCCGCCTTGGCCGCCGCCGCCGCCTCGGCCGCCGCCGCCGCCTTGGCCCCCGCCTCGGCCGCCGCCGCCGCCGCCGCCGCCTCGGCCGCCGCCGCCGCCGCCGCCGCCGCCGCCTCCTGATCAAGCTCCTTGGAGAGTCTCTTCTCTTTGGCCACCTTCTTGCCCTTCTTGCCACGCGTGGCGGCTTGCACTTTGGCAGCCGCCGCCGCCTTGGCGGCCGCCTCCTCGTCCGCCAGCTTCGCCGCCTCCCCGTCCTCGTCCTCGTCCTGCACGTCCTTTTGAGCCTTCTCCTTCTCCTTCTCCTTCTCCTTCTTGCCCTTGTCACGCCCCTTTTTGCCGCGCGTGATGGCCTGCACCTTGGCGGCCGCCTGCTCCTGCTGCTCCGCCTCCTCCTTCTCCGCCTTCTTCTTCTTCGCCTGCTTCTTGGCCTTCTTGCCGCGCGAGGCCGCCTGCAGCTTGGCCGCCGCGAGCTCGGCCTCGACCTCCTCCTCCGTCACCTCCACCACGTCCTCGAGCTCGGCCGGCATGGCCTCGCCCGTGACGGCGAGGCAGCTCGCGCGAACCACCTCGTCCACCAAGAGCGCCGACGCGGCCTGCACCGTGAACGGCACCTGCGGCGTCGCGGGTCGACGGCCTTGACGGGTGGACGGTCGGGAGGGCTCGCGCGAGATGCCCAACGAGAGCGTGATGCGGAACATGTCGTCCAAGAGCGTCGTCGCGAGCGAGAGCCTCTCCTCCTGTGGGGTCCCGGGCTCCGGCGGCTCCCCGGTGAACCGCCGGGCCCCTTGACGGGTGGACGGACGGGACGGCTCGCGAGACTCGGGGCGCGAGATGCCCAAGGCGACGGAGACGGTGATCACGTCGGCGATCAGGGACGAGGCGAGCCCCAAGCTCGCCGGTCGCTCTGCAACGATCGCCTTCGCCTCCCTCTCGGCGTTCTCAATGGCAGCGAGCTCGGCGGCGGCCTTGGCCTTGGCGGCCACGCGCTCGCGCTTCCGCTCCAAGGCCTGCTCGCGCGCGCGCTCCTGCTTGAGCTCGTCCACCCTCGCCTTGTCCTCGGGCCGCGAGCTCAGCTTGAGATTGATGAGCTCCATCTCCTCCCTGAGCGCCGCCTTCTTCGCCTCCTCCTCCGCCGCGCGCTTCTCCGCGCGCTTCTCCGCCGACTGCGCCATCGTCTCACGCACCGCCGCGATCTCGGCTTGCTTCTTCGCCTGCGCCTCCGCCTCCGCCTTCTCCTGCTGCTCCTTGAGCCGTTTCATATCCGCCAGCCCGCTGTCGAAGACCATCCCCATCTTCTCCGCCTCCTCGCGCGCGCGGTCCTCGGCCCACGCCTTGGCCGCGCGATCGCGCGCCTCCTCCTCCTCCTTCTGCGCCTTGAGCATCAAGTACGCTGTCTGCGCATCCTCCTCGACCTTGGACACGCGTGCCTGCGCCGCCGCCACAGCCGCCTGCGCCGCCGCCGCCTTGGCCGCCGCCGCCTCGGCCGCCGCGCGTGCACCCTCATCCTCCGGGTTGGCCGCCGCCGCGGCCGCCGCCGTCTCGGCCGCTGCCTGCGCCTCGGCCGCGGCGGCGCTCGCCTTGGCCGCCGTGTCGAGCGCGATCCGCTGGCGCACGAGGAGCGCCTCGGACTTGGCTGCCGCTCGGAGTGCCTCGTCCTCGGCACGGAGCTTGGCTGCGCGCTTCTCCTCGGCCTCCTTCATCTTGGCACGGATGGCCTCGAGCTCTTCAGCCTGCTTGCGCGCCGCCTCCGCCGCCTTGCGCTCCTCGGCCTCCTTCATGCGCTGACGGATCTTTTCGGGGTCGTACCGGTCCTCGACCACCTTCTTGGCAGCGACCGCCGTCTTCTCGGCCGTCTCGGCGGCCGTCTCGGCGATGAGCTTCGCCGACTCGAGACGCGCCGCCGCCTGCTCGCGCTCGCGCCGGCGCCGCGCCTCACCCTCCTCGCGACCGCGGTCCTCGGCCCACGCCCTCGCCGCGCGCATCGTGGCCGCCTCCTCCTCGGCCGCTTCGCGCTGCGCTCGCTTCGCCTCGGACAGGTTCGCCTTGGCGGCGAAGGACGCGGCCGCCGCCTCGGACGCCACCTTGAACGCGGCGGGGTCGTCCGAAAACTCGGCGGCCGCGGCCGCCTCCTCCGCATTCGCCTGCGCCTTCGCCGCCCTCTCGACCGCCTCCTCGGCCGCCGCGGCCGTCGCGTACGCCTTCGCCTCCGCCTCGGAGCGACGCGCCTCGAGCCGCGCGCCCTCGTCCAGCTTGCGGTCGTCGTCCGTCTGCCAGACGCCGATCGGCTCGCCCGCGAACCAGGCGGGCTCGGGCGCCCCCGAGGCCGCCGCTTCGTCAATGAGCTGCTGCTCCTCCGCACGGCGCGAGCTCGCGAGCTGGGCGCGCTCCTGTTGGCGCTCCGTTCGGTCGCGCTCGAGCTTCTCGAGCCGCTCCTTTTCGGCCTTCTCGGCCGCGAGCCGCCGTCGCTCGGCCGCCGCGATCTCCGCGATCTCAACCGCCGCCTCGACGCGTGCGCCCAGGAAGGCGAGGCACCATTCCTCGGCGGCGCGCCGCTCCGCTTCGACCCGCAGCCGCTCCGCCTCGATGGCGTCGACGGTCACCGAGATGACGTCTAGCACGATCGCCGCGCACAGCAGCTCGCGCTCGCGCTTCTCACGCGCCGCCTTTTCGGCCGCAATCCGCAGCCGCTCGCGCTTCGCGGCGGCGAGCAATGCGATCTCCTTGGCCCACTTGCGCCGCATGATGTAGCTCCGCCACTTGGCCTGGAACTTGATCGTGAGCGCGAGCAGCCGTTGGCGCTCGGCCTCCTCTCGCTCCGCCTGCAGTCGATCGCACTCCGCCATCGCGAGGTCCCACGCCATTCCTGGCCCAAAGAGCGCGAACGCGGCCTCGTCGAGCGCGAGCTTGCGGATGAGCGCCGCGTTCGCGCGGCGCAGCTCCGCCTTGGTCTGCGCACCCGAATGGCAGTCCTCATCAGTGGCCATCACACAGGGCGCGTCCGAATGGCAGTCCTCATCAGTGGCCATCACACAGGCCTCACCCGAATGGCAATCTTCATCATTGGCCATCTCAGCCTCACCTGCGCCTTTTGGATGCGCACGACCGCCTTCTCCTCCTCGAGCCGCTCCTTCTCGGCGGCCTTCTCGGCCTCCAATCGCACCTGTGGGGGGAGGGGAGGCACTCAGTGAGCTCATCAGCGGCCATCAGTGGCCACCAGCGGCCATCAGCGGTACTCAGTGAGCTCATCAGCGGTCATCAGCGGTCATCAGCGGTACTCAGTGCAAATCTGGGCGCACCCTCATCCTCTCCTTCGCGTCCGCAGCCTTCTCGAGCTCCTCCCGCTCGTGCTCGGCCGCCTTCTCGAGCTCGAGCCGCTCGTGCTCGGCCGCCTTTTCGAGCTGTGGGGAGAGGGAGGCGCCGTGGTGAGCACATGCATGCAAAGGATCGTCGAGGCGGTTTCGCCCAAACGTACCTCGAGCCGCTCGTGCTCGGCCGCCTTCTTCGCCTCTGACTCGAGCTCCAACTCCGCTCGCCGCTTCTCACTCTCGAGCAACGCCGCCGCGACCGCCGCCGCCGCAATCGCCTCCGTCTCGAGGGCAGACCGCTGGGCTTCCTTCTCAGCCTCAAGCCGCTGCTGCTCTGCCAGCAGCTCGGCGGCGGCGCGCTGGCGCTCAGCCTCGGCCTCGGCCTCGAGCCGGTGGACGTTCCACTTGTCCAGCAGGTACTCGAGGACGGAATCGGCCACGAGCGCCGCCTCGCGAGCCGCAGCTTCGGCCTCGAGGCGTAGCCGCTCGGCCTCAGCCTCGGCGATCAGCCGCAGCCGCTCGGCCTCAGCCTCGGCGATCAGTCGCTCCTGTTCGAGGCGGTTCTCCTCCTCAATGCGCAGCCGCTCGGCCTCAGCAGCGACGGCGTCCGCCTCGCGTTCCAAGGCCTCCCGGAGCAGCTCGGCCTCGAGCCGCGCCTTTTCGGCCGCCGCCTCGGCCTCGATGCGCGCCTTCTCGGCGGCCGCCGCCTCGGCCGCCAACCTCGCCTCCTCCTCCAAGCGCGCCTTTTCGGCGGCGGCGCGCTGGCGCTCAGCCTCGGCCTCGGCCTCGAGCCGTTGGCGCTCCGCCTCAGCGGCGGCCGCGGCCGCGGCCGCCGCCGCCGCCGCCGCCTCCGCCGCGGCCGCGATCGCATTCATCTTGTCCGTCAATTCGCGCTCCATCGCAGCCTTCTCGGCGAGCCCCTTGGCCTTCTCGAGGGCGCGCGAGATCTCCATGTCCTCGAGCTGCGGTAATCAGGGGGGGCATTCAGGCGGTCATCAGGGGGTCATTCAGGGGCCACCAAGGGGGGTCATCAAGGGTCATTTCGGGGGGTCATCAGGGGGTCCTTCGTGGGTCATCTTGAGCGGGCAATCACCTGTGCCTCCTCTACGATTCGCTTCTCTTCGGCGAGGCGCTTCGCCGCCTGCTGCGCTGCGCTGAGCGCCGCCACCTTGCGTGCCAAGTCGCGCGCCTCCTTCTGCGCCTTCAGGTCCGCGAACCGGTCGAGCATCGTACGGTACCGCTCGACGAACGTCTCGTCGTCCTCGGCCATCGTGTCCTGAGCCCGAGCACGTGGATCGTGTCATCATTGGCAATCATTAGCAATCAAGGCCACTCAAGGCCACTCAAGGGCACTCAAGGCCATCGTGTCCTGAGCCCGAGCACGTGGATCGTGTCCTCAATTGCAATCAAGCGCACTGAAGCGCACTGAAGCGCACTGAATCGCACTGAAGCGCACTGAAGCGCACTCAAGGGCACTCAATCGAGTTCGCACCTCGAGCCTCCACGCGACGAACTCGTCTCGCTGGATGGAGCTGTCGCCGTCGCGGTCGATCCTGCGAAAGTTAAGCGCCATCTGCTGGTGCATCTGCGGCGGCCAGCGTTCGATGACCTCGTCCGGGTACTGCGCGAGGAACTCTTCGTAGTCGATCCGGCCGTTGCCGTTGCGATCGACGCAGTCAAAGAGGTCGTGGCACATCTCGAGCCGGTCCAGCTTCGTGGGGGGCATCGTCGCGAGAATCTTAGCCGCCGCCTCCCTCGCCCGGATCCTTGCCCTCTCTTCATCTGACACGTCAGGCGGAGGCGGAGGCGGCGGCGGCGGTTGGGGCACGCCTAAGGCCCCAACGGCCGCCATCCCAAACGGCATCCCCAGCGGAGAGGCCATCATGAGCATCTGTCTCATCCTCTCCGCCTCCGCCTCCGCCGCTGCGAGCGCCGCCGCCATCTGCTGGCGCTCCGCCTCCGCCTCGGCCTCGCGCAGCGCCCGCATCTCGGGCGTCATCGCCTTCTCAGCCGCGAGCCGCGCCGCCTCCTCCGCCGCCGCCGCGAGCTCGGCAGCTAGTCGGGCGGCCTCCCGCCTTTCTTCTTCTCTCTCGGCCTCGACCCGCGCTGCCTCCTTCGCTGCCGCCTGACGCGCAGTCTCCTCCGCATCTCGCCGAGCGAGCTCTGCCGCCGCCTCCGCCTGCGCGGCCGCAATCTCCTGCTGACGGACCTTTTCATCCGCCGCGGCCTGCTCCATCCGCCGCCGCTCGGCCTCGTGCTCGGCCATCACGCGTGCCATCTCCTCATCGTCGATGCGCTTCTGCTCAGCCGCCGCGGCCGCCGCCTTCGCCGCTGCCAGCGTGCGCGCCACCTTCGCCTTACGCTGCTCATCGAGCTTCTCCTGCAGCGCCTGGCGCTTCGCATCCTCATCCGCACGCCGCTTCGCCTCCTCCTCCCGCGCGCGCAGCTCCGCCGCCTCGGCGCGCGCGATGGCCTCGTTGGCTGCCGACTCGGCGCGCCGCGCCGCCTCCATAGCCTGTTCGGCCGCGCGCGTCGCCGCCTCCATCGCCGCCATCGCCGACGACTCCGCCATCGCGACTTTGTCCGCGGTCTCGCGCTTCATCTTCTCGCGCACGCGCGCATTCTGCGCCGCGGTCACGGCGAGCAGCGTCAGGTCAAAGTTCGGGTCGACGATAGTCGGATCCAACGCACCGGGCGCCCGGGTGGGCGGCGCGGCGGCGGCAGGCACGGCGGGAGTGCTGGCAGCGGGAGTGCTGGCAGCGGCGGCGGCGGCGGCGGCGCGCCGTGCACGCTCGCCCTCCTCGCGCGCGCGGTCCTCGGCCCACGCCCTCGCCGCACGGTCCCTGGCAGCTTCTTCTTCGGCGGAGAGCGGCGCGGCGGCGGGCGGCGCGGCGGCGGGTGGCGCCGTGGTAGGCAGCGTCGTGGTGGGCATGTCGGCAGGGGAAGAGGGCGCCGGACCGAGCGCGCCCGCGCCCTCGTCCTCGACGACAGGCGCACCCGTCGGCGTTGGTAGCGCCGCCGCCGCCGCCTTGTCCTCTGCCTCTTGTGCTGCAACGAAGTTGGACAGCATCTCGCGCTGTGACGAAACCGCGCCCACCACGGCGTCCGCGGGCGCCTTCGTGGGCGCCATCGTCTGACTCGCGGCGGCCGAGACGGGCGCCGGTGTCGACGGCGTCGGCGCCAACCCGAAGCCTGTCAGCAGCTTCTTCTGCGACTCCGGCACCGTGGCCAGCAAGCGCTCCTTCCGAAGCTTGTTGACGGTTTGGCGAGCGAACCAGCGTCGTGCGCCGTTCTGCACGTAGATGGAGGCGGCGGAGCGGATCTGCATCTCCATCTGGCGCTTCGTCGCCGCCACCAGGATCGTCTGCCGCATGTTCGCCAGGCAGCCCTTTGCGTACTGCTCGAGCTGCGCATCGCCCGCGTGCACGAGCTCCTGCAGCCGCTGCACCGCGCCCATCTCTTGCATGAGCTCGACATAGTCGATCTCGGTGCACGTGTTCTGGACAGCGCCGAGTGCGTACACCAGCGTCATCCAATCCGACGAGAACAGGTGCGCGAGCATCCGCTCAAAGGCGCGGAACCGCTTGAGCAGCGCCTTGGTCGCCGACGCGTTCGGGTCGACCGCCTCGGAGGCGAGGTTGCCGATGAGCAGGAGCGCCGACTGGTGGATGGCCGGATCGGGGCTGGCAAGGCACTGGGCCACGAGCTTCACGCCGCCCGCGACGCGCAGGTACTCGCACAGCGCCTCCGCGTCGTCGCCGTACGACGTGTCCATGATCTGCGCGAGGTCGCTGAGCGCCTCCTCCTTGGCGACATCGTCGCCCGAGCGGAGGTCCTCGAGGATGCGTGGCAGCTGCTGCGCCGGCGTCATTATCGACGCCATGCTTGCTCCGCCAGCGGTGCGGCCAGCCTCGGAGCGCACGGCCAACGCGCTCACGCAGGTCCCAGCCTCAAGGCACTGTACTTCCTGGACTCGAGACGAAGCAAAACGGCAACGGAGGTGTGAGTGTGAAATCAAGCGGTCACCTCCTTCTATAGTTCCATGTCACACCACAATTAAATATTCGTATGCACGTTAGATATGTCTCCTTTGAATTTCGTCTCTTATCCGGATAAATGAGTGCTCGTTTTTTCGTATTCACCGCGACGTTCCCCATCCGCCGCTCCTCGACGGAGCGTCTCGCATTTGCGTTCCCACGCACGTCCGAACGCCACATGGCGCCGGCCTCGATCGACGCCCTCGGTGGCGCGCTCGCCTCGTTCGCCTTCGGGCTCGCGGGCGTGATCGGCAACGGCGTGTCGGCCTTCGGCAAGCGCCAAGCGCGCCAGTGGCGGCTGCGGCGCGCGGCGCGCGCCGAGCTGCTCCTGGCGCTGCTCGCGGCGCGCATGTCGGCGATCGCGTACGTCGACTCCCACTCGGAGGTGCGCGACGCCTTGCGCGCGCCCGAGCTCGCCAACATGTGCGGCGGCACCCTCGAGCTCCTCCACTTCAAGCGACAGCGCACCGAGGAGAAGGAGCTGCTGCCGCAGTGGTTCCTGGCGCGAGGCGGACCGCCCATTGGCCAAGGTGCCACGCCACGCACGCCGCCCACGCGCACCACCACTGACGTGGACGCTTCCTTTGACGCGCGACCGGCGGACGCGCCAGAGAAGGCGCCCATGCCGGCGCCAAACGCGCCCGCGACGGCGCTGTTCCTCGTCTTTCGCGGCACGTGGAGCAAGATGGACTTGCTTCGCGACCTGTGCGTCGAGCCGGTGGCGCACGGCGGCCGGAGGTTTCATGGCGGCTTCCTCAGCGGCGTGCGGGATGACCGTGAGTTGCATGCGCAGCTGCGACGGGCGCTGCTCGACCAAGGAGGCGGCGGCGAGCCTCTGTACGCGATTCGGCCAGATTGAATCTCCGATGCGCGGTTCGGCCAGATTGAATCTTCGATGCGATATGGCTCTATATCTTGTTGTACACCCGCATTGGCCTCCGATGGCCCTCCCTCATTGCATGCTGATGGCCCACCTTCATTGCATGCTGATGGCCTATCTCATTGCATGCTGATGGCATCCCTCATTGCATGCTGATGGGCTCAATCATCAGGTACGTATTTGGCCACTCCCTCGGAGGCTCTCTGGGCTTCGCGCTCGTGGCCGCCAATCTGCTGCCTCCGAGCTACAGGGGGCAGGTGATTGCCTGATGGTTTCTGATTGCGTCCGAAGGCCCTTTGATGGCCCCTTTCGTTGGCACCGAATGGCCTCTGATTGCCTCCCTCATCAGATGATGGCCCTTTGATGGCCCCTTTCATTGGCACCGAATGGCCTCTGATTGCCTCCCTCATCAGGTGACGGTCGTTGGTGTGGGCTCGCCACCCGTCCTCGTGGACGAACGCCGTCTTGGGCACCGCCGTAGTGCTGGTCACGACGGGCGCAGCCGCCGCGGCAGCCGAAGTGGCGGCGATGACGCCGAGGACGAGGACGAGGACGAAGTAGAAGGTGGGGAAGGGGAGGAAGAAGGAGAGGGGGAGGTGAAGGGCGCCGAGGGCGCCGACGCCCGTGACGAGGGCATACCGGGCGAGGGGCGCGGCACCATGCCCGCTCGGCGCTATTTGCTTGTGGTCAATGATTGCGATGTGGTGCCTCGTAAGCTCCGTTCCCAAATGGCTCTCTAATGAGCCTCTATTGAGCCTCTGCCGGGCCCTCTGATGGCCCTCTGAAGGCCCTCTGATGGCCCTCTGATGGCCTTCTGATGGGATTTTGATGACCTCTGATGGCCTCTGATGGCCTCTGATGACAATCTTACGACCTACGATTGCGTGTCTCATCAGGTATGCTGGGCTCGCCCATGCCTGTGGGTACGCTCACAGTGCTCGGTGCGGCGCCACAGTGTGGCCTCTGATGGCTTCTGATGGCCTGCCTCTGATGGCCTGTGATGACTTCTGATTGCGTGCCTCATCATCAGGTGCGGTGCCACAGGGTGGCGCGATCGCACCGGCAGTGCTGCGGCGCCACGTCGAGCTTCTCCAAGTGTGCAGGGTGCCACTGATTGTGTCTGATTGCGTCTGATTGCGTCTGCTGGCCTCTGATTGCCTGTGTTTGCCTCTGATTGCCTCTGAGTGCCTCTAATTACCTCTATAATTTGAGCTTCTACAGACGATGGAGAGATACACTCACCCACCCGGCACGCTGGGCTTGTTGTTGCGCGATGGGACGGCCAAGGAGGTGCCACCGTCCGAGCGCGCGGCGGTGCTTCATCTGCATGAGGCGCTTTCCCCACAGCTTCTGGACCATCACGGGCTGCGCGGCGGGACGGGCTCGTACATTGGCGGCCTCGAGATCGCGGCGGCGCTCGCCGAGCTCGATGATGCCTCTAGTGGCCTCTAATGGCTATCTAATGGCTATCTAATGGCTATCTAATGGCCTCTAATTGCCTCGAGATCGCGTCGGCGCTCGCCGAGCTCGCGTCGATGATGAGTGACGCGCATTACAAGTGGCCATGCAACTTGCAAGTGGCGCATGGCATAAACTACTATACAGCAGTTTGCAATATGCTCATATGTGTGAGTGCACCGCTGGCGCTGCTCCGCTTCGGCGCATCGGCGCCGCTCCGCGCTCCACGGGGGACAGCCGATAAATTGTATCGCATAGAGAATAGACGCGGCTATGACCTTATTACTATCCCTGCTCACGGTACGCTGGTTCACTACTATAATCTCAACGTGGCACAGTGACAGTCACTCGCTGTAAACAGCTTATATTCCAGAGATTCGATTATGTCATGCCAATAAGAATAGAATATCCTTTTCGTTCGATGAAGATTTTGAACCTAATGTCCGCAGAGAGCAGTAGCTGTGTGGTAAGCTACATTTAAACGGCCCGGACACAGTTTTGACAGAATTCCTACCCTTGGATTCTCGTGCGGTGCCCTGATTTTGCGGTTTGCACCTGTCTGTGCTGATGTACTTGAACCTTTAGAGTTCAGACACTCGAACACAGATGCACTCGAACCCTCGGAACCGAAGCTCTATGGCAGATCTATGGAGAATCTATGTCGATCTACCGAAAATGTCTATGGTCTTTGGTCTACTCGTAGTAGTTCTATGGTAGCACGTGCGACCTAGATCTGAAGCATGATCTGAAGATCTCCCTGTCCGCGCGACCGCGTACTCGTACACGCTGTACTGGGTCTCGTCGATTACATCTCGTCCGCGCCACCGTAGAGCTCGCCGAGCTTGCGCGTGAAGTCCGCGCCCGCGACGGCGCGCCCCGTCTTGCCCGCTCGCCCGACCGCGAGCTTCGATCTCGCGCGATCTGGCGACGCCTCGTCCTCGACCTCAAGGGCGCCGTCGTGGGCGTCGTCCTCGCTCCACTCGTGTGCCCACAGGGCGCCGCCGTGGGTGCCTCCGTCCGCTGCGTCGGCTTCGGCCGCACCGGCCTCCACGGCCGCCGCTCGTAACCACCGGTGACGTAACGTCTGCTCGGCCGTGGGACGCTGTGGGGAACTCGGCGCACGGGAGCCGTTGGACGAGATCGCAATCAGGGGCCATCAGGGGGCCAACGGAGAGGCATCAAGGGGGCCCTCAGGGAGGGCATGGTGCGGGCCATCGTGGGATGATCACCTGTGTGACGTCGGAGCAGAGGAGCCGTTGGACAAAACTTCGGGCGGCGGGGCTGAGCTCGCGTGCGAGCTCCGCGTGGGAGCTCATCGAGATTCGTAGCTCGACGTCGCCCGCGGAATCGCCGGAGAAGGCGGGCGTGTTCTGAAGGACCTGCGCTCAGAGAGAGGCCACGAGCGGGCGATGCAATCAGCATGCAATCAGAGAGCTCACCTGATCTCGCAGCGCTCAGAGAGAGGCCACGAGCGGGCGATGAGAGAGGGCATCAGGAGATGATCAATGTGGTCATCAAGGGCGCCGTTTCGAGCACCTCGAGGGCGACGGCGCCCAATGCCCATAGATCCACAGGCGGACCGAGATAGCCCGTCTCGGCCAAATTAGGCAACGGTCGGCACAGTTCAGGCGCCTGGTATCTTATGACCTCGGGCGATTGGTAACGGGCGCCTGGTATCACGCGTTCACGTAGCCGCCGGTTGCCGCAGACGACCGCGCAGCCGAAGTCACAGATCTTTATCCTCGTGCGCTGAGCGTCGACGAAGCGGAAGTTCGAGGGCTTCAGATGATGAGGCAAGCAATCAGAGGCCATCAGAGGTCATCACAGATGCAGTCACCTGAGCATCGACGAAGAGGAGGTTCGAGGGCTTCAGATCACGATGGGCAATGGCGAGACGATGCAGATGCGCCAGCCCGCTCGTCACTTGATACAACAGCGCCGCCGCCTCGTCCTCGGGGTAGCCGCCGGCTGAGTGCTCAGCACGGCGCTTGTTCCGCAGCCGCGCGAGTGCAAAGTCGAGCGAGCCACCCGCGCAGTATTCAAGGATCAAGTGCGTGGCCGATCCCGTGCTGATCTCGGCAAGCATGTTGGCGATGTGAGGATGCCCGTCGCCGCCTAATTGCGCATTGCCTAATTGGGCATCGCCTAATTGCGCATTGCCTAATTGGGCATCGCCTAATTGGTGCTCACGCAACCTCCGCAGCACGGCGATCTCGATCTCGCGAGATCGAGTGAGGTCGCCAAACTTGGCGCACCGCGCCGAGTCATACGTCTTCACGGCCACTGCCAACGGCCCGCCGCCTCCACCGCCGCCGCCGCCGCCGTCGCCGTGGGGGATCGAACTGGTGCGTCCGCCGCTGTCGTCTAGCTTATACGCCTTGAACACCATCGAAAATGCGCCCGCAGCAATCGGGCCCTCGACCTCATACCTGATGAGCAGTCTCGATGGTGCAATCAGCCGCCATCAGCCGCCATCATCCGCCATCAATTGCATACCCATACGGCAATCAGCCGTCATCAGCTGCAATCAGCTGCAATCAGATGCAATCAGCCGCAATCAGCCGCCATCAATTGCATACCCATACGGCAGAAGCTCCGTCCTTGCATCGCTGATCGGTGCCACCGGCTTCGGCGGCCGCTCTGTACACACCACCTTCTCCCTGTTCGGCTTCGGCTTGCGCAGCCGCGCCGTCTTGGGCTTCGACAGTCGGCGAAGGTCGATGCCGTTACCATCGTTAGCTTTCGCCTTCGCCTTCGCCATTGCCCTCGCCTCCGCCTCCGCCTTCGCCTTCGCCATCGCGATCGCAATCTGTGCCTCCGCCTTCGCGTTCGTCACTGAGCGCACCTCCTTGACCTTCTGCAACCTCGTCTTGATGTCGGGCAAGATCTGCATGCACGTGGAGCAGTGGATGAGAGGGAAATCAGACACAATCAGATGCCATCAGGCGCCATCAGGCGCCATCAGGCGCCATCAGACGCCATCAGACGCCATCAGACGCCATCAGGGCGAGCACGCACCTGCATGCACGAGGCGAATTGATCGGCGTGCAGCACGAGCAACTTGCACTGCATGGCTGCCACGGCCGCTGCCATTCGAGTGCTGCCATCGATGATGGCCATCTCGCCAAAGACAGGAGAGCTCTGCGTGACACCCAGGCTGGCACCGATTGCCATTTGCCCTTTGATCCCGACCTCTGGCTTCTGATCAGCGACGAAGAGGAGGT
>Ga0210244_100438_pt1 | contig 38692 bp, 45 predicted proteins | sample ChrtobMetaP3_0mM_FD_155473 | JGI IMG/M metagenome (GOLD analysis project Ga0210244, IMG submission 155473) | Chrysochromulina tobin associated microbial communities from unialgal haptophyte culture, Seattle, Washington, United States - P3_0mM | ecosystem: Host-associated > Algae > Haptophytes >...
GGCGGGGAGACCAGGAGCGGGGAGGCAAGGGGCGGGGAGGCAAGGGGTGGGGAGGCAAGGGGTGGGGAGGCAAGGGGCGGGGAGGCAAGGGGTGGGGAGGCAAGGGGTGGGGAGGCAAGGGGCGGCACGCACGTTGCCATCCTCGTCCCAGCTGTGGAAGAGCGACATGACCTGATGAGGGGGACAGTCATCCTGATGAGGGGGGCAATCAGCCTGATGAGGGGGACACTCAGCTGTGGTAGAGCGACATGACCTTGTTCGCATTGGACTTTAGCCACTCGCGCAGCGCGGAGGCGACGTCACCATCGACGCCGACGCCGGCGAGGATCTTGGGCGTCGTGTCGCGCTCCTTCTTCTCATGCGGCCGGCGGAGGAACTGCTTGCCGCTGTTGGCGCGCAGGAAGCGGACCTTTTCGATGTGCGCCTTCACGGACTCCTGCTTGCGCAGCTCGGCCGCCTGCCGCTCTGCGCTGCTGGCGCGCGCGCGTGCAAGGGCGCGTGGTCCGCCGCTCGCGAGCATGCGCTGCTCCATCGCCCTGCGCTCGCGCTGCTGCGTGTTGGCCTCGTGCGTCGCGCGCAGGGCCAAGGCGACCGGATGCTCGGCGCCCAGCTGACGAACCGCAATGGACGCCGCCTCTCCAAAGGAGCGGGACGCCTCCTCGGGTAAGCCGAGCGCCTCTTGCTCGACGGCGAGGTTGTGGTGCGCGATCGCGAGCACTGCCATCCGCTCCGCGGACGCGTTCGCCGGCCCGGGCTGCTGCGGCGCGAACGCGTCCGATGCGCCAACGTCGCGCTCGAAGCTGCCCCGGGCGCCGCCCGTTAACAGACCGTCAGCAGTCCGTCCAGCTGTGGGCGGCGCGGAGCCCGGCCGCAGATAGGGCGAGGCGGGCGTGGGCAGCCCCAGCTCCTCACGCAGCAGCCGCAGCGCCAGCTTCGCGTGGTACATCGCCTCGTGGTGGTTGCCCAGCTCCGACTGCACTGCGCACAAATTGAGGTGGGTATCGGCGGGCTTATGGGCCTCGCAATGGGCCTCGATGTCGACGGCTTTGCATAGGTGGGCGAGGGCGACCTTGAGATTGCCGCGCCGACGATGGTAGCACGCGAGATTGTTGAGTGTGATCGCGTACATGGCGCGGTCGCCTTGGCCGCGCGCCTGAGCGCGCTTGAGCAGTGCGTGGCAGCCGACGAAATCGTCGCGCTGCAACATTTGCATGCCAAGCGAGTTGCACACGTCGGCGACCTGGCGGCTGCACTCGATCGCGACGTCGGACCCGGCACCGTGCATCCGCGAGTGAATGGCAAGCGCGTTCTCGAGCGCGCGCAGCGCCGGCCCGAGCTCCCCCTGCCGCCGGTACATGGCTGCGGCGCGCTCGAGCTCGTGCACGCTGAATGCCGTGCCGTCATCGTGCTGCATGCCGTTCGGGTGCTGCCGCGTCAGGGGCGCGGAACCGCCGCGTTGAAGGCGGGTTGCGGACGACACGGGCATGGTCAGCTTGCGCACGCGCCGCAGCTCTGCTGTCAGCTCCGAGAAGCCCACAGTACCCGTCGCCTCTGGGTCGAGCGCGGCGAAGACTTCGTCGATCATCTGCGTCGGCACGGGCGGCATCATTTTGCAGCGGTGGATGCCCTGGCTTAGCATCATGTGGGATATCTGACCCTCGCTGCCCAGGCCCGAATCGATGCGAAGGAATTGGTGCAGCGCCGTCCACTCCGCCTTGCTCTGTGCCAGCCGCACTATTAGCATCGGAGCGTCGGCAGCCTCCGCCCCCAGGTCGTGCAGTTGGCCCTCCGAGAGGGGTGGCGGCAATCCTGCCGGCTCATGCTGCTGTATGTTGTGCAAGCCCGCTGCGCTCGACGAGCCGATTGGGCCGGCGACCATTTTGCGCCGCTGTCGCCAGCGCTCTGGAACGCTCGCTCCACCGATCGAAGCGTCCCACTCCCCCTCGTGTGTTTTTGAACCGTCGAACACGAACCACCTATTTTAGGCCATTCACAAGTGAACCCGTCGTCGATGGCGCGCCTTGCAAGATACAAACCTCATTGCGCTTGGGGTACAGTTGTGTGTTCGACTGAATACCATGATCGTGAGCAACTGTATAAAGAGTTACCGATACGATTCAAACGATTCAAGGCACGATTGTGCAGGGTCTCGGGTTCGCAGGCGCGCCCAGGGGGCGGCCTCTTCTCACTACTGAGTCGGCCGCGAGGACCGAGGAGCGGTCGGCTCCGGGGCCCGCAGCGGCTCTTGAGAGTCGGTCGCGGATTCGGTCGTCGCGCGGTCTCGTGCGGTGCGGGTGCCTTGGTGGGTTGGGATGGTTGTGAGGTTTGTCTGTAAGTCTGTGAGATCCGTGTGCCCGTGTGTCCCCGTGTGACGCTGTGTCCCGTCCCGGCTCCCCTGGTGTGTCTTTTTACCGTGTGTCCCGTGTGTGTCCCGGCTCCCCCCGGTGTCATTTTACCGATACAAGTACGTTTTGAAAATGGACGCCTCTGGATAGACACGAGTGGGACCAATAATGGCGGCGCCCGTAGACTACTGCTGCATGGCAGCGCACGGCGGCGCGGCGCCCACACCCTCCAAATCTGCGCTATCAGAGCGACGGCCGCTGTGCCCGCTCTCGATGATGCGTTCGCCGCTCAATCTGACGGGCTCTGGGCCGTCGGGGACGCCACCACCTCGTCTAGCAAAGGTGCGCGCGTGGCTGACCCCGTCGCGGTACGCCACCTACCAAGGGGACGCGTACGAAGTACATGAAGTGCTGGGCAGTGGCGCGTTTGGACTCGTGTCGCTCGTCACCAAGCCTCATGATGACAAGCAGTTGTTTGCGATGAAGACGATTGACCGCTTTCGGCTGCACAACGCGATGCTGAGAAAGTCGGTGGCCAACGAGATCAGCGTGCTGAGGCGGCTCTCCGATGAGGACACCCGGCATTCCGGGATTGCGGCGCTCATCGAGGTCATCGAGACGCCGCGCTCGATCCACCTCGTCATCGAGTTCGGCGGCCCCTCGTGCCACGAGCTGTTGATGAGGGACGGTCCTTTGGCAGAGGCTGACGCGCGGAGCGTGGGCGGGCAGATAGCCGACGCGCTCGCGCACTGCCACGCGTTGGCTGTGTGCCATCGAGACGTCAAGCTCGAGAATATCGTCGTGCACGAGCGCCGCGCGAAGCTCATTGATTTTGGGCTCAGCTGCGTATGGCACGAGGGCATGGTGCCGCTCCGACGCCTGGCGGGCAGCCTGCCATACATGCCGCCCGAGATGGCGCACCTAGTTGCTGGACGCAAGCGGCCGCCGCTTCGCGCGCGGGAGGAGCAGCCCGACACGGCGACTGGCTACAATCCCTCTGCTGTGGACGTGTGGTCACTGGGCGCGTCGATTGCACGCATGCTGATTGGGGAGCACGTCTTCCAAGCGGGGAGCGACGACGAGCTTGCCCTGCTAATCGTGCGCGGCCGATATGTGCTGCCAACGACGCTCTCGGCCGCAAGCGTCGAGCTGCTCGAGCGCATGATGGAGTGCGATCCGCAGCGGAGGCTGCCCATGCGCGCTGTCAAGGCGCACCCCTGGCTGGCCGATCGCGATCCGGCATCCGCCGGCAGCCAAAGTCCTGGCTGAGCGCGGATGAGTGCACATAGGAAAAATATTCAGCTGACTGTCACTCAAATAGTACGTAGGACAGACCTTACAGTATTCTTTCAAGCAAAAGTCGAAGGAGAAGACGAGACCCTTGGGCATGGCGGGCCGCCATGCCCGACCGGCCACTAGCACTACGCTCAGAAGATCTCCACCGATTCAGAGATCTGCGCAGCGCGAGGGAACATAGATGAGAATGCAAATGCACACACGTGGGCGATGGCACGAGGGGTGGGCAAAGCGCCTCCACGCACCGAGCACTCATCCTTAGCCTTGAGTGGTAATAGGAGCCATTGCCTGTTGCCGTCAATCCTGGCCACTTTGAAGACGCCAATGGAGCACTCGTTTTTGGCGAGCTTGAGCAGCGGCCGCCGCTTGAAGGGCCTAGCTGCCAGAGCCATTCCCGACTGCAGCCAACGGACTGGCCCTGGTGCTATCGTACAAACCTCGTCAGTGCATCGTGACCAGATGGTCCGCACGACCTGTGCAAGATGCGCACGGCTGGGCAGCCGAGCGACCGAAACGGGCGGATCGCACCGCAAAGACCCATGCGCTGCGGCGCACGCAGCCGGAACGGCGAACGCTGCGACGCCTTGCGTCGACGCGGCGATGAGAAGACACGTGATTCTGATCATCGACGCCATCTGTATGTGCCCTTCGTGCATTGATGAGACGAAATCGACGAAATCGAAGATTCTTGCTCACACCGCAACGCCCCCCCCCGGTTCTTGTAGTCTCGCCATTTTTGTTTTGTTGTCAGACTTGACTTGACTTGACTTGTCACAAGCGGAATTGACGTGAATACAAATGATCTTCGCCCTCGTCGTGTTAGCCGCCGCTGGCGCGGCGCTGCAACGGCCCAGTCGCGCCGTGCTGTACATCGACCCATGCAAGGACGCGCTGACGGAGGTGAGCGCAGTGCAGGCCGCGATGACGCAGCACGGCGTGCACATCGTACCTCTCTGGTCCGAGGCCATGGCCGATGAGATGTCTCGAAGTGGCCACTCGCAGCGCTTGTCCAGCTTCTACAGTGACGCGACTCATCGTGCTCCCGCCGCGGGGGACGAGTGTCGCTGGGCGGAGGAGCACCTCGACGGTATGCAACTTGAGGCGGTCTTGTGCGGCAGCGACGGTGGCCTTGCGTGTGCAGAGCGTCTCCAACACATCCTCATCCCAGAGCGCTCCAACGGCATCGACCCGGCGCGGCGCGACAAGTATCTGATGAACGAAAAGTGCCGTGCGGCCGGCATTGCCGTGGCTGCACAGTCGGCTCCTGAGACTTGGGAGGCAGCCGCAGCCTTCCTGACTCAGCAGCAGGAGCAGCAGACGCAGCAGCAGCTCCGGGCGGTGCTGAAACCGCGACGAGGGCAGGCCTCAGTGGGCGTGCGCGTCGCTCACTCGCTCGACGAGGCACGTGATATCTACCGCGTGCTCTCACGATCACTAGTCTCGATTGACACGAGCGAGGTGGCCGAGGCCCGCGCGGTGGTCGTACAGGTGATTGCCTCGATTTGCCTTGAATTGCCTCTGATTGCCTATGATGGACTCTCATTGCGCGGTGGTCGTACAGGTGATTGCCTCTATTCCCTCGAATCGCCTCTGATTGCCTCGAATTGCGCGGTGGTCGTTCAGGTGATTGCCTCTATTGCTACGGATGGCCTCGGCGTGCCGCTGATGGCTACCGATGGCCTCGGATTGCCGACTGTTTGCCTCTGTTGGCCCGCGCGGTGGTGGTGGCAGGAGTTACTCGATGGCGACGAGTGGGTCGTAGACACGGTGAGTTGCAAGGGCGAGCATAAGGTAGTGGCTCTGTGGAGGTACGCTGAGAGGCTGAGTGCATCTGAGTACGTCTGGATTGCATCGCTGATGGCCGTTGAGTGCATTAATTGCACCTGAATAATGGAGTTCATGAATGGAGTTCTTTCAATGCCCCTGATTTATTCCGAAGGGCTTTGAGTGCCGCTGATTGCCTCAGGTACGACAAGGGCGAGACGAACGGCGCTCCGTTTGTTTACTACAGCGCCGAGCTCATGGCGGCGGGAGGCGCGGAGGAAGGCGCCTTGATGGACTACGCGTGCACCGTGCTCGACGCGCTTGGTTGGAGGTGAGGGCCCGCGCACGTCTAGACACGTCAAGTCGCCTCTCAGTGCCGCTGAGTGCCCCTGAGTGCCGCTGAGTGCCCCTGAGTGCCGCTGAGTGCCGCTGAGTGCCACTGACTGCCACTGATTGCCGCTGAGTGCCGCAAGATGGGGCCCTGCGCACGTCGAGATCCGCATGACGAGCCGCGGTCCGCGTCTCATCGAGACGAATATGGGCCGTTGGAATGGGCTGGATTTCAAGATGATCGTGGACCTGTGCTATGGGTACAACGCCTTCGACGCCACAATTGACACGTATATATCGCCTGCGGCCGTTGGGTTCGACCGTCTGCCCGCGCGCCCGCCGGCGACGCTGGCATGCTACGGCCGGTTGGTGACGCTCGTCTCGTCTGTGGAAGGGCGCCTCGTGCGGCTACGGCACGCCGAGGAGCTCGAGCGGATGGACTCGCTCATCACGTTTGAACCAGTCGCCTCGGAGCCGGGTGACTGGATCCGGCATACGGTGGACCTTGACACGTGTGCGGGCCTTGCACATCTGGTCCACCGAGATGCGCAGGTCGTGGCGGCTGAGTACCAGCGTCTGCGCGCGCTGCAGAGCACGCTATTCGAGGTAGCGGTGGATGACGGCGCGGGGGAAGAACGTGCCGGGCGACCACCGGGTGGCTAGAACTCCCCCCGTGGCGGGAAGGGCGGTTCCCCGTTGAACAGGACCCCCTTTGATAGCAACCCCCTTGAAGAGGGCGCATGAGAGGGCGTGGGTGGTAAATATGTTGCATGGGCGTGCATGAAACACATTCATGATGAAATACGATCAACTACGATCTGACAGATGCGAGCCCTCGGGCGCGCGCGCGCTCCACCCCCTTGCCCTCGTCTTCCTCCCGCCCCTGGGGCGTGGGGGGCTTTTCCTTTTGGCTTTTCGGGCGTGTATTTGAAATGATTTGCCACCCTTGTCTCGCAGTGCCACGTCACTCGCGGCGCGTGGCTTGGGCGGTTTGGCTCGTGCTAACGAACTACCGACCCGCAACTAGCCACAACGGCCCATGTTGAATGTACTCATTGCACCAGTACTTGCAGGCCGCCGAGCGTCTTCTCGTGTGAAGTGTCTGGCGGAGGCAACCATGTCTCCATCGCGCATAGCCGTCGTGTCACGACGGTTGTGTGCGCGCGTCTCTCGGGTCCGGTCTTTGGTCGTCTGGGTATTCAAGCTACCTTTAACCTTACATAACCGTACAGAACATCGGTCCCCAAATAAATGGAAGTCTCTTCGGGAGCGTCCCTTGGTCAGGGGTGATCGGCCGTTTAAATCTGGACACTGGTGTACGAACGGGACTTGTACCCGCCGCGCACGCAGCAAAAGTAGAACGCGATGGCGAGGCCACAGACACCGGCCACAATTGCGACGGCAATGATGATGACTGTCTGCATGCTCTTGGCCGTCTGGATGCTGCCGAAATCGGAAAGAAGGTCATCGAGGGCGGTGCCCGATGGCTCAACGACCATTGGACCGGCAACGTTCTCAGCAGTCGGAAATTTTGGTGCTGTGCCCGCGGGAGGGTTGGGTACTCGTACTGTGATCAGTGCTGGCGGGGGCGTCAGCGGCGGGGGCACCAGCGGCGGGGGCGATGGCGGCGGCGCCGGCGGCGGGGGCGCCAGCGGCGGGGGCGCCAGCGGCGGGGGCGCCAGCGGCGGGGGCGAGGGCGGGCGCGGCGGCGGTGCCGGGCAAGACGAGACTGTGCCAGATACGCCGGCTAGGGTCATCGAGCAGACCATGCCTCCGAATACATAGACACTAGGCCCCTGGGTGGGGAGTAGGAAAGGCGATGTCACAGAGGTCCACGGTGCAAGGTTGGAACACCCCTTGAGGGCGAGGTTGGACCTTTTGGAGCATGAGCGCGCACCGCATATGTAGCTGTGTTCCCACTGATGTTGCACGATGAGATGGCCACTGTGCCAGCCTCGACGAAGACACCGCCGCCCTGCATACAGAAGCGCAAAACAAGTGAAAAGCCCACGCAGCAGGGCGATAAGAACTAGACGAGCGCGCACATAGGTAGCTGTGTTCCTGTAGATCGAAGAAAACGTAATCGTGACTGTGCCAGATGAGGTAGAGACACCGCCGCCCTGCAGACAAGGAGCAAACCGTGAGTCTCCCATGACGGGGATGGGAAATTTTGAAGATGAGCGCGCACCCAGTAAGCTGTGTTCCCGTAGATCGAAGAAGACGTTATCGTGACTGTGTCACTATTTACATGGACACCGCCTCCCTGCAAACAACGAGCAAAACGTGAGTCTCCTATGACGGCGATGGGAAGATGAGCGCGCACATCGTAAGCTGTATTCCCGAAGATCGAGGAAGACGTTATCGTGACTGTGCCAGAATTGAGATGGACGCCGCCGCCCTGCAAACAACGAGCAAACCATGTTATGAGTCTCTCATGACGGCGATGGGAGCCTTTGAACATGAGCACGCACATATGTAGCTGTGTTCCCACTGATGGTACACGATGAGATTGCCACTGTGCCTCCCCAGACGGCGACACCACTGCCCTGCAAGCACATGCGCGAAACATGTGAAAACTCCAGCAGGGCGATGGGAACTTTTGAACACGAGCACGAACATAGGAGGTGGTGTAGCCTCCCGTGATGCCGAGCCCGAACAGCTGGACGATGCCCGACGGACCCGGGTTGATGTTCAGCACACGACGCTGACTCAGGGAGCTCGCTTGCGCGTTCAGGATGGCCGAGCCTGCCAGCGCCGCCTCAAGGATGATGCTCCTGGTGATGTTGAGCTCGAATATAAGGTTGTAGGTGCCTGGGGCTAAGAGAATGTGGCCGACGGCGGTGTTGGCGAGTGCACTGGTCAGGTCGGCGCTGGTGCTCACCACCAAAGTGCCTGGCGCAAACGGCGGCGGCGGCGGGGGTGGGGGCGGCGGGGGCGAAGGCGGCGGCGGCGGCGGCGACGGTGGCGGCGGCGGCCGTGACGGCGGACGAAGGCCGCAGTCGGTGCAGTCGGTGCCGCGACTGCACTCCGAAGACTCGGCTCCGGGTCCGCCATCGTCGCAGAATCCATCTGAGGCATATGCGCACGTCTCCGTGCAGGCCGGTGCGATCTGCAGCTCACGGCGGTGGCTGGGCGACGACGGAGATTTCCAAAACAGGTCTGGGGATGCCACCGATGAGGTTACTTGAACTTGCGATGGCTGCGCTCAGGCACGAGGAACGTGTCTCAGTCTGGGGCACGGCACGGAGCTGTAGCGGGCTGCGAGTGTGGCAGGCAGTGACGTGTGTGTGCGTATGTGTGGTGCGTGTGGTGTGTGAAGATGAAGCAGAGGTGCTGAGGACGCAGAGCCCAAACCATGATGCTCTCGCTGCGGTCGGCTATCACGCGCGGGTGAGTGAGCGGGCAGGGAATACACTCTGTGTGGGAGAGGCGCAGCGATGAGCACGCGCACGCGCTGGGCTTGGTGGCAGTGGGCGCTGGGCTCGGTGGCAGTGGGCGCGCCGGCGGATGAGATGAACATCGTGCCGACGTGCCGCGCCGACAGCGCCGGCGCCTCGAGCATGATCTAGTCCGACTCCATCTCCGTCAGCGACGTCGCATGAGGCGACAAGACAGGAGGAAGATCATTCCCCGACGAGGCCGCAGTGGTGCTTGTTGTGGCGGTCAGTGGCGGTAATCATCAGGCTGGAGCCTACGGCGCTGCATTCGATGGTGAGCGGGACGAGCAGTGCGCCGACGGGGCCGCAGCCTCGAGGACGACCGCGCCCGGCTCACAGGCACAGGCTTAGCGCCGCCTGGGCCAAGCGGGAGCGCGCGGGCTTGATGGCGGCCGGATCATCTTGTGACCGTGGTGTTGACGTCGCGCCTGCCGATCGTGGCGGAGATGTCGAGGGCGCGGTGGCCGTCGAGCCCGACCGCTCGCAGCTGCGGCTGCCTGCACCGGGGGAGCAACGCGCGAGCCGTCAGCAAAACAGGCGAGAGGCGGCGCGCTCGCTCGCACGTGCCGATGGCCAGCGCAAGTGGCATCGCGCAGCGGCGGGCGCGGAGTCTACGTAGTCGGGCAGGCGCGCGCGCGCGCGCGGCGCGGGAGCGGTCAATCACGCGCGCGTGGCCTATAGTGCGCGCGCGTGCAGCATGCGCACCGGCCTCGCGCGTGCAGCGGCAGGGCCGACCGAAGCTGCGTCGCATGCGTGGCGGCCGGCCGGGCTGGCACACCTGTGGATGGTGGGTTGGTATCCCTGGGCTCTGAAGATGTTGGTGACGAAGTAGATCGAAGGGTGGATCGTCTTGCCCGCATTGTAGTGCGCCTCGGCGCGTCCATTGTGTTGTGTGCGCTTGGTGTGCGTGCGGAGTGGAGTGTGTGGATCCGGGGCTGTCGTGTTGATCTCGCGTGACGGCTGGGCAAATAGGGCGGGACTTGGGCGGAGATCGCACCTCCAATTGAAGCGGAGAATGCACCTCGAGCTGAAGGGCGTCGATCTCATGTTCGTCGAACGCCGCCGGCAAGGCGACGACGAGTGGTAATGTGACGAGCAGAAGGCAAAGCATGATCTCGAGGCTCGGTGTCTTGAGGTCTCAGGTTGTCGTCTGCGCAGGAAGGCAGGCGGGTGGGTGCGCACGATGAGTCGTGCGATATCAATCGTCGGCGTGCGGCCACTGGGTTGGCTCGCCGCATGCGCGCGCGCGCCCAGTGAACTTGCTTGGCGTGGGCGTGCCCAGCGCAATTGTGTGGCGCGGGTGCGCGGGGCTGGCGCCACGCGCGCGCGCGGCACGAGCTGGGCATGGGAGTGCGCGATGATCGTGCGCGTCTTTACTCGGGGCCACGGGCCAGGCCAACGGAGTGCAGACGCGCAAGCAGCTGGGGCAGGCAGATGGGATCGAGCGCCCACGACGGGCGGGTACCACGCGTAAACAGAAAAAGCCACCGACAAAACCTCGCACATTTTCTGTTACAAATCGCTATAATATTCTAGAAATTAAAATATTGCTAAAATTGGCTATAACCGCTAAAACAAACACCTAAATCACGTCGACGCGAGATTTTCAATTCGCGCGAATTGCATGCAATTCTGGGGGTGTCTTCGAAGCCACGACTGGCGCGTTCACGCCGGGTGCCGGGTGGCAGAACTCCCCCCGTCAGAGAGAGCGTGGGTGTTGTGTGTGTGTGGGAATGAATGAATGAAGAGACATACGGGTAACGTACAGTATTGAACATTGAACAGGATCTCGCGCGAGTTTGGTGCGATTTATGCTGTTCGTCCTGGGTCCTGCTCGCTCGACGCTGCCTCGCTCGCTTCCCTTGAGGAATTGCGATCACTTCCCGCGAAGCGCGCTTTTCCTCAGGCGTGAGTCGGGGGCTGCTCGCCTGTTGTAGCTCTCTGCGCACTCCGCGTGCGACGCCTAAGGTTCCTCACAGCTAAGTTGTAACTCTTTCATACGCAAATAACCGTTCACACCATCACTCGACGGTTATTTTTCGCGCTCCCCGGTTCGCCGTCGATGTCGCCGCCACCGTCGGGCACGGCTGCTCTTGCAATCGTGCAGTGGACTCACACTTGTGATGAAGCCCATGCTGCTGCGTGCCCGCGAACAGATTTTGCGTTCGTCCTTTGCAGAGCACCACGTCGTATTGTCCTCGTGTGGCAAATCGAAACCATGTTCGACCCTGCTAAAGGATGCCGAGCCACTCGTCGAGAATGTGACGTGCGGCACCGCAGAAGAAGTGGCACGTGAGCTGCCGGCATTTTCGGCCATTCGAGAAGTATTCAAAGGCTTCTATCGGGGAGCGCCCCCGATGAACTCATCAGCGGAAGAACGGAAGACACTGCCACATCCACTGGACGTCGGGCAGCAAGGATGGTGTTGGCACAGCTGTGACGCGCCGTACCTGCTCTGGTACAGTCGCATCGGCCGCACCCTCCAGCATGTCCGATTCTTCTGGTTCCTGGAGTGGGATGTCGTGTGGACGGGCGACGTGACAACCATCCTTTCAGCATGGAGTGCTGTCCATGAACCCTTCGACCCCCATACAAGCAAGGGCGTGGACATTGTTAACCCCTCCAGATTTGTGAGTCGGACCAACGAGACAGACGTCTATGCCCTCGACGGCCGCCGGCTCCACAGCCACGACTTGCTTTGTCCGAATCCATCGTGGGCTCCACGCAACTGGATCCACCGGCAGAAGCGCGACGTGTCTCTCGTCCTGCACACCCATGTGCATCGTTGCGTGACAGAAATCTACAGAGTCACGCACCGCCTTCTCGGTGCCATGATCCGCTTTTCGCAGGACCCGAAGGCGGCCATGTTCTGCGAGGCGCGTGCGAGCTCTGTCTGTGCTTTGAACGCCTGGTGCACTATGAGATCGCTCTTTGATCGCGAGCGGGCGCACCTCTTCTTCACCGCAAGAAGAAAACAGCAAATCGCGCCCTACAATTAGCTGATCTGCGAGGTACTTCAGCAGCGAACGCGTCGATTACTGAGGTGCAGTACGCGCGAGGTAAATGGGTGAACACGTACATTCACGCCACGGGTGGCGTGCGAGATGCTGAACTCCAAGAGCTTGACAGACCAATGCTCTTCCATGCATATAAGTGGGATCCGGCGTGTGCATCGGACGAGTGCAGGAACCTGAGCGCCTCAAACCTGACGTTTGTGAAACGGCTGATCCAGCTGACAAGACCGTTTGCCGAACGGCTCTCGAACGAGACCAGGGATGCGGCGGAAAGAGCGGCAATGGCACGAGCCTTGGCACGAGCGGCAGCGGCAAAGGCGGTCATGATAGACCCGCGGGCGAGACCTCGAAGCAGATCGTGACACGAAACACAGGCATCAGGAATACAGGATTGGCACATTTACTTCAGGAACAAGGATCAGGAACTAGCACAGGAACTAAACTCAGGAACTAGCATGGGAACTAAACTGAGAGGTACCGGTATTGGCCAGGTGCAAAATTACATAGTACTTAGTAGGCAGTCGTTAGGCAGCGGAGACATTATGTTAGGACACGTTGATGTTCACGGTTTATACTCCATCACGCGGCAAGACCCAAGACGCACGACTACTTAAACGACTACCCCGGGAAATAAAAATAGGAAACCCCTGGGTCGGGTCGGTGGTCCCGTGAGGCGTCCGCCGCACGCCTTCGGTGGAAGAAGGCACCAAAATTGTGCTATCGGTACATTGTATCGGTACCGTTCACACATTCACATTCACGCGCTGTCAGACTCGGGTGGTCTTTAGGTCAATGAGCTCCAGACAACCAGACACGACATCACGATGGCGCGCCGACGTCGTGTGCTGCAGACAGTTCTTCTAGCTCTCCTCGTGCTGGCTTTCTTTTCCTAAATCGGGCGCGCGCTCGCTTCCCTTGAGGAATTGCGATCACTTCCCGCGAAGCGCGCTTTTCCTCAGGCGTGAGTCGGGGGCTGCTCGCCTGTTGTAGCTCTCTGCGCACTCCGCGTGCGACGCCTAAGGTTCCTCACTACTATAGTCTCTGCCCACGTTGGTGTGATAATAGGGGGTCCGGGGGTCCCCGAGCTAATGAGAACCGCATCCTGTACGCCGGTCCGGTGTCTTGGGTGTCGAATCATAAACATTGGCTGTGAATTCTTTATGAACGGCTGTGCTGCTTTCGTGTTGTGTGTATTAACATGAACGAACGAGTGTGTAAACTCGCGCGATCGATGCTGTTCGTCCTGGTCGCCTCGGGCATCTGCACTGCACTCGCTTGGCACCCTGCGATGTATTGTTTTCACGTAAGCAGCTCAGCCGTGAAAACAATACAATACAATACAGAGCGGACTGTTCACGCGTTCACGTTTCCAGAACCGTTTTTGCTCATCAAGCGCTGGCACGCATGCCCGCCGCCGCCGTGACACGCATGCTCACGGCGAGGAGCACCATTCGCTTGATGAGCATTTCGCTTCACATGATGCATGCCAGCGCACGGCATGCCATCGTGCTGCGGCCGTCATCGCGAGCGCTGCCACCAGCGCGAATGTCCTCCGACGATCGGCCCGACGAGGGTGACGCACAGAATGACCTCTTCGCCTCCCTTCGCTCGCGCCTTGATAAGATCGGCGAGAGCTGCGAGGAGCGCTGGCGCGAGGCCGAGTGCCAGAGCAGCATTAAACTGGCGCTCGAGGGATGGGTGCGCCGCATCGCACTCGACTGGCCGCGCGCCGCCATCGGCACGGCCGACGGCTACGTCTGCCTTGCCGACCTGGAGAGCGGTGAGGTGCTCACGCGAAAGAAGGCGCACCCCGACTATGTCGACGGCGAGGAATCGGCGCGCGATATGCGCTTGCTGCATGGCGAGTACGATGGCGGCGGCCTCACGTCGATCGCATTGAGCGGCTCGTTCATCGCCTCTGCCGGCCGCGACGGAGGTGCACGGCTCTGGCACATCGGCCGGGCGGGAGAAGACGGCGACGAGCTCGAGCTACAGGATCGTGGCGAGCTCCGAGACGCGGGCGACGCTGTCGTGAGCCGCACCCTCCTCAGCGTCGACGACGAGCTTGCCCCGGACGGCGCGACCGGCCCTGGAGCTGTGCGATGTTGGACTGGTGGACTAGACGGCGTGGTGCGATGCTGGCAGGCTCCGATGGCGGCGGCGGCGTCTGCCCCTCGATGCGTCCTCCGTGTGAAGGCGGCCGGCGCAGTGCTTGATCTAGCACTCCTAGAGCAGCGCAACCTGCTCGCCTGTGCCACCGCCGACGGTGCTGTGGAGCTTTTCAGCACCATCGACGGCACACCGTGCGGCCGTTGGCGGCCCTTTGCGGATGGAACCGACGGCGAGCTGCCGCTGTCCACGGTTGCGGCTCGCTCGGTGGCGATCACGCACGTCGATGCGGCGGGGGAGCAGCGGTGCGCACTGTCGTCGTGGGCCACCTGCCCCCGCCCAGCATGCATGTGCTCACCACGACGCTCTACTGTCGTCGTGGGCCACCTGCCCCCGCCCAGCATGCATGTGCTCACCACGACGCTCTACTGTCGTCGTGGGCCACCTGCCCCCGCCCAGCATGCATGTGCTCACCACGACGCTCTCCTCCCCACAGGTGCGTGGTCGTCGTGGGCGGCACCGATGGCTCGGTGCATGCGCGCGCCCTAATTAGGAACGGATCGAGCGAGTCACCGAGCGATGGCGCCGTACCGAGCACTCAGCTCGACGAAACCCTCGAGCCGATCACCTTGAAGCCTCCGCACGGAGGTCCAGTCATTGCTCTAACGCCCATCGGCGCAGTGGCCGCGGGACGCGAATCGGGCCTGCTCGCCTCGGGTGCGCATGACGGTACGCTACGGATCTGGGACTTGGCCAAAGCGTTCAAGGGGGAGAGTCAGGCATGCCTCTTTGGGCTCGGCGGTTACAAGGTGCGTGGCTCCTCCCTGAAAGTGCCACTGAGTGCCTCCTCGATTGCTTCACTAGTCGCATGCCTCACTGAGTGCCTCCTTGATTGCTTCACTAATCGCATGCCTCACTGAGTGCCTCCTCGATTGCTTCACTAATCGCATGCCTCACTGAGTGCCTCCTCGATTGCTTCACTAATCGCGTGCCTCACTGAGTGCCTCCTCGATTGCTTCACTAATCGCATGCCACTTTTTCCTCGGCGGCTGTCCTAGGTGTGGCTCGGCAGCGTGTGCACCGACGGGCGGCGGCTCGTGTCCGACGGTCGCGATAACTGCGTGCTCGTGCACGACTTTAGCGAGGAGGCCGTGACGCGAGGCTCCGATGGGCAGGAGGCGGAGCGCGAGGATTGATGCCGGGTGCGCGGCAATCACCATTTGAATGAAAACGGATATGACGCAAGATGAAATGCAACTTGTGGGAAAAGCAACCCATTTTTGTCTTTGGTGCGCTCTAGTCTGTCCTCCTGCTGCTTTTCTCCTCGATCTCTTGCGGAGTGACTGCGTGCATGGTTTGGGACTGCAAAAATCTCGATTGGAATTACGAATTTTTAGCGAAACACACTGACATTATCAAGTATAAAACGTTCAACAAACTTGATTGCTTCCGGCTTCTTCTCCTATCCGTTTTTGAAAAAGCATGCAAACCCGTTCGCGGCGCGACAGAATTCCTATGATAAATTCCTAGACTGGGAACCCATGGGCAAGCCGTGCAGGCAAGCCTGCTGGTGTGATTGTGCGTGGCACACAAATCATGAGAGCCTCGCGGGCAAGCTCGCGGGCGAAAGAGGGACAGGGTTTGAGTGTCAGTGCTCATCGCAAGCAATCCATGCGTCTGCCCAGCCATCTGCACACCAAAGCCGCACCAGATGAAGAGTATGTTGCCGACATGCCACTGGAGAGTTGTGTGCTGCCTGTTGCGGCCGATATTTGTGATATTCGTGTGGAACCAGGAACGCACGAGGAGGCAGATGAGGACGAAGAAGACCGGTTGGTCCGCCGGCGGCACAACATGTACTTCCATTTTAAGCAAGAAATCCTTTCTGGAGTGATGTCTGGACTACTGACCTCTGGACTACTCGTCATACTCGTTGCGATCTACCTTCTCACGCGAGCCGACGAGTCCGCATCATTGCCTGTTCAAGGACCACATTCTTCGCTGGCACAGCTTCCCAGCTCACCACCTTTCGTGAGATTGACAATCATGACACCACTGCCGCCACCAACGCTGCCACCGTCACCTGCTTTTCCGCCGCTAGCATCGCCACGTCCGCCCCCGTCACCATGCCCTTCACCTGCTCTTCCGCCAATAGCATCGCCACGTCCGCCCCCGTCACCATGCCCGTCACCTGCTCTTCCGCCAATAGCATCGCCACGTCCGCCCCCGTCACCATGCCCGTCAGCACCTGCTCTTCAACCACGTCCGCCGCCTCCGTCACCAACTTGTGTGCGCCAACGGAACCAATGCACTCTCGCAAACGTCCTGCCACCATTGCCCGTCTTGAGTGACGCGAACCGTGTGACGGAGCGCGCATGGCACAGCTACGTGCACACGGTCTACGGATCGCCTCTGCCTGCAGGGCAAGTGATCGACCTCAACACCTTCACGTGGTTCTTCACCGATGACAACCCCAGCACAGCACGAGCGGGGGCAGAGGAGGATGCTGAAGGCAATGCACCTACAGAGCTCCTCCGTTCCCCACACCACTGCCTGTCTGTGTGCGAGGCCAACTTGAACGAACCGACCTACGAAGGGTCACCGTGGGTGTGCAAAGCCCCCCCTCGCGTCTTTGGCGCGTGCCATGCGTTCCTGTCGATAGGTTTCTTCGTCCGACGCTCTGTCTGGTCTGAGCCTACGGCCTTTGAGCAGTGCAGCCGCATTGAGGTGAGCCACGTACTAACCACCTTTAACGGGGGTGAGCATGGCGTCTCGTGGTTCTTCCACACCGTCGGATCGGGCATCTTTCTGGACTGCACTCAACTGCCCACCAGGGGGCGAACCGTCGTCTATCGTGATCGCCGCGATTTTTCGCGCGTCGAACACCGCCAATGGGAGAACGACGGGGACTTTCCAAAGACGTGGATGGGGGCGAACGGCGTGGCCATGATCATCTTCACGCAGGCCGACTTCGCAATCTATGGCCTCTCATCACCGGGGCACCGCAGCCCGCGCGCGGAGATTCTCGTCAAACTCGAGAACAATGAGGCGTCGGAGCTGGGTGGGGGGGATCGCGGCGTTTGCCTGGAAGGCCCGGGCCTCCGAGTGAAGCTATTTGCAGGGTGGCACGGCGCCACGCGCTGCGTGTGTTCGCCGCTGCACAAGGGCGGCAACGACTTCTTGCATTGCGAACATTGATTACCGTCTAAACGAGCGCGACGGAGAGGTTCAAAGGCCTCTGGGTTGGCACGGGGGCGTAGCTTGATCGCCGCGCCTAGGGCTGAGCCCTCTGCAGCCGACGAAGGGGCAGCCAACAGGGCGATGGCCGAGAGAGAGGCAGGCCAAGAAGCGTGAGCACGAAGAACTCGAGCTGGCGCTCGCCATCTCTGCGTCCCTGGCGGAGCAAGAGCAACAAGAACAACGTACCGCCTCGCCGCCGCAGGCCCGCAGCGCGTGCGGCGATGCAGCCACCTCCTCTGGAAGAAGAGCAGCCTGTCGCGTCTCCTTGGGACATGGGACTCTTGGAGAGACGCCGTTGCGGACGCCCAACGACGCCTCTCCGAGAGTCATAGAGCAGATGGTGCGGCAGCTGGTGGGGATGATGGGCGCAGCTTTAGGAGCAGCTTCAAGCAGCGGCCCAAGCGCGTCGGCCTGCCCACCTATGTATCTTATACATGTTTACCTACATATGTCAGCCCCACCGGCCCATTCTCCTGCCTCGCCCGAGGAGACAGTGTGCATCATTTGCATGGATGAGCCGCGCGCAATACCACGCTCGTGCATGGCGATACGGGCCACGTTTGCTGCTGCCTCAAGCGGTGTATGCTCATACAACATCGAACATGATCTCTAGGCCACACAAGGGCCTCGCGTGCTCATTGTGCCGAAACCCCACATCGACGTCGTCATCCGGCTGTTCTCGTAAACCCCAAACCGGGCGATCTTTGACTTGACTTGACCTGAGCTGAACGTGCGTTGCGTGAAGGGGAGTGTGAAAGGAGAGGTGAACTTCGTCAAGTTCATGGCGTTCCCGAATCCGGAGACGGGCGCAGTGCCCGGCCACTTTGAGAGTTACGTGTACGCTATGTCGTGGCGTCCGGCGTGGAACCTGGACGCATGCCCTGGCCAGAGGTATGCGGCGCCCGGTGTCCTCGCGCTCACCACTAATACACTCAATGTCCATGGCCTGTGGCCCAACTATGATCCTGCACGACACAACGGGTCCACATGGCCGCAATATTGCGGAGCATACCAGCCGTGCAACGCCACTCACGACGTGGGGCAGATGTGCCCTCCGGAAGCGGCGGTGTACTCTGAGTACAACGTCTCCTCCAAGTGGCACACGTATGCACTTGAGTACGCCTTCTCGACACTGGCCACGCACGAGTGGGCGAAGCACGGCTCGTGCACGCCGTGGGCTTTTCCCAACCACTCCGTGGGGCAGCGAGGCTACTTTGCCAAGGAGGAGGAAATCTACAACATCGTGCAAGCGGGCCAAGGCTGGGCGCTCCTGCGGCAGCACATTGGGAGCTCGGTGAGCGCAACGGCGCTGCGAGCCGCGTTTCAGCTGGATGCGGGCGGCGCGGCGCCAGCGATCCAGTGCCACAGCTGCTCCTTGAGCGAGGTGTGGCTCGGTATAGCGGCTGATGCGGACTGGATGCCGCGCATCAACATTAGTGCATGGCAAGGCGTCAACATTAGTGGTCAGGACACGTGCAGATCGTGCTCCACCATCACTGTTAATGCTTGGACAGGTTGCCCGGCACCTCCCGCACTCCCCGCCGCACCACCCGCGATGCTGACCCTGGCAAATGCCTTGCTCGTCCTCGTCCTCGTCCTCATTCTTCTGCTACCCATCACGCGTATTCTTCTGCTCGCCATCCCTGGATGCGTGCCACGGCCCCGTCGCATTCACAGCACCAAGGCGCGAGCGGAAGCGGCCATGGATGAGGGCGAGAGTGGCGGTGGCTTCGACATGGAGATGAACGAGGCGGCCTTAGCCGCGACACGGCAGGTACGATGACGACGGCGCCGAGTGCCTTGCCGCGTGCACTTCGCCATACGAGACGCTGACGGGTCAGGTATGCGGTTCAGTCCGATGAAGGCAGGCAGGGCATGCACGCGATGAGGACTAAAGAGCCAAAAGTTGCTGTCTACCCGACGGGCTAGGGCATGGGGCTGCGGCTGGTATGCTCAGGGTATATGCTACGGGCGGGGTTAAGGCAGAGAGCGCGGATACGAGGGGCACCCTGCGCGAGCGGCCGAGGTGCGTAGGAGCAGCCACGCGGCGGCGATGCACATAGTTGGGCAGCCGGCTGCCCGCTGGACACAATCATGTAAGTGTCAGACTTGACTGCGTATTTTTCAGGTACCACACATGTCATTGGAACATACATCGACCACAGTAGAACCACAGAGAAATCGAATAATAATCGAATATCGCGCTGTGAGAGAGGGCAGAGAGCCGATGCGCGTGCTGGCCGCGTGCGCGGGACAGAAGGCGAATGAGATTTCCGATATTCCGAAGTGGCGAGACTTGCCTTCCTGTGGCTTCTCTGAAAGTCTTCTCAAAGTCTCAATCATGAGGTCGTCAATCAAATGTGTTTGAGCCAGCCCCTTGAGCCAGCCAAGCCTCAAAGTTCTTGATTGTCCTCGTGATTGAATCGATCTGTGAACGGTGCCTAAACACCTGGAGGCCCACGCCCCTCCTCAATACTTAATCCAGCAAACCCTACCAAAATTCGACGTGTCCTAAGTCGCTAAATGTAACGTCGATGGTTAAGGTAGTCCGCTCGCACTCATTAGGGTAATTTTGGAAATCAGCCCTACATAAATCAATGAGTCCCAAGGCCCCCGGGGCGGGGGAGGGTGGGGAAAGAATGGACAACGGTGGAGCCAGACAGTGAAGGGGCGGGAGAGGGTGGGGAAAGAATGGACAACGGTGGAGCCAGACAGTGAAAATAAGCTGGTTCGAGTCTCAGGGGGCACTTCCCGCGCTTCCTTTTTTTGGCGAAATTAGGGTTTTGGTCTGGTTTGTGAACTAGAGTATATAGGATTTCCACGTTCGATTCTGAAAGTTTTGAGCTAGAACTCAATGGGAGAGCGTGGGACACCTCTGGCTTGAGTTTCGTTCAAATCCCTTCAGTAGTTTTGGAGATCAGGTTTCGCCCCAATGGCCACCATGAGCGGACTTTTTAACAGCACTCGTAAATTCACGGGTCGTGAGCTTCATGATGCTCCTGCTGCGACGCAGCTTCTCGATCGCGTCCGCGACGCCATTGACGTCGCGTTTGACGTCGCAGCCGACCTCGCCATTGACGTCGCAGTTGGCGCCATTAGTGCTCGCACGCGGCATGACCCGCGTGAAGGCGCATCGCGTATACCCGCAGTGGTCATCGCCGCCGCCGAAGCACGACATGTGGCAGCCCAGCACATGGCTAGGAGCCTACTACAAGCTGCGCGAGGGCGACCCCGCAGCGATGCGCAATCGCGACCGACTCATGCAGAAGGCGGAGCCGAAACGCGGCCGCTTCATCGTCGGCGCGCTCGAGCGCATGGAGATGCAGAAGCTCCAGGCTGCACAGCCGTGGCGGGCGGGGAACTTCAAGCCGGGCGACTACCTGCAGGTTGAGCACAAGGCGACGGCGACCGACGCGGCCGATACGATCGTGGGCGTCATGATCGGAATGCACCGGCGAGGCCTGGGCTCATCGTTCCGGCTGCTCTGCAACCCTGACAACAGCCCGGTCGAGTACCTTTTCCAGATCTACTCACCCCTCATCGTCAACGTGACGGTGCGCAAGGCGTCGGAGTGGCGAAACGGCCAGCGGAAGCTGTTCAAGCTGCGCGATCAGGTGCAGACGCTCGCCATCCCTGCACCCGTCTTCGAGGGCCGAGAGCGCCGCGTCAAGGCGTCTTGAGACGGCACATTGTAACGAGAGAAGGAGCGAGATCGAGACAGTCACCTGTGCGTGGTGGGCTCGGCTGGATCTCGAATCTCGCGGTCCGATCATGCGGCCCCAGGACGAAACAGTGTACGTTTGGTTTGCATATAAAGCATATCAACACTGACGGCCTTCTAATCCGACAGCAGGAATCACCTATCACGCAATTGGAATCACCGGATCAGACGATAGCACGTTAGCACCGGCGAGACTCCGCTGGAGTTACGGCGAGAGTGGAGACTCACAGTAGCGATCACTGACGCGAGGATTATGAACGTGCCACGGCCGGCGCGGAGGGCGACGAACGGCCGCCCTCACGCGTGCTCGGCCCTCGGGGTTCGTCAGCCGCGTGCTCGGCCCTCGGGGTGCAACAGGCGCGACGGCAGCGCCGGCTGCGGCTGCAGCGGCGGCTGTGGCGCAGATGGAAGCAGACCGAGGCGCTGCTTGGCGGCAATCTCGGCAGCCTCATTCTGAGCTGCAAGCCAGCCAACGTTGCGCGAGCGCTCCACCCAATTATCGAGGGTGATGCCGTTGAACTCGGGCCACTCATAATCATGCTGCCGGCTCGTGGCCGAAACCGGGTCACGTTGGGGCGGCAGTCGGACGGCGTAGCTAGGGCCGCGACTGCTGCCAGATCGAGCGAGCGCCGCTCCTGCGGTGTAGTAGCGTGCGGCGGCCGGAACGGGCGCCGGCTCCTCTCCGCGGTGGGGGTGAAACGCCAAACCTCGGGCTCCTACCGTGCCAATCTCGGGCCAGTAACCAGCAGCGTCGAGCGCCGCGGCGACCTCCATGACCGCAGCCTCCACTGCCGCAGCCTCCACCGCCGAGGCAGCATCGTCGCCGGCCGCGACCGCATCTTCCGTGGCAGCCGCTGATGAGGCGACAGTTGCCGCTCTCATCACCGCTGCCGCTGCTGCCCCTGCCGCCTCGGTGACGTGGCGGCTCTGGTCCTGATGAGATGTACAGCTGGTGAGAAACCCGCTACGTGTTGTCACAACACGCTCGCCGACTCCCTCGAATGCCGGCGCTGCCGACGCTGCCGGCGGCGGCTCTGCTAATTGTGCCACATGCTCTGATCGTCTGAGGACTGGAGCACTCATCGCTGGCGGAGCTGCGAACTTAGCTGGTGGTGGTGCGCTCAGCAGCCCCTTCAGTCGATTCTGGATGGACAGCCGGCGAAGCTGCCATGGTTGAAGCCACGCGTCGATGGCTGCAAAGTCGCGCGAATCTGCCTCCATTCCCGCCCTCCGCCGTGCCCCGCGGTTTGCAGCGCAGAGGACGCGCACTTTTCGCGATGCGTGAACGTTCACACGACAGACGCGACAACCGGTGCTACGGCACTGGTACTGCCCGCTCAGAATACACACACCTTGTGTGTGCCGTGTACAGTAGGGGGGTTCTGGGGGAGTCGGGGAGTAGAGGGCTAGAGGGGGCGCAACGACGCCTCGACCGAGGATCTCGTGTCCCGGCTCCTCTCGGTGTTTTTGAACGGTTTACGTACTCACGCTTCGCGGACTTCAGAAGTTCTAACTTCGTGAGCGAAACAGAAATCGAGGGCTCTCGTGTACGAGGGGTGCGTCGTTGCGTCGCCTCACGCGAAAGCCTTTTGTTATGGTTGCACATTCGTTTAGCCCTCAGTACAAGCAGCCGCTCTCGGCGCGAACTCGCAGCTCAGCGTTACGTGGCACACGTGGCATATTAGGAGTGGCCTCCCCGCGCAGCGAGTGGGGAGGCTCATTACCGTCCATCGACCCGGCACTGACGGGGCAGCGCCTTGGCACCACGGTGAGCATCACCTCGTACAAATCCGAGGTTGACGACGAGATGAAGCACATCCGCCGGAGGCTCCATGCAATAAGTACGTCCACGCCTGCGGTGTTTTGGAAGCCAAATCACCAGACATTTGATGTCCATATCTCGCCGGACGCAGTGTCCCGCCAGGGCTGCATTGAACGCTATCATTCGGTTTGGCAGCCCGTGGGGACTTGGGGAAGTGCGGGCTATCAGCCTGCGCTCCCACGGGCGTTCCCCATTGCATGGCACGACTCGCCCCAGCTCCGCGAGCCACTCAAGTCGCCGCGGCTGGAGCAGCTTGAAAAGCTTGAACGTTCCGCCTTTTCCTCTCTCCGCTCCGACTCGGCTGTGCTTCGAGCGCGCCCGCGCCTCACACCATTCGGCTCGCTCATTCAGATCAGTGACTCTGAACGCGCACGGCTGTTCGCAGCTCACGAACTCCTTTTGTTACGGGAATCCTCCCTCTCGGGGGCTCGTAACCCCATGGGGCCTTCTCTCCTTGCTCCTGCCCCATCGGTGTGACGTACAGGTGGTCGTTGCTGCCAGTCCCGTCTGGAAGGAGCGGCAGAGCCCCCCCGCCAGGAAGGGAAGGCGGCGACAACTAGTCGAATTTAGCAAGTAAGGCGGTCGTTTGCTTGTCGCCACTGTATGGAGGGCGACTCCGCCCTCCTCTGCAGGGTTCGGGAGGGCAGCCACCGACGCCGGCACGAGCCGAAATTAAAGCCGTCTCGTAGGGACCTACCATTGCCCGCGAGTGTGTGAAAGTGTGATGTGTGTTGTGTTAGAACTCACACCGCACAGACACACGTGCCGTGTGTGCGCCCACGTGCGGCGATGCAACTGCATCCGATAAGCCGATAGCGCGGTGCGCGAGGTCGGCCGTCGGCGGTACGCTCGGCTCGTGCTTCCGGCACAGGGACCGGCCCGTCGCCCGTATCGTCGTCTGAATGCTCCGTACGAAGAAATAGACTCTAAAGCCGTTTCGGGCGATTCTGCACCGCTTTTCGCGCTTCACGCTTGCGTATGACCATGGCATGTGTGTTGTGATCAACGCGATTCCGACACCACTTGCTGGGGATTGAGCGCTTCAAGCCCTCCCAATCGCGGTGGCCGACGGTTGTGTCTGCGAGAAAGATGTCCGCGCGGCGGAGGAGTGCGATCGTCTCGGGCTTGAGCCATTGCTGCTCGTGCGTCAGCCGCGCGCGCCCGGGCGCTGACCAGCTAGCCGGATCGCCCATGAATTGGCCCTTGGCGTCGCCGCCCGAGACCACATCCTCGATAATAAAGAAGCCGCCGGGCTTGAGGTACTCCCAGAACGCGAGAAGCGTCAACTCGTTTGCTACCGGCTTGTGCTCGCCGTCGTCGATGATCAGGTCCATACTGAGCGGCGCCAGCTTGAGCGCCGCCACACTATCCGAATCCTGTGAGTTCGACAGGAGCAGCTGCACCCTCGGCGCGAGCGGCTTGAGGTGCTCGAAAACCACAGGGCGGATCCAGTTATCTGCCCCCCAGATGCTCGCATTGGGGAAGTAGTCGTGCCAGAGCTGCACCGACTGCCGATAAGGGATCCGAGTCGCCGAGTGAGTGATCGAATCGCCGAGTAAGTGGTCGCATGGCGGCTATTGTTACGGGAGAGGAGGGGGCTCACCTGGCCTGACATGATGCCAATCTCGGTCATGTTGAGGACCGAGTGGCGCCGCGCGTCGAACAGCAGCGCGTAGAGGTCGGTATACTTGTGGTCGTCTCGCGACTTATCTGTGCCGTAGTAGAAAGCAAGGGCCTCTAAGTCCATCGCTTGCGAGCGGTTCCACGGCAGCTGCGCCGATACCTTCGCGTCCTGCATCGCGGTGACACCGCTGTGGCGTAGGATCACGGGCGAGCGACCCGTCGTTCGCTTACGCACAACGAGCATGTGTGTGTTGTTGCGCGTCGGTGGCTGCTTGGCACTCAATCGCATCCCGCGAAGCACGTCAACCAGGAAGTCGTCGTGTTCCTCCAGGATCCTCGCCACCTCCGGCTGGAGCGACCACGGTGCATGGGCGATCGGACTCCACCCTGCGTCAGCGCGCTGTAGGAAGCCCGAGCTATTTGAGTACACGGGAACGTCTTCGATGCATAAGCAGCCTCCAGGGCGAACGTACGGCCAGTAGGTCAGCATGGCTTGCTCCTTCTCAACATGCACGGAAGCGATGACGACAACGTCCATGGAGCCCAAGGCGAGAGTGCTGCGGCCACCGGTCCTACCAATCAGGCCTGGTGCTTGCCCAGTGCGCTGCCATTTGTGGACGCTGGTCGCCCAGTGCATGGCGCCAGGGTAGTGCGCGGCCTGCTCCATGGCCCTGAGAAGCTGCCGTGCCTGCTCATCTGTGCTGGAGACAATTGTGACGTTGGCGATGGAGCCAAGAGCGGCGCCGAGGATGGCGTGGGTGTTGGCATAAGCATCGCGCTCCTGCAGGTAGGAAGAAGAGATGAAGGGAGCGACGCGATGATGCTCTGCAGCCTCGGTAAGAGTTCGACTTGTCGGCTCTTCACGAGTCGACGAGACGATCAGCGCCTCGAGTGCAGCGACGCTCATGTCCGATCCACACACAAAAAGCCAAAAAATGCCGGTTTTGATGGTGCAAATTCCGCACGCAAAGTTGTGATAGAAGAGAGAGGTATACTTGTATGGAGGTTAGTGCGTAACCCGGACTTCATTTACAAACAGGTGCATAACCCGGACGTCACTAACCCGGACTTGGCCGAGTCCGGGTTACGCACCTGTTTGTAAGTCCTTAACCCGGACTTCGAGGTGTGAAGTCTGGGTTACGCACCTGTTTGTAAGTCCTTAACCCGGACTTGGGTATTTGAAAATTTAAGTTGTCCCGGGTTACGCACCTGTTTGTAAGTCCAAAACCCGGACTTCGAGGTGTGAAGTCCGGGTTACGCACTTGTTTGTAAGTCCTTAACCCGGACTTCGAGGTGTGAAGTCCGGGTTACGCACCTGTTTGTAGGTTCTAACCCGGATTTAGGCATAGCTGGGAAGTCCGGGTTACGCACCTTCAACGTTATCTAAGTCCGGGTTAGGCACTTGTGCCGGATCTTTTCCCGCACTCGTTTGGTTAAGTCCGGGTTAGGCACTCGGGACATGTGCCTAACCCGGACTTCGGAAGTCCGGGTTAGGTACCTGGTTGTCTTTTTGTTGAGACCTCCTCGCGCGAAATCCATGTTCGCCGGGGGGACTTCTTGGCCTTTGGTCGGGGGTGCCCTCGTGTCTCACGGATCGCTGGTGCGCGTCCGATCTGCATCCGACGCGACATCCTTGTCGTCATTGTGCATCCCGTCCTCGCGCGCCGAATGCGAATTCCTGTCGCAAGTCACGGCAGTTCAAGGCTGGGTTTTGGAATATGATCAGCATTGCAGTGCTTGGCATGTTTTGCTTTTTGCGTGACGTCATCATTCCCTCGGAGCACTTGGTGGTCATCAGTTGCATTCCAATGTCACTGGCGTTCCGTGATATTCTTCTTGCCAATCGATGTGGCACTCCGAGATCTCTAGTCGACGATTCCGAACTTCATCTTGAACGTGAAGTGCTACATGTGGTTGCTGTACATAGCAAACTACTTCAACTGCAAGAAGAAGGCAGCATCAGTGGGTCTCAGTGCGTGTCACAGGCATGTCGTTATCGTGATTTTCTTCGTTCTTTACCTGTGGATGCTTGGCTTCAATATGTCTTCTTACCGGACCCGTCCATGTTACCTTCCTTTCTGCTCGCGTGATTCAGCGACCTCCTGACACACCTCGAGTTCTATCAAGGCCGGTTGGCCGGTGTGCATGGATCTCATCGATGATCCGGAGTTGGATGATCCTCACGCACTGCTCTCGACTTCGAAGGCGGTGCACAAGAGCTCTATGTCACCTGTCATAGCTGCAGCAGAAATGTTCCATGAAGGCGGTCCATCCCATCCGGCATTCAGCGAGTCATCGGTTTCATACCGATGGCAAGGCTCCCTCGGGTTCCGTGGTTGCGAAAAACCAAGTCCGGGTTAAGGACTTACAAACAGGTGCGTAACCCGGACTTCACACCTCGAAGTCCGGGTTAAGGACTTACAAACAGGTGCGTAACCCGGACTTCACACCTCGAAGTCCGGGTTAAGGACTTACAAACAGGTGCGTAACCCGGACATCGGCCAAGTCCGGGTTAGTGACGTCCGGGTTATGCACCTGTTTGTAAATGAAGTCCGGGTTACGCACTACACTCAAACTTGTATGGGACCTTCCTCGCGCTCCATCGCGCTGTGGACCGAGAATGGTGCCGAGTGGCGCGAAGTGAGTTTGGGAAGCATGCACAGCTGGTGATCCTGGCCAGTGTAGAGTTCATGGAGGTTCAGCTACCGGGATGAATGCATGAATCAACTATCAAGAAGGGTCCCATAGTGAAGGCTAGAGCGAGTCGAGCAATTGGAGTCGAGCCACACGCTGCACTCGGACCTGGTGGCCATCGCCTCGGATCCTAAAGACCTGGGAGAGCATGGCTGAGATGAAGCTCGTCTGCAAAAGTGTAAATGTCGCCCACGCCCATGCCCAGCAGGTAGGCCGCTAGGCCGAGCACGCCCATGTGCGCATCGCCCAACTTTTTGACATCTCTAATGACGAATCCTGCCTGTGTCAAGATCTTCTGCGCGCCCAAGCACGAGTACCGGAAAGTAGTCGCCAGCCTCTAACCAGCCCTCCGGCGGCGACAAGTGGAAGCGCTCGAAGAACGGGGCAGACCACTTTTTATTAAATGGAGCCTGCTAAGAGCATGCAAGTCCTGTATTGCAGATAGGGAGATAGCCGAGCGGCGCCGCGCCGAGAACCTAACATTGGAACCTAAAGAATACCGGTAGCATAAGATAGGCGCGATGACAAGCGCGTAGCGCGATGATTTGTTACGTTAGCTCTGTTTAACAGTAGGCGCCATTACCCATTTTAAAATCGCGCAGGGTCCCTAAAGTTTCTTGATTCCTTTCGGCCATCTGTAGTTCGGTTTTGTACCTCGGTACATCGGTAGGGATCCACAGTTGCGTGCGCTGCTCGGCTTCCTCTGACCGAGCCCTGACCGACCTGACCGAACGCCGTTTCACAGCGTGTCGCCTCCCTTTACAAATAAAGAAGGAATCCTATATAGCTTCTCCCTTTTCAAATAAAGAAGGAATCCCTAGAGGTAATCCCTAGGGACCTACGGGAGTCTAACAAAAGAGAATCCAATCTCGTCACCGCCCTCCCCCACAGGGCGGGCGCGGCCGGTCTCCCATAAGGGGCCGGTCCTTGGGGCCGGCCACGACGAGGACCACCACGACGCCATTGCCCTACGGCGCGACGCCCCCCCACCCGGGGGCGGGCCGTGAAACACATTGGAAAACCCTCCCCGAGGTAGGTGTTCTACCTCCCGACTTCCCCTACGGAAAGGGGGGGGGTTTGGGGGGGGTTAAGGGAGGGGTCGAGAGGGTCGGGAGGGGGGGAAGGGAGGGGGGGGGAAGGTGTCACCGGGTGTCAAAAAGTCAGATAAACCCCAGGCCGTTGGCCGTTATACTTGTGGGATTTCACCTCTTAGGGGGGTTCCAAACGAACCGCCCCCTGCCAAGGGGGACAGTTCTAGCCGCCCGAAGGTTACCCGCCTCGTTAGGTACGGTCCGGTGAGACCAAAGACAAACATTTACATGGTAGTCTAACAGTAAAAGGGACACGGAGTTCAGAACGTGAAACAGAGAATACATGTATGTTTGCCACCTGACAAAGGCTGACAAACTCAATTTTACTAAATGTTTATAAATAGCCATCTTCTGGTGTGACTCGCGTTCAGTTCAGTTCAGTTCAGTCAACTGAACTGAACTGAACTGACTGAACTGAACTGAACTGAACTGACTCGCGGCCGATTACTGCATGTAAGTTGTTGCATTGAGTTGTATTTATGCTTGTTAGTAGACGCGTCGACGACTGAGCGCGGGTGATTGTCCCGGGCTCATGCGATGGTCCTGGCTCGCGAGTACGTGCGCACTTTGCCGCGTACAGTACGCATCAGCCCACGGAAAGCCACGGCCAATTACACCGCTCAGCACTGACGACTTTCGTGAGGCAGCTTCTCGTTTTCGTTGCCCGACTGGACCCTACCTCAACAGTGGAAAGGACCGAACACGAAGGCTGCAACGCCATATCCGGCAAGCACTCGCGCGATCGCTTGTGCCGTCGACCATGGACGCACCATTCCGAGGCGGTGCCAACGTCTCGCTGTTCTACACCCACGAGTCGGCTGCGTGGCCCAAACCAGCTCGGTGCCAAGCGCAGCGCGCAGCGGCCTGCCAGCACAACCCGCACTTCTGCTTGCTGCTGCCTCAGGGGAACTCGCCGCGCACAAGCCTCGTGTCCGAGCGCCACGGCATCGAGTTTCGGCAGGTTTGGAAGGTGGCAAGTTCATCGCTCGCCTCATTCTTCTACTGCAACATGTGGGGATCCCTGCGACTCGACAAGCTGCCGCCTAACCAGCCGTTGCCAAAGCGCGCGATGGGCACAGGTGCATCGGCCCCTCGGCTCATTGCTTTCCTGTCCCGTGAGCCAATCAGCCGCTTCGTGGCCTCGTGCTTCGAGGTCCTTGTGCGGCTCCTCAATCATGTCTCGCCAAGCGGGGAGCGAATGCCCGCCGAAATGTACACGGAGCCCAAGGGCCCGTTCTCGCCGAGCGTGCTGCGGCACGGCACGAGCTGGTATGGGCCGCTGCTGCGCACGCTCAATGCCTCGAGCGCATCGGAGCGAAGGCTGGAGCTCACCGCCCTCGTCAACGGCTTCATCGAAGACATCGAGTGCGCCATCGTCTACACTGCTGCAGAGCATCTCGCCACCCAAATGTCGTTCATTACGAGCGGGTACGAGGAGCGCTCGACGCGCCCCGATGAGATTGCATGTTAATTGCATGTTGATAACATGTAGATAACATGCTGATGGCCTCCCTCATCAGGTACGAGGAGCGCTCGACGCTCGACTTCCAAATCCGGCTGGCCAACGCGACCGTCGACCTTGAGCGGCTCGGGCGGCGCATTACGTACCAAACCCTGCATGGCGTCCCGCCGCATGCCAATACCTCCGTCTGGAAGTGCGCTCTCGGCCGGGAGAATGACGCCTCGAACAAGGCAAAGCTTGCGTTCAGCAAGGCTGACTTCGTTAGCGTGCTCGAGCACAACCCCGCGTTCGTGCAGCGCCTGTGCACGGTTTACATTCAGGACTATCTTTGCTTGGGCTTCGCGCTGCCGCCCGAGTGCGAGGGCGGACGAGAATTGCACCAATGGCCCCATCCTCGGCGGTCGGGCCGACGCGGCGCTCCAGTATCTGCTGTCGCTGCCCCCGCTGCCATGCAGGCCGCCGTCGCAGGGGACGTCCCTTACATGCAGGGGACGACGGGTTGGCGGACAAGTCAATGAGTTCCGAAGCTCACGAGCCGCGAGCCGCGCGCAGTGCCAGGGTGGCCTGCGGAGCCATGCTAAAACTCACTGGGATCATGGCGGTTGTAATCGCCATAACTGTTTTCCCATTTTGAATACACAGCTGTCTCATTCGATAGTCCTGCCCTCCTGTACTGCAAACGCGAAACGGGGGCGGGATCGTCTGGTGTGTGGTAGATCGTAACGTAATGGCTGATGCTCGACTTGAGAGATGCATGCGTGAGTTGCGTGGGTAGCTGGGTAGATGGTACGCGTACGGAGCCAGAACCGAACGCTCCGTTCACCTGCTTGCGTTCGGTTTTAATAGCATTTTCTACATACCGCAACTTGTTTACTATTTGGCTCTACGCTCATTGGAAAACGGCATCGTCAACCAAAAGGCCGACGCGCCCGATCATCAAAGAGTGCGAGATCGTCGGCGGCGGGCGAGAAGGCGTCGCCGCAGAAGGCAAAACGAATGGTACGTCGGCGGACGGCCTCAGTGGCGTGGCGCGCTGCTCGGCCCTCCCGCCAAGCGTCGTTGGTCAGGGCCCACGCGCCGTAATCAGCGCAGCACTGGAGTAGGAAGAGGTCGTCGTACTTGCCCGTGGGTGTAAGTGAGATGCACCCAAGCTGATCGACGTAGGCCAACTCAGGGTCGGCCGCATCCCAGCGGTTCTCGTTGAGTATGACAGCCATCTCGGCCGCGTGCAGCCGGCGCCCAGTCGTCCGGCGCAGGTAGTAGTCGACGCATAGGCGGATGCCACGCGCCTCGAACCGTGCGTCGCGGCTGTAGTTGAACGCGACGTTTGCGCCATCGATGATCAGCACGGGCGGGGGCAGCGCACGGGGCGGCCGCGGTACTGGTGCTGGTCCTGGGTCTGCAGCAACGAGCAGATTTGGTGCGAGAACGGAGCCCGGCGCCGCGGACGAGCGTGCGGAGCCCTTTCGATCTCCAGCGCGATCTCCAGCGCGATCTCCCACGGCGGTGACCAGCGCATAGCTCGGCCCGCTCGAGCCTGCGATTGGTGGTGGCGGACATGGCGGCTGCAGCGGGAGCTGGCATGGGGTTCCAGCTGCAAGAGTGCCGCCCGAGAAGAATAGGTGGTCCCGAAGCGCCTCGCTACGATGCTTGCTGGATCGACGCATCGCACTCGCCGCACCCTCACGCCTCGCTGCGGCCTCGTCGTCCCTTTGCAGCTTCCACGCGAGGGCAGCAGAGGCGTCCTCACCAGCAACGTGATTTGCGAGCAGAGCACTGTGGCTACGTTGCTCCTCCTCCGCTTCAAGCTGCATGGCGAGTGCTAGCGATGCGTCATCGTCTGGCAGAGGAGACGCTGATGCAGCCGCTCGTGCTGCCGCCGACTCAGCAGCGTGATTATGCTGCTGAGCCTCCTCCGCTTCAAGCTGCATGGCGAGAGCCAGCGATGCGTCATCGTCTGGAAGAGGAGATGCTAATGCAGCCGCATGTGCCGCAGCCACTGCCTCTGCATACGGTCCGCTGCCACGCGAAAGGAATGCGTCAACGTCCACCTCGACCGTCGAAGCATTGAAACAAGTCTTGAGTTGCTCCAGCGTGATCGCGGGATGAAGCAGCTCGGCAACTTGCTGCACATCCATCGTCCGGGCTGCAGAGCGGGCCGATCCCGCCAGCACCAAGCCAATCCCAATACCGCGAGTCGACAAGGAAAACGAGTGTCTTCCGGGCCGCTTGTGAATGGGCTGTAAATACATATGTTCACGCCGACTACTCGGAAATGTTGGAAGGGCACGCAGGATTAGGTAGGATTCTCATCACAGTTACATGTACCCGCACGGTGTGAAACCACGCGTGCGGACGTTGCTGTTGCGGCAGTCGAACCCTGTATTGCGGCCGCACGCCACACGCACGCGCCTCAGCACTGGCCACATGGTCGCGGGCACGCCGTCCGGGCCGACGGCGTCGGCGCTGGCCTCGTCGATGCGCGCGTTGTACCCGTCGAGTGCCGACGCGACGGCCGTATCGTTGCCGACGGCGCTCATCTCGGCCGAGCGCCTGCCGCCGCCGAACCCCATGCTGCAAAAGGAGTACGCCAAGATCGGCGGCGCGGGCGCCGTACGCGCGGAGCCGGCGGCGTTACACTTTGCGGGCATCGAGATCGGCGCGGGCGGCTCGCTTGTGCAGAAGCTGCGGCTCATCAACAGCTCCGGCCACCCCATTCGCATGCACGTCCTTCCGCCGAGCACGCCCTTCTTCACGATCAGCTTCGAGAAGAAGGGCCGGCTGATGCCGGGCCTGGCCGAGGAGATCATGGTGCGCTTCGCGCCCAACGAGGTGCGCTACTACCACGACACCATCAAGGTGCACCTCGGCGACGGCGACGAGAACTGCCTGCTGGTGCCGATCCACGCGTACCCGGCAGTCGGCGAGCTTGCCTTCCCGGCGCGCGTCGACTTCGGGATCGTGGCGCAGGGGCAGTCGCGCGAGCGCGTGCTGCCGCTACACTCGCCCGATGGCGCCGAGTTCGAGTGGCGCATCGAGGTGCGCCAACCGCACGCTGACTTTGTGATACAGCCGAGATCGGGCATCGTGCCCGCACGCGGCGAGGCGGCCATTGTCGTCACGTTCACGCCGTCGCGTTTGGCCACGGCGCACTGCGTCTTCGAGCTGCTGATCGCGCAGCTCGGCTATGCGCCCAAAACGATCTCTCTCGTCGGCACGTCCGCGCCGCTCCAGGTCAAGGACGCGACGCTCGCCCGCTTGCGGCACAGCGAAGATGAGCGCCTGGCTTCCGAGGAGGCCGAGTTCCGGGGGCGCATGTTCCCAAACGGGGCGCGGCGGGCGGCGGGGGACGATCCGAGCTTGGACGATCCCGCTAGCGGCGCGGCGGGCGACCCGGCTCTCGCGCCCTCGGTGCTCACTGCGCCGCCCCCCACCGGCCTGATCGAAAAGATCGCCCACGAGGCGCCCTACGGCGGCGGCTCGGCGGGCGGTGACTATGTGACGCGCGCGCGCGCGGCGCAGCTGCGCGAGGCGATCGGCGACGCGTCCGTCGAGGTCAAGTACCGGGAGGAGCGCCCGTCATACCCCGAGGAAATGAAGGAGGGCTTGCGCGTGCCGCCCTTCCTCTCGAACCAGTATGCAGTCAACTCGATGCTGCTGCAGCAGCCGTATAAGATGCGGGTCTCGGACTTGCGAGTCGCCATCGAGGAGCAGCAGGCGGACGCGGCGCGCCAGCAGGAGGAGATGGAGCTCGCGGCGATGGCGAGCCTGCCAGTGCAGTCGCAGCTGCTACAGTCGCTCGGCAAGCGTGTCGATGACGTCATCGCGTACCTGTTCGCGCGCGATTCGAATGGCGTCGGAACCGTCACCCGCAAACAGTTCCTGGGCGTACGCCATTTGCTCAAGGTGGCGTGCCTGATGGCATCCCTCATCTGATGACGTGCTTGATGGCCTCCCTCATCTGATGACGTGCCTGATGGCCTCCCTCATCTGATGACGTGCCTGATTGCCTCCCTCATCAGGTGCCCACGGCTACGGCGGCGGACATGGGCGAGTTCTTCGACGGGATGGACCACCTCAACGCGGGGGAGCTCGACTATATGCAGCTGCAACGTGTGGCCAAGCGGCGTGCGGCGACTTTGGGCGGCGGCACGGGGCGGATGGCGTCAACGTCCGTCGAGCCGGGAGAGCTCGACATCGCGCTGCAGGGCCCCGAGCGTACGCGCCAGCTCAAGGACATGCTCTTCATGAAGGAGGTGGATGCCATCGAGACGTACGAGAAGATGAAGGAGGTCAAGTCCTTCGTGGCCACCGGCCCGCCGCTGACGCAGCCGTTCATCATCGAGGCCACTCACCGCGCTCGCGACGTTTTCTACGCCGAGAAGAGGCGTGAGGAGCGCGCGGTGGCGCGCGCGCGCCAAGCGACCGAGCTGTCCGATCCGGCCAAGGTACGCGTCGAAATCTCCGAGCCCGTGGCGAAGCTTGCTGCCGACACGACGCCCAAGTTTGACTCGTATGAGGCTGAGGTGTGGGGAAAGCGCGAGGGGGTGATGTTCGACCTGCAGCTGGCGGTGCGCGTGGCCACACTACGCGCGCGCCTCAGCCGGCGCGTGGCTGCTGTGCATGCGGCGCTGGCCAAGGCCGGCATAGGGCTGCACGACAAGCACGCGGTCCATCAGCTTGTCCTCTCGCGCTCGAAGGCAGGTGGCGGCGGCGGCGGCAAGTCGGCCGGCCTCGGGAGCTCCTCAACCCTGTCCGACGGCACGGTCGGTGGTGGGGGCCTCTCCGCTCTGGCCAAGGCGGCCAAGGCTGTGGGGCTGAGCATGGAGGGCCTCGCGCCCTTCATATTTCCGGAGGCGCCCTCCAAGGGGGCAGGCGTGCCGCAGGGGGATCCTCTCCCCATCCTGCCGATTGAGCCGTTTGATGAAACCAAGCTCTTCGCCCTTCGCGTGCCTCGCCGGTACGTGCAGATGGACTATCGCGAGGCGCTGCTGAGCGCGCCGGGCGCTTTCCCGCCAATGGTGGATGATCGGCCGCTGCGCATCGGCGCGCCGTTTGAATCGGGCCGGTTGCTCCCGACTGGGACAGCTGTACCGGTGCCGGATACGTGGGGTCTGCCGTCGCTGCTGCTCATGCCGCCGCCGCGCCCGCCGCCGCCGCCCGAGCCCGCCGACCCAACTATGGATGACCTGTCGGCGACCAAGGCGCTGGGTGGCGACGAGGCCAAGGAGGCGGCCGGCGACGAGGAGGAAGATGCCGAGCTGTCTTGGGATGAGAAGCATCGGATGCATCTGGCCCAGCTCAAGCCGCCGATACTTGTGCAGGTGCATCCGCGGGTCATGTGCCGCCCTCCTCGCGCTAATGGCCTCCCTCATTGCATGCTGATTGCCTCCCTCATTGCATGCAGGTGCATCCGCGGGTCATGTGCCGCCCTCCTCGCGCTGTGGAGACGGATGCGCGTCAGATGTTCCGCCCGATGCCGCTCACCTGCAACGAGTTTTGGAAGGCGGAGCCGATCGGCTTCGGATCGGGCCTTGTGCTGCTCGAGGCCGCCTCCCTCTCAAGCGTGTGGCGGCGTACGGCGGACCCCTGGGCGGATGCAGTCGCCGAGCTACCCGAGCGAATGGAGGACGTCAACCCGCCCGACGCCGCAAAGGAGCTGTCGGAGGACGAGAGCGATACCGAGATCGACCCGTCGTTGCTCTTCCCGCCCTCGCTGGATAAAGTCGGCCAGATTTTCGACTTGCCGACGCTGCCGGAGGCCGGTACCCTTTTGCCCAACGAAGCCGCCGGCTCGGCCGCGGCCGCCGTGGACGCGAAGCAGGCGTCGCCGGCGGCGGCGGCGTCTGAGTCGGTCGACGATGGCGACGTGTCGATCGCGCCCGAGCGCGACCTCATCGTCGATGCTCAGTCGGAGCGAGCGCGCGCCGAGGCGGACCTCGAGCTGCAGGCCCGCCAGGCGCGACGCATGCAGAGGCTCCGGCTGCGCGAGCAGCTCGCCGCGCTCAACGAGCACATCGAGCAGCCTCGCCACCAACTGAGCCTCACGCAAGGAGCCTAATTAGGCAAGGAGCCCCGCGAGGGCGGGAGCAGCAGGGCACGCGTGAAAGTCAAGGACGATCATGGGAACATTGTGGGGCGCGGTGTGTACCGGTCCTGGCGGCGACGGCGCGAGAGCCAGACCCAGTTCGCAAGCCACGTAAGACTAAAAGTGAGAGCCAGGCCGCGCAACCGGCCGCGCAACCAAGCGCGAAGTGTGCCTGTGAGGGACTGACTCACTTACACACTGACTCACTCACCCGTACCTGCATATGCCGTACCGAAAAGATAGTGGGTGCGCACCTCTCCAAATTGTGTATGGCGACGGGTTATCCCGGCGTCGTTCATAGGGAGACGACGACTTGACTTGACTTGACTTGACTACATGTCCTGCCCGTGGCTTTGCGGTCTTTGCGGTCGAGTCGTCGAAAAGGCCGCCAGAGCTCCACAACAGGACGTGGACGCCATGTTCGCAGCGCAGCTCGCGCTCTGGGCGCGGCGGGCGCGCCTACTTCCCATCGCGCAGCCGCTGCGGCTATTGGCGCTCTCGCCACCCCGACTGTCTTGCGTTGCCTCGGTGCAGCTGCCTGTCGACGCGCCTGCGAGCGGCGCGCTGCGCGATGTCGCGACTGCGGTGTTGCCCGCCTTGGCTGCGGCGTGGACGCTTTTCCCACCCGTCTTGGCAGACCTCATGCCGAGCATCCTGATGACCGGCAAGCGCCGAACTTCGGGCAAGAGCAAACGGCATCCAAAACCCGCCAATCACGGCGCGCGTGCCTGCAACCACGTCGGTAGGAGGCAGCGTGCTGCAGCAATTGGCAACCTAAAGTATGCGACGAAAAAGTAAGTGCATCAGGTGACGCATCTGTTCTCTGTGTTGGGCGTGTACTGCAAGCCGCCTCCGCACTCATGTGAAACTCATGTGTGCATCACTTTTGGCCCGCGACCTGATTTTAGATTTATCGTGAGGACGTTAATGGGCTATCGTGTCGAAGTATCGGCGCATCTCGCCAGGACACACGCACACACTTGCTCTCTACCCCAGAAAACGGCACGTCGTGGACCGCACGCGTTTCGGTTTCTACGGAGCCGATGGCGGGCCCGGCGCGGGACTGGGAGCGACATGGCCATGAAGGCCATGTGCTCATGGCAACTCTTCGAGCCCCTTTGCCGCCGCCTCCTTTCGCTCACGCAGCTTGGCGGACATCGCCCGATTGATCGCCGCGAGCGCCGCGAGCCGCTTTCGCCGCTTGGAAGGGAGCACACGCACCGGCACCGCCCCCTCCCCGAGCGGCTCCCCGTACAGCGTCGCACTCACCTCGAGGCTCAGAGGGTCGCCGAGCTCCTCCTCGGAGCCAGGGCGAAGGAAGTCGGCGGCGGGGATGGCCTGACCGCCCACGTACACGTGGCAGTTGTAACGCACTTGGTCAGGGCGCGACTTCGCCGGGGGCTGCCGATGCATTCGCACCTCGACCAAGTTCGACGGCAACAGCTCGCCCTTGTATCGCATCTCGATGGCGAGCGCGTCCGCCGGAGGATCCTTCTCGGGCGTGCTCCCATCGGTGGTGCGCAGCAAGATGGTGAACGAGTGCGCCGCCGCGAGCGGCAGCTCGCGCGCCGCCCCCGGGATGAACGGCGGCCACACCTCGCTGCGTGCGAGATCAATCTGCGACAGCGTGCACTCGCGAAGGTGCTCGGCGGCGAGGCGCTCGTCGCGCTCCTGCTTGGCGCGCTGGCGCTCGCCGAGCACGACCTTGATCATGGCCATGCTCTTGCGCGTCGCCTGGACACGACCTAGGTGCGGCATCTTCGTCTTGCGCTTCTTGTGCAGCATGCGCGTGCTGTGCAACATGTTGCGCTCCCGGAGCAGCACGATCCAGAGCTTCTGCAAGTCCTCGTTGCTCTTCAGCCGCAACTCCGCGGCGCGCCAGCGGCGCCCGGGCTCACCCCGGTCTGGGTCCTTCTCGTAAGGATCGATGAACTGCAGCAACGCCTCGCGCGATGCAGTCTCTGGGTCCTCCCACGTTGGCTTCGGTGGCCGGTCCGGCGGGCCACGAGGAGCGTAAGATTTCAGCGCAGGAGCGATTTGCAACGCTCGGCTGAGCACCGCCGTCGGAGCAGCCAGCACAGCGCACTGCGACGATGTGGCCAACATCGAGGCTGGCCGCAGCATCGCGGCTGGGCGACGGAGAAGCGAAAGCATAGGGTCCCGTGCCCCTTGTTCTTCAATTCACAACGCAACAAAAACGCTTCTTACGCACGCGATGTGCAACGCAAACTGCGCTCACATTCTACCAATACACCTCGGAAATAACGACAGTAAAGTTCAGCGAGTTTTTGGGATTTGGGTTGAACGACGATGGTCTTCCTGGGCGCGGACTCCGACGGACGGGCGGCCTCTTCCCTCGTGCCGCTCTGGCGCGCGCGGGGAGGATGAAGGCGGCCGTCACGGAGCGGCCGGGCGCGAAGGCGGCCGTCACGGAGCGGCCGGGCGCGATGCTCAAAGGAGCTCCGCCACCGCCGCCAGCCAAAGGCGCGCCTTCGGGCAAAGGCGTAGCCGCCGGCGCTGTTGCTCCAACAGCCCCTCCACCGAGCAAGATCAGCACCTTCCGGCAAGGCGACCGTTGTGCGGTGAAGAGTGATACAGTCAGCGGCACAGGCGTGATTCAGTTCGTTGGCGAGGTTGCATCGTTAGGCCCTGGGAT
>Ga0210244_100455_pt1 | contig 37823 bp, 30 predicted proteins | sample ChrtobMetaP3_0mM_FD_155473 | JGI IMG/M metagenome (GOLD analysis project Ga0210244, IMG submission 155473) | Chrysochromulina tobin associated microbial communities from unialgal haptophyte culture, Seattle, Washington, United States - P3_0mM | ecosystem: Host-associated > Algae > Haptophytes >...
GAGATCTTGAGTTTTGAGTTAAGAGGTGCTGTGTGATCTTGAGTCGTGAGTTACGAGGTCTTTTGTGATCTTTGAGTTGAGTAACTCATACAAGTGCCTGTGTGATCTTAACTCATGAGTTATTCCTGAATCAAGGGATGCCCTGCCCCCGACTCCGCATGCTGCGGCATGCACACCTCCGCAGGCTCAGCCTCACAGTGCTTCGAGCGCATCCGCGATTGATTTCCTTGTGCTCCTCTGATGTGCCTCATACGCGGCTGCTAGCGCAACGCGGCGAGCGTTGAGGGCCGCTGGGTCCGCAAGAAGCTCAGCAATGAGTCGCGTCGTATTGTGTGGCCAGGTGGCGAAGCACGGCGAGCTTCGCACGGTGTAGCGCTTGCCAGTGATGCAGTACATGTCGAGCACCACAAAGTGACGCGCCACGCTCGGCATCAGCCGCACGTAGTAGTCGGCTTGCTGCCCGCTCGAGACGATCGGGATTGCGCCGCAATCAAGCGCTTCCATCAGACGCCAGGTCTCGACGTGATTGCCAATGGGGCAAAGCGCAAACGAGGCGTCGCACAGCACGTTGGTATAGTTGGCAAGGGGCTTCTTGAAGGCTTGCCCCGTGCCCACATCGACTAGCAGCGAGAGCGAGTGAAAACCATACGGCGACCGGGCGTCTGAAACCCGTGGTGCTCGACTTGTGCGCACCGCCGCGCCGCTCCATGATCTGCTGCTGTTGCTTCCGGTTGTGGCCTGATTCTCGTTGTTCTCGAGAGCCTCATCGAGGGCCTTGACACTCCTGCGTACACCCATGAGTGGATAGGCCAGCGCTGCCGGCGTCAGGAGCGGATCGCGCGCCAGTGCGGTGACCATCGCCGTGCGCATGTTCGTTGAGTGGCCCGAGCTAAACGTCCAAGCATATCTCCGCGGGTGGCGGCGACGAGCTTGAGGAAGTTGCAACTTGCCAGACTGGATGCCCACGGGCACAGTGATCACATTCGGCAAGCCATCGCACTCGGCGTGCAGATAGTTGCGCACTACTAGCGGCGCCACCGCGAATACTTGCTGGACGCGACGCCATACATGCCAGCATGGCTGCGATTGCGGGTGCGCCTCGTGTGATTGGTCGAAGGCGAGTGCCTCGTCGGCAGTGCAAGTCCGCTGCTGCCCGCAAGGGTGCTTGAGCATCTCGTCGCCCAAGAGAATGACTGCGAACTGCAAGTGAAGCTTCGCGTACTGCGCCACCTCGTGCGCGTTACCGACAGGATTCCCTCCGAGTGAGCCACCAGCTGTGCGCATGACAAGGATTGTGTTGTTGAGGCGATGCTTTGGGTCGCACTTGCGGAAGGTGCGATTCACGATGGCTGCGGATGCAAGCATCTGGTTGGGCACATAATCGACTTCCCAGCCGGGCAAGCAAAGCCAGCAGAGTGTCCACATGGTGCCGGAGCTCGCCACGGTGCATGCATTCTCTTTTCTCAAGCGTTTTTGCGGAGCCCCGCGCGGAGCGCGGGGGGGGGGGCGTCCGAGCGACGCGGAGCGCAGCGACGCGGAGCGAGGGCGCGCCCCCCCCGCGCTCCGGGGGCTCCGCACTTTAACTACCGCTGAGCGCGCGTCCTAGGATTTCCTCGCGGGGCTTTTGCGGCCATACGCCAATGCCTGGTCAAGTGCGAGGCGGGGAGGGCGCGAGGCGGGGCGCGCGCTCGGACATTCTGGTCGAGCGGCGGGCTGGTGAGGGTGGTCAAGCGCTCTCCGGCTCGGAGCGTGCTCGCCCATCCTCGGCGGCGTGCGCACACGCCAAACGGGCTGTTTGGGCGGCCGCGGCCCAAGGTGGGCGCCGCAGGCGGAATGGCGCGGGGGCGCCGGCGCGTCGCGCCCACGCACGATCGTACGAGCGCGGCAGCGCGCGCGCGAGCGTGCGTCCGCCGAAGGTTCTTTCGCTGACGACCACTGCCAGGATGCGTTCGAACGCGCGGGCGCCGCAGCTTGGCAGGCTGCCTTTGGCGCCGCAGGCTTTCGCCCGCCGACCGCCCGGCTGCGTCTGAGGCGTCCGAGCGACGCGCGCAGCGCGCAGCGAGGCGCCGATGCCAGCCCGGCTGCGCGTGCGCCTCAGGCGTTTGAACGCGCGAGCGCCACAGCCTGCAGTCTGCCAATGGCGCCGTCGGCTTCCGCCCGCCGACCGCCCGGCTGCGTCTGAGGCGTCCGGGCGGTCGGCGGAGCGCGGCGCGAGGTGCCGATGCCAGCCCGGTTGCGCGTGCGCCACAGGCGTTTGAACGCGCGAGCGCCACTTCCTGCCAGGCTCCCTTTGGCGCCATAGGCTTCCGCCTGCTGACCACCCGGCTGCGTTTCCGAGCGACGCGCGGAGCGCGGAGCGAGGAAGATATAGATATCTGTGCTCGACATCGTCGTCACGCGACGGTGTCGAGTGCGTCCTTTGCGTTCCCCGAGGGGGGCACGCCATCGGGCGCGTCTGCGTGTCGCGTGCGCACCGCGCTGCGATGTGCGAATGAACCCGGTTGCTCACGTTCTTTGAGCACTATGTGCAGAGATTGTAGTTAAAACTGTGTCTATAAGAGATGTTTCCATTTTACATTGACGACGGTATAGGCTATAGGCGTATGTTCATAACGGATCGGCTATGTACATGTATAATGTAACAGATGAAGTAAGGGCCCCACCGCCCTTCGACCCACTGCCCCGCCGACTGGGGTCTGGGCATGTATTTTCAATATTTGGCTAGCCAAAGGAGCCAAGGTCGGTCCTCTCGGTGGGGTTAGGGACCCTTCGGTGTGAACATGGCTCCGCAACCACTTTCCCAAACCTTATCTTGCATACAGAAGCCAAGCCTGTAGGCGTGAAAAGACGACACGTCTATGAATATCTTCATACCGATGCATGTGAAGAGGTTCACTTGGAAGTGTGGGAAAAACTTGTGTGAAGAGGTTCATCTTGGAAGTGTGGGGACCTAGTCAGCGATGCCGCCAGTCAACCAGCGCCTCGCACGCCAAGTCGACGCGATAATGGCCTCGCTCGAGGAGGCACTCGAGGCGGGGGCGCCCGTTCGCCCTCCTTCGGCACGACCTCCGTCGGACGCGCTCGCCTACGCTACCTCGCCCACCGGCGCCGGCGCCACGAGCCCATTCTCGCTTTCAAGTTTGTCGCCTTTCGCGACTCGCCCTCTTACGGCGACGGCGAGCACCGGTGCCACACCGCCCTTCGCACCGGCAACCACGTCGCCCTTCTCAATGTCTACGGGGGGTCTCTTCTCCACCGCGAGCCGCTCGCTCCAGGCGACCGCTGCACATGTAGCAAAGCACCCGGCTACTACGAGCCTGGCGCAGCTCGAGACTCAGCTCGCCGAGTCGAGCGACATGCCGTCGTGCCGGCCGTTTGAGTTGGGCGACTACTTCCGACGCGTGGGCACCTTCCGGGCCGGGTATAAGTGGTTTGATAAGCCAGGCGCGCTCTCGCCACCGCAGTGCGCGCGCTACGGTTGGACGCTGCTGGCGCAGGACCTTCTCACCTGTGAGGTGTGCAGAGGCTGCCTCAAGGTGCCATCGACGCTCTCAAGCAGCGCAGCCGCCGCCGATCCCAGCCTGAAAGCGGTCGCCGACCAGCTGACCACCGCTCACGCGGCGCTGTGCCCGTGGCGGGGTAACGCGTCGCCAGGGACGATCGCGTCGCTGTTGCTGCCCGGCCAGTATGGCGCGCCTCCCTCACTGCCGCACGGCGTCTCGATCGGGCGTGAGGCGCTGCACCGGCGCGCGCTCTCGCTGCTGACGCTCGCCGCGCTGCCCCGGCTCGCTCGCACGTGCGAGGGCTACTGGCAACAGTGCGCGGGCGTGTGCGGTTTCGCGGACGTGGAAGCGTGGCAGGATGCATGCCTCGCGATCGCCGGACCCTCGGGCCCAACGGTCGGCGTGAGCGCCACCGAGCGAGAGCGCCGCTGGACCGCCGTCGCGCTCGCTATTCTCGGGTGGACCGTCCAAGGCGCCCCCACCGCCACGGCCAAAGATGCCATCATCGAGTGCGTCGAGGACGCGCGCACTGTCGGGCTGTGGAACTTTGCGCCGCTGCACCCGAGCGCTCAGGAGAACGCGCAGGAGGGCCCGGCCGCCGCCTCGGCCTCCACCTCGGCCGCCGCCTCGGCCGCCGCCTCAGCCTCCACCTCGACCGCCGCCTCGGCCTCCACCTCGGCCGCTGCCTCGGCCGCTGCCCTCGCCGAGATGGATCCTGTCAATGAGCATCGCGCGTGGAGCCCGTGGCTCGAGACAGTTGGAAACGACTCGGTGCCGGCCTGGATGCGCGTCCTCGCCTTGCTGCTGCCGTCCGCATCGGCGGGGCGCACGATGGCGGGAGCTCCATCGACCACTCCCACCTCGGCAGCGATCTCCCAGATTATCGCAGCCTTCTAACGTGGACGGCTCGGAGGGATACGAGCTGCTTGGGATCCGGCCTGGCGTCCCCCGTCCCCTAACCGTCCCCAGGATTCCAACGGCTCAAGCGGACGCAGAACTGCATCGCCAGGGTCCCAGGTGGATCGTTGGCCCTGGCTGCAACAGTAACCACATGCATCGAGCCTCGTAGGGGCTAGGCTACGGCTGTTCAACAGAGCGGCGGATGGCGGGTGTCCAGGGTGTCGGGGCGTAGCAGAACGAAATGGCGGATGCGATGGGTAGCGCAGTGATGTGCTGTATGACGGCGGCCGTGACAGGGCGATTCGGATGATCCATACGATCGAGGTACCTCCCACCACTCCGTAGCGTACTAGGCTGCGGCCCGGGGAGGGGCGCGCCTCCCATACACGGGCTCGGGGTGCACGCGGGGGCCGTTTCGCGCAACGCCTACGGCGTGCCGGCCCGCGTGCGCCGTTCGGATCATTTCGTCGGTGTTCGGTGCAAATAAACCCCCATTGCTAGACTCCATTCGACCGGGGGTCTAACTATCACGTCCTGTCGATGAATAACCGTGAATCCTGCGCTGTCGTCGACGTTAGCACTTACGGTCTAGGCGGAGCCTGGCGGGGGCGGGGGGGGGGGGGGGGTTTCGTGGGGGGGGGGGGGGGGGGGGGGGGGGGGGGGGGGGGGGGGGGGGGGGGGGGGGGGGGGGGGGGGGGGGTTACCGTACGCGCTACACACGCACTCGATGTTCTCGATCGTTCCTCCCGTGGCCTCCGCCGCTCCAGCGCCGCAGTGTGCAGCGGGGGTGCCCGGGCCCAGCGGCACGCGGGAAAACGCGGGAACGTCCACGATCTACCTCGTCGCCGTTCGTGCGTAGATCACGCCGCCGGAGAGCGCCATGAAGCAGCCCACTATCGCCCTCCATGAGCCCGCCTCGTGTAGCACGACGATGCCAAATGCGACGACCACAAACTTGTTCAGGTTGGAGAGCACCATGAACGTGGTCGCAGACACGTACCCCTGCGCGTTGATGCCCGCATACGAGATGCCCACGGCGACGATGCACGAGAAGAACAGCAGGGCCGCGTCGAGGTAAGAGAGGTTGCGCAGCAGGTGCCACTTGTGGTGCTCACCGAAGACGATCAGAAGCAGCCACATGGGCACGAGCGCGCACGCGTTGTTGAGCAGCATCATGCCCGTCTTCGAGACGTCGATGGGCTGCACGGCGATCATCTTACGTTGCAGCAGCCGCTCGAGCACGGCGGAGACCATGTTGGCGAACATGTACGCCATGCCCACCGCCGAGAAGGACACGTCTGCCGAGGTGTACAACACAACGCCACCGATGACGTACACGAGCGACGCGGCGGCCCAGAAGTTGATCTCTATGCGTTCGCCCCATATCCGCTCAATGACCATAGTCACGATGGGAGCGATGTTGCGCACGACGATGATCGCTCCCATGGTCGCATGGTCGAGCGCAAGCATGGATGAGGCAAGCATGATCGTGAAGAGGATGGGAATGCTGAGCGACCAGCGCAGCACGTCGCGCAACGAGCCAAAGTGCAAGCCGCACGGGAATATGACGAGGCACAGCACCGTGAACGCCATCTGGATCATGACCACGGTGATGGGCAGCCGTGCGGCGCGTAGCACGAGCTTGTTCACAACGAGCATGCCAGCGCTGCAAATCATGAAGAAGATGCACGAGCTGATGAGTGCCGTGCGGTAACCTGGGTCGCCTGGCTTGAGCGCCATGTTAGCGCAACGGCGATGCTCACCCTTTTTCGAAGGCGAGCCGCGAGGCGCAGGCAAACAAGCACCGCGAGTGGAAGCAAGGGGAAGGCAGACGAGAACTTCTCGCTGTTTAGGGTTGTCATGAGCGCTGGCCACGCATGTCGCGTTTTCATGGATGAGGTCCTGATTTTCCATTCCTTTTGCGGACAAGTTCACCAACTTTTTCATTGGAACCTCTTAGGACGGGTGAAGCCTTGTTCGGCCCTGGTCGGCTGCTGCTAGTGGCCCGGGTGGATGATATATTGGCTGAGCAACGTCAGCAGCAGCGGCAGCAGCGATGAAGTGGCGGGCGGATGCCAGGCGCTTCCCTCCTGGGGCTTGCTCGTCGGCGTCGCGATGGGCGTCGCCGGTTCCATAGGCATCAACATAGGTCAGAATCTGCAGGCGGCCGGCATCATGAAGCTCGAGGAGCAGAAGGCGATGGCGATCGCAAAAGGAGTCGAGAAGGCGGCCACCGACTTTAAGCCGCACAAGAGCCGCCAGTGGATTGTGGGCCTCGTCATCTTCATCGCCTTCTCGCTCATCAACTTTGCCGCATTCGCGCTCGCACCCGCCTCCGTGCTCACGCCTCTCGAGTCCATCCAGTTCGTCACCAACATCTTCTACAACAGATTCGTCAATCGCGTGAGGATTACACGCGACATGTATTTAGGCGTCACCATCACCGTGGTGGGCACCATCCTCACCGTCGTCTTCGGTCCCGAAGGCGGCAGCAGCTGCCACTCCATCGCGACGCTCGAGGGCTACTGGCGCTCGTGGTTGTGGTGGGCATGGATGGTCCTGAGCGTGAGCATAGCTGTGAGCGCCTATGTGGCGGAGCGGCTCCTTCGCCGCCGGCTCGCGGCGGGCGACAAGCGCGCGCCGCGCACCACGCTCTTGCTGCCGCTCAGCTTCACCCTCTACTCGGCGCTCGCGGGCGGCGCCCAGATGATCGTGCATTCGAAGGTTCTTTCCGAGCTGCTCGCGCTCGCCTTCCAGGGGCGGACGGAGGTGTTTGCGGAGCCGCTGCTGTACGGCACGATCGTGCTCGTAGTCGTCTGCGGCTGTATCTGGATCGTGCAGCTCACGCGCTGCCTCTCCATGTATAACCCGCTCCTCATCCTACCGCTCATGGTGGGCTGTTTCATCCTCTTCGGAGGTGTCGCAGGCGGCATCTTCTTCCAGGAGTTTGAGCACCTGAGCGGGGGCTTCGCGGGCGCGTGGGCGTGGTTCGCCTTCGTCGGAGGATTCCTATGCGTGCTCGGCGGCCTCGCGATGATCGCCACCGCTTCTGAGAAGCTCGAGCAGACCATCAACCCCCCCGAGACGCCCATCGGTGCACTCGACCCTCAAGATGAGCTCACGCAGAGCAGCGAGAGCAGCGAGAGCACATCGGGCGACGACGCTGGTGCTTGCAAAGTGGGCTCAGCCAAGGACGCCCCGTCGCTTACCAAGCCGCTCGGGCAAAGGAGGTTCAACTGGCTGTGCCCTCGCTTTAACGCCGTCGCTGACGAGAAGGCCGAGCTGCCGATCACTACCGGCCACGGCGCGCCTCTGGGCGCCACAATGTCTTCGGCGCGAGGGAGACTGGTGAACGCCTCGGGCTCCACGATTGCCTCGGGATCGAGCCCGGGCATTCGGGGTGATGCATCCACGCCAAACCATGCACACTTCGCCACGCCTGGCTCGGGCGGTTACGGCTCGGGACATAAGTGCGTGCGCCATCCGTCCATCGTGCGCCATCCGTCCATGATGATGCCCGCCGCACACCTGCAAGGGATCGCGCACAGGATCCATGCCGACTCGCCGCTGCCCCCGGGCGCGTCGCCGTGGTCGCCCAGCGCCTTCCCCCCTTGGTCTCCAACTTTTTCCGATCTCGCATCGACGGGCGGTAGCCGGCACTTGAGTCGCGCCGGCACCTCACCGCTGCCGAAGCCCGCGTTCCGCCTTTCGGCGCCGCCGACGCTCGGGCTCACACGGTTCTATTCCTTCTTCTTGCCGTTCTCGGAGCGCCTTGAGTCCATGTGGACGGCTGGGCGCTCGCCGGGGATGCTCACGCCGCATGGGGAAGGCAAGGGGGTGCCCATCCCAACCCCCGGGCTCGGCGGCGCCTCCAGCGGCGGTGGTGCACGTCCCATGACCCCTTCGCCATCAACACGCTTAAGCGCCGCTCGGCCGAGCAGCGACGGCATGCCAAGGCCCGTACGTGTATGACATACGTGCGGCGCGACGCCCGAGAGACGTTCGGTTTCAACAGTTTCCATTCATCCTAGCGTGTCGAGTTTGTCGAGTTATCGTGTCGAGCTTCACGGCGCGTTGCCGATGTTCCGCTGTGCGCACAGCGTGGAGCGTGCGTGTTTGGTGTTACTAGATTTTGAGCATCGGCCATCGCTCTCGGACGCGGCACCTCCCGGCGCGTCAATGATGAGTTCTTTCATTCGAAGCGATTCATCTGTGTAGAGGTGTTATGTCAAGGCATGTCTCTTCCTACGCCTCAACGCCGTTGTCGCGCTCCGCTTCAGCGAACGTGATTGCCAAGCCGACGTTCGACTCTTCGTGGAGCACGACTGGCAAGCCACTGCCAATTATGAAGAACGGCCCGCGCCTGCTCACTGGCTTCTCGCAATCCAACACCTACCACCTACGTGGAGCGGCGGCGGCCATCGCGGCGGCGAATGCGTACAGACAAGCCCGTTGCCTCACAGCGAGTGCGCCCATGCCTGCGCCTGATCGGATTCGCCTGCGTTCGCCGCGTGCGGCAGCGCAGCAGCTCTCGATTTCGATGCTCGCACCGCCAGAGCGGCGACAGCGGCGTGGGCCCTGGGAGTTTGCCGTGCTCCGCGAGGCGGCGTATAGCTTCGAGGACGCCGCTGCCGCTGATCGCCTCTGCCGCCGTGGCCCCGCGCCACGCCTTGACCCCGCGCCACGCCTTGCCGTCGCGCGGCCTCCATCAGGAGCGCTTGTGGCAGCACCGGCCGCTGCCCGTCCGTCGCGTGTGGATCGGCTGCGCGCCGCGCTCGAGCAGTGCGAAGCGCAATTTGGGCGCAGCGCAGCCGCGCTGGCGCCCTTGCTCTGCGAGCTGGCATGCGCAGTCATTCAGCAGTCTGCCGCCACGCGAGCTGGCGCAGCACCTGCTGCTGGCTCATCGGTGGCGGCGGCGGCGGTGGAGGAGGTATCGGTGGCGGCGGCGGCGGTGGAGGAGGTATCGGTGGCGGCGGCGGCGGTGGAGGAGGTATCGGTGGCGGCGGCGGCGGTGGAGGAGGCGCTCGCGTTGGGATTTCGCGCGGCCGGGTGCCTCCACGAGCGCGACAAGGAGACGCCTATCGTCTTGCGCGGTCTGAGTGAACTCATCTTCCTGCTCGAGGCTCACGGAGCGCATGCAAACGCCACCACACTCGCACACCGCCGCCGCGCCGCCGCCGCCGTCGCGTTGCCCGACGACGCGCTGCGCTTGGCCGCAGCGACGATCGACGACGCGCAGGTGGCTCTGCGCTCAGCGGCGCGTCCCGACCCGAGTCTTCCGATGCAACGGCCGCGGCTCGTGCTGCGGAGCGCCGTACCGGCGCGGCGCGTGGGAGATGGCATCTCGCGCGTGGGAGATGATATCTCGAGGCGCGTGGGAGATGACATCTCGCGCGTGGGAGATGACATCTCGAGGCGCGTGGTGTTGAACCCACAGTCGATTGTGGGCGACACTGGCGTTGCGGAATTCTCAGGGGTGAAGCCAAATGGCGCTCAACACAGCGTGTGGGAGAAGTCACCGGAGGAGACGGAGAACGAGTCCATTCTGCGTGTGAGTCTCATGCGCCGTGTGGAGCTGCTCGGTGCCGTCGGCGTGTGGAGTGACGTGGCTGCGCGCGGGCGCGCGCGCGCCGAGTGGCAGCAGCTGCGGGTGCGGCGGCATCTGGCCATGGCGGCGAAGCAGAGGGCGCTCGGCCGACACGCGCTGCGTGCGCTGGCCGAGGCCGATGCTATCCTTAGGCGGCGCGACGATCGATCGGCGTCTGTCGGCTCCAAGGCGGACTGGACGCTGTGGGATGGTTCACTCTCCCCAGTGACGCTCCGACTGTCGGTCCTGCAAGCGCGCGCGCTCGCGCTCGAGCTCTTAGCATCGTGCGAGGAGCCAACGCCGGACCTACTGGCCGATCGTTTGGAGGATCTCAATGAGGATCTCAAGGGACGAGCCGAGATTCAACCCGAGATGGCGTCCCCGCAGATGCATCCCGCCTCGCCGCCGCCGCCGCTGTCGCCCTCGTCGCCGTGCGGCATGCGCGGCGACAGCCTACCCGCACGCCAACGCGCAGCCGCAGCCTCTTCGCACTACAGCTCGCCGGGCGACCCGCCCGGCGACTCGACTGGCGAGGGCAGCCAGCCCGAAGTCGTTGTAGAGGCAGCCAGCAGCGAGGACGGTGCAAGCTTCTTGGCCTCGGCAGTTGCGGCCCTCCGAGAAGCGACGAGCCTCCATCGTCTGGCGGACTCGTCGGCAGCTGAGCGTGTCTTTCCGTTGGGCGCCATGGCTGACCTCGCACGGCGAGTGGGCACTCCGAATGAGGCAGTGAGCGCATTGAGGTCGCTTCTGCATGCCGAGCGAGAGAGGCAGCAGCTTTGGGAGGTGCATCCCGATGCACCCGATGCGCCGCTGCAGCCCTCGACGCCGGCGCCGCCGCCTTCCTCGCCACGCGGCACGATGGCACACGCGGAGGCTGCCTTGTCGTCCGACCCCTGGGCCATACGCGCTGACAAGCTTGTGGCGAATGAGCTGGTCGAGCTGCTTCAGGCCGAGGGTCGGCCCATCGAAGCCCTCGAGCTCATCTTCTCCTCGCTCGCCCCGTGCCCGCGCGAGGCGACCGCTCTTGAGACCATCGTGGTGCGCCTGCAGGCCTCCTTCCGAGCACGCAAGCGGGCCGCCACCGCGATCGCGGCGGCGGTGCGCGGGCGGCGGGACCGTTTCGACGGGCATGAGGAGCGGCACGCGAAGGCAGCGGACGGGCGTGAGGAGCAGCACGCTAAGGCAGCGGACGGGCATGAGGAGCAGGAGCAGGCCGCCAATGTGCTGCAGAAGCGTTCCAAGATGCGCTCGGAGGCACGAAAGCCCTCGGAGGCACGAAAGCCACAACGCAAGCCCCAGTGGCCCATAAAGCTCGCGCTCCTCAACTCTCACATCCAGAAGTTTGGATCGTCCGCAGTCGCCTCTGATGGCTCCGACCTTGCTGCGCCAAGCAGCGCCGTACTGAGCAGCGCCGTACTGAATGCTCTGCAGTCGCTGGCCTCGATTCCACCAGCCGCGCCCGCCTCGCCTCCTCCACCTCTCCCCCGGGTAAGTGGAAGCGGCAGCACGGCGCCGTCGGCAGCAGCATCGATGCGCGAGGAGCAGCCACACCCACAGCACGGCGAGAATGAGGCGGATCTCGTGTGGGCCTCCCTCTCCAAGTAGCGTCCCAGCCTACATGTAGTTACCTCTGCCGTCCGGCGAGTTTGCAGAGCCGACGCGGCGCAGCCGACGCGGCGCAGCCGGCTGGCGCCGCCGCGGGCACGGCCGTGCACTTTCGACTGGCGCCGCCGCATCGGTTGGTCGCCTTGCCGCTTGCCGCGGGCGTGTAGCTCCCGCTGCGACTGCGGTCGCCGTGGCCGGCCGCTCACGCGCCTCGGACCACGCGGAACGTGAGCGCGAATGGAAAAATGACGGCGAAGAGACTGCCGGCGTCGACCATCGACCGGGAGCGTACCTTTCGTACTACGATCGAACTAGCGTTCTAGATAGTTACACTTACAGTATAGATTCCGAGAAGATTCGTTGTACGTTGATTCAGATATGAGATTCGAATGTGCACTTTTGAATCGATGCACTAGAGAGTCGGACCGCGGGGGCTTCTCCGCGCGACCCCGACCGCGCGCGTGACATACAAGGTTGAAGCTTGAACCGGGCGGGGACTGGGACTCGCGGGCACGCGGCGCGGGCGCACGCGCGACGAGCCGCCAACAGACGTGGCGCTGAGAGTCTCGTAGTAGCGCGCACAGCGGCTCACTTTTTGGTTGGCGACGGGCGAGAGCGCACTCCCCCTCCTGGGGAGCCCGGCGCCTCGGGCGGCGGCACCACGGGCGCGTTGCTGTCAAACTTTCGGTACACCTGATCCTGCGCATGCTTTTTGGCGTCATCGATCTCGCCGAGCAGCTTCTCGTACTGGCTCTGCATCTCCTCGAGGCGTGCCTGGTAGTAGGCTTCGATCGTCTGCTGTTCAGCCTCCTGCTCCTGCTTCCGCCGCTCGAGCTGCGCCACGCGCGCCAACTGCTTGCGAAGGTCAGCCTCCAGCGCCTCGTTCGCTTGCAAAAAGGTCTTCAGCTGACGATCCTGCACGGCGCTCTTGGAGCTCAGCGACGTCGCGGAGCGCTCGGACGCCTCCTTTTCGACCTGTAGCGCGCGCAACGAGTCGTCGGCCTTGCGCGCCTTTGTGAGCATCTCCTGCTGCGCGCGCGACAACTTGTCGATGTTCACCTTGAGCACCTTAGTCGTGTCCATCAGCTCTGCATTCGAGGCACGCAGTCGCTCGGCCTCGTCGCCAAGCTCGTCGCGTCTCCGGCAAGCGTCCTCGAGCTGCAGCTGCAGCGTCTGTGCCTCCGCCTGAGCCGCCGCTGCTGCCTGCAGTTTCCGCTCCAGCTCCGCCGCACGCTCCCGCTCCGCCTTGAGCTCGGAGCGTAGCTCCTGCAGCTGCTTGTGCTCGTCGGTCTGACGCGTCTTGAGCATCAGAAACTCCTCCTGGTCCGCGCGCCGGATGCGCGCGAGCGTCTCATAGTTGCGCTGCAGCGCGGCTGCGTGCTCTGCACTCTGGGCGAGCTCTCGCTCCTGTTGCTTCACCGTGCGCTGCAAAGCCTGGATGTTCTCGTTGGCCGAGCTCACCACGTAGGCGAGGTTCTGCATGTGCTCCGACTCCTCGGTCGCATCAGTGCGGGATGACGAAACCTTTGTTCGCAGCGCTTGAACCGGGTCGGCACCGTGGGGCATCTCGGGACGCTTGGCGTCACAAGGCTCCGAACGCCCTCAACTGCGGCTTCGGTGCTCATCACGGCGTTTTTTTCAGGCAGATGCGATGTCGAGCGCGCGCATGGCGCTCAAGTTTGAATTGTGAAAAAGGTTTTCAAGTGTGTTCACGGATAATCCAGTCGCCTTGTTTCGAGACGTCGCCGCGCTTTAGCCAGCTTCGCTTTGCAGCTGTGCAGCGGCACGGTCGACGTGATGGCAACGTTGCGGCGAGTGAGTCTTCGCCGCATGTCTTCTCGCCCAGAAAAAGAGCCCCGAAGCCTGCTCGACCTACTTGACGTGCTTAAGATTTGGGAGCTCTCGAAGCAGGGCATCGCTGCATGGGCGGTTGCAGGCACCATCGGGTACGTGCTGTACATTCGACCAAAAATGTATCCGAAGATCGAGTATGAGCAGGCGCGCACCTTCACGCCGAAGGAAGTTGAGGACTGGAACAAAGCGATGGACGCTAATAAGTCGCGATGAACTACGCACACTACTCTCTCCGCCAGAACTAAAAGCAGAAACACGCCCCTGTGTGGTGTGACTTCCGAAAAACCGAACGCGGACTTGTAATTTGCAAACGCGTGGGGTCTGTACCTCGTCTTATGCATGATTCATGCCGCTTCAAATCACCGGCCACGTGCGCCCATTACAGTGCATCCTCTTTTGTCTCACTCTGGCGCCGATATGTTCGAGTGCTTCGTGGCAGCTCTGGATGCCGTTGACCAAGGTGCGATTCGGCGGGCTGGCCCACGGGTGGCCGTCGCCGTCGGGTTTGAGGAAGGCAAAGTATTTCGCGCACGTCGGGTCGTTGATCCTGCGAGGCACCACGAGAGACGGCAGACATCGGGTCGGGCGTCGCACAAGACAGAGCCCCGGCCCGGAGCATGGCCCGTCGGGGCACGCACCACGGCTTGTCGACGCCCCAGAAGTGCTGGACGCGGAGCGGCTTGTCCCAGTACCGCGGCACGCAGAACTGTTGGTGGCGCGCCATGTACATAGTCGTAAAGAGGCCCTGGTCTCCGTCGCCGCACACAAAGTCCCACGTGTTCGCCCAGTAGCCACGCGCCTTCGCTACCTCCCGCTCTGCGCGCGCCGTCGTGTTGAGTGCCAACTTGGGCGGGCCCGTTTCGTTGAACCCGGTCTGTAAATTAAAGGAGCGCGTGCGCAGCATGGCAAGGCCCTCTCGGTACATTTTGTAGCTGGGCTTGAGGAGCATGATGCCCGTGTTGACCGGCGCCTGGTGATCCGGCGTCGCTCGCAGCGCGCAGCTTGCGTCGGCGGCGAATTCGGCGAGCTTCTGCTTGAAGTGGAAGCGTTCGAGCTCCTCGACGCTCGTGCACCATCGCGCATCCACGTCGGAGTCAAGGTACATGATCACGCCAGTGTTCTCTGGGTAGTGTCGCGGATTGACCACCTCCCACTTGAGCAATGTGTTCGCTGGGCACGAAGAGCCCGGCTCGGCCTGCATTCTATGTTTATTGCCGTGGTTGCGCTTCGACCAACGCGTGGCGACATGGACAAGAGTGTTGTCAAAGGGCAGAATGCGTGCTTTAGGACACTCACGCCGAACGATGTCGTGCGCGTCAGTGAAGATGATGACGTCGAGTCCGGGCATCACGTTGGTCACAATCCAGTCTGCTGTGTGGCACCATCTCAGCAGGCCACAAAACGACATCGGGGACGGCGGTGCGTTGATGGCGAAAGTCGTGACCAGCGCACCCATACGTGTCGGTAGGCGAAGGACGATGCAGAAGAGGTCGTACAAGTACTCGGCCTCTGAGGAAGAGAGAGAGGTCGGAGGCCTGGCAAGTGTGAACGGTCTGCGAGCGAGTGTGAAGAGTTTGTTGACTTCATGACGTGTCCATGCACCACAACATACAGCACAACGGAGCAAACGTTTGGAATACAAAGTGCGACGGCGCAGTACAGAGCGTCTCGTCTCGATTGCCACAGGCCCACAGCTTGAGCTTCACCTTCACAGCGCTTCAGGCTTCAGCCGTTCAGCCACCCGCACCACCAGCAGCAGCAGCCTTTACCTGTGCGCATCGCATGTCAGTCGACATCAACCTCCTTCTCCGCCTTCACCTCCTTATTTTCCGCCTCCGCCTTCACCTCCTTCTTCTCCGCCTCCGCCTTCACCTCCTTCTTCTCCGCCTCCTCGTCTTCCTCTTCGGAGGATGCAGCGAGCCACTCGAAGAACGGCGCCGCGTGCTTCGTGAACAATGCACCGCCACCCTCCCCCTTGAGCCTGAGCTGCTCGACTAGCCGCTGGCTCGTCTCGAATTCGGCATTCACTGTTGTCAGGTCCTTCGCGCGTGCCGCGAACACCTTGCCTGTCTGCGTGCGGTACTCCTTGCACTTTTTGAGGTTGGCAATGGCAGCCTTCTCGGCGCTCTCCTCCTCTTTGCTCGGGTTGCCACCGCAGCGCGTCGCCTGCGCGTGCGCCTCCGCCTGCTTCTCGGACCAAATCGCGTCCTTCTCCCCTCGGGTGGCTTCGGCGGCAGCCTCCTCAGCCGCTGCCTTCTCGGCAGTCAGCGTGCTAAACGCCGACTTGGCCTCGGCGTACTCGGTCTCTTCGCGGGCGAGCTGCGCCTGCAGGTCGGCCCAGAACTTTGTGAAGACCTCGTCCTCGGCCAGATCCGTCTCATAAAGCACCATGAGGATCTTGGCCGCGTTGACGACCGCGTTCACACCCTGAGGGCTCACAAGCCATGCCTGGAATGCCTTGAGCAATGCGAGCTGACCAGCGGCGGTGTTGTTGGTGGCCTCGGCTAGCAGCGCCTTGTTGGCCTTGACGACCTTGCGCACTTGGGCGCTTTCCGGCGGCTCTCCCTCGAGCACCTTTGCAGCAGCCGCCTTGATGCTGTTCTGCTGCTTCTTTCCTCCGCCGCCGGCGCCCTTGCCCTTTGCTGGAGAGTCCTTGGCGGCAGGAGGCGAGCACGTTCGCAGCAACACATTGAGCACGAGGGCCACACGCCCGTCCAGTGGCGCGCACGCCATGGCCGAGTTGGCTGCAGACGTCTCCTTTGCCACGCTCGAGAGCGTAGTAAGGTCCATGGTCGCCATTCTTGCCGAGAGGCTCTGCGCTTCCAGTTGCAGCAGCCCGTAGCTCTTCTGCTCTCGCTGGAGGCGCAGCTTCTCCAGCAGCGCTTGCTCCTGCTCTGGAGCCAGCTTCGGGTCGTCGCCTCGACGCATCATGTTGTTGCGCAACCACGCCGGGGCGCCAGCGACGCGGCAAATTGACGCGGTCTTCCCGGGGAAGAAACCAAATGCAAGTCGTCATTAATACCGTGCCGTAAGATCACGTTTCCTCGCAGCGCTTTTCCGAGCGTCCGAGTGCCGGCCACGTGGCCTCGTGGCGGCCCGGTTTGTGAAGCCACGCCTCGCGCCGACGACTCCATCTGCGCAACAAATGTCCTCCGCACCCAGCGGCGCATCCGGCGAGGGCGTCTCCCGCTGGCAGCAGCGCAAGGCCATGAAGGTGATGATGTACGCCATGTCAGACGAGCAGCGCGGCGATGTGGCCTCGCGACGGATGCAGGCCCAATCGGCAAAGTATGTGCCTCAGGTGCAGAACTGGAAGGGAGAGGCGTGGGGATTGGCAAGCACCAAGGTCGGCGGGCGGCAAGACCCATCAAAGACTCGCATCTCGGCGAGCAGCGGCAGCGGCGAGCTCTACTACGGGCAGAAGCGCAAGTTCAACACCGACCTGCCTCCGGAAGACCCCTCTTCGTTCCTCAACCGGCGCAAGCCGCAGCCGTCGTCGTCGTCGTTGCGCGCTGCCAAGGACGCGGAGCGTGCCGCGGCCGAGCAGGCACGCGCTGCCAAGAAGGAGGCGGAGCGCAAGCGGCGAGAGATTAAGCAGGCCAAGGACAAGAAGAGGAAGGCTTCGCGTCATCGGAGCAGGAGCAACAGCAGCAGCAGCAGCAGCAGCAGCGGCAGCGGCGGCGGCGGCGGCGGCGGCGGCGGCAAGGGCAGGAGTAGGAGGAGAAGGAGCAGCAGCAGCAGCAGCAGCAGCAGCAGCAGCAGCAGCAGCAGCGACTCCGACTCGGACTCCGGTAGCTCGAGCTACAGCAGCTACAGCAGCTCCTCGTCGTACAGCCGCTCCTCTTACTCATCGTCGTACAGCAAGAGCGGCGCCGGGAGCGCGGGCGAGGCGCACGAGCCGCGCGAGCAGACGCGCAAGAAGCACAAGACAGAGGGGCCGCACGAAGGGCGCGACGCACGTCCGCCGAGTGCCCCGCCGCAACCGTCAGCGCCGTCAGCGCCTGCGCCGCCGCCACCAGCGCCGCTGCTGTCGGCTGCGGCGGCGTTGTCTGGCGACGATCAATCGCAGAGGCCGTTGTCCATGAAGGCTCGCACTTCGTCCGCATCCTCGGCGATGGCCGCGCTCGCTGCGCTGGCGCCGTCTGCACATGCGTCCATGCCTGACCGTGCGCCCCCAGCGCCCCCAGCGCCCCCAGCGCCCCCGCCGCTCGCTCCCCCCCCGCTCCCCCCGCTCCCGCCCCGCGAGACTGAGGAGACTGAGGAGGGCGTGCTGGCCGCCACCGCCGAGGCCGAGCCAAGCTGCAAGGCCGCGCCCGTCACGGCGCCAGGCTACAAGGGCGCGCCCGTCATGGCGCCATCCCATGAGGTCGCGCAGGCGTCCGAATCCGCGCCCGTCACGGCGCCCTATGCTGACGTCGCCCAAGCCGGTCACAATGACGGTCACCACGACGGGCGCCGTGACGAGCGCAGACGGGACACAGGTGGTGGCCGTGGAGACAGGGAGAGGCACGCGTCTGATGAGGGAGGCAATCAGCATGGTGGCAGACGAGACAGGGTGGGCGATGGCCAACGGAAGGGCAAGTGCAAGGCCGTGTCGAAGAGCAGCTCGGGCAGCAGCAGTGGCAGCAGCGGCGGCAGCAGCAGTGGCAGCAGCAGCAGCAGCAGCAGCAGCGGCAGCAGCAGCAGCGGCAGCAGCGGCAGCAGCCGCAGCAGCAGCCGCAGCCGCAGATGAACCACAAGCCACAGCGTCCCCAAGCCGCACTGCCGTGGCCGGCTGAAGGGAACGGACAACATCGGAATGTGGAAGTCTAGATGTTGATCTACTGTTGACGGTTCCGCGTCTAGGCTCGGCTGGGTCAGGACCTGCGGGACAGGACCAAAAGCGATGGATCGTGACTCCCCGCCCTGGGAGCTGGGAGCTGGGACGTTGAAGGCGGCGAAAGAACACTTATAAGAGGAGATCTGGGCCTGCCTCAGAATAATAGAAACATTTCTTTCGTTCCGCGTCAGCCGAGGAGCGTGGTGCAGCGTGGACTCCGTGGAGCGCGTCGCGGCGCTCTTTCTCATTTTTTTCTCACGCACCCGGATAACAAAGCTTGCAAAACGATTCACCGGAAGCGTCCTTTGAGACGGCCTTCCAAGCTATTTGTAAGTTAGGTGTGGTGCGCGCGGGGGGGACTGCGACGAAATTGACAGTCTGACGAAGCGATCAACACGGCGTTTCGTGGAGTCTCGTCGATTTCATCTCCCCTCTCCGACAAGGTGCAGAAACCCGTCAATCTGCTCGAAATGGTGAGCCGCAAGAGCGGCGTCTCTGGCAAGCAGAAGAAGGCGTATCTCCAGCTGAAGCGCGCAGAGCATCGAGAGCGCGATGAGCGCGACGACAGGCGCGCCGCGGCGGCACCGGCAATCGACAGCAACTACACACAGCAGGTGAGCAAGAAAGGCACTGTCAACAGGTTGTCGACGCGCTTCGTGCGCGACTCGGATGCGTCGGTCGCGAGCCGCAAACAGCTGGCCAGTGAGCCGTTCGGCCCGCGCTCCTCCGAACCGCTCGTTTGCTCGGCAGCGCAAAGTGAGATGCCGACGCGGCCAGAGATCCAGACAAGTGCCGCAGCGCAGGAGGAGGTCGAGGAAGCTGCGTTTGAGGCGTGGCTAGCGGACCTGCATGGGCGCTACCAGCTGGACGAGCTCTCGCCGTTTGAGCACAATCTTGAGGTGTGGCGTCAGCTGTGGCGAGTGCTCGAGCGCAGCGATGTCATTGTCATCGTGGCGGACGTGCGCAATCCTCTGTTGCACGTGCCAGTCGCGCTGTACACACACGTGGTGGCCATGCGCCCGCGGCGAAAGATCGTGATCGCGATCTCGAAGGTGGACTTGGTCGATCCCGCACGGCTGCAGCGCTGGCATGACGAGCTCGCGCGCCGCTTCCCGCTCGCGGCGCTCTGCGATTTCTCGTCCAAAGGGCGTCCCGTCGGTGGAAGCACGGGAGGGGGGGTCGCGTCGCGGCGCAAGTCGATCAACACTCCGCCCTCGAATGCTGAGAAGCGTGTCGTGCGTGCGTACGCCGAGCGCGTGGCCGAGGCGTGCGGCGTGGAGCTTCCGCCGGAGGAAGAAGGGGTGGCGGGCGCCTCCTCCGGTGGAGCGGCAAGCAGCATAGTGGAAGAGGGCGAGGGCGAGGGCGAGGGCGAGGAGGGCGAGGAGGGCGAGGAGGAGGGCGAGGAGGAGGGCGAGGAGGGCGAGGAGGAGGGGGAGGAGGACGAGGAGGGCGAGAAGGAGGGCGAGGAGGACGAGGAGGACGAGGAGGAAGATGGCGAGGACGAGGACGATGACGACATGCTGCAGCGCATGGTCGCCGGACAGCGGCGGCCAGCGAAGGTCGAAGGCAGGGCTGAGCCCGACAGTGATGCAGCCGACGCTGTCGTGAGCACGGCATCGGCGCGTGTGGCGACGGCCGCTCGGGCAGCGGCACCATCGGCAACGACTGCGGTGGAGGCATCCTCGGCTGCGGGTCACGTGACCATCGGCTTCGTGGGTCACCCAAATGTTGGCAAGACTTCGCTGCTCAACGCCTTCGTGGGTCGAAAGGTGGCCTCTGTCTCCCGGACGCCCGGGCACACGAAGCACCTGCAGACGTGGAGCCTCTCGCCCACCGTGACCGTGTGTGATTCTCCGGGGCTGGTCTTCCCAGTGGCGGGCGCCCTCGTGCGCGGCGTCAACGTGGGCGCGCGTGCAGTGTATGAGGCGTGCGGTCTCTTCCCGATTGCACAGATTCGCGAGACCTACTCGGCAGTGCGGTTGCTGCATGCGTCGCAGGACTTGATCGCCGCGTACGGGCTACAGCACGCGCCCGACCTGCGTGACGAGCCCGTAGAGACGCTCTCGCCGCATCTCTTTTGCACCGCCCTCGCGGAGCGAAAGGGGTACCGCATCGCCCGTGGGAAGGGAGCCCTCGATTTGCACCGCGCAGGCCTTGAGGTTCTCAAGGATTGCGTCGACGGCGCCCTCTGCCTCGCCTTCGATCCGCCGCCGCTGTCGGAGCTGGGCGTGGCTTCTGCTGCTGCTGCTCCCCCTCCTGCTCTTCTTGCTGCTTCTGCTGCCGCTGCTGCTGCTGCAGGGGTGGAGAAGGGGGAGGAGGCGCTGCGCGAGGTGCTTGAGGAGCTGCGTGTGTGGGCCGGTGCGCAGCGGTCCCGCGGTGTTTGAACGGTGTCAAGGTTGCAGCCCTTCTGTCGACCCTTCTGGGGGGCATGGGGGCACAGCGCACATGTTTGCAGGGGATCGCGCGAGGCGGAGTACAGGAAAATGGAAAATTGGAAATCGACTACGCGTCGAATGTAGAATAGGCTTCCGGGGTTGAGGACGTTCATCCGGATTCGATGTCGAACCGCGCCCGCGCGCCCGCGGCAGCGCCCGGCCATACAACCGTACCGTCGAGTCAACGTGTGTGCTGGGAGAGACCGACCTCACTAGCGAAATTGAGTAGCCCGAGCGAGCGAGTACTCAGTACTTGTGTTGACCGAGGGGAGCGGAGCCGTCCGTCGAGACGGTGGTGGAGTGAGCGTGGGGGGACCGCGAAGAAACTGAAACTGAAAAAGAACAGTGCGCACGTCCGCGGTCGCCCCCCGGCCCCGCCGCGCCCGGGGCCCCCGTGCCCCCGACGTAGCGGGCCCCGGGTGGTACTAGCCAGCAAGTTACTAGGGAAACCTTGAGGGAAACAATATCGCATCGGACGTTCGCGAAAACTCACACCGACGTCACAGGAGCGCAGCGTGGGAGGCCCCGGTCGCTTTAGCGAGCCGCTTCTATATAGGTTTGGTTTACCGCACCGCACGATCGGCGCGGCGCCTCCCTCCCCTCTCTGGAGTCAGCTGTCTCGTGTCTGCTCCGCGGCCAGATCACGCCAGTCGCCACTCCCTTATTCCATTCCACACCCGGAGTCGGACCCAGCCGGTTAGCCGGCGAGGCGATCCGCCACGAGCCGAAGACACGTCACCCCTCGCCCTTCCTGCGGACTCCGAGCGCTCCGGCTGCCGCAACGCAACCTTACGCCCCGATCAGCCTCCAGTCGGCTCGTCAGAATCGTCAGAATCGTCAGAATCGACCTTGTGCCTCTCGAGAGGCTCTTCGGGGGGGCGTCGGGATTCGTCAGAGGCCGTCGGGATTCGTCAGAGGCCGTCGGGATTCGTCAGAGGCCGTCGGGAATCGTCAGAGGCCGTCGTCGGGATTCAGTCGTCCGCAATGCCGGACTCTGTCATGCGCAACTCGCGGCGGCGTGCCGCTTCGATGGCAGCCGAGAAGGCCTCCCGTTGCTGCGCGGTGAAGCCACCGCCCTGCTGCCTGCGCCGAAGCGTGGCTGCGCCGCGGAAGGAGTAGTCGAAGACGCGCACGGTACCATCATCCATGCCGGCAAAGATATGCTCATCGTCGCAGCACGCGCTGCTCACGATGCGCTTGAACTTGTGAATCGCGATGGGGCCCTCGGCGCCAAATGTGCGCCGGTCTGTCAGCTTGACGAGGCCGTCGTCGCTCGCGGAGAGCAGATAGTCGCCGTGCAAGAAGAGAGAGTTGATGCAGTCCGAGTGCGAGTAGCTATGGCGTTCGAAGCGGCCGGTGCGCAGGTCGCAGAAGACGATCCAGCCGTTGGCGCAGCCTGCGATCATCTCACGCGCGCCCGAGACGATCTGTAGGCAGCGCACGCCACGGCATTGCGGTGCCAAGCTGAACCGATCCGTGAGCGAGCCGCGGCTCACGTCCCACACGCGCACCTGCATGCAATGAGGGAGGCAATCAGTATGCAATGAGGGAGGCCATCAACATGCAATGAGCGAGCCGCGGCTCACGTCCCACACGCGCACCTGCATGCAATGAGGGAGGCAATCAGCATTCAATGAGGGAGGCAATCGGCATGCAATGAGCGAGCGACGGCTCACGTCCCACACGCGCACCTGCGAGTGCGAGAACGTGTTGCCCGCTGCGAGAACCGCCCCCTCACGTTGCAGGCAGCTGCACACCCCGAGTGGCGGCTCGCCGTCCGCATAGGTGCTCAGTACGGCGCCCGAGCGCCAATTATAGACGGTGATCGGATCCGCGCCCTCGCCGCCGCAGGTGAGCTGGTCGGCCGCATCGAGGCGCACGCAAGATGCGCCCCAGGTCGTCCAACGGCGGAGAAGCTCGGCACCACCGTGGGCGACGGACCAGACGAGCACGTGGCCATCGCCGGAGCACGAGGCGACGTGATCGGCGTATGCATGCACGTGCAACACCTCTTTGCGATGGCCGCTGAGAGTGCGCACGCCACTGGGCACGAAGGCCTTGCCACCTGTGCGAGTCAGAGCCGCATCTGCCTCGCTGCGCAGCCGTCCGTCCACCGGGGTCACCTTGATGTCGCCATCCATCGAAGCCGACAGGAGCTGCCCGCGGTGCGGCACGAGGCTCAGAATGTCACCTGCATGCAAATGCAGCGAGTCCTCGACGCACCTGCCTTGCCGCCAGCGCGCCGCCAGCGCGAGTGCCTCCGCATGCATCCGAAGGGCGCGCTCGCGGAAGCCACCGGGCGGCGCGTCGGCGTCGCGGCCCAATGAGAGCGAGAGGGCCGCTCGAAGCTCCGCCTGGTCGAGATCGTCGTGAGCGCCGTCCTGAGCGCCGCCTCGGCCTGCGTTGGGCGACGCCGCACCGCCCGCTGTGTCCGCGGCATGGACTGCCTCCTCGAGATAAGGAGCTTCACGGGCTGTTCGAGTGCAGATCTCCCGCCACGCGCCATCGGGCGTGAGCAGTGCTCTCCAAGTGCAGCAAACCTGCGCTGCGCGTCCAGCCGATCGCACGCTGAGGGCCGCCAGGATGTAATGCTGCACCTCCTCCGCCAGCACTGAGACCAGCGAGGGACCCGTGAGCAGGGCCTCGCTGCAGTTCCCATCGGCCCCACCAGAGAGCCGCTCGGCACGGCGCGGGTCGCCCTCGTGCTCGACACGGCGCTCCAAGCCGTCCCTCGCTCGTCGACTGGCGGACTCGCGCGCGGAGATGGCGAGCTGGTCCATCAAGGCAGCACTGGCATTCTCAATGCCGCCGCCCTCGCGCGCCTGCATGCGCGCCGCTGCCCACGTCGTGCTCGCACCGCTCGCGCCGCTCGCACCGCTAGAGCTCCCACCACTAGAGACGCCTTTCTTCGGCGACGCGGGCGGTTGGCCCGCTGTGCCTGCGCCTGTGCCTGTGCCTGCGCCGTGCTGTGAAGCGCCGTGCTGTGAAGCGCCGTGCTGAGCGCCCATCCTCGTCGTTGAGATCCCGCGCCGTTCCTCGCGTGCCTGCGAGCGCATCAGCAGCTGCGCCTCGAGCGACACGGTGCTGTTTGGTACCGCGTCGCTGGACTCACCCCGATCGCCGCCCTGCCGCCGCGGGCCAACGTGCGCGTCTGCCGCGTTGAGCGACGCCGAGGGAAGTCGCTTCACATTCACAGGGCGCGGCGGCGGGCGAGCACTCGACGGTTGAGTATGCCCGCTCTCGCCCCCTTCGCCCTCCTCCCCCGCACCGCCCTTGTCCTCCGCATCCACATCCGCATCCACGGAGCGTGCGGTGATCTCCTTCATCAGACCGTTGGGCCCGATCCACACTGGCACTGCGCGCTGCGTCCGGAGCTCCTTGGAGATCGAGGACGAGATCATGAGCTTGCGCAAACTCTCCTCGCTCTCGAGCTCGACCTCCTCCTCCGCCGCCGCCACCGCCGCCGCCTGCGCCGCGGCCTCTCGCGCCGCCGCCTGCGCCGCCTGCGCCGCCTGCACCGCCTCAGTGGGCGCCGTGATGGGCGCGGCCTTGAGAGCGGGAAGCGCCGTTATGGGCGCCTTGTTCGGGCGGCTGGGGGACGCGGGGGCGGGGGCGCCCGCCGATGGCACCTCGAGCAATGAGACCAGCGTCTCGGAGCGCTTGTAGTAGCGTGCTACATCGATGGGCCGCATACCCTTCAGTCCACCTCGCTCGGGCCTGGAAGTGATCGAGGCGCCAGCTGCGCGGAGCATACCTACGATGTGCATGTCGCCGTGCTTCCATAGGGCCACGTGCAGTGGGCGCGTGCCCTGCTCGTCCTCCGCGTCGGGGCGCGCGCCCTTGTTCAGCAGCAGCTCGACGCACCGTCGGCTCCTGTAGAAGCAAGCATACCAAAGCGCAGTACGCCCCATGTCGGCGGTGGCATCAGCGAGCCCGCGCGTCATCAGCATGCTGCCGAGCGTGTGCGCGTTGTCCGTCTCGAGGCAGCGCATCATCGCCTGTGGGATGTCCATGACTCGTACGGCTTTGGGAGCCGGCGGCGAGGGCGGCCGCGGCGGTGGCGGTGGAGGCAAACTCGCTGCAGGTGGAGGCGATGGTGGGCGCAGCAGCATCGCCGCGGCGTCTTCGTCCCACACAAGCAGCGGCTTCTTCTTCAGCGGTTGTGCTGCCAGCGATGCCAGTACTGCTGTTGGCGGTGGCGGCCAGGGCGTCGGAACCGCGTCGGGCGTCGCTGGCTCGACGATCACCTCTGGAGCTGCCGGCCTATGCTGGCGCATGTGCACCTCGAATCTGCGCTCTTCGCTGAATTCGTCCTCCTTGTGCCTTTCCTGGTGGATGAAGAAGCGCGCCTCCTCATCGTAGGGGTCCTTTGAAGGCGACGGTGCCGCTTGCGGTGGCTCATTCTCGTCTTGGGTCTCAGCAGCACTGGCAATGTGAATGGCGAAGCGTGCATCAAGATCGTCGTCATTGTACAGATCCGATGTGGGCGTTTCCAACGGTGGCTCTTCCTTTTCTGGGGCGCTGGCAGCGCTGGTCATGTGGATTGCGAAGCGCGCGTCGAGGTCGTCATAAGGATCCATGGTGATGAGAGGGGCGCGCGCCGTCGCTCTCCGCCAGGTGTTAAATGATGTGTTTGTGAATGTGAATGTGATATGTGACCACAGGTAAAGGTAAACCGCACAGGCGTGAACAAGGGGGCACTTGGAAAGTGCGCAAGTGCGGCGCACACCGCGCTACGCCCTGAACTACCGGTACCGGTAAAAAGACACCGGGGGAGCCGGGACACACAACCGGTACCAGTACGTACCGGTACCGGTAAAATGACACCGGGGGGAGTCGGGATTTTGTTGTGAGTTTCACACCCGCTTTCACATCACTGAAGTTCTGCTTGTATGGGCGCGCCGCGCCGATGCTCGCCATCCTTGCCGCCATCGCCTCCACGCCGCCTCCACCGCCAGCGCCGCTAAGTTCACATCTTATCGCGAGGAACCAGCTGTGCACACAGAGAGATGAAGTCGCCGACTCTGGATTCGACGAGCTGTCCTGTCTGCAGGCCGCGGCTCGCAGTCAGCGGCCGTGCTTTGCTCTCTTTTCAGGGCAGGGCGCGTGCTACCTCTGCGCTGCCTGTGCCGCGAGCGAAGAGCAGTTCGGCTTCAACCTATTCTCGGCCCATTGGGTATATTCCCCACTACCTCCTCCGCCCCCAGGACCACCACCATTACCGCCACCGCCGCCACCATCTCCTTCACCACCACCTAGTCCACTTCCCCCATCGCCGTCGCCCCCACCGCCATCACCACCACCGCCACAACCATCTCCCCCACCACCTGCCCCCCCTCCGCCTCGTGAACCTCCTCGGCCACCACCACCATCCCATCCTCCAGCACCGCCTGCCCCATTCACTTTTCGGGTTATCAAGCACGGTGCTCGATGCTTGCACCAGGGGAGTGGCAAGGCGAACGTTGCGGACGCCCAAGAATGCATGCTTGTTGCAGCCACAACAGCGGGCCGATCGTCTTACTGCTTTGCATACTCCGAGAGCGCACGAGCGTGCTACATGTGCCTAGACTGTGAGTCCACGCATCTGGCCCCTTACGACTTCTTTCGCTGGTTCGATACATTCTCCCCGCCGCCATACCCACCACCCCCTTTGCCGCCGCCGCCGTCGCCATCTCCCTTACTGCCGCCTCTACCACCTGCACCTCCTTCACCGCCCATGCCCCCGCTGGAACCGCCACCGATGTGCTCAAACACTTGTTCGACCGCTCTCGATGGCCACTGCGATGAAGTCGAGGGCATGTGCCCCCAAGGCACAGACTGTTCGGACTGTGGCCTCGAGGGCATACCGCTCTGCCCTTACGTCGGCCCATGCTGGAATGCACAAGTAGCCGACGCCTCTCCAGCTCTCTTTGCGTCGTGGACGATCTCCATCGTGGTGGCTGTCGTCGCTGTGCTCGCCAGCGGAGTGGATTCCTTCCGAGCGCATGTCTGTCTCTCGGAGGGCCCCCTCATGCCCTTAAGCCACAAGGCAATTCGACTCAGCCAGCGCTCGCGTTGCCTCCGACGGCTGGCCATGCTCTTCTTCCTGGCCTCATTCGTAGCATTCATCGTCTGGTACGTGCTGCTGCTTCCATCAATCGCCGCCTTCCATGACAAGGCCATGACTCAGAGTCAGATCGCATCTTCTCCAACTGATGACTCTGCCTCGGTTGGCAGCCTGCCGAAATGGCCAAAGGCGATGAACAACGTTACTGGCACCACTCAAGCGTTGGAGAAAGCCAGCCACAGCGGTCTGCATCCAATGCATGACGCCCAGATAGCCTTGGTGACTGCCATCGTGATGTTGGCCGCGCTCATTCTGATAGCATACGCCAAGTGGCGATGCTGCCGGCGGCGAGGGTGGCAGCAAGGGCTGAACACGCCGCCGCCTCCGAACTTAATGGATGTGGAGCTCCAGAGCTTGATAGATGTGGAGCCCCATGCACAAGGTATGGAGGACAGTGGTTCTACTCGCTTCCGCAATGTAGGGCTGCCTGATCTATTCAACCTGGACGTGATGCTGGAGCCTGGGACTTTCAGCACAGCGTCACCACAGCCAGAGCCTTACCCAGATCTCACACTCCCTGTAGTTGGAACTTCAAGCACTCATCTCAACATGATCACCGCCTTCTTCTCGGTGGATCAAATAGTCGGCCGCGGGGCGTTTGGAACCGTCTACAAATCTATTTCAATCGACCTCATCGAGCCATCCGCGAGGCATCAGATGCCAGCCTTCTGCATGCGCCAATGTGCGGTCAAGCGGCTCGTCGCAGGAGCAGACCCATGCAGCCTCATGAACGAGCTTCAAGTGCTCGCGAGCTGTCGTCATGAAAATATCCTTCCTGTCCTCGCTTTCTGCTTTGAGCCAGGTTGCAAGGCCCTGGTGATGCCCTTCATGCCAGGTGGCACCTTGAACGACCGCCTCTTCCCCTCAAATTTGGATGCCGACGACGATCTGGCGGAGCCGAGGTGGGTGGATGCGTCACTGGTCGAGGCAGTCGAGGAGGTCTCAGCGGCCCCTCTCTCGGCTGGTCCACGCCTTGAATGGCAAGAGTGCCTTCGCATTCTACGCGACGTGGCTCGAGCACTCTCGTACTTGCACAAGGCCACTCCACACAAACCACAAATATTCCACCGTGACGTCAAACCGAGCAACATTCTCCTCGATTGTGTGCTGAATGCGAAGCTTTCTGACCTTGGAGTTGCCAAGGCGCGGCTAGGAGGAGACACGCTTGCGACGAACACGACAGTTGGGTCGCCCGGCTATATTGATCCGTTGTACGTGAACGGAGGGCGAGTCTCTGAAGTCACAGATGGATATGCTCTCGGTGTGACGATTCTCGTCTGCATGACGCGTCAGAAAGCAATCGTCCGCGCAGCTCATGGCGATGACTGTCCCTTGACTGAGGCCTGTTCCGAGCTGCTTGCAAACCCATCAGGCTCCAGCGAGGCCATCTACGAGAGAGCTGGCGTCTGGTGGCCTGCGTCGATAGCAATCGAGGCTGCGCAGCTTGCTGCGGGTCTCACATGCCCAAGACGACGTGATGATCGCACCAGAGTGGAGGACGTCAAGCTGAGCCTGGAAGCTTTAGCCATCGCTTCTGAGATGCCAGTAGGGATTGTGGATACGGAGGTGCCAGCAGGGATTGTGGGCACCGCTGCATTCGACCTACCCGCAGGGATCGTGGACAACACGGCACGGCTGTGCATGGTTTGCATGGACGCAAACCGATCGGTTCGGTTTTCACCATGCGGTCACTCGACATGCTGTGATGAGTGTGCTGCTTTAATCATGGGACGGGGCGACCCATGCCCCAACTGTCGCGGGCCGATCGACGGTGTCAACTCGAGAGGTCCACACGTTGCGACCGAGGACACCTTCGTAGTGTCATTCTAACTCTGTCACTAGTTAGAAGAAAATGAGATACACGTACTCGTACATAGCATGACCTCGACCGGAACAAAATAAATGCACATCAAGTTCGGGGTGGCATTTACCATTTCCGTTGCGGTATAGGCTCGTCATCCAAGGCGCATGGGGCAATTATGCCTTCGTAACCATGCGGAGGAACATTCATGGACATTGTACGCGGTCAATCAACCATGCAAAGGGTAACATCCCCATCCTCGTCGCTCGACGCATCTCCGTCGCCGCCACCACCCGCAACGCCGCCGCCGTCGCCTGGGGCGAGCCAACAGGTCATGGTAAGCATTGCGTAAGGGACGGCCGAATCATTCCACCGAGGAGCGTGTATCGCCAATCTGGCAATGTCCTTGGCGTTTGCCCAGGTACCGTCGCAAGCACCGCTGCTGTATGACTCCTCCCATGCTGATGCGCCTCCGCACACGATGCTCCGCCACTCCGGGTCTCTGCACCAAATTGCAGAACCAAACAAGCCGCCACGCCGATACGCCATTGTCGAATTGCAGATCCAACAATCCACCGTCACTGCCGCTCCTTTGTGGCACATGCGCAAGGCCCCTCTGCGCACGGCTACGGAGACCTGGGGACCGTATCCTCCGTACCGTCCCCCGTACCGTGTACTCCCCCGTGTCCTCAAGCGTGCTAGAGGCGCTGGTACTCAGCCTCCGGTTCTGCGCCCGGCTGCGCATTCGACGCCGCGGGCGCGAACGCCCCCCCCTGGGCCGCCCTGGCCTCGACACCCATCTCGACATGCCGCCTGTCGATGAGGACGGCGCCGTAGACGAGGGCGCCGAGAGCAGCCCAACCGAGCAATGTGAATACCGAAGGGAAGGCAGGAGGAGGCGCCGGCGTCATCGGGGGAGGGAACGGCGACGGTGGTGGCGGCCCATTCGGTGGCAACGGCGGAGAGGGCGGCGGCGGCGGCGGCGGCACTCGCCGCGGCCGGGTCACCGGCAAGGGCGACCAAGGCGGAGGTGGAGGCGGCGAAAGCACAGCTGGCGGAGTCGACGGCGGACGCGGAGGATACGGCGGCGGCGGTGATGGCGACGGCGACGGTGGCGGCGGCGGCGGCAGCGGCGGAGGCGGCGACGGCAAAGGCGGGAATGGAGGCGGCGGCGCGGGAGGCGGCGGCGCGGGAGGTGGCGGCGTAGGAGGCGGCGTGGGGGGCGGTGAAGGCGAAGGCGAAGGCGGAGGCGAAGGCGGAGGCGGCGGAGGCGGCGAAGGCGAAGGCGAAGGCGAAGGCGAAGGCGAAGGCGAAGGCGATGGCGATGGCGATGGCGATGGCGATGGCGATGGCGATGGGGGACATGGCGGCGGCGGCGCGGGGTGCGGCGGGGGGTGCAGCCGCGACGCAGGGGGCGGCGGCGGGACGGTGGCCTCGTTTTTGGCGGCTTCGGCGGCGGCATCCGTCAGAGTAGGCTGATATCTGCACGAGAATGCACATGCGATTTGAGCCCGTGCATTGCCGCAAAGGTGGGCCGTCTTCAGCTCTCTGCACGATTGGAACGCTCCGCCGGTCGCGGCGTAAACCATCGCATCGTCAACATCGATGGCATCATGGGCGTTTAGCGAGGTGGTGGCAGGGGTTGAGGTGCTGTGATGCTGCTCGAACTGGGCGGCTTTTGGACCGGCGGTGTGGTCAAGGGGGGGGGGCGTGAAGGCTGGTAGCTCGCTGGGCGCGCTGCCTGCCGGGGGGCGCGTCGCGATCCAGTAGAGAACGTTCGTCTTCGTGTTGCCATTGTCGAAGCGGTTGAGCTGCAAGGCATCTCTCCATGCATCTGCCGGCTGGTTGATGGCGCTCATCATCAGCAGGATACCGCGCCATTCTTCGGCGGCCGTGCCCATTGCGGGGGCCCAGATGCTCCGCGTGTCGCGTAGCCAATTCGGCCGGAGCCACAGCTCGGTGATGGGCGTGACAGGCATCGTCTGAATGCCGTACGCGTACTCAATGTTGGGTCCAAACCAGGTGGACTTGTCCACCTTGGTCGACCAAACGACAGTCGCCAGCCCCGACTGCGCATACGGCGCCGGATACGTGGTGCTCTCCTTGTCGATCTGCCAATACTTCCAGCCGGAGCGCAGTTCGGTCGCCAGCATCACACGCCCCAGGTCGCGCAGCCTCACGTCGCCCAGCGCAGACCCGTACAAGGCGAGCCCATACCAGGCGTTGAGCGCCTCCGAGACCGACTCCTGGTTGCGCCCGGACGCGCTCGGGAACAAGCCGCTCGCCCACGAGTGGCCTACGTACCAATCCTTGAAGCGTTGCGGCGGGTAGAGCGGGTCCGTTCGTGACGGGTTCGCAATGTCGCGGATCAGGTGCGAGATGGCGGGCGCCCACTTGTGCAGCCAAGCCGGATCCTTGCGCCCCACAGCCGCGGCTGCGTACAGGAAGTAGCCGTAGTGGAAGTGATGGTCATTGTACCAGCCGGCGCCAAAGTCAGCGCCGCGATCGAGGAGGCCGTTGGTCGGCACGAGGCCGCCGTATGTGGGCTCGTACTTCAGCGCGTCCGGCCCTGCGCCGCTCAGCCACTCCTCAAGCTTCAACGCCAGGCGAGCACGCAGCGCAGCCGCCGTCGCCAGCTCGCCGAGCTCGTCCGCGATGAGAGCGAGCCGGCCCGCGGCGGCCATCTCCTTGCCCGATCCGTACGGATCGGGTGTGGGGAATGCCTCGCGACCTAATACCTTCTCCTTGTCCACAGCGAGCGCCGCGCGCACCGCGTCCTCGCGTTCTTTGGCGATTGGTCGAGGCGCCCCCCACTCAAGAGCGGGTAGCGCTTCATAGACTTGCCACGTGTCGCCGACCACGCCGATCATCTCGCCCTTGAGCGTCGAGAAGCTCAGCTTCGTGCGCGCGACGCCGCCGAGATGGCCCTCCTCCAGATGGTGAGGGAGCGCCATCGTAAGCAGCTCGCCCTCACCCTGCGCCTCAAAGGCAAATGAGAGCGTCGCGCGGTCCCCGAGCGCCGTCACCTGCACCGAGCAGCCCGTAGGCACTCTCGAGGCGTACGCGTCGAGCACGACGGCCGTGTCGGCCGTGACGATTGCAGCGCGCAGCACGCCGTCGTACGGCTTGACGAAGCGCACTGTCGGCCCATCAACCGTGACATCCACCGGCGCACTCGCGTACAGCACCCAAGTCTGCCCGTTGGCGAGATCGAACTGGAGGCGGGCGGCGGTGACCGCCTTGGCCGCGTCCGGTGGTTGGCCGTTGAGCATTTTGATGGGCGAGGCCCCAAAGGTGAGCTGAGGCGTCATCTTCGTGTAGATGGCGCTCGCATACGGCATACCGCGCACCAGTGGCACGACCATGCTCCCGTCCGCCAGCGTCGCGCCCGATGTCCACGCCACGTTCACCGAGAGGTCACCGTGCGACCGTATCGAGCGGGAGGTGCGCACAAGCTCGCGTGCGCCAAAGGTCAGCGTGTCCTCGAATAGCAGTGTCACGAAATTGGGCGTGGCCTCCTTAGCTGGAAGGCACACGTGCAAGCCATCGGCGAGTGCCTTGATAACGTAAGGGAGGGTATCGACCGCGTTCTCACCGACGGTCTCGCCATCGGCGAGCACCAAGTTGATCCACCACCGATTGGTCGGGACGGGCGCCTCGAAGTCGACGCCCCAGATTGCGCTGGGCCTCTGAGGGTGCGGGCCGGCCTTCTTAAATTTGCCCAGGTCGGTGCTTCCCAGGGGTTCGCCGCCGAGCAGACCGCCGACTGGCGCGGCCGGCGGCGGTGGCGGCGCCAGTAGCGAGGTCGACGCAGCCGTCGGCGACGGCGGCGGCGAGGTGCACGGCGGTGGGTTAGGCGGCGGTGGGGTAGGAGGCGGAGAGGCAGCGGGAGTCGGTGGCGAGGCCATGCCTGGTGGATATTTCTCGCAGCAGTCGAGATAGCCTCCCCAATCGTTGGGACAGCAGTTGCCGGCCAGGAGCAGCAAGGCGCATGCCGAGTGCGCCGAACACGCTGGCGATGCGGCCGCCAATGGGAGCGCTACGAACGCGAGCAGCTGCAGGGCTACCATCGGAGAGTGATGTGCTCGCGCCACCCGATGCGGCGCTTTTGGATTCCTGCGATTTGCATTTTAATTAGGCAGACGAAACGCGCTGCCGTTCAAAACCACAGAGGGCGCTGGGACACACACACCGGACAGTACCGTTCAAAACACAAGGGGGAGCCGGGATACACGGGCGACAGACGAACGGAGTTCGGAGTACTGTACAGTGCCGTTCGGTGGGTTTGCGTTTGTTCGTGAGGTTCATGTGTCTGTCTCGTGTGACATTTGAACTCCCCAGAGTTTTGAAACGGTTCAAACCCCGCGTGAAAAAAAAGAGAACTTGTGTCGCGCGGGCCTGTGCTTTCGGTCATGATGAAGGTCGACCTCCTTTTCATACTTCTCGTCGGCCACTGTAAAGCGCTCGTATCGTATTCGCCACAAATTCGCACCTCGCAACATATTCGATCGCGCCAAGCTTGTATTCTGAAGCTCGATGACGAGCAGCGGCAGGCGTACGAGTCGCTGTACGAAGGCGGCTTCAAAGCGCCAGATGTGCCAATCGCAGGCATTGCTTCAGATGTGCCGATGCAGCCAATGGACTATGCCCGATTCTTCGGGACGATAGCAGGTTTCGTGGTGTTTTTCTACGCTATAGCCGCGGTGATGAAACGTTGAGAAAGGGGCAATTACATAGTAACTGCGCCAGTGCATGATGAAGCTGATGGACGACACGAACGATCTGCACAAGCAGTTTACGATCACGTGCGCGCCGAAGGGTGTCAAGTAGACCCTCTCGATGTACCTGAACTTTCTGCACCCAATCCAGGAGATCATCATCACGATCCGAAAGGTCATCGAAATGGGGTCGAGGACGTCAAACGATGGCCTGCCGGGCTGGCGTCGGGAAGGAAACCCACGCTGACGGCGGGTGAGCAGAAGAATTACTTCGCGTACCACGGCAGCGGCCGCGACCCGAACGTTGAGAGCTGGACGAACTCGGTCGACTGCTCCGACGCGCCATCGGTTACGATCCATCGTTGGGAAGACGACGAACTTCCAGCTGAAGCTCAACGGCCAGTCGCGGCACCTCGACGGCCAGGGCATCACCCGAAACTACATGATGAACCGCCTGATGCCGATGATCCACTCGGCCGCGCGCGATGATTACACGCAGGTGTGAGAGCGCGGAGCGGTGTCGAGATCGCCGTGAGGGAAAACGCGGAAACTCAAACTCGACGCATCGACGTCAAATAACGCGTGCGCGGGCTGCGCCGCGGCGGCCGGCGCCGATCAGAAGGGAAGCACAAAATGTATGTGTGCGTCGCCCGTCCTATTTTCAGTTGTACACGGGGTGTGTACCTGATGTTCCTAAACCGGGTGTGTACCCGTTCCCACACTTGGGTTGTGACCAGGGGTCGAACCAGGGGAGGCCCCAACGAAGCCCCGGGAAATGCGACAGAGCGACACTGGTCACCCGGCTGTCACCCGGGACTGCCCGTGCCGGACAGCGGATACAACCCTCAGCTGCTGGCGGTGCAGCCCTGACCGCATGAACGAGCTAGCGCAGAAGGCATCGATTATGGCTGGGCGCCTGGTTCCGCTCACTTCTTGGGCGCTAATGCGCTATCAATCTTATCGAGCATCGAAGCCGGTGTGATTGTTGATGCCCGGTCATTTTTGAGCGCATCCATCACGGATTCGAGCGGGTTGGCACCCTGTTGCGAAGCCTTCGCGAGGCCCTCAATGACCGGAATTGCGTAGTAGCCCGCCCTGCGCAGCAGCACGGCGCTCGGGCCAGCGTAAGTTGGTGTGAAAAAGGGCAGGTGTCCTCCGATGTTCTCGGGCTACTGGTCAGCATACGCGAGTACCGCCAGCGTTTTCAGGGGCCCGTCAAGCCGAGACATCGCAACTTCGAGTGGGTTGACCGGATTCTCCTCCTCGTACTGCAGACGTGCCTTCTCGGCACGATAGTACCTCAAAAAGGCGCCCTGCGCCGGCAACTGCTCCTCTGCAGAAGCCGCCTCCGATCCTGTCACCTCAGCGGTCGCCTCAGCAGTCGCCTCAGCGGTTGCGGCGTCGCATGCACGAGCACTCGTGGCTCGAGGCCAGACGCCACTCGTGCGGGGACGCGCCACGGCGTGAAAGCCAGTGGCGACGGCGACGAACGCGGACAGAACGAAGCACAATCGTGACATTATCGCAGATCACTCGAGGTCATGGACACACAAAAAGGTCAACTACCGTACCCGGTATCCGGATATGGGCCCAGGGGGCGAGGGCTGGGGACCCGCTTTTCTTTTCGTCTCTCTATACAAAAACTTGCCCCCGGACCCGGTAACCGCGGACGCCACCTACGGACGCCTCCCACGCAGCCGGGCGGATCGGCGGCGGGCGCAGGCATCGGTGAGGCACAGGGTATGACAATACATAATACATAATATATAAAAATATAATATAATACGTATAATACATAATACAGCTCGGCTGGCCAGCCTATGGTGTATTACCGTTACATCAGCAACATGAGCTGCTCGCCGTCCTGGTCCAGCTGGAGCTGCAGCGGCTCGTCCTCCGGCCATGGTTGGAGGAGCTCTGGCCGCTTCGGCGCTGAGATTGGGGTGGAATTCTTGCGGGGCTCGTAGTCTGCGACGCCGTACTTGATGACACCCACGTGGTTATCCTCGCAGTTCCATCCGACGGCGGGCTCCACGTAATTGGGCTTGTTCATGCGTGCGAGGAGGCGGAGGTTGTGGAAGATGGCCACGAGCTTGTTTGCCTTGTCGTGCTGCAGCTTGTTGCGCCGCCGGTCCTTGATGAACGCGAACTCAGAGTTGATGCGCTCGCAGATCGAGGCCGAGGCAGGCTGAGCTAGTACAAGGCGCGCCACGTACTGCAGCTCGGGGCAGCTCGCACCGTTGGCGTCCCACCACAGGTAGGCGGGCATCTGCTCGGCACTTGCCATGATCCATGCGCGCGCGAACGTGCCCTTCTTGGTGCGATAGAGGGTGAGCTGCGCGTTGACCTTCTCGCAGAACTGGCCAACCTTGGGGTCCGCGGCCGAGGGGTACGTAGGGAACTTGTCATATGAAGCCAACTTGTCCGGGTCGTCCTTGACGAACTCAAGACGCGCCTTCCACAGCGGCTCGTAGGTGCTGACATCGTTCCGCACCTGCTGCAGGATCCCGATCTTCTCGACGACGTTGAAGAAGCCGCTGGAGACCTCTTCGTTCTCCGACTGTCCGTGCTCGTGGAACTCGGGGTCAAGCACATAGGCCGCTGCGGCGAAGTCCGAGTGCCCGTATGCCCAGCGCTCCGCGTGCTTCTCAAGGCACTTGGCCTGGTACGGCGACGCGGCAGAGCCAAGGTGCTCGCCGAGCTCAAACCAGCTGGAGTAGACCTTGCCAATGGCCGGTGCGCTCGAGTCGAAGCGCCGCAGCATCCTGAAGATCGGCTTCGTCACGTCCACGTGTGTGGAGACCCGGGCCCAGAAGCCGTCCTCGTCCTGCACAAGCTTCGACGTGGTGGCGCCCTTGTTCGTCCGGTAGACGCGACCGGTGCCCGTTGCCTCCTCGGTGTCTGTGGCGTCCTTGTACTTGGCGGCAAGGTAGTCCGGGTCGACAACTGTCCGCTGCAGCGCCGCCTTCAGCTTGAGCAGCCGCTCGCCGACCAGCGTGTGGGTGCCGAATCTGGTGGCCCCAGCCTTGATGAGCTCACACGACGAGCCGAGCATAGCCAGTGTCGCCTCACGCAGTTTTGCGAGCGGGAACTGATGGTTGGAGAACCATCCGACGACCGTTGCCTCCTCGTTGATCACGTCCTTAACAGCCTTCTCCTTGGCGATGTCTTTCATGAGAAGTGCGATCACGTGGGGCTGGCACGGGAGGACGGAGATCCACGGGAACTCGTCCTGCACGATTGCCCAAGCCTTTGCCATGGTGTTGCACGTGTCCGTGATCACGAGGACAACGTTTGTTGGCCCGAAGTCGTAGATGTCTTGGATCATGAGCAACGCACAGTACTCGGCGCTCTTTGTCTTGCCCGACGTGTCGACGGACCGCCAGTACGTGCCACCGTCGTTGGCGGAGATGAAGGCTGAGTTGATGAGCGGCAGGTTGTCACAGCTCTCCCACCCGTCCGAGACGTAGCATGACCCGAACTTGGACTTCAGCGTGCCATCAGGATCGCGTGCATGCATCTTTGCCCACATGTCGTTGTAGCTCTCATCCAGCAGCGATCCCGCAAGCTTATGAACCTTGGGTGGCACGTAGCCCGATGGTGCAGCCTGGATGGCGCTCACCATCTTACGGTATAGCGAGTCCGGCTCGGACGATGCCGCATTGAAGGGGATGGCGTTCGCATAGAAGAAGTTTGCGATGGCGAGGTCGGCGGCGTTCACTTCCGACTGCTTGATGCCAGCCTTGATGCATTGCTGTTTGAGTTGCGCCTGACGCTGCTCATGCTGCTGAGCGGCAAGCTGCGCCTCCTCGGTGGCCATCCGCTCTCCGTCTCGCTTCTCGGCGCGTTTGACCTCTGTCTTCTCATTGAGCGCGATGAAGGCGTTCCTCACCTCTCGCGGGCAGAGCGAGCACTTCGTGAGATGCTCGGTGAACTTGAACGAGCCCGTCGACGCGATCTCCCTCGAGCAGCACATGCAGTTGCCCTTCATCTGCTGCCGGTTGTTCGGGTTGGTGTTCCTCACATTTTCGTAGAAGTCCACGCAGTGCTTCTTTGCAAAGGTCACATTGGGGTTCGCCTTGATCGTGTTGAAGATGCTGAGCGCCTTTGCGTGCATCGCCGCGATGTCGAGCCGCCGGGTTTCGGCCGCTGCGGCCATCGTCGCGGTCGCGGTGGTTGGGGTGGTCACGAGGTTCAGCATGGGGTTCTCGGCTTCGCGCGCTGCTCGGCACGACGCGGCGGCGCGTGAACGTGAACGGTCCGCCGTATTATGTCGGCCAATAATACGAACCGTATTAATACAGAATACAATATAATACGTATAATACATAATATTCAGATCTTTTCCGTGTATTGTCATACCCTGGCTGAGGCAGCATCTGTGGGTTACGCACACGCACCAGGCGGGGAGGCGACGATGGCGAAGCGCGGCGCGTGGAGACTAGATGGCGGGGCGCGGCGCGTGGAGACAATCGCGCCATCGTCGCCTCCCCCG
>Ga0210244_100464_pt1 | contig 37568 bp, 39 predicted proteins | sample ChrtobMetaP3_0mM_FD_155473 | JGI IMG/M metagenome (GOLD analysis project Ga0210244, IMG submission 155473) | Chrysochromulina tobin associated microbial communities from unialgal haptophyte culture, Seattle, Washington, United States - P3_0mM | ecosystem: Host-associated > Algae > Haptophytes >...
AAACCGAGACGACACACGCGTGCGCCTCTCGCACAACGTGCGCGCTCACACCGCTGCTCTCGCGGCTGTGCGCCCAGTCGACAGACTGACACGCGGACAGATACAGTCACGCGCTCTCCAAATCTGGCTGATATCTGAATTACTGTTTCTCATGCATGCATGCGCTGTTCGGTGGCCTGTGTCTGGCCCGCCCTCACTCTCTCTCTCTCTCTCTCCCCGGATTACGCGCTGCTTGAACGCCTGTTCGAGCGCGCGTCCCCCGCTAACGCGCCGCTCGAACATCCTGTTCGAGCGCGCGACCCCGCTTACGCACTGCTCGCCCGCGCCTCCGCCTGCGCCTCGCTCCATATCGAAGTACTCCCTGCGGCCGGAGCCGCGTAGCCGCGTCACCGGTCCTACGTCAAAATCCAAAATAGACACGGAGTCAAAAACGAATTCCGCAAGGGCGTGCACGATGCCCGTCGTTCGTCGGGAGATCGGGAGATGATGGGAGGGATGATGGGTGGGCGGGAGATGGGGGTTGATCGTGCCACAGCAAACTGGTGATGGTGGAGGTGGTGATGGTGGATGCGTGATGAGGAGATGAGTATTAGATTTGATATATGGAGGGGGAGAGGGGGGTAGAGTGTTTTGAGGTGGTGGTGGATTTGGGGTTTAAAGGTCATATGGTATATTGTGTGTTTGATTTTGGCAAAATTTTTGCCCGGATCCGGGATCGAACCGGAGGCCTTTGGGTATCCCAGCAAGCTGTGACGGCCCTCGATGGAGGGAAAGGACTTATGGATCCAACGCTCTGACCAACTGAGCTATCCAGGCAGAGTTGACTTTTGTTTGGTGGTCTTCACCACATTATAATCAGTCGTTCTTTTGGCGGATCCCTTCTCGGATTATTTTCTTCATGCTCATCGCGCGTGGCGCGCTCGGCGCGAACGCCGCGCAAAACATCAACACCCGTTAACAGCAAAAGAGGCTCGTAGGGCCGAGCTCACCAAAGAATCTTGAGTCCCCCCCAGGGCGCTCGGAGAAAGTTTGAGCTCATCTCCGAGAAGTCTCTAATCGTCCAGGCCCCTGCCATGCGCAGGCGGCCACGCAGTCGGCTGCTCCTCATCGCCGCCGCCGTCCCATTCATCATCGCCACCGGCACCTCCACCACCTCCACCTCCTACGACTACGACGTCTTCGTCATCGGCGGCGGATCGGGTGGCCTGGCGTGCGCCAAGGAGGCGGCGAGGCTCGGAGCGCGCGTCGGGCTGTGCGACTTCGTGCGACCGTCGCCGCACGGCACGACTTGGGGCATCGGCGGCACGTGCGTAAACGTCGGCTGCATCCCAAAGAAACTAAGTGCGCCGCGCACCCAGTCAAGAGCAGCCTCTGCCACCGAGGGCGCCAGCCTCGGCCTCCACGCGGCTCCCGCGCCTTTGCCTTCACGGGGCTCACGCGCACCTCTCCTTCTCCCACCACACCTCTCCTCCTCCCTCCGTGCCTCTCCCCACCTCCTCCCCAGTGCACCGCGCGGCCCAGCTGCGTCAGATCCTCGAGGACGATGCCCCCACCTACGGCTACCAGCTCGACGGCCTCGACGGCTTCGCGACCGACGGCGTCGAGCACGACTGGCCCACGCTCGTCGGCGCGGTCCAGCAGCACGTCAAGTCTCTCAACTTCGGGTACCGCACGGCACTGAGCGATGCGGGCGTCACGTACGTGAACGCGCGGGGCACGCTCGCCGGCGGCCACAACGTCCACCTGGCGCCATCGAGTCCCAAGCAGCCAGCACGCACCGTGAGTGCCCGACACATCGTGCTAGCGGTGGGCGGCCGGCCACGCGTACCGGCGAGCCTCGCGCGCGCTGCCGAGGGCGGCGGGCGCGTGATCACCTCGGATGACCTCTTCTCACTCAAGGTGAGCGGTCATCGACGACCACCGATTGACCTCCGATTGACCTCCGATTGACCTCCGATTGACCTCCGATTGACCTCCGATTGACCTCCGATTGACCTCCGAATAACCTCCGATTGACCTCCGATTGACCTCCGATTGACCTCCGAATAACCTCCGATTGGCCACTGATCACTCCTCGGATCACACCTCGGATGGCCTCGTCTCGCGCAAGGTGCCGCCTGGGCGCACGCTCGTCATCGGCGGCGGTTACGTCGCGCTCGAATGCGCTGGCTTCCTGGCCTCCCTCGGCTTCGACGTCACCGTCCTCCTTCGCTCGGTCCCGTTGCGCGGCTTCGACCGCGAGTGTGCCGAGCGCGTGCTTGCGTCAGTGGAAGCCGCGGGTGCGACGATCGTTCGCGGCGCCGAGCCAATCGACGCGGAGGCAACGGCCGACGGGCGCACAGCGGTCCGATGGAGCACGCAGCCCGCCTCGACAGCGCCAGCGACAACGCCCGCCGCCGCGCCGCCGGAGCACGTCTTCGACACGGTGCTCGTCGCTACCGGACGCGACACCGAGTGCGCGGCTCTCCACCTCGAGGCCGTCGGCCTGAGCACCGACCCGCCTTGCATGCAAGTGCTCACCACGGCGCGCCTTGCCTGTTCCACAGGTGCGCGGCACTCCACCTCGAGGCCGTCGGCCTGAGCACCGACCCTCACGGCAAGCTCCCCACTACCTTGGAGACGAGCGCAGTCGACTTTGTCCACGCTGTCGGCGACATGGCGAGTGAAGCTCCCCACGGGCGGCCGGAGCTCACACCGGTCGCCATCCGGAGCGGCGTGCTGCTTGCGCGTCGGCTCTGCGGCGACCCCGAGCATGGCATCTCGTGCGCAGATCCCAATCTCGCGGCCTCGGCCATCTCGGGCGTGGCGCGCGCGGGCCTCGAGCCCCAGGCGGTCCCGACGGCGGTCTTCACACCCTCCGAGTACGCATGCGTTGGCCTCAGCGAGGAGGAGGCACGCACCGCCCTCGGGGATGCAAATCTCGAGGTGTATCTCGCGGAGGCGACGCCCCTCGAGCACGCGCCCGTCGACGGGCGCTCGGGACAGCGCCTCTTCGTCAAGCTGCTCTGCGACAAGGCGCGTGAGGAGCGGCTTGTCGGTGTGCACGTGGTGGGCGAGGGAGCGTCCGAGATCGTGCCCGGGTGCGAGCGAATGGCCCGCGGATCGCCCTGGGATATCACGGATGGTCCTCGGATGGCCCTCGGATGGCCTCGGATGGATCTCGGATGGCCCTTGGGTGGCCCTCGGATGGCCCTCACTCAAGGGCCGCTGAGTGGCCCTTGGGTGGCCCTCGGATGGCCCTCACTCAAGGGCCGCTGAGTGCCCTCCTATTGCATGCCCACGGCCTCTGATGGCCTCTGATTGCATCAGGTACGCGCTCGCGCTCCGTCTGGGGGTGACCAAGGCGCAGCTGGACAGCACGATCGGCATCCATCCCACCTGCGGCGAGGAGCTCACCACGATGCGTGTGACGCGGCGCTCGGGGGAGAGCCTGGCCAAGAAGGGCTGCTGAGGCTAAGCGCGCGGGGAGGCCGCCGGTGGTTGCGCGGGTGTCCACGTGGCACCACGGCATATGGGCGTGCGCTGTTGCGCGTGCCCTGTTGCCTAATTAGGCGCGTGCCCTGTTGCCGCTGCTGCCGCCGCGCTGCCGGCTCGAGAGCACGCGCGCGTCGAATCTCCCCTCTATCTCCCCTGCCACCCTCCGCCAGAGGCGCGTGCCTTTGGGATTGGGGGACTTGATTCGCGCGCGCTGCTGCCCTCCGCCCTCTCCGCCGCCTTCCCCTTGGCCTCCCCTTGGCCCTGCGCGCGCGGCGTCGATGGGAGAGAGAAACGGATGACGGCAGACGTCCAAACCGGTGCCAGCACGGCGCCCGGGCGGACTGCCTGAGAGGCCTCTCTCCCCAAAGCCGTGCGATCTCCAACAGCACGGTCGACGGTGGTGACTGACTGGTGTGCACGCATCAGGGGTTCCCCTTGCTGCTTGCACTGCCATTCGCCCGTGGCGTCCACGTGCGGAACAATGATTTTCTACATAAATATATATAATACGCTTGCCGCGCGTTACGACTGGACGTTACCACGCTAAAAAAACGGCATGACATGTAATTAATGACATGGCATGAAAAAAGGCCACAACCCGATCGCTAATTTGCCGTTCCATTCAAAAGTCGGACTTTAAAAGTGCCGCGCGCGCACGAGCGCGCTCGCGTGTCGCGCCCCCCCCCCCGCGGCGCCCGGGTCGTCGCGACGCGTGGCGCGGCATCATCGCGACTCGGCTCGAGTGATGTCTCGTGTTGTCTGAGTTAACCTGAGAATCCAGCACGGCGCGTCGGGTGAAATCCTACGGATGCGGTAGAACCGATGGTCTGGCGTATGGACCGCACGCCCACGTCACCTACTCCGGACTCCAGCGTCTGCACGCTCAGCGCTCACCTCCCCGGGACAGCGGCACGGCTCGGGTCGCGGCCCCCGGGCCAGCCCCGCCGCGCTGACCGCTGTCACTCACACACCTACCACCTACGCTACTTTACATATGTCGTGTACAGCTGAAGTTCCGGATCCGGTTCTTAGTTGTTAGTACTGAGTACGATAGACTGAGCTGTCCGCTACACGAGTCCACGAGCTCGATTCGAGCTCGACTCGCCTGTCGACTCATGTTCCGTCGCGGCTTGCAAATGCAGTTTGCACCACGTCCCACGATCTTGCTTCTTCGGCTCCAGCTCCAAAGCATGCTGCGAAGGCCAACGCCTCACCGGCTCGAGCCCAAGAACCGAGCCAAGGCGGCGCAGAGGCCGCCTTGGAGGAAATTCAACTGAACTTGCATCTGTATGCCTTCCTCGAGAGACGGCTTTATTCTTGCACGCCTAGCCGACTCCCCATCTTCCGGATCCGCTCGGTCGGTCGAAAGCTCGAACTCTAGCTTTGCGATCATGGACGAGGCCGCGGCAGACGCCGACGCCGCAGCTTGCCTGGACGCCAAGCACTGCGCGCGCCGCGTAGCCTCAGCCCAGAGTTGGAAGGCCGCAAACTCCTCTCCGTACGCCAAGTTGTTAAACGCCACCCGAATTGTGGCCAGCGCGTTCGACCGAGCGTTCACAAACTCTGTCCAACTCATCCATGCCTTCCTCTTAGCCGGCTGCAACAGCTTGAACACTGCCCATCGAAGGGCGGCCCTTTCCTCCATCAGCTCCACCCACGTGCCCCAGGCCCTGGCAAGCTCCCTGCCTCGCCACCGGACCGCGGCCTTACGGAGGGCCTGCTCCACTTTTTGGGTCGCCTTGGCGTTTTGCCGCAAGAGCGAAGCGCCTCCGGGCGAAGTCGGGGAGTCGGGTTCAAACAGCGCATCGATGGAGAGGAGGCGCCCATCACTCCCGGGCGAATCAGGATCAGCGGAAGCCTCAGCGGCCCCCGAAGGTTGTTCTGGCGCGGGTGTGGTCGCCGCCTTGGCCTTCCTTGTCGCGCTCGCCCGCATGCGCTGCGCCGCCTGCCGCTTCTGGAACCGCTCGTGCTCGGCTTCTTCAGCCGCCTTCTCGAGGCTCGATAACATCGTCTTGGCCTCCTCCATGTCCAGATAGCCTCCATGGTCCGCGTCGAACGTGTCGAAGACTGCGTCGATGTCCTCAATAGTCGTCGGGTGGGGCCCCTTCGAGTCCAGGCCGAGCTGCTGCACCGCCTTCCGGAACTCCATCTTCGACAGCTCGCCCGCGTGATCCCCCCGAGAGGTTGACCACTGCATCACCACCGTACTGGGCTTGATGCAGCGGCGTACGAGCAGCGCGCCCAGGCGCACATCGGCCTTTGAGTCGAGTTTTGTTGTCAGGTCATCAAGCTCGGCCTCGAGCTCATCCGCCCTCTTTGCCGTCTTCGCCGCGTCCATCGCCATCTCCGCGCGCCGGCGCAGGTCCTTGATCCTTTCCAACTCCGGATCGGGCGTGTCGCGCCACTTGGCCGCCTCGGCCCGGACCCTGATGAGCGCCGAGCGGAGCTCCTTGAGGTCGAGCACGCCGCCCTTGTCCTCGTCCCACAAATCGAAGAGCGAGTCGGCGTCAGCGGAGGATGCATTGAGCCCGAACTCGCGCAGGTTGAGTCGGAATTCGGCCTTGGCAAACTCGCCCTTCCCACGCTTGTCCCAGTCCTTGAGAATCTTCTTGACAATCTCGTCCGAAGCGAGCAGCATCAAGCCTAGCTGGATCTGGACACTTGGCTTTTTGTCCTTGAAACTTTTCTCAAGATCAGTTGCCTCGCGCAGTAGCGACGTGGCCAGCTCCTCCATATCCTGAGCACGATTTTTCTTGGGCGTGCCACCACCTCTTGGAGATCTCCTGGGGCTCGGCGCCGGAGGCGGAACATACGGCTGCGTGTGTATGGCTGGGCGAAAGCTCCACTTGGACTTGCCGCTCGGCGAGGGCCACAGCATCCTTGACTTATCGGGCGTCCATACGGCGCTTCGTGTGCTCATTGCGGCCGGTCAGATCGCGCGCGGCTAAGGCACGAGCAACAGAAGCGTGAGTGTGTCCAAAGTTCATTTTAGACTTTTCATCGGAGCAAACTTTGCTCATTCGCCTTGATAAAGAGCACACCAAATTTGGTGCAATCGTGCTAAATTTGGTGCCAACGGAACATGGTCGTTTCGCTTTCGCTCACAGTGCGCCGAGTCGACCTACAAACAAAGCCTCCGTCTCAACGACAGAGCTCGTTTCTCACGGTACGCGACCAATGGCCTTCGTACGACCCGGGACTTTGCTGCTCACGCACAGATTGCACATTGAAACAGAGCTGGTGAGCTGCTTCGGATTCTCTTTTCTAACTACTAGTACGAAAATCGAGCCTCACTCATCCACCACACCAGCCACGCCAAACCGACCGCCGCCGAGGAAGCCGCTGCTGTGACCCTGCGCCGAGTGCGTGAACCAAAACGCAAAGAGCTCAGCTGGACCATGCAAGTGGAAGCGCAGCCGAAGTGGCACGCCACAGAACTCGCTCCACCTGCCAGGGACCTCCACGAGCGTCGCGTCGAGCGGACCACTCAGCTGGGCTTCTGAGCGGTTCCGAAGGAGCGCAAAGTCGCCTGCACTGCCCTTGTGTGGGCCCAACACGTCGACGCGTAGGCGGGCGAGGCTCGAGCCAAGCACCACATTTAGAAAGAGACGGCTGCCGTTGAAGAGTAGTGGGCGCGTCGTCAGCAGGCCAGTCGCCACATCCGATGGCGAGCCATGGCGCGGCGCCGGTGGTCTCATGGATGCGAACCCGTCGCGACGAAGCCTGGCCACACCCGTGCCTTCATCGTAATGATCGTACACGCCCTCGGCGCTCTGTACTCCATGGTGCCCACTGGCCGCGCCATACCCAAAGTAGAACAGGAGCTCGTCACCCGAGGCCGACACAATAGGTGAGCCACTTGCGAGCTGCGCGTTCCCGAGCCCAAGCCAGTCCTGGCCGGCGCCCGCGCGAGGCCGCATGCGAGGGGGCAGCCGGATAAAGGGCTCCCTCGGCGGCGGCGGTCGAGCAATGTGGAAGCCGTCGCGCGAGAAGCCCAAGTGGATGGAATTGTTCTTGAGCTCGCCGCCGTTAGGCCTGAAGAGCATCGCGAGCCCGTGGAGGATGAGCGACTCGTAGGCTAGCCCATCCACGTTGTACACGTCACACTCGCCCTCGTGACAGTCGTGCCCATCGGGTCTGAACCAAGGCACGGGCTCTCCCGGCCGCCAGCCGGCGCATTGGAAGTACTGTTGAATGAAAGGGCGGTACGTGAGCCCTTGGCCCGCATCGCCGTGCGGCCGCTCCCAAAAGCGACGCGCGCGCAAGTGGCCGCTCGGCCCACCAGAGCAGAGATTCTCGCGTAGGCTGTAGACCCACATGGGCGGCCGACGCAACGGATTCAGGAAGAAGGTGCTTCGATCGGCCATGATCAGCTGCGAGACGTTGCGCTGCTTTCGCCACCGCAGCCCATCGGCGCTCACGTATGAGGCATACGGTCCGTAGCGCCTTCCACCCGTCATGAACTCCATCCGCAAGCCCACGAATCGTGGGGGCTCCGACAGAAAATCTCGCACCACATCGAACGCCTCGACGTGCTTCGTCTCGATGACGATATTCGTCTCGCGCCGATGCTCGCCATCCAGATGGCGATCTCCGTGCAGCCCGAGCTTCGGCTTGATGAAGCGCAGCCCGTCGCGCGAGAACGCAACGCAAGTGCGCCCTTCACTCCCTCGCCAGCCACAGCGGTACCAGAGGAGCAGCTTGCTGCCAGTCGGATCGATCAGCGATCCTGCTCCGAAAGGGCGTGCCGTGCGTCGCTGTCCACCCCCAGTTTCCCATGGGAGGCTTGGAACGAGCGCGTGCATGCTGTGAATGGTGGCCGTGTGCCACGCGCGCTCCACATTGCTAGCTGCAGTGTCGACGAGAAAGTCGTCGACAAACAGCTGGCGGCCACGGCCCAGGCAGATGACGGACGGAGCGGCACCAGAAGTCTCGTACGGTGGCGGCACGTAGCCTTGAGGTATCACAAAATCGTGATAGCTTCGCGCATTTGGCGGCCATGGTGAGGCAAGTGTGACACCGCTCGGCTGTTGCGTCGCACAGTGGGCCGACGACATTTGTGAGTGCGGGCGGGGGTTTGCCGAATTTCTGTAAACGGAACTTAAACGTTATGTCCCCGATCGAGAAGTAACGGCGGGCGAGGTGGGCGCGCGCCGAGCCCCCATTCACATGGCTGCTAGAATATGTGTCTCGAGCGGCAGCAGCCGCGACGCGGAGCCACCCCTTCCCAACATCAAGCGCGGCTCAGAGGTGGAGCATCCAGGGGGCGCGAGGCGCGATGGCGGCCTCGGCCACACAAACGTCATCGACGGCGGCGGCAGGCGCCAGTCGGTCTGCTTGGAGCGCCCCCACGAGTGCTTGTGCCACGTGGCGCGCCCGGAAAGGTGCCGGCGGGTCGAATAAGTCGCCATGCGTGCTGTAGTGAGCGTCGGGTTGTTGACGCGAAGCCTCTCAAGGGAGGTCACGCCCTGAGCGCCGTACCGGGCGCTTTGCTGGGCACCAGGCGACGAGGGCGGCAGCGGCGTGCTCACACGAAGGGTGGCGTGGGGCAGATCCGACGCGCCGCGCCACATGATGGCCTCGGCCCGCACGCGGTACCCTGCATAGTCGCGAAGCTCCTCCACCACCGCCTCCATGCGATCCCGCCGCTTGGCGAGCTGTTGCTCTTCCTGGGCAAGCAGGGCGTCGGACTCGACGACCGAGAGGTACCACGGCTGCTGCCAGTGCTTAAATCGGAGCTTGAGTGGCTCCTTGTTAAGCTCCTCGTCGGCGTGCTCGTCGGCGTGCTCGTCGGCCGGCGCAGGCAGTGGTGCAGGCAGAAGTGGTGCAGGCTGCAGCCTGGCAGGAAGTGGAGCACGCAGTGGCTCCGAGAGCTCGGACATGGGCGGCTCGTTCCACTCCACTTGACGGGTGGCCGACGACCTGTGCCATCGCTGCAGCCGAACGGCTGCACGCTCCACCTCCATCAACTCCGGGACTGTGCAGGCCGCCGAGTCCCACGAGAGTCGAGAAGTTCTGATCGTACCAACTCTGGCCACAAGTGCATCGAGACTCCGGTTCACAGCGCTCAGGTCTGCGCTGCGTAGGGCCGAACGGAGCTGCTCGCAATCATCTTGGACTCCTTGAATGGGCGAGAGGGGCCGGCTTAGCGTGGTGGGCGAACGTGGTGGTGCGGCTGCTGAATTCGCCGTACGGCGTGCACCCGGGCGTGCACGGCGTCGAGGCAGCGAGTCGCAGATGGCCCCCGCCTCTGCGGGGTCGAGGAACTGGACAAAGACCATCGAAGATGTCGCGTGTGCCCGCGCGGCTCGCTCAGAGTCGGGCGCGGTGCGAAACCTCTAAAAAGACACGAAGTAACGGTCGCCCTCAACGATTGCATGCTGACTTCATGCCTTCCAGCTCAAGAACACCCGGTACAGACCTGGTTCGTGCCCCGTCGCCCGACCTTGTGCTTTTGAGGGCGACAGGGCAACATATGATCATATGTTCATGTTCGGAGTGAGGGGGTAGAGTTTGTGGGTCGTCTTGGCAGGGCTGAGCGTCGCTGACCATTCCTGGGACCTACCTGGGACCTGCTTCAGTGTGTAAACCGTGTGGGGGTCGTACCCTAACGGAGTTCAAAAACGCATGGTATCCGGATATCTGCGCGGAAGTGCTACCGATACCGGTAGATGCCACGTCGCTCGTCGCGCGGACTCGTGAAAATCCAACGGGCGTGTCGGAGATCGCGCCGCCGCCGCCGCCGCCAGCGCGGACGCGCGGACTAGCATATGGTGCCTACCACATGCTCGCCGAGCTTTGCTGAAACTTTCACGCAGCACCCGCGCGGTCTTTGGGTGCTTGCCGTAACGGAGATATGGGAGCGCTTCTCATTCTACGGCGTGCGCGCGCTGCTGGTCCTCTACCTGACGAGCGGTGCCCTCGATCACGATCGCTTCAAAGATGTCGCAGGCGCTCGCGTGGTGTATTTTTTCTTCGGCAGGCCCGCCAATGAGGTTGAGGTGTATGCGCTCGCGTCGGCCATCAACGAATGGTACTCAGGCATGGCGTTCGTCACGCCGTTGTTTGGCGGCTGGATGGCTGACCGATGGCTCGGCATTCAGAACACGTGCATCCTCGGAGGCCTGATGATGACGCTGGCTCATTTTTGCATGGCCTTTGACTACTTCTTCCTGATCGGCCTCTCACTGCTCGTTCTAGGCAACGGCGCCTTCAAGCCGACCATCTCGGCACAGCTGAGCCACCTGTACGACGACCCGGAAATCGCGCCGCTGCGCGAGGGTGCGTTTGCGCTGTACTACATGGCCATCAATTTTGGCGCGCTGCTTGCCCCTCTGGCGTGCGGCTACCTGCAAGAGTACGTCAGCTTCCATGCGGGCTTTGGCGCCGCCGGCGTTGGCATGGTCTTCGGACTGATCATCTACGTGGCTCAGCTGCATCATCTACCCAAGGAGAAGGGTCATCTGCCCAAGAACGGCGGGTTCAGCAAGGCGCACGCCTCCGAAACCGACCTCATCAAGCCGCAAGCATCCGACGTCGACCTCAAACAAGTCACCGCCCATCGGCGCGACGCGGCCTCCAAGGAGATCCAAATTAGGGACGCGTTTGATCCCAAATATGGGCCGGGCTCGCCCTTGGAGCGCGGCGAGGCCCCACCGGACCATTGGGACGATCCGCAGTGTAAGCTGCCGCCTGGGATGGAGAAGCTACCCCCCGGCACCCTCTCCAAGGACCCTAAAGGCAAGCACGGCAGCCAGGAGATCTATTGGCCTGCCGACGGGCGCTGGCCGATGCGACGTATGCTCGCGCTCTCGGCCATCTGTGCGCTCGTGTTGCCGTATTGGGTCTGCTGGGAGCAGATGGCCAACATGGTGCCGCTCTATTATGAGACCTCGGTCGAGCGCACCGTCCTGGGGCGCACCATCCCCGCGGCAGCGCTGCAATGCATCTCGCCCATCTTCACAATCATCTTCCTCCCCTTCTTTTCGGCGCGATGGGCGCGGCAGGCCAAGTCAGGCACCGAGCAAAGCACTGCCGTGAAGCTTACGATCGGGGCGGCCTTTGATTCCCTCGGCTGGCTCGTGTTTGCACTGACCGCTGACCCGACCCGCGTGTCCGATCCTCTGCACGGCAAATACAAATGCTCCCTCCTCTGGCCCATCTTTGGCAACTTGCTGTACACCATCGGCCACATCCATGTCGGACCGGTCGGGCTGTCTCTTGTGACACGCTGTGCGCCGCCCGGCTCGCAGTCGCTTGCAGTCGGCTTGTGGTTCCTGTTTGGCGGCTTCTCAGGCCCGCTTGCCGGCTGGTTCGGCGCCCTTTACGCGCTGTGGACTCCCGCGTGGTTCTTTGGCGGCTTGGCGGCCATTGCCATGGCCAATGCCGCCGTTCTGCTCGCACTCACCAACTGCCTCGAGCGCATCGCCCGCGGCCACGAGGCCTTTTGAATGGCAACAGATTCGACTCGCGGAACTCGGAAGTTAATCGAAAGTGTGGTCGGATGAGTTCGTTCGTTCGTACACACAGTCTCGTGTTGGGGAGAGTCGATAGTCGGTATACCCCGCCGCCATACTGCATACAATCCGCGATCGAATACGGCCCGCCGGCCGCGGCCTACGCGCGTGTAGCGAGTTACGCCGCGCGCGTAGCCGCGACGCCCGACGGTACACACCGCGACGGTGAACGCATGGGTGAACACGGGCCGTATAACCGCGTCGCAGCGGCGGCCGGCGGTAAATTTTTAGGCATACGAATCGTCGCCTGTAGTTTCTGAAACGAGACGAGAGGTGTCAGACGTGAGCTGGAGTGCTGGACCATGCCGGCTTTTAAACAGAAATTTACCTGCCCATCATCCCACGCCAGCCTTTTTGCCACGGCCGCCGCCGCCAGACTTGCCACGGCCGCTCTGGCTGGCACCGTCGGCGGCCGACGGCGTCGCCGTTGGCGGCGCCTCCACGGCCACTGGCGGCTCGACCATCATCGGCGCGCTCACGGCATCAGGCGCCGAGACGGGCGCATCCACAGCCACGGGCACTGCCAGCGCCGCGGCGGGCACCGCCATCGCCTCGGCGGGCGCCGTACTGGCACCGAAAAGCGCGGCCACCTCCATCGGCACCGACCCTGGCACTGATACCGGCGCTGGGATCGGCACTGGCACTGGCACTGGCACTGGCACCGGCACCGGCACCACCACCTCCGCCGGCACCACCACCTCCGCCGGCACCGCCGCCGCCGCCGGCACCGCCACTGGCGCCTCGACCGCTGCCGCGGGCGCTGCCGTGGGCGCTGCCGTGGGCGCTGTCGTGAGCGCCGCCGTGGGCGCTGCCGCGGGCGCTGCGCCACCAGCAGCGCCACCACTGCCCGCCACAGCGCCACCACTGCCCCCACCCGCGCGATCCTTCTTGCCGCGATTGCGTGACGGCTTGGCGGTGGCATCGGAGGGCAAAGCAACCGCCGCTGCCGCAGCAGGTTCTAACGCAACGAGCGGCGCTTGAACAGGCGTGGGCAGGGGCGATGGCGGCGGTAGCGAGGCAAGTGGCAACTGTGCCAACTGTGGAAGTGGCAACTGTGAAAGTGGCGACTGTGAAAGTGGCAACTGTGCCGGCGGTGGCGGCGGTGGGCGCAACGCAGACGGTGGCGGCGGCGGCGGCGGCGAGGGAGGCAATGGCGACGGTGGCGGTGGCGGCGGCGGTGGCAACGAGGACGGTGGCGGCGGCGGCGAAGGTGGCAGTGGCGAGGGTGGCGGCGGCGGTGGCGACGAACGCGGCGGTGGCGGTGGCGAGGGTGGCAGTGGTGAGGGTGGCGGAGGCGGCGGCGACGAGGACGGCGGCGGCGGAGGCGAGGGTGGCACCGGCGACGGTGGCGGCGGCGAGCGCCTCGTCCTCGGCGGCGGCGGCGGCGAGGCCTCTGCGGAGGGATCCCTCATCGCTTGCTCAGCCTCCAGCCGGGCCTCGTCAGCAGCGAGCTGCGCGGCACGCAACGCCTCCGCTGCCTTCGCCGCCTTCTCAGCGGCCTTGGTCGCTCTCAAATTCTTGCCGAGCAGCGGAGGCGGCGCAGCCTCGGGCGGCGGCGGCGGCGGAGGCGGCGGCGGAGGAGGTTTCTCTGTGAGTGGAGCCGGCGCAGTCCCTCGGGGAGCCTTACCGCCGCCACGACCGACGGCGCCGTTACGCTCACGAGAGTCCGCCGTGGCGGCGGTCGCAGCTGAGGCCGCTTCGGTGGCCGAGGCGTGGGCGGTGGGCGCGCGGTCCGAGACGGCCTGCGTGGCGGCCGTCAGGCCGCCATCGATTCGCCGGAGCGAGCCGTAGGCAGCACCTACCGTCGGAGGCACGTAGAGATACTCATCACTCTTCGGCAGCAGCAGCAGCGAAGATGAGGCCATCAGGATCAAGCCCACTACGGAGACGCCGATGACCGCGAAGAATGCCTGCAGCTGCACGAGGAAGGCGATCGTCGAGGCGGCTGTGCTGCTCGCTGCGGCTGGCGCGGCCTCGTCCCGGGCCATCTTCATGATCGCAGGTGCTGTTGGCTGCTTGTACGACCAGGGGAGGCGCGTCTTGCGACTCTTCTTACTTACGGGAGAAGTGACGACCATCGTCCAGTCCTCGTTGAAGAGTGGCTTCTCCTCCCATCCGGCCGGCAGCGGCTCCGTCTCGGGAGGCAACTTTTCCTCGCCGGCCAGTGCGAGCAGACGCGCGATGTCATCCGCCAGCGTCGGGTCGGGCGCCAGGACGCCTGGGGGAGGCATGAATGCGGGGCTCGCCAAGATAGGATGGGACAGCGTGGGTGGAGACCTGAATGCGGGGCTCGCCAGCGTTGACGACGACCCAGGCATCGATTTCGTTGCTAACGCTGGTGTCACATTCTTCGTGACCAACGATGGCGTCGGCTTCGTCAACAAAGCTGGCGAAGCTTCCGCTGCCGTAATGGGCTGGTCATCGATGCCGAGCTCCGCGAAGAGCGCGCTCCGCTGCGCATTGAGCTTCGACAAATCGGCGTCCATGGCGGGCGGCGGCGCGCTGCCGCCTCGCCGGCAGCTTACGAGGGGTGGAGCTAACACCGCTCTCTCTGGAACTGTGAACGTACAAGAGATTCCCCCCCCGCCGCCACTCGGGGACGACTGTTTGGGGTTGGAGCCTTTCGAAACTTTCGGCGGTCAGGGATGGCGAGAAATCGGAACTTCGGCCTGCACCTCGCCGTCTCGGCCTTGGCCATGACAACTGCACAGGCCTACGTTTTTGCTTCGTGCCGTGTTGCTCAGCCTCTTCCATCTCTGGCCGTAAGTTCTGGCCGTGCTTCAACGGTGGCAACGATGCTGCAGGCGCAGGACGAGGCGATCAGAAAAGCCGACAAACCGCGCGAAGACAGCAACGACGGCGATGCTGAGTTGGGCTCGGAGCTATTGAAGCGTCTCCAGAAGATGGAGGGTATCTGGTACTCGGACGACTTCTACGGTTCGCATGGGAGGGAGTGGGTGCAAATCTCTGCAACGCTTGTGGGTGCGGGGACGTCGTCGCTCGTCGCCGTGAAGGTTTCAGGTGACGCGAACGTGCCATCCGGTTACGAGACCTGGCGCACGCGCGGCCTACCCGATATGGGCGGCGCGAGCGTCCCCGCACAGATCCAGATACGCTCGGACGTGCGCGACCCAAACGGGTTCTCATGGATCCCGGGCGCGGTCATGCTTGTGGCCGATGACCAGATCGCGGTCACGGTGAGCCGAGCGCTTTTCAGCTTCACGGGTCACTTTTTCAAGCACACCATAGGCGAGGGCGAATGAGGATAGGACGAAGGTTTGGCACCGCCGAACCGCCCGTTTATGATTCCTAGCGGTCGGCTTTTATACGTATTTACGACAGCGGGGCCAGCGCAAGTCAGCGCGCGGTCGCTCGGCCTCGGGCGGCGGGTCTTTCTCCGTGTCTCCGTCGCGCGTCGGGCGGGGCCGCTCCGACAATGCACAGTCCAGTCACATCCTCTTGGATCTCGGCACGGCCTTAGAGATCCCACTTGGAGTGATCAAGAAACGGAGAGAGGAGACTCAGACTGAGGGCGGAGGCAGAGCGCGCCGCGTTAACGGCCGGACGTCCAGGCCGACCTGCTCTATGGACCAGGCACCATCCACCAATAAGCAATATGGCCGCCGACTCGTTTTTCGTTTTCGCGCTCGACCCGAAACTCGAGCGCTGAGAGCAAGACATTTTCAAGATTTCAACAGTTGGTGCCACGCGGGTGAGCAACTCAGACGGGAAGACGCGCAAGCTCAGTCCCCACAAACGTGTCTCCTCTGTCGGACTCGAAACGAAAATATCCGAATAGACTTTCGACCGATTTTATTCCAAAACGATTCGGCCTTTCGGCGTATCTCGGCCGTCCATGGCAGACGCCGAGGCGGCGGAGCTCAACGAGCTCGCCTCGCTGCTCAACACGGGCGGCAAGAGCATCCGTGGCGACCGTCGTCAGCAGCAGGAGGTTTTCCGAAAGTCCGATGCGCCGAACCGCTCGCGGATCCTGGCGATGCCCGTCGCAGAGGCAGTCAAGACGCTCGAGGAGTTTGTGGGGACTGCGCGCGTGGTCGAGGCGGTGTGCGGCCGCTGGTCAGCCCTCGTGCCGCGCGCGCGTCAGGCGGCGACCGATGCGGGCGCGCTGCCCGCCATCGTCGCCGGCATGAAGGCACACCTGAATGTCGGAATGGTGCAGGAGGCATGCTGCCTCGCGCTCGCCAACATCTGCTCGGGGACGGACGAGGAGGGCCTGAAGCGCAAGCAGATCGCCGCCGATGCGGGTGCACTGCCCCTCATTGTGCGCGCCATGATCGAGAATCTCTCGGTCAGCGGGGTGCAGTACGGCGGCGCCGCGGCGCTCGGCAACATCACAGCGATGGCGACGGCAGCGGCGGCGGACTCGTCGGGTCTGGCACGCAAGGCAAGCGCGGTGGAGGCGGGCGCGATCGGCGCGATCGTCGCGGGCATGCGCGCGCACCCGAGCTCCTCCGAGGTCCAGGAGAAGGGCGCCTTCGCCATCGGCAATCTCGCACGCTCCGTCGGCAAGGCAGGCCTCGAGGCGGACTCAGCCCTCAAAGACGCGTTCGAGCAGGGGCTCATACGTAAGCGGCTCGTGGCGGACGAGGGCGGGCTGGGCGTGCTCGTCGCCGCGATGAAGGAGCACCCATCTCACGCCGGCGTGCTCGAGTGGGGCGCCCGCGCCCTCTCCATCGTCAGTTATGAGATGCCTTCGCTGCGGGAGGCTGCCCTCGCTGCTGGGGCACGCCCTCAGTGGTTGTGTGGCATGGGGGAACTCATGGAAGGGCTCAAGGTGCATGCGACGCCCACCAAATCGGGGCGGGCCGCCTTCACCGGCTTCACCGGCCGCCCCACGGGCATGCATGGCGTGTCGCCCACGATCGCACCGCAAGGGACGATGCCGCAAAGCTCGCGGCCCGTGGCCGTTAGGTGAGCGTCGTACCGAGCGGTGGTCGCGTCGCACCGAGCGGCCCGTGGCCGTTAGGTGAGCGCACCGTCTTGGTCCCGCAGAGTCGTACCGAGCGGTGGTCGCGTCGGTACTGCGGCGGAAGTCGCGAAGTACCCTGAGGCCTGAGCGGTTGGTGCGTCCGCATGGAGCGGCACGCGCACATGCCGAACGAGTAACGACGATCGAAAGCAAGTTTGAAATCAGCTCGCGTCGTACAAGTATGATACCGGTACTGTACTGTAAGTGCAATTTTGCAAGGCCGACACGGGCCCTCAGGTTCGATGCCGCCTCGCAAGCGTGCCCGCGACGCATGCCGCGACGCCGAGCCCTCGTCTGCCGCTCAGCGTGCGCGACTCACCATTCCTTGCGGCGACGTGGCTTTTCGATGGGCCGAGCTGACAAAGATGTGGCGCGAGGGCACCTTCCTCGACTGCGTGGTGGTGGTTGAGGGGCGCGAGTTTAAGGCGCACCGAATCGTGCTCGCAGCCTCGTCGGCGTTTATGAAGAGCGCATTCTCGGTCGGCCTCGCGGAGACGACATCGGCGAGACTTGTGCTCGAGGACCTGGGCGCCTCGACCTTCGAGGCGCTCCTCACCTGGTGCTACGACGGCGAGGTTGCCATAGACGAGGATCGCCTGCACGATTTGCTCCGTGCGGCAGCGCGGCTGCAGGTACCGCCACTGCTTGAGGCATGCGAGAACCTCCTCGTTGCGCACCTTGCGCCCAATGAGGCGCTCGTCGTCTGGGAGCTCGGCGACCAGCACACGCTCCCAAGGCTGGTCGAGGCGGCCAAGGCTGCGGTGGCGGCGGCGTTCGCTGAGGTCGCGGCCACGGACGCCTTTGCCCGCCTCCCCGCCGCATGGCTCGAGGAGCTGCTCCAGAGCGACCACATCGTGGTGAAGAGCGAGCAAGAGGTGTTTCTCGGTTTGCAGCAATGGCACGCCGCGCAAGATCCAAAGCCCTCAGACGAGGCGCTCGGGCGGCTGCTCGGCTGCGTGCGCTGGGCGCTGCTCGACGAAGCTTTCCTTACCGGTACGGTCAACTCGTCTCGACTGTTTGCGACGGCGGAGCATGCGATGATCATGGCGGCGGCGTTACAGCAGGCTCTCTTTCGCTCCAAGCCGCGCGCACGGAGGGGTTGCGGGGTTGCATGCGTCTTCTCGTCTGCCTTTGACACCAACGGTGCGCTCTACCACATTGCAACCCAAGGGGGCGCGCGGCCGTATCGGAACCCGCACATAGCTGGCGATGTGGTCGTGTCGAGCTCCAAATCAGAGGCAAAATTTCGCGCCAGCGTGCTCGTCGATCATATCAGCGAACCATGTCAAAACTACATTTATTGCATGGGAAACTCGGACTCGTGGATGGCTGTCGACTTGGGCGAGGGCCGCTCGCTTCGCTTGGACCACTACTGCCTCCGCTCGGACAACCACGCGACGTTCAAGCTTCGCAGCTGGATTCTGCAGGGAACGAACGATGGCGTGGAGTGGACGACGCTGCGGCAGCACGTCGACGACCAGTCGCTTGGGGATACACCGATGAGCACTGCGGCGTGGCCAGTCGAGGGATGCGATGTCGCGTACCGCTACTTCCGTATAATCAAGACCGGACCAAATAGCACCCACGTACGCAACTTGGATTACCTGATGTGTGCAGGCATTGAGCTGTATGGACAGCTGATGCAGCTGGCTATGTGAGGAAACAGTCAAGATCCTTGCGCTCGGCTAATTTCGTCACCAACAACATCCTTGAACAAATCGGCGCTGCGCGCGCGCGCACCCGACCCGAACCTACGTGTGCGCGTGCGTGTGCAAATCGGGCATTGCGCCTCCACTCGGGCCTCGATGAGTACCTTAGTAGTACAGAGGTCCGTGCTACGTAGCGACTAGCGAGCGCCTGTCGAGTATGTGCAGTGTCGAGCGGTTCTCGTGCGTTCGTGCGGCGTGTCGTCTGTCGCCGTGTGTCTCCGGTGTCGCTAAGCGAACCATAACACCTAAAACAACGCAGTGTGTCCGTCAGAATTATACAGCGAATCAGCGAAAGACCTCCCTCCGCTAACTGTCTCCGAGTCACTGTCTGACGACTGTCTGCCCCGGACTGTACGGCTACACTGGACGCGGTTAGTTCGCTGCGCAGCTTTTTACGACCGATGCTGGGGCCTGGGCGCGGCGACGGCACGTGCAAAGCCACAGGCCGCTGGCGACCCCGTCTCAAGCGCCTGCGGCGATGCCGATGGTCCGGCGGTGTAGGAGGTTGGAGAGGCTGTCGTGCTGAGCGAGGGCGTCTTGCCACTCAGCACACCCGCCGTCGCCACCGAGCGCGGCGCCACCGAAGTGCCCGTCACGGCGCCTTGGGGCAGCCCATTCGGCGAGGCGCCTCCCGCGGGCAGCCGGAGCGGCGAGCGCATGGTGCCCGCGACGGCGCCGAGCGCTGTGCCGGGCAGCCGGCCAAGTCGCTTGACTTCGCGTAAGAGCGCCGGGAGTGACGAACCTGTCGCATAGTGGGAGTGACGAACCTGTCAGTGGGAGTGACGAACCTGTCGCATAGTAGGCAGCGCCGGGAGTGACGAACCTGTCGCATAGTAGGCAGCGAGTGCATCGCGGAATCCACCGCCGTAGATTCGGTCGGAATTGTGCAGCATGCCGCTGACACGAGCCTCACGATCCTTGGACGACTCCGCGCCCGTCTCGGCGCCGCGGAGGGCCTTTCCCCACAGCTCTCCCTCGGTTCCCCACAGCTCTCCCTCGGTGAGCCACAGGTACGCGAGCAGCTCGCATAGACCCTCGGCCAGCGCGGGCGCGAGTCGCGTGCCGAAGCCCTCGTCGAGATGCAAGCTCACATGGCCGAGCTCGTGTGAGATCGTGGACGCGCATAGGGCGGCCGGTAAGCCGGTGAGCACGCACACGGCGTCGATGGATCGAAAACTCCTCTCCCGTACCAGCGGCGGCGGTTGGTGTAACGGCTGGCGTGGCGGCCCTCCGCACGGCTGGCACTCCGTGATCATCTCGCGCAGCTCGCGCGCACAGGTGAGACCGAGCGGGCAGTGGAAGGCCTGGTGGGCGGAGCGATGGTCCGAGTTGCGCGTGAGCAGCTCCGAGCGGGAGCACAGGATGAGATTGATCGACGCCGCAGCCGGCAGCGGCAAGCCAAGACTGAGGAGGAAGGCATGCACACGCGCGAGCAGCCGTTGCGCGTCGGAGAGGTTGTGGACGGCAGTGCGCGCGCAGGCGGCGCACGCGGAGCGCCCGTCCGCGAGGTCGATGCCGCCGCCCCCCCGTCCGCTCCCCCGGCCAACCAGCCGGCCGCACCCATGGCACGCGGGTAGCTCGCTACTATGGCTCGGGCAGTACACGTCGCCCGTCGGTGCAGTGACCCACGATAGCAGCCGCGCCTGGCAGAGCACGCACTGCTGGCCGAAGGCACGCTTGAAGTCAGCCTCGCAATAGTGGGCGCCGTCCCGCTCGTAGTGCCCCCCACTCGCTTGCAGCTGCTTGCCGCACGCTGCGCACTTGAAGCACGCTGGGTGCAGCCGACCCGCCTGGCCGTGGAGCTTGATAAAGTGGCTGCCGGGCTCTAGGGGCAGCTGGCACGCGGCGCAACGCGGCGCAAAGGCGTGGGTGTGGCACGAGACGCAGTACGCTTTGCCCGCCTCTGTCACGTGCTTCGCACCCTCGCCCAGCGAAGTGCCGCAAGTACAGCACCGGAAGCACGCCGCGTGCAACCGCTTGGTGCCATACAGCACGATGCGCTCCTTGGGCAGGAAAGGCTTTCTGCAGCCGCCGCAGCGCTCCGCAAAGTTGTTGGTCCAGCATGCGCCGCAGTAAGGCAAGTCGTTCTTGACGTGCACGCTCACCGGCGCGCCACTCGGCCCTTCGGCGAGCGAACAAGAGCACGTCGTGCACACGAAGCAATGCGCGTGATAGCGGTGCGACTGCGCCCCGAGCGAGATGATCGCTGAGCCTGGCGCGATATGTTGCCTGCAATGCACGCAGCTCAGCGGAGGACCGGCGTGTCCTGGTGGTATCGCATGCATTTCTTATTTCTTGAGAAAGGGTCAGTTGAATCGACACTTATTTCTATCACAGAAGAAACAGGTGTGAACAGGCGAACGGGTTAAGGATGTTGTGGGGAAGGAGCAGTCATCCGGAACCATTGATCAGGTGTGGGTCGCGCCCGCGACATCAAGTATTTCAGGCTGGGCGACGCTGGGTACCCCCTCTCGCCACGTGTATACGCTGCCATTTGGCGTGTGTTTTTACTTACATACTTACTTGCAACCGCGCAACCGCAGGCAGTACTCTGACTCCATCACAATTCAATTGGTCGTGTGACGAGTTGCAATGGCATTGAAGCCTACCTTTCCAGCCGCGCCGGTAGCGATGTGCATTCTCCGCATCCGGACAGGCGCCCATAGGAGCCAGAGGATCTGCGACATGCGTATCGACGAGTTCGTACTTCACTATGCCGCCCTCTTTGTGCGTCGGGAACTGGATGGAGTCGTAACCTCTCTCGCGGCCTTGCTTAATCAGGCACTCCGTGATCTTGGAGTTGGACAGGCAGCAGCTGCAGCCGATCTCGCGCGCGTCTTGATGACTCGAAAGGGCGACCGTCTTGCCGATGTTGAAGAAGATGCCGCTCCCCGGAGCCAGGTAGTGCCACATCCCGTGCCACATTCCGCGCTTGAACCAGGCGAAGTCCCTACGATGCATGACCTCGACCACAGACCCATTCGGCAAGCCGCGGCTGATGAGCGCGTGCTCATTCCCACTCCACCCCGCGTCACAAACGGGGTGGAGGCAGCGGAAGATGTCTAGGCTGGCGATGTCGAGACGTCCATTAGACGGGTTTGTGGGCGGATCGCCACCCCATAAGCGGAAGAGCTCCTGCGCATTCGTGCGGCAACAACAGGACTAGAAATAAGCCCACGAATCAGTGCTAGTCACATGCATGGACGCGCGGCGCGCACGTGTCTCGCGGTGGCGGCACGGGCACATGCACGCGAAACGAAGTCATTCTATAGTGATAGGCGTATTACTCCAAAGATGAGGGGAGCGCCGTACGGCCGGATGATCTTCGATGCTCTCTCCACTAACTCCACTCTCTGAAACGGCTGCACTCGTATCACCAACGAGGCCTTGATGTCAGGCGGTAGCAGACGCGCATGAAAGAAGCCCAACTCAGACAGCGAGAACGGGAAGCGCATTGTCGCAATGCCATAGACATGATCAAAGTATCCGCCCCACACGGAAGCCTCAAGATCAGCGGCAGAGGCAAAGGTCTCATTCCACTGCAGCGGCATGAGTCTTGTCAAGTTCGCTGCAAGCAGTCGCATGGCACTGTCGTGCATGACATCACGAATTACGTCTCTCGTGATGTCAGCCTCTGCAACGGGCGACGTCACGTTGCTTGGCAAAGCTGCGAGGCAGACTAAGCACCCCAGCATCAAGTCTCTTGCGCGCGTGACCGTCCTGGGTCGATCATCGTGAACCCAAACACCGAAGGAGCCGGGACAGTAACACACAGTAACCCCCACAGGCGGCATGCATTAGGCATGCATGCATGTGGGATTCGGGAGATTGATTTGTAATTGATTTGGAACGTTAGCTCTTGACCCCTTGCGATATCCATGCCAAGCTGCGCAGAGCAAAGCGCAGAGCTCTGTCTCGCCAACGAGCGCGGCTGCACGCACGTACACGGGCCTCGCGTGACGCCAAGCAGAGCTTGCGGCAGGGCGCACGAGCTCGGAGGGCGTGCGCCGGAGGCCTTCGAGCCGCTTGTAAAGGCGGCGATCGTCCTCGTTCTCGGGTTCCACCGCTCTGACGTGCGGCCGAGCTTTCGCGACCCGCGTGCATCCTACATTGACTCCACGCACCTACTGTTGCGCTGCATCCTCAGCCTGCGGCGCGTGAGCACAGCACTGCCAATCCACCTGCTCGTTTCGGGTGAACGTGACGGTGAGCGGGAGGCGGTCATTGCGCGTCAGGGCGTGCAAATCGACCAGATGCCGTCGATGCCGGCGGCGCCAGCATGGTCGAGCGCGTGGATGCGCGGCACGTTCAACAAATTCTCCGCGCTCGCGCTCACGCAGTACCGTCGCGTCATCCTCCTCGATAGCGACTGCATCGTCGTGCGCAACATCGATCACCTGAGCGGAGCACCGCCGCCACTCGCGGCCTACTTCCACTTCGACCTCGGCTCCACGTGCCCACAGGCGCGCGCGGGGAGCTGCGCGCGCGGCGTGCTCAACAGCGGCGTGCTCGCGCTGCAGCCCGACACGGCGCGCCTCGAGAGCGCACACCGGCTCTTCGCGACCAACGCGACCGTGGACCATAGCGAGGGGGTGTGGGAAAGTTCCGACCAGGTGTGTGGTGCCGCCGCTCTAACCGCCGCTCGGCCGCTGGCTCGCCGCTCGCTCGCGCCTTGAGGATGGTAGGAGGGGCTGCCTGTCTGCTGAATGAACCCCTGGAGGCGATCGAAGGGGGCGATTGTAAGGGCGATTGAGGAGGCGATGAATCCAGCTAGATGAATCGAATCGACTGCCTGCCTCCGACTGCCTGCCTCCGACTGCCTGCCTCCGACTGCCTGCCTCCGACTGCCTTACGACTGCCTGCCTCCGACTGCCTGCCTCCGACTGCCTGCCTCCGACTCCCGCGCTCGGCACAGCGCCTATGGCATGCATTGTATCCGCGGGTGCATGAGCTGCCGTTTGGGTACAATGCCAACGCGGACGCGAACATGAGCGCGTCGAGCTGGGCGGCGGTCTACGTGCTGCATGATCTCGTGGTCCAGCGCAAGCGTGGCTGGCGTGGCACCGGGCATGAGGCGCTCGTGGCCAACCTGACGCGCGAAGCGCATGCGGCCTTTCGAGTTTCGATTTCGAGTCGGCGGGAGGCGCCGCGGGCCACCTGGGCGCGAGCGGCGCCGGAACCGCGTTAGAGCGTAAAACGATCAGGCCGTCGGCGCGAATAAAACGAAAAACCAAAACGAAACCCGAGCGCTACACAAATGCCATGCGACATGTAACGTCACCGTAGCACCTGTGTCACAACCTGCCACCCTCCTGTGCACGACCCCAGCACCTGCCTCCTGACCTCTGAACGCCTCCACGCAGGCCTCAGGCGCTTGCGTTCGGCGAGCAAAAGCCCCGCCTGATCAGCACGGCACGCGGCCAGCCGCCTCCTCTCCGTTGCATGCGTCGCCCGTCTCGGCGCGTCGCCAGCCGCCACCGCTCTCCGCCGCACGCGCCCCAGCCTCCGGCACGCACGCTGGCACTGGCACCGAAATAGCTTGCCTGCTCCTGCACGCGCCCTTTGCGCCCTCAGAGCGCGCCGAGCGCCCTCCCGAGCGCCCTCAGTTGGCCATCGCGGACGTCGGTGTGGGCATGAGGCGCGCCCGCTTCGGCGCCGCCTCCACCGTCTCCGGATCGCTCGCGGTCGTCGGCACGGGCGCACACGCAGCCACCGGCGCGCAGCCGCTCCCGTCGTCCGCACCCGTTGGGGTATTCGTCAGCGGAACTAGGATCGCCTTCTTGCGGCCGGAGGCGCCGCCGACAACACCCAGGCAAGTGACAGGCATCGTCGCCGATGGCGGCGCGAAGCCCTGCGACGAGCCCGCCACGGCGCTCCCGCCCGCCACGGCGCTACCGCCCGCCACGGCGCTACCGCCCGCCACGGCGCTCCCGCCCGCTGCCGCTGCACCAAAGCCGATGGTGGTGCTCGCCACAGCGCCAAAGCCGATGGTGGTGCTCTCGACGACACCTTCGACGCCGCTGCCCACTCGCTGCTTGCCGCCGCCGCCGCTCACCGTGTACTCCTCCACCTTGGCCCGCACCTCCGCCAACACCTCAGCGAGCTCCGCGGCCTCGTCTGCGCTCGAAGAGGCCGCCTGTCGTTTCTCAAGCACCTGCGCCGACAGAGTGTAGTGCTCGGCCGCCAGGGCCTGGCAGCGCGCGACGGTGGCGTGCGGGGCCTCGGTGCGAGGCGGCGCGTCCGCCGCCTCCGGCGTCGTCAGCGCGTGCTGCGCGTCCTGGAGCTGCGCCGCCGCGGCAGTGGCTAGCTGGTAGTGCAAGTGAGCGATCTGTCTGTCGTCGGCTGGGAGGCGCGCCTTCTTGAGGTCGAGCGCTTGGCGGATCTCGCCGATGGCCTGCTCCCACATCTCGTTCTCCATCGACACCTCCGCGAGCAGCTCGAACACGTCGGCGAGGGCGAGCTCATGGCCGCCGTGCTTCTCGTACACGAGCCGAGCGACCTCGAGGCATTGGAACGAGAGCTCAAGGTCATCGCTCTCGTCGCCTGGGCCGTCCGCAGCGTCGCCCTCCCCATCGCTGTCCACAGCTTCATCCTCCGCAGCGTCCTCGTCTTCGTCCGCAGGAGCAGCGTCCTCCTCTTTCTTGAGCGCGCCTCCGAACGGGTCGCCCTCGAGCTGCGCTTTCTGCAGCAGCGCCTTTGCGTATGCAACGTAGGCGGGGGCGGCCTGGACGCTGTGCTCGCCGTGTTCGGCAATCTTCTCCTCGAGAGTTTTGATGAGCGCCTCGATCTGCGTGTCCAGTTGCTCCGCTGCCGTCGCCGTAGCCATCGCCATCGTCACCCTGTCACACCGACAAACGCCCCTTCGTCCGCGCGTTCGCGCCACCGCGTGGCGGCTGTGAAGGTGATCGGTTTTCCGCGACAGCAAGTCACGGTCGCCCCGCGATCACCACCACACCACCGTCTCTCAAAGTACATGTAGTCGTACTGTACGGCTCTTCTTACGCTGCCATGCACGTCACACAACGTCGTTCTTCGCAGCCAGGTGCATGGCCCAGCATGAACCATGATGGCCAGGTGGAGGTATGGGCGCACAGTAGAAAGCCTCGTCAATGCTCCAAATGGTTAACGCAAACACCGCTCATGGTGTGCTCGCACCACTCACTGGTATGGATCCCCGGGAAACAACTGATTGAGTACAACTACCTCCGTCGTCGCCGCACTCCGCGTCGCCGCTTCAGCCGGCCTCTGCCGCCTGCGCCGAGCTCCTTGCCCAGCGCGTGCTTCAATGCCTTCCTAGCCGTTGTGCCGGCAATCTCGCCCTTGGGATCATGCTCGAGGCCCCACTGAGGCATGTTGCCGCGCAGCGAGCGGTGGCGCGTATACGAGCCGTCGGTGGCGAGCGCATAGCCGTACAGGTAGGTGCCGTACTCATCAAAGTCAAGGGGCCAGACGAGCGGCAATCCCTGCAGCAGCTGCTGCTTCGTCGCCCAGCAGCCGCCCGGCTTGAAGTTGCGCTGCATCGGATAGTGAAGCGATTCTTCCATGAACTTGCGCCGGCCACCGTTATGGTCACCTAGATTGCGCGGCAGCACAAAGTCACGATAGTAGGCGGTGCTTGCAATGTGCGGCGCGTCGCTCCAGCCGCACGTGCGCGTGAGCGGCACGCGCAGCCCCGGAAGCGTCACGTTGGCCACCACGCCGTCAAAGCCACGCGCGGGCGCATTCGGCCTCATGTTGAGGCGTACGTGCTTGATGATCGGCAGCACGAGCATCGAGCTGAGTAGCCCAGGCGCGTCGAAGGGGCGCACGAGCTGGTAGTCGTGCTGCAGGCTGAAGAGGAAGGTAGTATTCACGTGCGCAACCGCCGCCGCGAGGTTGTGCGCCGCGAACCGGAACCGATCGCTCTCGTACACAGCACTGCGCACGAAGGCCGGGTCGCTCGCGCTCAGCTGGCGCACCCTCCGCTTGAACTCGACGTAGTCGCGCACGCGCTGCTCCGGCAGCGACGACTGCGGGCCGTCGAACTGGATGATCTTGGCGCACTGGGGCAGGCCGGGCACGATCGCGAGCGACCGGAAACCCGCGTGCAGCGTCGTGGTGTCGGGGTTCGACGGCACTGGGCTTGAGGACACGATGATGGTCAGCAGCCTCGTCCAGCTGTGAAGATCGTCATGGCTGGTCTGTAGGCGTCGCATGCGGCGCGCAGTGGCCGCTTCTCGGGCTCGCGATGTCGCTTACCCGCGGCGCGATTGGAGCATGCATAGGAAATCGGCTCGGGACGGCGCTTAAGGTAGTCCGCTCGCACTCATTAGGGTAATTTTGGAAATCAGCCCTACATAAATCAATGAGTCCCAAGGCCCCCGGGGCGGGGGAGGATGGGGAAAGAATGGACAACGGTGAAGCCAAACAGTGAAAATAAGCTGGTTCGAGTCTCAGGGGGCACTTCCCGCGCTTGCTTTTTTAGGCGAAATTAGGGTTTTGGGCTGGTTTGTGAACTAGAGTATGGGAATTCCACGTTCGATTCTGAAAGTTTTGAGCTAGAACTCAATGGGAGTGCGTGGGACACCTCTGGCTTGAGTTTCGTTCAAATCCCTTCAGTACTTTTCGAGATCAGTTTTTGCCCCATGTACACCATGAGCGGACTACCTTAAAATTCTTTCCTCTACAGAGAGCTTTTATGGTTCAAAGACACCGGGTGGGGCCGGCACAGAAGTAAAGACAGTCGAGTATTGGAAGTATCTAGCTGTCCTAGATGAACTCCATCCCTTTGTTTCGCTCACACCCAGCTCACACCGCTCAGAGCATCTCAGCGGTGCGGCCGGGCGACGAGCAGCTCGAGGGTGTGCACACGACGCCCGGCTGGAGCGCGCGCCACCCGCGCTCATACTTCATGCGGCCTCCCCCTCCCGGCCTCGCGCTGCCGCCACTGCCGGAGCTTGCGCCTTGCAATCCCTCCCAGGCGCGCCGTTTCCTCGTAGGGCTCCACGGGTCGCCTTTACCCACGCCTTTACCCACGCCCTTGCCCACGCCCTTGCCCACGTCCTTGCCCAGCAGCACGGACCCCGGCATGCCACGTCCCGGAAGGGGGAGCGCGCGCGACGCCCCCAGCGGCGAGGAGTCGTACGAGTACGCGCGCGAGGAGGCGCCATCGTAAGCGCCCATAAGCGCCGCCAAGACGCGCTGGCGGCGACCATGGGCGGCATCCGTTGGAGAGATGCGCTTGAAACGTGCTTCGTCTTCGGGCTGCAGCACAACCATGCCATCAAGGCGGCCAGAGCGGTTGCTGGCAGGCCATCCAGGTTTGGAGGGTAGCTGGCTATGCATGCTGGGTGGGTATTGTCTCGACGGCACCACGTCCGGTGAGGGTGGCGGCGGGTTGATAGTGAGCTTCCGCCGCTGCGTCTTGAATCTTTGTCCGCCGCTGCCAATGCTGCCAATGCTGCCCAGGCTCCAATCGCCAGTCGAGCTGCTGAAAGCGGAGCCGTCGCTGCTCGCGCGCTCGGCCTCGTCGAACATGTCGTCGTCGTCGATCTCGTCGTCAAGCGTGTCGTCAAGCCCTTGGGTCTGGAGTTGGGCCTGCCCATGCCTGCGCCCACGAAAGCCCTCGTGTTCCTCTGCGCCAGTGCCGTCGACGCTCGACCGCATGAGGCCCGGGCGATGAGGTGAGGTCGGTCCTCCGTACACGAGGTGGAGCTCTTCGTGGAGCTCTGACCTAGCTGGGGTGGGGAGTGCTGCGGGGAGTGCAGAGGTGCACGGTGGGGTGGTGACACGCCTGGTGAGCTCAAAGGTGAACACGATGATGGAGCGACGCCCACCGTGCGCGCCTTGGACGCAATGAGGCGCAGCGTGCTGACTAGCTTGGCGAGCGAGGCCATCTTGATGAGAGTGGCCTCGTCGTCCTCGGTATCGTCCTCGGCCGCCATCTGGCGGAGCATGCCAGCGAGGATCCCCAGCCTTCCGTAGGAGGTGAGGCTGCCACTCGTGTCGCCCCCTTTGCCGCCCCTACCGCTGGCCGCGGCGCTCGCGACGGCGCTGGCGGCGGCGCTGGCCTCGAGCTGAGCCGCGCGCGAGTCGAGACGAAGCCTGACTCGCCGCCACAGGAGCTGCGCGTGCGAGGGTGGCGGCAGCGACGGCATGCCCGCGGCCTCGGGCGGTGGCGGCACGCATGGTGCGAGAGCGCCGACCCACGCGATGGCCTGGGCGGCGCTGGGGGCGCACAGGAAGATGGGAGTGCCTTGCCGCCGCTGCAGCGTCACAAAGTGCCACGTGGGTGGCGGCGCCATCGACTTCGTGTCCACCGGTAAGGCGGCGTCGGCGGCGTCGGCATCGAAGTGGGCGGCTTCATTCGCCGCCTGATTGCATGTACCATTCGCCTTCGCCTCCTCACGCACTCTCCGCAGCGCCGCCAGGTCAAACATGGCCGCGCGTGAGCACCAGCTTGGAGCGCCCAGGACGACGCCTTGCAGCTCGGAGAGGCGCAGCCAAGTGATGCGCGCGTCCATCACTCGCCACTCTACTCGCGTGCGCGGCAGCTCGATCAGCTGCAGCGCCTCGCCCTTGGGACTGAGGCGCAGCGTGCAAGGCGCCACGTGGAGATGGGCTCGTGTGCGGAGGAACCCGTCGTAGAACCCCTCGGGCATTCCCCAAAGCTGAAACCCCTCAGGGCGGCGAACCTGCAGCACCAAAAAGGGGGCACCGTGGAGCAGCCGCGCGCCCTGCCTGACGCCGGGCGCCATGGTGGGCGCCATGATGGGCGCCATGGTTGGCGCCTTCAGTTCGTCCTTCCGAGGCGCCATGTCGGGCGACAAGGCGAGCGCCAAGTCGGGCACCTGCGGTTCGTCCTGCGTCCGCCTCGCCTCTGAAGGACGGTCCGGAAGACGGGCGAGGCCAACGCTGATCACGCTGACGCTTGCACCCGGGGAGCAGCGGCGGTGGGGCCTCGAATCTTCCCACAGGTTGCCCACCGGCGTCTTCCCCACAGGCGCGTCGTGGCGGCCCGCTTCGTGCAACGTGTGTGCAGGCAAGTCCAGCGATGCGAGCGAGCCACTTGTACCGGTCGATGAAGGCGCGCTTGTCGAGTCGATGCTGCCAAAACTGATGCTGCGAATGCGTCCGTCGAGGGGAATGCATCTGAGGGCATTGTGAGGCGTCTCCTGGCGGACGAGGCCGGGTGGGCGGGCGAGTTGCACCGTTGCCAAGCTCTGCGCGAGATGCGAGCTCAGCTTGTGCAGCAGCACAATCGGCGGCGAGGTGGCGGCTCCCGGCCCATCAGTTGCCATGTTGGTCACCGAGTCGCAGGCCGCGCGGGGCGATCGGACGCTCGAGATGGTAGATCGGTACTCGTCGACTGGCGAGGATTGTTCCGACCCTGCACCACGTGATGGCACCTCAGTGTCAGTTGCGCTCGCATCTGCGGCCTCGAGATCGAGCATGAATCTGCTATGGCCGTGCAGCTGGCCAAGCGGAATCGTGTGCTGATGAACCCTCACTGGCGCTGCCGCATTGACCAACGCCGTCTCCGCTGCCACTTCGCTTCTGGAGTTGGGCGCCGGGTCGAGGAGCTGCTGCTTCTCTTCTACTTCTCGGTAGCGTATGTGCCAGATCCAGCACGCTGCGAGCGCCAACACAACCGATGTCACCATGAGAACCATGTCGCCCACGATCCATATGACGAGCACCCCGTCCAATTCCAGCTTCGGTGGCACCAGTGACGGGGGCGGCGCCATGGCCGCGTTTAGACGCCCTTGTAAACGCTCCCAGCAACTCCGAGCGAGAGCGGCCAACCCGACAAACACCAACAGACACGAGGTCGGAGGCGAGGGTCCCATGTGATTCAGTCCTGCTGTGGAAGACGAAATAAACTCGGAGTTTTTTGCATGGAATTGCATGCTGAAATTCACAAACATGGGTTCACACTCTGTGGATAGTGGTTGCACGAATTTGATAATCAGGGTAACATGTTTTTGACGAAATTCGTAAACTTCGCCACAATGGCTGAAGGCTCTGATGAGGCCCCGTCCGGCCGCCGGTCCAAAAGCCTCTTCCGCCGCCTCTACGAGAGGCCCGCATGCCCACACCCGGCGCCACTCGAGCGAGATGCCTTCTGGCGATCCCAGGCGTGGCTCTCGCGGCTGGTCCTGGAAACGCAGCTGTGCGCGCCCCTCACCCGCTCCCGCCAGGCTGCGCCGGCTCCTCCTCATGCAATCGGAGGCTCACGCTGTCGTGTGCGCATCCACGTCCACCTGTTCACTGTGCCCGCAGCGAGGAGCACACTGGCTGCGTGAATACGCTCAGCTGGAACGAGAGCGGCTCGCTGCTCATCTCCGGCAGCGATGACTGCCGTGTGTGCGTGTGGGACTGCGGCGGCGGCGGCACGCCGACGCTGCGGCGGGCGGTGAAGACGGGCCACAGGCGCAATATCTTCTCGGCACTCTTTTTGCCCGGCACCGCCGACCAGCAGGTCGTTACGTGCGCCCTCGACCGCACAGTGCAGCACGTCGACCTGATGACGGGGGAGAGCACGCGGCTGGCAACGTGCACGCAGTTTTGCTCGAAGCTCGCGCTGGTGCCCGGGTGCGCGCACGCGTTCCTCTCGGCGGGCGTGGACGGGCGCGCCTCGCTATTCGACCTGCGCGAGGGACAGCGCACGCGCCGCATCGCCGTCGACCTAAATGATGTGGGCGGTTGTACTGGTCTCGCCTTCGACCCGACCAGTGGTGGGTATCACTTTGCTCTTGGATGTGACGACCCGATCACGCGCGTGTACGACCTACGCGCCGTGCGCTTCGACAGGCCCGATGCCTCGCGCGTGCTCCACCAATACGTGCCGCGACAGTGCGCCTCAGCCCACCGCCTCAAGCCCATACCCTCACCTTCCCCATACCCTCACCTTCCCCATACCCTCACCTGCCCCACACACGAGCCCCAAGGCCCAACAAGACGCCCCACACCCTGATCATGTGCCCTCCCCTTCCCCGCACCACCCTCGGCTGCAGCCTCTTGCCACCGAGCCGTTCGCGCCGCTCACGCTTCGATTCCCTCGGTGGTGGCCCCTCGAGCCTAGCCTACTCTGCCTCTGGAGAGCTCCTTATCAATATGCGCGGGGGCGAGGTGTATCGTTTCGAGGCGATCTCGCGTGCGCTTGCGGCAGCGCCAGAGTTTGCCATGGCGCTGACAAGGCCGGGTGCCGAGGCCATCGCGGCCGAGGCGGCGGCCGAGGCTGAGGCGGCGCAGATGGCGGCGGAGGTGGTGGCGGAGGCGGCGGCGCTCGAGCGGCGGCACATACCTTACAAGCTGCGGAGCCGGCGTATGATGGCGGCGGCGGCGGCGGCGGCAGCTGAGCAGCAGCAGACGACGACGACGACGACCAGGCTTGAGGGCGATTCAGTCGTGGCTGCGGAGGCGCCGACCGCCGCTATGGCCGCCGCCACCGCCGCTGCAGTGACCGCCGCCGCAGTCACAGCCACCGAGGCGTCCGTGGCACTCCAAGAGGCGGAGGAGGAGAAGGCAGCAGAGGGGGCGGAGGGGGGAGCCTCCGGAGCCGCCTCATCTTCAGGGGCGTCGGCCCCAATGGACGAAGCCGTGCATGCATTCGGAGCCGCCTCATCTTCAGGGGCGACGGCCCCAATGGACGAAGCCGTGCATGCATTCGATCGGCGCTTCGAGCGCCTCGAGCGCGCCCGGCACGGCGCCGGCCTGTGTGAGCATGCGGGTACGCTCACGCTCACACTGCCACTCACCACGTACACCGGCCGCGTCAACGAAGAGACCTTTGCAAAGGAAGCGGTCTGGCTCGCAAACGATCGGCTCGTCGCCACCGGCGGCGACTGCGGCCGGCTCTACATCTGGAGCGCCGTTTCGGGCAGGCTCGTCTATCGCGCGCAGGCCGACGGCTCGATAGTGAACTGTGTCGCGCCCCATCCGAGCCTGCCATTTGTCGCCGTCTCTGGCATCGACGATGGCATCAAACTCTTCAGGGTCGGCGGCGAGAGCCATCCACCGAGCAAAGCCCCCCTGTTCGCCTCGTGTGCGCCCGAGGCCAACTTTCACGGATGGGCTGTGGACGCGCCGCCGCGCTGTGCAGCTCTTCCTGCGGACGACTGCACTGTACGGCTGCGCTCGGCGGGCGCCCTCCGAAGTGAGGCTCTCAAGTGCCTGCACCGCTCGCAGCCGAAGAGCACCATACAGCTGCTCGAGGCGGCGCTCCATCTGGTGCACGTGGACGTGGACGTGCCCAATACCGCGCTAAGGCTCGCGCTCGGCGCCGAACGGCGACAGCTGTGGCTGCTGCTTGCGAGTGCATGGTTGGAGTACGGGCAGCCGAGTGCCGCGCACGCTTGGTGTGACGTGCTGCTTGCGAGCGCGACGGCGGGTGCGACGGCGAGCGTGGGCGGCGCCGCCGCGGGCGTCGACTTCGTACCCGCTGCCGTCGCCGTCGCTGAACCTGCCGCTGCCCAGGACGACGACGCTGCTACCACCGACACCGTCACCGCCGCCGCTAGACTCGAGGATGCGCGCGTGATCGGCAAGGGGTATTATCGACGCGCCACGGCGAGGTTGCTGCTCGGCCGCTTTGACGAAGCCGAGGAGGACGTGGCGGCGGCGCAGGCGTCGGAGGCGGCGATGGCGGTCGACACGGAGCTCGGCCTGCGCCGCATGTGCGACTCACTCCGCGCGCGGATCGGGGCGGCGAGGCTAAGCGCTCGTTCGCACTGGGAGCGGCGGCTGCGGCGGCAGTGGGAGCGGCAGCTGCGGCGGCGGGCGCCGGCGGAGCAGGACGAGTCGGAATACCAGAGCGACGAGGAGGGCTCAGACGAGGTTGAGATTGCAATCTCAGACGAGGTTGAGATGGCGCACTTGTATGTCGGAGGCGAGGGCGACGTCGGCGAGGAGGCACAGAGCGGGGAGGAGGACGAGGACGAGGACGAGGACGAGGACGAGGAAGAGGAGGACGAGGGGGATGAGGAGGAGGAGGACGACGACGAGGACGAGGACGAGGATGAGGATGGGGATGGGGACGAGGACGAGGACGAGGACGAGGACGACGAGGAGGACGAGGATGAGGACGAGGACGAGGAGGAAGCGGAGGAGGCGGAGGCGGAGGAGGAGGCGGAGGAGGCGTACGACTCAGCCCTTTCACCGAGCGCACACAATGGCGGCGAGGGCGAGGACGCTCACGAGGACGCCGAGCCCTCAGGGGCGTCGTGGTGAGCACTTGCATGCACGAGGGCGAGGACACCGAGCCCTAGCCGAGCCCGAGGATGCTCGCATCAAGGACGCCACGGCAAACAGCATTGAGCATTCGGCGTAAAGGGTGTTTTGGTAGCTGCCCCTCGCGGTCCTAGGGCTAGGCGTCCTACCGTATAGTGTATACGACCGATCGATCGTGCATTCGACCCCGTTTCGTACCTGGTGTGCGGTCTGGCGAGCATCACTTATATTCATTATCTCGTCGGCACGTGCGTGGTTGCACAGATCACACTCTCCACGTCCCGGCAATAGACGCTCGGGCCCCGTTAATAGAGGCGCTTTGCAAGATCGGCCCGGTAGAGTCGCGTGTTTAAGACGCGGAGCGCCGTGACGAAGGCGCTTCCGGTTCGCGCCTGTTACGGATTGAAATTCGTGAACGTCACAACTAAAGTACAAGCTGTGTGAAAGCGGTGGTGACTTGCTCACTTTGCCGACGACGGCTCCGGATGCAACGACTCGCTGTTTGGCACCCACTGCTGCCAGACAACAGTGGAGACGTTCCACACGCCGCCCCACACCCAGAGCTGGTTTTGGCTGAGAGGGCGAGTCGCCGTCGTCTCATGCGCCCATCGATGACGCTCGTAGCCGTGCCGACGCATGATAGCCGCGATTGAGGCGTTCGTTTGCAGATCGCCCACCTCGGGGTTCCACTCGACACACCAGACGCGCACGGGGATGCGCCAGTCAAACGTCTGCAGCACACGGTATTCGGAGCCCTCCACGTCCAAGCTGAACAGGTCAATATGGCTCACTCCGACGGCGCGCAGCAGCTGACCGAGCGGTGCGGATGGTACCTCGAACTGCTGGCGTGGCCGACTGCGATTCGGGTGGAAGCGCTTGGCGAACGTGTCTGAGAATTGGGTCGGGTCACCAAACGTCGAGACGTAGAGCCCGTCCTGGAAGGTGAGCCACGAGTGATTCATGGACACGGCCGTGCACAGCTTGATCGCACGCGGTCGGTTGCGGAAGAGGGTGCGGCACGCACGGGGGTTTGCCTCGAGGAGCACGCCCGACCAGCCAAGCTTGTCCTCAAAGGCAAACGTGTTGCTGAGTGTTATTCCATCAAGCGCGCCCATTTCGACAAAGAAGCCATCGCGCTGGCCAACAAAGAACTGCTCATAGAGGGCGAGATCCTCGAAATCCTGTGAGCGTACACTCCGCCCGAAGATGCCGCGCCCGACAGGATAATCATAAGGCTCCACATTGCCCATCGCTTGCGAGGGGCGCTCGGGAGTTGCTCGGGGTCGTTTGTCGAGGACACGCGGGGATCCTGAGAGAGCTCAGCTTCACAGTTCGTTGGGCTCGGTTGGGATGTATAGTGTTAACGAACACGACGTCCCCCCAATGCCTCAGAAACCCCCAGGGAAGGGAGGGTGGGACACAACAACAGCAACACGACAGAGCGCACGAGACGCGAGAGCGGATTCTCGAAGCTTTCTCGAAGCTCTCACTGAGTGCCGCACTCAGCGATCATTACGATCCCGATATGGTAATATGGGCGGTATATGCATGCATGCTCGGCCGGACCGAAAGGTCGGCTCGCCTGCGGGAGCCCTCATTCACACCTAACTGAACACAACCACACCTGCGGTGAGCTTGAGCTCAGCTTCACAGTTCGTTGGGCTCGGTTGGGATGTATAGTGTTAACGAACACGACGTCCCCCCAATGCCTCAGAAACCCCATTGTAGTCAGCTTCCGCGCCACCGTGCGCGGCCATAGGTCATGGAAGTTCCCCTGGGCTGTAGCGAGTCCTCTCAAGTGCGGTGAGCGGACGAGCGCGAGGGCATCGAAGATGGGCATATGGGCCAGTGTGGCATCATGCATGTAGAATCCATTCAGTATCAGAATCAGTGGTAGCGGCGCCTCTGCGCACAGAGGGTGTTAAGAACACGAGCACCGCATACCGGTTGTTGTCGCCGCCGCGATGCGGCGCATCGGGGGTACGTTTGCCCTGAGGCAAGTCCCTGAGTCACTGCGGAGCGAACGATCGAGCACGAGGGCTCGAGTCACTACTCTCCGCAGTGCCTGATATCTCGAGACGGCGTCCGAGGCCCGGTTGCCCGGTTACAGGAGGGGCTTATATGGGGCAGCCGACCAGAAGAGTCCGGCCGCCGGAATACGTCGCCTGGCACTCTGTGTGTCGAGTGATAGTCAGCGCGGGCTACTCACACGCGCACGGTGCAGCCTTGTGAGACTGCGCGCATGCTGTACGTGGCCATTGAGACTTGTCGCGCCTGGCACTCTGTTCTGTATAGAGTGATAGACAGCGCTGTCGGACCCGGCGAGGTGACGCCGGGTTGACCGCTTAGGCGGACGCCGCGAGGGCGTCAACCAGTGAAAGACCGAGGAGCTGCCGAATGGCGAGCTCGCTCGACAGTGGCGGTAGGGACGCCACTGAGACTGAGAGAACGTCTGCGCTCGCCGCGCGAGTGAGCAGCTTGTCGTAACTGCCCGGGTTCAGGCGAGCGTAGACTCGGAGGGAGTCCTCCGTTTGCCATCGGCAGAGGGCTTGGATCTGGGCTACCGATGCGCCAGCAGCGAGTAGCGAGCAGGCCAAGTATATCCGCGCCGAATGCCAGCTGTACTTGCTGGCGTTTGCCTTGCCAACCACCCGGCCGAGGATGAGCTGGAGCATGCGGTCGAGCTGACCAGCGGCCAACGGCTGTTTGTTGTCGGCTGAGATGAGCGGCACAGTGTGGCGCAGCTGGCCGACCGCTGGCACGGTGAGCTCAAGGGTGGCGAGGTGATTGAACGCTGCATCCGGCTCGGTTGGCGAGTAGTGCAGGTAGATGGGCAACGCTCCCCAGACCTCGCCGTACGGGTCCGCCTTGCTCGGAGGCGGGACAAGGATCGCGTAGTCACCTACCCTAGGGTGGCGAAGGAGGTCGGGAGGAGGGTCGGCGTAGATGATCCCTCGGAGGCACCACTGAAGGTTAGCGCGCGTGGCGAGCGCGCGCGTGAAGACCGCTCCGGCGCCAAGGGCGAGTTCGCTCTTGCGCATGCCCGTCTGACGCAGCGTCGCGACAAACGCACGGAAAGCCGCCGCGACGGCCGGTGCCGTAAGGTCGAGCGCGCCCTTGTCCGTCGAGATCAGGAGCGCGTGGAGGATCTCCTTGGTGAAGGGCTGCTTACGCTTCACCACGAGCGACAAGGCGCCGAAGTCCGCCGCGTGCTTGGCGTTGAGCCGCTTGCACATCTGCCAGACCAGCTTCGTGCTGGGCAGACGGTCCGCTTGCTGTGCGCCTTGCGCACGCCCAGGTAGGCCTTGTACGCGCTCGCCGGCTTGGCTTGCGCACAGCCTCGTCGCCCGCGCATGACCGTCAGGGCATACGGGAGGAAGTTGGCGGCGAGGATGGCCTCGCGCTCCCTTTCATGCAGCGTGAGCCCCGCCTCGCTTGGACGCCAGCAAGGCGTGTTGAGCCCGTCGCAGTATTTTCGCCAGAGCTTCATGTTGCTGTCGAGCTTGGCTCTGGAGCCGACGTTGTCCCATGTCGTGTCGTGCACCGCGCCGCACATGTGGGCGAGCCTCGAGGCGGAGGCCGGCTTGAGCGCGTACTGCGAGCCGTCGTTGAGGAGCCGCTTGAGCGCGGTGCGCTCGGGCAGCAGCGAGTCGAGTGCGTTCGCCT
>Ga0210244_100469_pt1 | contig 37410 bp, 28 predicted proteins | sample ChrtobMetaP3_0mM_FD_155473 | JGI IMG/M metagenome (GOLD analysis project Ga0210244, IMG submission 155473) | Chrysochromulina tobin associated microbial communities from unialgal haptophyte culture, Seattle, Washington, United States - P3_0mM | ecosystem: Host-associated > Algae > Haptophytes >...
TCCAGGGGTCCAGCCGGGGGGTCCCGAGGGTCCAGGGGTCCCAGAGGGGTCCAGGGGTCCAGGGGTCCCGAGGGTCCAGAAAAGGGGTCTAGAGGGTACAGGGCGGGACCCTCTCACTCGGGATGTCTCAAAGCAGTCGGCTATATGCGTTCGGATGTGTGTAGCTGTAGGGGTTCGAGGGGTGTCTCCGGCTTTGTGCTTCACATACTTAGGGATGTTTAGATAGAACAGCCCCGAGAGCTGGCCGAAGGCCGAGCTCTGAGTCCCCCCTAAACACAGTACGGGTTCGGGAGGGTGGGGCACGAGCGAAAGCGGCGCGAAGGCGAACCGGCACCTGCACTGGCACTGGCACCGGCATCGGAGGCGGTCGATGACGAGGACGATGATCAGGTGATGCTGCCGAGTGCGTGGCAGGGCAGCACAGCCAGCGATGGCGCATGCGGTGGCGAGCCAGGGCATCTCTTGATTCAGATGAGTTGGGTTGAGTTAAGAGTTGCTGAGTGATCTTGAGTCGTGAGTTAAGAGGTGCTGTGTGATCTTGAGTTTGAGTTACGAGGTCCTTTGTGATCTTGAGTTTTGAGTCGCAACTCAATTCCCCACACAACGAAATTTCTCCGGAAAGTTCGCATTGACGTGTCGGATCCGGCATGCCGCTCCTGCGAGGACCATTAGTCCAGAGCGTGCGTGCGATCTTAACACATGCCGCCACGAAAGCTTCCGAAAGCTAAGAGCCCCCTGTCAAAACATGTCCGCAAAATTTCCGAAATAGGATCCTTGAAAAGGAGTGTCTATAACGAACGCAATGGCGCATTTATCTCTTGAAATCGCGCACGACTTCGCCTGCCCCGTTGCTCACGTAGCGCCTGCCCCCTGCGAATCCGCTCCGACCGTCTCCCGCTCTCAGACATGGCTTCCCGCGCCTGCTCAAAGCCGGTAGGCGCGATGTACGCACGCGGCGCTGGTCCATCAACCCCCTCTCTTGATCAGAGACACAGAGAGAGGGTCGGCCATTACCGTGAGCAAGCGGTCGCGTCGCCACGCCTACATTCACGCCGATGGTATCAGAGAGGCATCAGGTCAATCATCGGCATGCGCCCAGTGAGCACCCTCGCAATCGTATTTCACAGTCGCCACCAGGGCATCTCTTGATTCAGGAATAACTCATGAGTTAAGATCACACAGGCACTTGTATGAGTTACTCATCTCAAAGATCACAAAGGACCTCGTAACTCAAACTCAAGATCACACAACACCTTGTGACTCAAAACTCAAGATCTTAACTCAATATCTTGCGGAGTCACGAGCTCCCCCCGGCGCCGGGCCGCGGGGCTTCGTCTGCCTCTTCCTTGTCCTCCTCGCAGTCCTCCTCAAATCCCTCCCCTCCCTTGCCACGAAAGAGCTGGTAGTACTTGACCTTAATGGCATCACAGCTCGGCTTGAATGCCTTCTTATTGCAGCCGACCACGACGAGGGTGGCAAGGTAGTCCTCGTGGTCGATGTTCGGGTCAGTGAGCCCCCCAGCGCGTGAGAAGATCTGCTCCACGTTGGCTTACGAAGAGCGGTCTGATCCGGAGTGTCCCTCTTCGCCCGACGGACAGAGCGCATCATGCCCATATCGAGTTCAACATCCACGAAGCGTGCGCCGCCACTCGGCCGAGCATCGGAGTGAATGCTGGTGTACCGTAACTATAACGCGTGAGCGCCTTTTTGTGAGATGCATTTTGCGGGGAAGAGACAAGAGTGCGGTCGGCGCGCGTGGCGCGCGAGCGAAGCGCAGGCCGCCTCTCGGCGGCCCCCTCGGTGAGCAATCACGATGTAATCATGATGCAATCATGATCAGGTTGATGAGCCATCACAAGCCGAGCAACATGCACATAAGCGGGCGGGTACAAATAGGATACAAAGGAGGTGACGGAGGAGGTGAAGGCGGTGGCGGCGACGGAGGCGGCGAGGGAGGCGGCGGCGATGGGGACGGCACGGGCTGATGGCTGAAGATTGACATGTACTGAGGTCTGAATGTGCTGATTGCTGAGGTTACACTTGCTGAGGGTTCACAAGGTCGGCGGTCTGAGGTGGCGGTTTCGGAGGTTAAAGGCCGGGGTCGCCTGTGCCAACATATGACCCGCTGGCAAAATGCCAGCTGCTGGCCAAAGGCCTATCTTCCTGCGCCCACCGCTGCTGCTGTAACTGCTGCTGCCGACGCTGATGATCTGCGTCGGCGCTCTGATGCCAGCTGTGGCCAAGCCAGTGGCCAAGCCGCATGCTGGATGTGGCCAAGCCGCCTGCTGGATGCGTGCTGGCTCCTTCTATACGGGCCTCTTCCCACTGCTCGAGGCGCCTCGCTTTCGAGCCGAGCTTGAGCATTGCGCGCGCGAGATGCTGGTTGGAGAGGGTCCACGCATGCTCGTAGTGCTCAATCTCGCCAATGACACTGCCCAGGTGCATCCACATCGTGGCCGTAGGTGCCACCTCGAGCAAATGCATTGACGGCAGCTCGGCTCCCGATGTGCGAGCGCGAAGCCGCGAACAAGGGTCGGTAGAAAAAAGGACGGCGGGGCGCCTACGACGACGCGACAAGATGGCAGGCGGCTATCTATGGTGGCAACCTCACGGGTCACCAGGCTTCGATGGTTGGATCCAGCTTATTCGTGAGCAATTCGAGACCGAGGACCAGGCCATTGATGGAGAGAAGACACGGCTTCGTGCCATCGGTCAGGGCAAACGTCAACACCTTGAGGCTATAGGCGTTCAGGTAAACATGTTGCATCTGAGTTTCGATTGTGGCATTGTCTACTCTCCCCCTGAGACAGGAGAGGAATGCGTATGGGCGATCGATCACTTCAAGGAGCGGATGCTCGAGTACGTTGCCTCTGATGAAGAACTTGCTGAGCGGCTCCTGCAGCACCAGCTAGCCGTGCATGGTATTGAGCTGCACGAGAATGTGGGCACGACAATCAGGCAATACCTTCCAGCAGCGGCGGAAATCGGTAATTGTGCGTTCGATGATTGCAGGCAAGAGCTAGACATGATGAAGAAGTCTGTGGGAAGCGGGCACGCTCGGAGAGAAGCCACAGTGCTGCAACCCGAAGAAAATAGACGAGCTGATCCGTGTCAGGTGCCACACCTTGCGAACCGATCTCCTTCCGACCGCGCGTCATCTGCAAACGGCATGCTCGATTATCAATCTCCAGACATGTCGCCGCCCTTCTACGTAGCGTCCACCGACACCGCGCACGCTCCAGTTCTTGCCGACCCGGCCATTGTTACTTACAGCCTTGCAGTCGTGGCCAAACGAAGTCCCATACGCTCAAATTGCGGTGCCATCAACAGCCTACGATGCTCAGCAGCAACTCCTCGTGCTCTTCGTGCGGTGGCTTACGCTGCCGAAGAGGCGTCTGCCGCGGCTGCTTTGCGTTTGGAGCGCGCATGGCGAGTACAGATCAGCAGCAGATTTGAGCCGCTGCTGGAAGAAGGTGTTTCGGTCCGAGAGCCGCAGCAATGCGCGGTGGTTGTCGCCGCCACTGGACTCGTATCGTACTCCGATGTTCGCGCGCCTCCTGCATCGCCTCCTCCACAGCCTCCGACTAGCTACTTCGACATGGTGGCGAAACGGGTGGCGGCTTTGGAGGCATCAGGGCAGTGGCGCGAGGCGTCTGAGCTGCTCTCCGAGGCGCTCATCCAATGCAAGACGTATGATGACCGCCGCATTCGTGAGGCAGCAGCGAGGCGGCTTCAATGGCAAGCGCGTCGCCGCCATGCACGCCGATGCAGATGTGCCATAGTACGGCTGCAGGCCATGCAGCGGGGCCGCTGGGTGAGGAGCGAGTTGTCACGACGGAAGCTAAGCCCCATCGATCTGGGCGTACTGTGGCCAGAAGTAATTGGGGGCACGTTTATCATCCACCTCCGCGTGAGTCCAACGTCCGAGGACAAGCATGCCCGACACGCGGCCGAGGCACGGGCTGCAGCCATGGCTGCTGCGCCGATGGAGCTATCTACGGCGAACGCGGAAGTGTTGGCATGTGGCGGTATTGAGGCGCGTGAGGCTCTCGCCATTTTCGAGCTACGGAATCGGCGAGTCTCTTGGGCCGTGCGACCATTCGACCTGGCTACGGCGAGCACCGCGGGCGCTGACGTGAACATGCCTGGTCGGATTCTTCGGGCGGATGCACCGGGGACAGATTTCAGTTTCGATAAGGGCGGCAGTGTTCGAAGTATTCACGATACGGATGACGACTGTGTCTCCCGCGCCTGTGAAACAGCCGAGGAAGGTGGGATCATTTCTGCTGGCACGTATCGGGAGTCATTTCAGCTTGGCGAGGCGTTTGAGTCGACTGCGTGTCGGCTGCGCAGGCAAGCGCTGCAACGTGGCTTGACTGCTGCTATACAGGTCGAGGCACGGCAGCTGGGCACAGCCATCGCCGGTAGTAACGCAACGGCTCCAGAAGAGGCAGCAATCAGCAACGCGCATGCTGCAAGGGCTAAGGCTCACCATGCGCACTTTGCATCGAGGATGCGCAAGGAGCAGACAGCAGCAGCGATTGAGGAAGCCTTGCGAAGCCACCTCCCTGCGCCCTGTCCCTTCGAGGCTACCCAAGGAGGAGCTGACCCACTTGCTTCCACCGAGGACGCCGACGCTTTCGCCGCCCTCGCCTCGATCGCTGCTGAACAGCCCGCTGCGCCCAGCGTCGCTTCCACTAGTGTTTCCGCGTTGGCGCACCCTGCTTCGTTGTGCTGCGCGAACAGCGAGTGTGGTTCGAGAGACGGCGTGAACAGGGCTGCAACACCCTGGTTACGGAGCCTCGACGCTTTTCGCAAACCGGGTCGATCACCATTGCACGCGACAGTGAGTCTCGGCGAGCGCCAGCGGCGCGATGTGCATGCTTCCGCGTACGTGGGCTCTCGGCGAGGCGCGTGGCTGCGTGCAGCGATGCCCTTTAAGCCTCATGCGACCCAGCTGTTGCTTGTCCGCCTACGTGGCTATGGGCGCGAGTGGAGCGTGCAATTGCCTTATCGCGCTTTCCTCGTAGTGGATCAGATGCTGAGAGGCGCTGCAGAGCCTGCGGCAGAGCCACCGCTGCTGTGGTTACCAGCTCTTCCTCCGCCGTCATCTGCAGGCGTGCTGACTCCCTCCACCTCCAAGCATGCAGCTCGCGTGGCAGCGTTGCAACAGTGGCTGCTGGCTGTGTTGCAGGCGGTGCGATCCGGCGCGCTGCGCTCGCATGCGCCACTTGCCATGTTGCTGGAGCTTCATATGCCCCTACTCCTGGAGTTGCAGGCACGCGCAAGGGCGTGGGTGCATCGTGACGAGAGCGGCGACGATGGCCGTCGAACTTCTCGCGCAGAAAACTTGGGCAATAGTTGCGAAGCTGGGCATCTGCTCACACAAGCACGTGCAGCGAGAGCTGGACATGCCGCGCATGCTGGCGATGACCATTGTCACGAAGCCTTCACTCGTCAACTCGAGCGCACTGAGGCACGGGATTAGCAAGCGGGGCCGAACCCGTTCAGCCGCCGTCGCCCGACGCTACTGCCTACGCTAGGAAAGTTTGCTTTTGGTGACCGGACCATACCTATACACGCACGCACCCTAGGGCCTCAACGTGGTCACCCGAACGAGATGGGCGTGTACTACGGTACAGTACATCAAGGATCAATTCTGCTTGGTGCATACTAACTAGACCCCTTTGAGCGGTTCTGAGGTCAGGTCTAGCACCCACCACTGCGCGAAGAACATGGTGCCACTTATCTTCGATTCCAGTAGCGCGTGATTGAATGTTTCTTGAATGACTTATATGACCGCTACAACACGTTTTGCTCATACATTGTATCGCCACCCTCATCGCCGGACCCTATGCGCTATGGCGCACACTGGGGGGAGGTGGGTCAGTCTCACTTATCACGGCCGCGCTGCACCTTGGGCGGCGGCGAGGGCGGCGGTGGTGCAGGCGGAGGTGGCGATGGCTGCGGCGGAGAGGGAGGTGGCGGCAAGGGTGGCGGCGAGGGTGGCGGGGGACGCACAGGCCCGCGCGACATCCGACAACGTGGCCGAGTACGAGGGGCTCAAGCGGCCCAAGCATCACTTTGCACAGCATGTTGCGATGGATGCGTGGAGGTATGGGCCTCCGCGCGGCTACTGGTGCTTTGGCTTCGAGGGCTTCAATAAAGTGATCAAGAAGGGTGCATCATTAAGCAATTGGAAGAGTGAAACTGTGTCAATCATGAAGTATTGGTCACTGCGTAGTGGGCAGCCCTCACCGCCGCCCCCGACGCTGCTGCTGCTCAGCTGCTGCCTCTATCCAACCACGGGCTTAAAAACCCGTGGAAGGATCCTCTTCATCACCGATGCCGCTTGCTGCTGCCCGCGTTTGCTTAACATTGCCTTTCCTTGCAATTTGATGACGGGCTCGGATGCATCTACGCGAGGGAGGCGGCGGCGATGGCGAGGGTGGCGGTGGAGCGGGTGGCGACGGGGATGGTGGAGGCGAGGGCGGCGGTGGGTTAAGGCAGCCCGCTCCAGCCGCTACCCTGCCGCCGCCGCCTCCACCACCCACAGTGTCCGAAAAGGATGCCTCCTCCTCCTCTTCCTCCTCTCCACCCTTGGCCGATGAGTCCTTGAATGCCGCCAGGACGCTGTGGCCGTGTGTTCGCGCACGCTCGACGCTTCGGACGGCCGCTTTCCTGAGCGACGCGCCGAACTGACGAGGCCTTGAGTTGATCGATGCAGCTCGCCTCTGCTAGCTGAACTCGTGTAACACGATCCGGTCGGTCGGGAGAAAAATGCTAGCTGGCCACACTCGACGCATCTGCCATTCGATGGCTAGATGGGCAAGGACGACATCTTTGTCCCCCATGTCCCGGCGCCTTGCAAAACGTTCGGAGTTCGAGGTGTCGTTTCACAAAAATGATCAAAAAATAATAATCAAATCCCACGCTATCTTGTTGGCGCTCGCCCCCCGCACCGGTAATGCTAATGCCTCGAGAATCCCAAATCGCGAATCGCGGGACCGGGAGACCGCCCGGGTCACCTATGTAATCCAAATTCCCCACCGCCCGCCGCCCGGCCGCGAGCGGCCGTGCAGCGACCATAACCGACCCAACCCGTTCACGATCGGATCAGCACGTCCGGACAGTCACACGCTGCCTCGGCGCTCGCGGGCTCGGGCGCGGCTTTGACGCGCCTCCTGAATCTGTCCACGCCTCTACGGTCACGCCTCAGGTTCTCGCGAAACCGGCCGGCACCCGCTGCGCTCCGACCGCCGTCGACGGTCTCTCGTCCAGTTCTCCAGGGCCGGGCTGATGACTTTCGAAAGTGACCCTTTGAGTGTGAGCTGTGAGAGTGTCCTGAGTGCTCCTCTAACGCCGCGCGGAATCAAACCGCGCCGTGGTCCGCGTGTGCGGAGCCGCACTGCGGTAAGCCGCGTGCGGAAAAACAAAAAGTCACGCGGCCGGACGCTGACCCCGTCGTAACCCCGTCGCTACCCCGTCGCGTGCTCCCTGTTGCTTCCCTGTTGCCCGTCACGAGACCTCGAGAGAGTTCCGACGGCGATGCCGAACGAGGAGGTGTGCTGCCACAGAGCACGCGACGCGCGAGCGCGTCCCCCGCTGAGATTTAGCAGCGTGCCAAGTGCACTGTCTCTACCCCGAGCGTCGACCCGACCCGTCACCCGAGAGTGTGAGAGACCGCGCCACGCACTTACACGCACTCGTATCATGTGGGAGAGCAAGCACTGCTTGATCGAAGCCTCAGCCGAAAGCGATGCGCTTGCGCGCCATCGCGTTGTCAGCCTCGAGGATGCGCTTCCCCATGCGGCCCTGCCACTCGGTGCTGCGTCGGCTGCCCGCGCCGTGCTGATGCAGCTGCTTGAGGCACACCTGGTACTGCTCATCGAGCTCCTCCCGGCTGCCGGCGAGCGCGGCCGAGAAGGTCGAGAAGCTAAAGGCGAGCGCCATCCAACGCTCGGCTTCCTCGAGCTGTTCCTCCTGAAAGCATGCAACGCCTGATGAAAGTGGTCAAATGAAAGAGGTCGATGAAAGAGGTCGATGAAAAAGTAAAAGAGGCGCTCAGAATGGCACTCATATGGAACGCAGAGGGGCACCCATAAAGGCACTCAGAGTGGCCATAAGGCACTCAGAGTGGCCATAAGGCACTCAATTAGCCTTGTACCCTTGTTCCAGCTCTCGCTTAGTAGCCATCCGAGGTCATCTGGGCTGATCGGGCAGTTGGCGTCTGAGAAGCCCTCAAGAAGTTCCTTTGCAACCTCGAGGTACGGCCATGCGAGCGCGCGCCGCTCGGCGAGCTTGATGAGCCGCTTGAGCACGTACACGATTTGCGCGTAGTGCTTCGGCTCGGCCATCTGCATGCAATCGTTCGAACACATTTGGCACCCAGTGATCATCAGTGGCCATCACGAGCAATCAATAGCCATCAGTCGAGCACTCGCCTGTAACCGCGCGAGCGCCTTCTCGAGTGCGAGCACGCCGAGCTCTCGCTGGCGCGCGCGCAGGCAGTCGTCGGCGAGACCCTCGAGCTGTGCCGCCGAGACGCTCTTGAGCGCAGCGACGCGCTCGAGCACCGCGCGGGCGCTCGGGTCGCGACGGAGCAAGGCAACCTCGAAATTAAGGAGCTGGAGTGTTGGAACGAGGTCGGCTGCCAGCTCGGGCGCCGCCGGTGGTGCCGTGGGGGGCGGCGGCGCTGCACCACCCGCCGCCGGGCCAACGCAGCCATCGCCGGCGCTCGCGGCGGACGAGGCGTAGACAGTGGCGGTGGCAGTGGCCGTGGCAGTGGCCGTGGCGGCATGAGCCTCGCTCGCAGCGAGACCGACGGCAGCAGCCTGGCTCCACCGGTGGTGGAGGCGGAAGGCAGCGGCGATGGCAGAGGAAGCGTGCGAGAGGTTCTCATGCTCCTCCGGCTCCGCGGCGCACAGAGCGCTCAGCCGCAGCCGGCAGCGACAGACGACCGCTTGGCAACGGATCATTGCATGCAGACGGGCCTCGGTGGATGGCAGCGCATTGGTCAGCTCGCACGACGCCTCAGCGAGCTCGGCGCACAGTGCGAATGACGCTTTCGACCGGCGCGCCAGCCCCGCGTCCTCGCCACCGCTGCCGCTGCCGACGACGACGACCGTGCCATCAGCGGTGCCGTCGCCGTGACCGCGACCGCCATCACCGCCTTGCGCGTTGTTGTGTGTCGCGTCGCGAAGGGAGGCCTGGGCGACAGCGAGGTTCCATGCGGTGTCAGAGAGCCACTCGATGTACGAAGGATCATCACACACGCCAGCGCCGTCGTGGCCAGCTCGCGTCGCGATGCACTGCAGGTCGGCGAGCACTGCGCGATGGAGCGTGAGCAATCGCTCCCAATCGGTTGCACTGCCCGCGCCTAAGCCCGCGCCAGCCGCACCGGCAACCAGCTCGGTGCCATCACCATCCTGCCCGAGGCGTGCGGCCGCGCGCGCCTCAGCCGCCTCGCTCGCGCCAGCCTTGAGCCGCATCTCGACGAGCGCACGCACCGCGGCGGCGAGCCTCTCGGGGCGAAGGCAGGAGGCGCCCCCCACTGATGCAGGGCCCACGGAAGAGGCAGGCTCGGCGCTGGCGGGGAGGACGCGGCTGCCGGCACCGCCCGCCTTCCGACCTGCCGACGACGCGCCGCCCCCGCATCGTGCACTGCCCGTGCCTGCGCCCGTCGCGGCTGCGGCGGGCAGCGCGACAATCTGTTGGACGATGTGCTCAAGGATCCGCACGCACGGCGCGTGGAACTTGGTCCCTTGGGCGGCGAGCTCTTCGCACACAGAGGCGAGGAGCAGCGTGTCTTTGGGCTTGGTCTGCAGCAGTGTCTCCACTTGCGCGCGCGCGCCCGTGGTGTCGCCTTGCTTGAGACGCGCCTTGACGAGGACGATGAGTGCGAGGCTACGCAGGTCTCCGCCGCTCTCGCTGCCAACGACGCTAAGGCCGTCCCCGACGACGGCACGCGCGTGCACATCGTCAGCCGACTCGGGTGTGCACTCGCCGTAGAGCCGCATTGCGACGGACGCGCGGTCGATGGCCTGATCGGTGCGCTCCTGCAGCAGGTAGCAGTGCGCGATCGTCGCCTGTACGCGGTGCTGCCGCCGCCGGTCGCGCGTGTGCTCCAGAAAACGGTAGGCGTCCTCGAAGCTTGAGGTGGTGCGGAAGAGGTCGCCCATCTGGTAGTGGCTCACACCCGCGGCCCAGAGCTTCGAGGCGAGCGCGAAGAGGGTTGCCTCTTCGAGCAGTCGGCGGCCCGAGCAGTGGCCGTCGAGAATCGTCTCGAGGTGCTCGGCGGCTGCCGCCGAGTCAGGTGCTCGTTCGGTAAGCAGCCGAAACTTGATCTCCTGCAGCTCGGCGTACTCCAACCCCTCGTCGCTGCCCGCGGCCCACTCGCCGCGCTGCGCGAGCCGCTCCGTGAGTACGCCGATCGCGCTGAGCGCTGCCGAAATCGCATCGTTAGCGACGAAGAGGTCGATGAGTGTCGTGGCGGTCGCCCCGGGCATGTGCTCACTCGAGCGCAGCCAGTCGAGAGCGTGCGCCTGTGCCTCGGCCGGCTGATTGCAGCGGAAGAGGAGAAGAGTATTCAGCAGCGAAAAGGCGTCAGTCTTGCTCGCCGAGTGTTGGCGCAGCGCGTGCGCAGCGAGGTCGATCTCGTTCTCCTGGATGCACAGCAGCGCACGCAGCCGGAGCGCCGAGTCGCGCAGCCGGCGCACGTCGTCGATCTCGCTGCCCAGATCGCCAAGCAGCGCGAGGCCGAGATCGAGCAGGCGGATGAGGTCATGCCGCTCAAAGGGCGTCGTGCGCTCGACAGCGCTCGACCCGCCGGCGGCGGCGCCCCCACCGCCCCCACCGCTGCCGAGGCTGCCGAGCGGGTTGCTGAGTCCGCCGCTGTTACCGTCATCGAGGAGCTCGAAACCGCGATGAGCGAGGATGAAGGCAACGTGCTCGGCGAGATAGCGCCGCGGGCCGACCAGAAGGAACGAGCACGAGCCACCGCGCCGCTCCACGAGAGCGTGGGCGTCCTCGAGGTGGCGCTTGACCTGCCGCATCTGGCCACGGCTCCATCCAAGGTGCGCGCGGAAGCCCAGAAGCTGCAGCTCGATCTCAAGGACTTCGATGCTCTCCGGCTCGGTAGTTGCACGTAGGAGACGCGCTGCTTCGTCGAGTGCGCCCTCGGCCTCGAGAGCGTTGTTGCACATGACCCACTGCAGGCCGACGCGCGACCAGTGCCGTGCACGTTGCGTCAACTCGAGGTCGTTGAGCACGCGCACGTCCGGGGTGCTCGCTGAGATGACGGAGAGGCAGAAGGTACGTACGTGCGTGGCGACGGTCAGGCGCTTCACCTCATCGGCGTCACCGCCCTCACGCTTCTGGAGGGAAGCATTGAACGCAGCGTGCGCCTCGGAGGCCAGCAGCTCGATGTCGGAGGTCTTGAGCACGGAAGGATCATCGTGCAGCGCTCGCCGCGCCGCGTAGAGGCGGTCTGGATCGATGGGCACGGCCGGATCGCAGATGAGCTCGCGCAGGACGTCGAGGACGACCGACATGGCCGAGTCCCTCCCACGTGCGACCAGAGAGAGGTGTCGTCGACCCAGTGAGGACGTGTGCGCATCTTCACTGGTCCTACTTATATTTGATGGCGTGCATGCAGCGGGAAGGCGTTCAGTTCAACGGGAAGGCGTTTGCATGCCCCCGAACACGTCATGAAAACGCCATCCAGTATCATTAGTTACATGTAACGTGAACAGTGAACTTTAATCCCACTGCACCCAAACGTGCACCCCAGCATATTTGATATTAGATTTAGAACGACGGGAACGACGCGCCACTCGTCGAGCCACTCGGACTCGGGCCCGTCAATTCTTCCGCTCACCCAAAAGTGCGCCTTTTCTGCTGCGGGATGCGGGGTAACTTGCAGTACAGTACAGCCCCGTAGCTTGTCAGCTTCCGGGCCTCTCGCACACAAGACAAGTACTGCCGCTGTGCACCACACCGAAAGGTCAAAGGACGCCGCTCGCCGGTTTTACCCCAAGCTTTCCGACGCCTCCCCCCGCCCCCCCCCACCCTCTTTCTGGTATCTCGCCAGCGCTCAAGCGCTCACCCGTTGCCCCACACTCAGACGGACGTGCCACACGTCAGCGGTAGGGCTGTTGCTTGTGCTCTGCTTTGAGCTTGAGCCGTTGCTCGAACCAGCTCTTCACACCGATGGTGACGTGAGCGTCGTCGGCAAGGATACTGAGCTCGCATGCCTTCGTGGCCTCGACCGTTGCGCCGCCGAGTAAAAACGTCTCGCATCCCCTACGCGCGGCCGCGTCGGCGCTGCTCGACCAAGCATTCCGCGCCTCGGCCGTCCACCACGGCGTTAAAGACGTGCTCGAGCCGGAGTCGTAACCTGCAAACGTCTTCGTGCCACTCGTCGAGAGTGGAGGCGCCGGCTTGATGAAGCCCTCAACTGAAGGCACGCCCACTACACCCCCCCTCGCCTCGGCGGCTCCCATCGCCGGCCGCTCGACCCGCTCCGCCTGGAGCTTCGCATCGAGGACGAGCTCCTTGGCACGCACCTCCGCCCGAGCCGCCATCCCCGAGGGCAAATATAGGGTCACCAGGGCTGCACTCGGTGCGACATCCGTGCCTGCGGCCCCGCCGCCGGGTGCACCCGAAATGGCGCGGCTGACGCTCAGCGACCGAAGTGTCTCCCCGGCTTGCACAGTAATCGAGCCACGGCCCGAGTGCGTCAACTTCAAGACGCCCTCTGTGGAAGACAGGGTCGAGTCGCCGCGCAAAGACATGAGCCCTTCGTTGGCGCTGAGCACCCCGACGTTCATACCCGCCGCTGCCTCCACGTCCAGCCGCTTCGCGTAGAGTGCGCGCGCCTTGAGCGTACCGCTCGTGAGCACACGCAGATCCTCGCCCATGATCTTTCCCAGCGTCACCGAGCCCTCGTCGCCATTCTGCACGTGCAGGTTGCCCTCGACATGCTCAACCTTGACGTCGCCGCGGCCGGTCGAGATGGACGTCAGCAAGCCGCGCACCGTGTTCACGGACACATCGCCTTGGCCCACCTCGACGTGCACGGTTCCCTCGAGCCAGCCCTGCACATCGACCGACGAGTTGCCCTCGAATGCGACGTGCACATTGAACGAGGCAGGCACGCTGATCACCAGGCCGGCAGAAGATGTGCCTGCGGCCACCACGTGCAGGTCTCCTCCGTCTTCGGTGCGCACCCACGATGCCGCATCGAGCTCGGTGCCGGTCTCATCTTTCGCCTCGAGCTCGGCAACATAAGTCTCCATGTTAGTGCGCACGACAAGTCGCGCAGCCTTGCCAGTCACACGAAGTGTGGCACCTGGTGTGGTGCTCAGTGTAGTGACAGCTCTCGAGAACAACTTATCGATATTTGGTGCCACATGGCGGACATGCGGAAGCTGCCGCAGGAGCGACATGACGTCGTGCGCACGAGCCCCGAAGGAAGTGAAGTTGGTCAAGGTTTCGTTCTCATCGTAAATGTGTACGCTGTGAATTGCCAAACAAAAAGTCTTGGGTACGGGGTGTGAACGTTCGGAGGTGGAGCCCGCGCGATTCCTCGGCGCGCGCCGAAAGCCTCGCGACGTGCGCAGCCGCGCGCGCCGCGCGCGCAGCTGATTGGTCTCGGCGGAGCGCGAGCTAGACGGGGCCATAGCACACCCACACGCACGTGCTTATCGTGTTCTCACCTGCCTGGCCCCACCCTTCTTCGCGCTCCTTCATTACAGATCCATCTCAAGCAACCATGTCATGGCAGGCATATGTCGATGCTAATCTCGTCGGCACTGGTGCGGTTACGCAGGCGGGTATCTACGACCTCCAGGGCAACCCCTGGGCGTACACGCAGAGCCCGCCGTTTGCCGCGCAAATCGCTGAGGTCGCCGCTGTTTCTGCGCACTTTGCGGCCCCCTCTGGTTTGGCGGCAACGGGTGTGACCATCGCCGGCGTCAAGTACATGTATGTGAGTGGTGAAGAGAACACGGAGATCTACGCGAAGAAGGGCAACGAGGGCGTTGCCTTCTACCGCTGCAATACGTGCATCCTCGTCGCCTACCACAACGACAAGATCCAGCCTGGCCAGTGCCGTACGGTGCTTGCTAAGCTTGGCGACTTCCTCAAGGAATCGGTCCGTGCCATATGCCTCCGGCTCGCGTCGAATGCCCCCCCGCCCCCCCCGCGCGCGCATCGCCCTACTCGTCTATGCCTTGCAAGCCTTCCACAGGCTCGTTCTCGGCTATTGTCTTCGCTTACCGCCAACCCCCCTTGCGCTGTTCCTCTTTCGGCAGGGCATTTGAGTGCCTCGCCATGCTGTTGTGCATGTCACGCGACAAGCAGGCAAACGGGGTTGAGGGGCCCTGGCTGCGTCTCGATCGCAGGAGTTAGTGCGGGTCTGTAAAGGTACATGGATGGTGTGTCGAGGCCGCGTCCTGCGCGGTGAGGCGCGCGTTCTGGAACGGCTTAGGCGGTTCGAGCGTTCGACCGGCGATCCTACTTCGGCCTAGATCGCTCTCGGCGCCGTCGGAGTCGGCGTGGCGATGTGACCCGGACGACGGTCATTCGGGGCGCGCACTGCGCGTCGCTTGTAATTGAAGAAAGAAGAATATACACGTCCTAAAGAACTGATGAACAAAACCGTTGAAATCACGGTCGTCCAGCATCTAGACATACGCTTTTCACCCCCGACCCCCGTGCGGGCCTTACCCGTGCCGCGATGCGCGGCCGTGTCGTGCGCGGGGCGCCTCTTGTGCGGCGCGCCGGGTTGCGCCGGCCCAACGCGTGTATACTGCCCGGTGCCCGCTTGTGCCAGAGTCAGCGGCGCTGTGCAAACCGTCTCACGCGGCTCGCCTCAGATGCCTCGATGCCGCGCGGGCGAGACCTCGCATTGGGGTGTTGAGAGCGCCCCGTGGACGAGAGCGTCCTCGCGGACTCCGCGCGAGCACGAACGCGGCTGCAAGGACTGTGCTACAAGGCGATCGGAGCGCTGCCGAGCGCCTGCAGTGCGACGTCGCAAGTCCGAATGGTCCGGAGTAATATGCGCTTCTCGTTGCGGCGCAGCTTGACGGCCATGCGCTGGTTGCGGCTGAGTGCGGCGAATAGGCGGCCATTCTCCATCAGCGCGGCATCCTCTGCCTCTGTCTGCGGATAGAGCGCGAGCACGCGCTCACAGCCCTCGCTCAGGGCGCGCTGTGCTGCGGCCTCATTCGCCACCGAGATGCGCTCGTTGTATTTGAAACTGTCGAGTGGGCCGTCCGACGGCGTCAGGCAGCATAGGCGAAGATACCTGAGAAGGCGGGGTACGCGGGGTGGCTGGTAAGTCTGCGCCGATATGAGGTAGCTCGCGGCTCTCACGCGACGATGTTTCAGGTTCAGCGGGGCGGGCTGCGTGCAAGCGGGTGGCGAGCGCGCGCGCACTGCAGCAGCTCAGAGGAGTAGCGATCGATGAGGAGCGGGAAGGCCATCGTGGGGGTGAGGCCCTGCTGTTGCAGGAACGCGGCCTTCTCGTCGTAGCGCGGGTCGGTCGGGTCGAGCGAGATCGTCACCTCTACCTCGTCGAACAGGTTGCGGTCCACCACGAAGCCGTAGAGCAGCAACAGCTCCGCATTCGATTTCTGGCCGTAGGAGATGAGCACCTGGTCGTTCTTGGCATAGGAGCGGTCGGCGTACAGGACGACCTCGCGCTCCTTGGAAAAGGGGACCTCGTTGTAGAAGAAGTAGGCCGAGCAGTACGGTGAGTGGTTGAGCAGATCGGCGTACGGCACGAGCGCAAGCTCACCGGTCTCGCGTAGGTCAATCGCGCGCGAAAGCAGCATCGACATCGCCCACTGGAAGGCCTCGAGCGAGAAGACGCTCTCATCGAGCCCATTGGGCTGCAAGATATCGGTCAGCAGCGCCGCATACTCCCGCTCGATTTTGGCGCGCAGCGACGCCGTCGACGCGAGAATGCCCGAGCCCTCGAGTAGAGCCAAGTCGTCCTCATTCCACAACCACGTCTGGCCGACCTCCTCGGCCGTCGGCAGGATGCGGATGTACGAGGCCCAGAAGGATTGCTGGCCGAGCGAGCGCTCGTGTATTAGCAACAGCGCGAGCGCCAGGTACTCGTTCAGGCTGTCCGGCACGATGCTCGAGCCGAGCTCGCGCTGCGCCGTCTTGCGAGTGAGGAGGAGCTTTGATGGCACCTTGACTATCTCTTGGCCTTGCGTGAGCTCCTTGCGCGCAATCAGCCCGCGGCCTGAGAGCTCAAAATCTTCGACGGTCTCCGCCTCGACGCGCAGCGGATGTGCTGCGCGTCCCCAGCCCGCCTCGGGAGACAGGCAGACGCCGTTGGACTCGAGCCAAGTCACTAGCGCCTTCTCGCGAGTGCGACGGTCGTCGGTCGGTGCGTCGAGCAGAGCCAGGCGCGGTGCATGCGCTCGTGCTTGACACGGTATCCGAGTTGGGTCGCGTGCAGAGAACGAGCCCGCCGCAACGAGGAGGGCCTCGAGAATCATCGCTTCGATGAATTCCGCACCACGAAACCGAGAAATGAAAGACGAGCGGAAGCATTGAACTTTTGCGTCGAGTTGGCGATAGGACCATTTTAGGAGAATGTCTCGAAACTCTCGCTGCCGTCCGGACGCCGCAGATGCCGCCGCCCACTGCATGGTCCTGTTCAGCGTGCACGTATGAAAACGTCGACGGTGCACGCGTTTGCGAGATGTGCGGGACGCCACGGCCGGGCGGCGGCGGTCCGCCGCCGCCGACAACCGCCGATCCGTTTCCATCGACCGCTGCTCGAACTCAACCTCCTCCCCAGCTGCACCCTCCTCAACAACGCCCGGCTGTGGCCACGCAGCAGATGATGCCCTTCCAGCAGGCGATGCCAATGCAGCAGGCAATGCCGTTCCAGCAGCCGTCGGAGCTTTTACGCGTGATAATTCCGCAGGGGTGTGTTGCGGGCCGTCAGTTCCGCGTGGCGGCCCCCGATGGCACGCAGCTCGACTGCGTGGTGCCTCCCGGCTACGGACCGGGAATGGAGATCCACGTGGCCTTGCCTCCGCGGCTGAGTGCGCCAACGGTGCAAGTGGCAGGGCCTCACTACGCCCATCGCCCTGCCGCACCGCCCCCCCCCAGAGCCCCGAGAGTGCCGTGGATGTGTTCGCAATGCACCCTCGAGAATGTAGCCGGCGCCTCGGTGTGCGCTGCATGCGAGGGGCCAGGCCCGGCACCACCGCGAGCACCGCGTGTTGAGGCGCCACCAGCCTGGGACGCGCGCGCCCCTCGGGACGGCGCGAGGGCACCGCCTCCGTCTCAATACGACCACGATGAGGACGAGCTCGAGCAGCAGATGCTGGCGCTCGCCCTCGCGGAGAGTGCGCGGATGGCTGGTTTGCCGGTGCCGGCGGGTCCGGCGCCGCTTGGGCGCCACCCCAGCCACCCAGATGCCTCTGACCGGATGCTCTCGATGGCGCAGACGAGCCAGGCCGTGGTGACGGCGCCCGCGCTGCGCGTGGCAGGCGACTCGCGCGGCACCGCCTCGACGCTCGTCGGGCTCACTCCCGAGGAAGAGCTCGAGCTGGCCATGCTACGCTCAAAGTACAATACGTTCGACGAACCGCCACCCCCGGGCACAAAGTTTCCGCCCGCTCCGCCGCCCGCGCCACCCACGGCACCGATGTCACGCAGCGATCTCGCAGCGCCGGCGATGACCAAGTCGCTGCTGCCGAACATGCCGAAGATGTTCAAGTCCGGCGCATCGCACGCCGTTTCCAACGGCAGCTACGCGGCCTTCGACGACAGTGATGCGGTGAGTCGGCCCCTGTCGATAGCTCCGCTCAGCGCCATGTCGCGCCAGCCGCCGCCACCGGGTGCCGACGCGTCCGCAGCGGCGACGGCCCCGATGAGCTCGCTCAATCTCGCCCCGATGAGCTCGCTCAATCTCGCCCCGATGAGCTCGCTCAATCTCGCCCAATCGTTGAGTTCGGCCGCGGCGATGGGCGTCACGGCGCCGCTGCCGCCCGCGCCCAAGCCGACGCCGAGCTTCAAGCCTAACAAGGTCGGCAGCGGCAGCCTCAGTGCGAGCTTGCTCGATGGCGACGAGCTCGGCGAGATGCATCTCGCGCCTCTCGTCGCGCCGCTCGTCATGCCGCCGATGTCCACATACGTTGCGCCGGCACACATGGCGCCGGCACACGCGGCGCCGGAGCTCCCGACTGCGAAATTGATTTCGGTGGAAGAGACATGGGACGACGCCGACCGACCCCTGCGCCTCAGCACGGTGCCCGAAGTGAAAGGCGTTGGCGGATCAGGCTATGCGCGGTTGGAATGAGAGACGATGAGGCGACGCGGTGCACGCGTGCACCCACGGCCCGCACGATACATGAGAGCTGAGAGACCGACACGCATGAGATACGCCGTGGGCCCTTTGGCCGCGCTGCCGATGAGCGACTTTGGGGGGGGGTGCCACGGCCCACGGGCAACGGTCCCTCTGCCCGTGCCACACTCTGTCAGCTCGTACCTACATTTGCAATGTACAACATACATGTGCTGGGTGACCGCGCCGTAGAGTGTGGTGCGTGTGGTTTCATCGATTACCTCTTCATTTGCTTGGGGAATTCCGCGGACGCAAACATCGTTGATTAGGAAACCTCGTACGGGTCGCTCACCAGAACCCGCTCCGGTCCTGCTCCCTCCTATCCGTCGTGAACGGCATGTTCAGTGGCAATCGCGTCTCTCGCCAAGTGCTCGAGTCCATCTTAACGAACCTGAAGGTGCTCGAGGACCCAGTTTCGGAGCGCGACGAGCAACGCATTGCTGCCGCTGCCGCCGCTTGTGCCGAGCTCTCCTTCCTACGCTTGCTTGAGCCGGAGGAGCTGGTGGATACTTGCCGACAGCACCTGCGCGTGGAAAGGCTGCGCGCCGGCGAGGCCGTACACCTGCAGGGCATGGAGGCCACCGCGGCTTTCGTGGTTCTCTCCGGACAGGTGAGCTGCCACGCTCGCAAGGACCTGATGGACATCGAGGGCGGTGCGCACATGCACCTGCTACGCGAGTGGAAGCAGCGGGAGCTGGCCACAGCCAAGGAGGAGGCGGTTAAAGCCAAGGCGCGCTATGCCTACATCTCGTCGAGTGCCAACGCGGGATCGGCCGCGGAGGCGGCCGCCAAGCATGAAGCGGCGGTCGCGGAGCAAGCGGTGGAAGTGGCGGCGGAGGCGGTGGCGAATGTGATGCTCAGTGGCTTGGTGCCGCCAGATAAATACTTGATGCTCCCCGATATGATGGGAAAGCAGCGTGCTCTCGCCGCCACGCCAACGCCCTCCGCCCCGCGCAAGTTCGGGCTGCGCCAGCAACTCATGCGCGCCACTATGGACCTCGGGTTGACCAGCGATCTTTCGCCGAGCGAGGTGCGCAGCAAGGCGAGCAAGCTGGTAGGCGTTTGCCTGACGGTGCACAATACGGGCGACTCCTTCGGCGAGCCAACGCTCGACTCGTCCAACCGGCGCGCCATCACCGCCGTGTGCAACACCGCGTGCACGCTGCTCGTCTGCCCGCGCCACGTTCTCGCTGCGACGGCGGGTGCGGAGCGACTGAAGCTACAGCTTGAGTGGCTACGAAACGTGCCGGCGCTCGCTATGTGCTCGCCGCCAACGCTCGCGCAGCTGCTTCAGGCCGCGCGCCGGCGCACCTTTGCCTGGTCCGAGCCGGTTGTGCGCGCGGGTGATAAGGGCGCATGCCTGTATCTCGTCATGTCGGGCGAGCTTAGCCTGTCTCGCGCCACCTCGCGCCCACCGGCGCCTGCGCCGCACACGCCCGCGCCGCCCGTCCTCTTCTCGCCTGTGCCTCAGCAGATCGGCATACGGCCCGCCTCGCCGCCGCCGACCACACCAGCATACTTCCTCGCGGGTGCCGCCGACCCAGCCAAGCGCGCTGCCGATGCGGCCGGCTCGCCGAAGCCTGCGGCCGCCGGGGTCGGCGACAGCAACACTCCGCGCGAGATAACGCTCCGCACGATCGGCTGCGGGCAAATGGTGCCGTGCATCGTGGCGGGCGCCGCGTCGCTGGGCGGCGCTGTGACACTGGCCGAGGGCGTGCGCTTCCCCTATACGGCACGTGTTGCCTCCGCACACGCGGAGCTGCTATTGCTTGACGGCCGCTTCCTCAGCCTCGTGCTCGCCCGCCAGGACAACGGACGTGCGATCGGCGAGCTGACAGCGCTGCTGCAGTCGGACGCGCGGCGGATGGAGCAGCTGGCGCAGGCCACCGAGGATCGCTGGCTGACCGAGCTCGTCACCGCCAAGATCATCATCGCACCTGCAGTGGCACCTGCCACTCCCACGCCGCCTTCGAAGCCCTCGCAGGCGCGCACTCCTGGCGCGTCTTCACCTCGACTCGTCAGTCGACCAGCTACTGGGCAGCGTCAGCCGCCGCACGTGCTGCCCGGCCCCGAGGGCCCGCCGCGTGTCCCGCCCCCGCCCGACCCCGGGGTGATCGCCCCCTCCAAGTATAGTGACCCGAGCCGGCCGGGCCCGCTGCCCTTGCCTCCGTATTTTGAGCCGTCCACGCGGCGCGATGACGAGGACGTGGCTGCGGCGCTGGTGCCCAGCGAGGTGGTGGGCGAGGCGATGGGCGCCCGCGCAGCCGACGTGCAGGCCCTTGAGCGAGCGATGGAGCTCGCGCGCCTCGGCGAGCGCGCGCGCGCCCACGCCCTCCGCGCGCCGAAGCCGCCGCCGCGCGCGACGTCGCAGGGGGCTGAGGCGCTTGAGCCGCCCGCCGGCCGGCTGTTACCCGATCCCGAGGCGGCCCTCGTCGTCGAGGTGGCGCGCATGGAGGCGGAAGCGCTGGAGCAGGCGCATGAGCTGCAGGTGATGTTCACACCACGTCCGCTCCGCGTGGGGGTAACCCCCAAGCCAGACTTCACGGCGATCACCAGGAAGCACCCGACCGGTGCCACACCGTCCGAACGGCAGCGCGCCGTCACTGCGTATCTCCTCGAGGCCAACAGCTTGCACAACCCCTTGCAGTCTGAGCAAGCTGTAGCTGCTGCTAACAGCGCCGCCGCCGCCGCCGGATCGCGTCCCGACTGTGAACATCGCCGCACTGTGAACGCCGCCGGATCGCGTCCCGACTCCGTCAGCTTGCCGCCGCGCCCGCGACAGCGCGGCGCACGCCCCGTTTCGGCGGTGCCCGCTTACCGGCGCGAGGGCGGCGCCCAACTCGGCGCATATTGGACGGGAGACACGAGACCGCCATCACCGCGCGCCTTTGGTGCCGTGGGCGCGGGCTGGGCGACGGGGGCGGCGCGTCCCCACTTTGAGCGGCCGCACTCGGCGCAGCCACGAGTGGCGCACCGCCGCCAGGGGACCGCCCTCAGCCCGCGCCAGCAGCAGCAGCATGCTCAGGTCTATCTCCACCAGCCGCCGCCGCCGATCCAGCTCGGCTATGGCTTTGGGTACGAGCCGAGGCAGTATCCTATGAGCTTCGAGACGCCGCATCACTCGCCGCACTCGCCGCACTCGCCGCGCTTCTCAGTGCACATCGGCGAGGACACCGCTGCCGGGGCCCATGGAGGGGCCAATTCTGGAGGGGCCAATTCGGACGACATCCATGCTGATGGCGTCGTCGCGAGCACAGACGCCAACCTCGCCGCGGCCGCCCTGCCGCCCAAGCCATCGCAGCAGCCAGCAGAGGCGCCGCCGCCACCCGCTCGCCGCGGGTACGCGAACGCACTCGAGGCCCATGTGCGCCGGATGCGCGCGGCCCGTGGTGTTCCAGAAGGAGGGGGAAGTAAGGCGTTGGCCGCCGAGGATGGGTACCGCGCGCCGCTGGCGGTGCACCTGCTCAACGACGACGGCTTCCTGCGGATGCAGGTCGAGGAGTCTCGGCTGCACCGCGCCGGTCTGGCCGGGGAGAGCGATGAGGCGCTGGCGCTCGCTTGGGACCATGTGACCGTCGCAGAGATGGCCAGGGTGTTGAGCGGCTCGTGGCAGCCGCACAAGCGGCCACCGCTCATCTCCACCTCGATCCACGCCGTCGAGGCGCCGCCTGTGCCGCACCATCGCCGCCAGCCGCACGCGCGCATGGGCGCAGCACCCTCGCACGCGGTGCACGACGCGATCGCGACAGCGCGCCGTGTCGGCGCGCAGGCGGACAACGGCCCTCTGGTGCTCCAGACCGCCGAGGCGTCGTCCCGGGCGCTTCCGACCGGGGACGCGTCGTCCGCTGGTGGTGTCAGGCCTCCGCGCCTCGCCGCTACAATGGCCCCGCAGCCCTCGCTCTATGGCCGCCCGGTGCAGGTCGATGGCCCGGGCATCGCCACCGCGCTCGCGGGCACGGGCTTGCGGCGCGCACCTCTGGCGTGAGCGCCCCTGCGCTGCTCGCACCCGCTCGCACCCGCTCGCACCCGCTCGCACCCGCTCGCACCCGCCACCGCGATCTATCATACAACCATTGGAATTTCACAATCGAAGCACAGTAGTTAGTCTGCCTCATGTACAATTCAATACACACACGACCACACGGACAAGCGTCGACTTGGTCGACTGCGACATGACTCATGAGCAAGATAGCCTGGTTTGCAACGGCTGTCGCTCACAAACATTGGCTGTGAACGTGGCTCGCCCACTCCAGAAAAAGAAGCACACGCCCGTCGCACGTCTGGCGTCGCGCGATGGTGCTGCTCCTACTCAAGGACGACGCCGAGATCATCTCCAAGGCGCTCAAGATATCGCTCACCGCCGCGGGCGTCCCTGCCTCCGCGTCTGCCGGCTCGCGCACCACGGCGGCCGATGTAGTCGCCGAGCTTTTAGAGCTGGCTGAGGAGCTGGTCAACCAGGCGGGCGATGCGACGTCACCGGACGAAGTCGCCGCGCGCTGGGAGGATACATCCGCGCGCCGCTCGCTCTTCGATCGCGCGATCGTGGGCCGTCTCTCCGAGTCGGATGGCTCCTACGCCGTGGTCGACTACCTCATCAGCTGCTACGCTCGCGTTGGCGAACTGCGCTCGCGCAAGAGCAGCATGCTCACGCCGGAGCTCGCCGATATGTACAGCTACGTGACCGACCTGTGCGTCTCGTACGCGTCGATCGCGCTGCTCAACCCGACCATGTTCCCGCAGCCGGCCGACGTCGAGGCGGAGGGTGTGCTACGGCTGCTCCGGCCCCTGAAGGCGGACAGCTTGCCGCAGGGCTTTCTGAGCAGCTTGTGCGCGCGGCTGCAGGAGGAAGGCACGCTCACCGAGCTCGGGCTGCCGCTGTATGCCAAGCTCGCAGAAGAAGTGGGCGACACGAAGTTCACCATCCTCACCGACTTTACGCCCGCCTACCGCGCGCTCAACGGCCTCGTGCGCGAGAAGCCGCTGGGCGCGCTGCTCGCCACGGATCCCAACTTCCTCGGCGGGCCGCTCGCGCGCAATGGCGCACTGCTGCAGATGGGTGCTCGCCTCGGCCCCTTCCTCGGGCTCGCGGTTTTTCCATCTGATCCGGCGCTCGCCGCCGCTTGCTTCCCTGACACGTCATCACCGCCGATTCTCGAGAACTCGATGTCGTCGCTGCGCCTCTCGACTGGCGTGGTGCAGCGCGCGCTCACGAACGTGGCCAAGGAGCTGCTCAAGAACCCCGAGGCCAAGGAGCCCTTCTTCAAGCTCATCGCCGCCGCGTGCTCGCTGAACCAGAGCCGCGCGCAGCAGTGGTTCCCGCATGCCGAGAGCCAACGGCTGTTGCATGCGATCGCGCCGCAGCACATTGAGCCGCCGCAGGCGATGCGCACGTACTCGCACGACGGGTTCATGGCCAACCTCGCGGCGATACTGCTCGCGCTGTGCGAGCCATTCACGCCGCCCGACTCGCCGCATGCATCCAAGATCGACCCGTCGTACCTACTCTCGACGCATCGGATCGATCTCAAGGACGAGACTCGCCTATGCGCCACGGCCGACGACGTCATGTACTGGCTCGACTCGCGCAACCCCGACCTGCGTCAGCGCTACCTCGACCGGCTCGCGGCGGAGGGTATTGTGGCGCCCGACGACGACGACTCGCCACCGCTCGAGGTCTCGACGTCGTTTGGGACTGTGACCGAGTACTTTTTCCTCACCATGCGAGTATTACACGTGGGGCTGCTGCCGAGCTACTCGATGCTCGAAAAGCTGCAGAAGGAGTACGGCCGCTGGCACCAGGACCTGCAGATCCGCGAGCAGGAGCTCATGAGGTTGCGCGCGGGCGGCCACCACAGCAGCGGCGTCACCGCTCAGCTCGAGGCCGAGGTGACGCAGCTCAAAAAGTGGATCGACGCGGTCAAGCAGTGCGTGCTCGCCTACCAGACGCATTTGTCCGATCCGGCACTCGTGACGAGCTGCGTGCGCTACTTCCGGCTCGTCTCGCGCTGGCTCGTCGCGACTGCGTGCCCGCCACCCGAGGGTCTGCCGTTGCCTGAGAAGGTTCCGCGCCTTTTCGCGGCGCTGCCCGAGTACTGCATGAGTGACGTGGCTGACTTCCTCAAGCACATCACCGCACTCGCGCCTCAGTCGTTCGAGCAAATGGACGCTACGGAGCTGTACGACTTCGTCACCCTCATGGTGACCTTCGTCGGCGCGCCCAGGTACGTCAAGAATCCGTACCTTCGCGCCACGTTCACCAAGCTGCTCTGCTACCTTGTGCCCAAAAAGGACGACGACACGGGCCGTCGGCACGCGTCCGACCGCCTCGCGGCCGTCTTCCACTCGCACCCGCTCGCGCAGAAGCACCTGGCGCCCGCGATCATGCAGTTCTTCGTCGACGTCGAGTTCACAGGCTCGCACACCTCGGCGTATGACAAGTACGAGGCCCCGGCTGGGCATGCCTCTCTGATCGCCATTCTAATCTGATCGCCATCCGAGATGCGTTCGTGTTGCCATCCGATCCTTTCTGATTGCCTTTTGGATTGCCATTCTGACGCCATATCTGATTGCCCCACCCATCAGATACGAGTACCGGCAGGACATGTCCCAAATCCTCGAGTACTTTTGGGACACGCCCGTGTACAAGAAGACCATGATCGGCTTCGCGCGCAACACGAAGAAGTTTGTGCGCTTCGTCAACATGCTCATCAACGACTCGATCTACTCGATGAACGAGGCGCTCACGAAGCTCGCCTCGATCAAGCAGACGCAGAGCGAGATGGCCGACGAGGCATCGTGGAGTGCGATGCAGCCGCGCGACCGGCAGAGGCGCACGCAGGAGTACCATCAGTACGAGGGGCACGCGCGCTACTTTATGAACTTCATCAACGAGGTACTCAACATGGTGCAGTACCTGAGCTCCGAGCCCGAGATCGCCCAGATCTTCATGCTGCCCGAGCTCGCGCCTCGGATGGCCGTGATGCTCAACCACTTCCTTGTTGAGCTCGTCGGCCCCAAGTGCGCCAACCTCAAGGTGAAGAACATGGAGAAGTACCATTTCCACCCGATCAAGCTTCTCGGCGAGATCATCGCGACCATCCTTCATTTCGCGCCCTTTGCGGCCTTCGAGGTGGCCATGGTGCGCGACGAGCGCTCGTTTGACGCGAACAACCTGCGCAAGGCGGCCCGCGTTCTCGGGGGCCGCCTTTTCGAAACGACCCTTCGCCCCGAGCAGCTTGAGCTGCTCGAGAAGTTTGCGGGCCGCTGCGTCGATGCCAAGGAACGTGAGGCCGCGTACGAGGCGGATTTAGGCGAGGTGCCTGAGGAGTTCCTCGACCCGATCACGGCGGAGCTCATGCAGGATCCGGTCAAGCTCCCTTCGGGCCACTCGGTAGATCGCGCCGTCATCTCGCGCCATCTGCTCTCTGACGAAACTGACCCCTTCTCACGCGCGCGCTGCACCGTCGAGATGCTCATCGAGAACCCCGAGCTCAAGGCGCAGATTGAGGAGTGGAAGGCGAGCCGCAAGGTATCCATCCATGCCGGCGCGAGCGGCAGCAGCGCCACGCCCATGGACGAGGATTGAGAGGCGAGCACGTGGGCAGGTGTTTGCTCCTCACCGTAAGGGGACGCACGCGGCATCAAGCGCGGCAGCAGGCGCGGCAGCGCTGCTGTCGCGCGCGAGTCCTCGGGGAGGTCAGCACAGCGGATGCTCCGGGAGTCGCGCCCAGGGAGGCACGCCGTGGCACGTGCGCATGGGTATCGCATGCGAACGGAATGAGCCGAAGAGGGAGTGCATCATGCGCAGCCATCGATAAGTCGGCTCGCGGGCGCGCGCGCGGTGCCATCTCGGCTCATAGGCATGCGAGTATGCCACGCCGGCAAGGGCGCACAGCCAGGGGCCCCACCGCCGCAATACCCCGACGCAAAACAAGAGGCAGAGGGGACGGCGGTGACGAACGGCGGTGGCTTGTATCGACGTCACGGCGTGCGCGTGTCGGATACCGGCTCTTACGGGGTGACGCGGACCACGATCGACGTGTCGTCCGCATTGCGGACGTCGATTGCGGACGCGCGGGGGGAGCGCCAGCGCGAGCGACGGCTGCCGAATCCGAGCTGTCGAAGGGGCGTACACGACACGCGAGCGTGGCCGCGGCTCCCGCTTCTTTTCGCGCGCGTCCAGTCGTTACATGTTAGATCGACGCACGGCGGTGGCCGGGGTGCGCGCGTGTACACGCGCGGGTCGCACCGTGCCCCGGTAAGCTGTGCCCTCGAGCTGTGCCCCGCCCCCCCGCTGCCGCTGCGCAGCCCGCGGCCGGCCGCGCCCAGTGCCTGCGGGGTGTTCGGTGTACGAAAATAATTGAGAATTTGAGTCGAGGCCATCCGGAACGACCGGCCGATGAGCGATGTTGAACTACCAAGTTGAACTAGCGACATGCATGTTCGTGCAGATCGTGTTCTCGTACGTGAGCTCGTTAAGGGATTGAATATTTAGAATGCCGCGGACGCTCGCCATGGCGCGAGCCTCCTACGGTCCCACACAGTACTGACACAGATAGGTACTGGTGGTGCATGTGGGGATGGTGGTGGGTTCACTAAAAACTGAGCGTGCCGCGTAGGGCCTTGGGCCGAGCTTGGGCTGGCCTGGGCTCTGCATGGTGGATACGCGACAAGAGCGAATTTCCCCTTTGTGGGGAAACGACTCTGCGCGCGAAACGGCGCGCTGCGCGCTCCTATCGACGACTCCGGTCACGCCCGTCCCTCCCCCTTGGGTGTGGGCGCTCCTCACCGTATCTTCGGCTGGTGACGGGGGTCCGCCTGGCGCCCCCTGTTTCCTCGCTCGCAGAAGATACCTTCGCCCCAGCCCAACCGCCCTTCATTGTTACCGAGCTCCTCGGCGAGAAGACAAATCTGACTCACAGAAGAAACCTTCTCGTACGTGAGCTCGTTAAGGGATTGAATATTTAGAATGCCGCGGACGCTCGCCATGGCGCGAGCCTCTGACACAGAAGAAACCGTAGCTGGTACGTGGATTATTAATAACACGCGCCGAACAGACGCGCCTGGCCGCGGCGCCGGGTCGCCCGCGCCCGGCGCCGGCCGGCCGGGCGCGCGCGTCCGGTCGACGCGCGCGCGGCGCCGGTCGCGGGTCGGCGCGGGCGGCGCCCGGCCGGCGGCGGGCGGGGTCGCGGTCGCGGTGGTCGGATTCCGCGCCGGGTGCGCCGGGTGGCCCGCGCGGGCCGTACTGCCCGGTCCCCGGGGGCGCCGCTGCGCGCTGGTCTATCGCCTTTCGATAGACGATACTCAAACTCATGCACGGCATACACTGAATCCACCACATACCGTACTCTCCAAAACAATGCGTCGCTCTGGGACGAGTACCCATCTCTGATCTCACTCACTCATCATCCCGGGCGCGCCGCGGTCTCCGCACCAGTATGTGGGCCCTCACGAGAGCACCATCGGCATCACCGACATCGGCATCGCACGGCTGAGCGATTTGTGCGCACCGCCGGACTTCACGAGAAGCGGCGAGCTTGGCATGCCCTCGGCGCGGCTCAAGCGCTCGAGGAAGGCATCAGCCGGCATCGCGCCGAAGCTCTCGGACAGTTTGAGGCTGCCGAGCGAGCTAGTCAAGCCGCCAAAGCTGGGTCCCTTGGCAGGAGTGGGCGCGCTCATCCCCGAGCGCTGCGCCTCGATCGCCCGGATCGCCTGCTCCGCTGCACTCAGACCGTCCTCCTCGCCCTCATGAAGCGACGAGTCTAGCGACTTGGCCTTCAGGTCCGAGGGCTTCCAGGAGGCCTTGCTGAACAGTCCGTCGTCACGCAGCGCTGCCCCTTTGGTCGCACCCTTGGCATCGGCGGCGGTAGCCTGCTGGGCGTAGGCCTTGGCATTAAAGGCGGCGGGCGCGGCGATCGCGTCGGTGGCACCGAGCAGCAGCTGCATCGCCTGCGGCGTGGCGCGCTCAGGCTCTTCATCGGCGACGGAGGGCTTGTCAGACGTCGGCTCACCAAGCATCACATCGACAAGCATCACATCGAGGCTCGAACGCTCGGGCGACGCCACCTCTGCATCGAGAGCTGCGGCCTTTGGCTTTGCCTTGGGCTTGAGAGCGTCGCGCGTGGACAAGGGCACGGTCTGTTCCGTCTGCTCCTCCGTGGCAGCCGGCGGTCCCTTGGGCGCTGCAGGCTTCTTGCCGCCGAGGAGGGCCATCGCCTTGAGAGCCTCGGTCGCGTCCGCAGGTCCGCGCGATGAGCGGCGCTCCGAGTGGTCGCCGCTAGTACGGGCCGACTCGCGACCCCCGCGAACCGAGTGCGGCGCTTTGGCGAGTCGGAGGCTCTCCTGTTCCTTGAGGATCCTCTCCTCCTTGGCGAGCCTCTCCTCCTCAACCTTCTTCCAGTGCTCCTCGCGCTTGGCCTTGCGAGCCTCGAGCGCAGCGCTCTTGGACTCGGCCTCCTGGTCCAGCTGGCCGCGCAGCCGCACCGGCCGCCGGTCGACTGCCTGCAAGGTCTTGTTTGCCTTGGGCGAGTGTTTCTTGGGGAGGTGCTTGAGCTCCTTGCGCAGCTCGTCAATCTCGGCATCCTTGGCATCGAGCATCTCGCGCAGCTCGTCGAGCTGCTCGCGTGTCATCTCGTGCTCCTCTCGCGAGTGCGCGAGCGCCTCCTCGGCCGCTGCCAATTTTGTCTCTGCCTCGGCCACGCGCTGTTCGGCACGCTTGGTGATCCACTCGGCTTTGCGCATCGCCTCGGCCGCGGTCGTCTCAGCTGCCTCTTTGGCCACGAGGGCATCTGCCGCCTCCGCCTCCGCCTTGGCACGCATCTCGTCGAGGCCCTTGAGCACCGGCGCCGCCTTTGCACCCGCCACCGCCCCCAGCCCGAGCGCTTTGCTCCATTCGGCCGCCTTTTCGTCAAGAGGATCCACGGGCTTCGGTTTCGTCTTCTTGGGCTGTGGCGTGGCCGTGGCGTACATCGAGCCCGGACCGGCGTCGAAGCGGCCCTTGGTTGTGGGCGCAAAACCGGGAGACGGTTTCGATGCGTTCTTGCCGCCGAAGGAGTCGTAGTCGTTCGGATTGAATGTGGGCGCGGGCGTCGCCTTGGCCGCGCTGCTGTACATGGAGCCCGGCCCGCTGTCGAAGCGGCCCTTGCTCGTGGGCGCAAAGGCGGACGAGGGCTTTTCTCTGCCTGCGCTCGAGGGGCCGCCCCCACCTAGCGGGTTGCTGCTCTCGGGCGAGCCACCGGCCTTTGGCGAAGCGAGGGCACCCTTGGGCGACTTGAGCGCGGCACCGACCGGACGCTGGCGCGGTGCGGAGGCTGCACGTGGCTTCGGGGTGGTGACGTCCAGCCCACTGCCCGTGGTGGATGTAGGCACGTCAGGCTGTTGCTTCTGTTCCGTCTGCACCGGCGCCGGGCGAGCCCTGGGGGCTGGCGACGAGCGCGCTGGGCGCGCGGGGCTCTTGCCACGGGCGACGGGCACGTCGGCATCGGCAGCTTTGACTGGTGCGGGGGGTGCAATTTTGCGCTCGATATCATGGCCGATGCCTCCGAAGCTGGAGAAGCGGTCCTTCTTCTTGTGCTGGGCCGGCGCGAAAGACATTGCGAGAAGAGGACGGACGGCGAGTCGGGCTTTAGCGAGTCCGCGTCCGCGGCGTTGATTCCAAATTTACAACGCGCTCGGTTTCCTGTTTTCTTCGAAAAGGGGAGTTCACGCCCACCCCCGTGGGACTACGGTGTTGTGTGTGTCTCCCTTGATATCGTTGTGTGACATGACCATCTCACCTCGTACCGGTAATTATGACGAAATTGTAACACGAAAGGGTGCGTACGTCGCCGAGAAAAATGACTTCGACCCCAACGGAGGTCACGGACCCCGAATTCACGCGCGCTCTTCTCGCCAATCTGGTCAGTGGCACCAGGACGAGCAACTCGCTCCCGTCAACGGAGGACGGCTACGCGACTGCTTTCTCAGGCTACAACGCTTCGATGGCAGCGATGGGTTCCCGTCTTAATAGCATGATGCAGGGCTTCATGGACCAGCATCAGGTGCCGATTACCGGCGCGATCGACGACGTCTCTGCACGCTTCGACTCCGTGGTCGAGCTCTCAGATCGTCTACTCGATCGAGTCGACCAAGACTTGGACCGTCAGGAGGTTGTGCAAATGGCTCCATCCACCTTGCAATTGGCAGCGGGCACGCGGGTGAGCAGCGTTGCCTTGCTGTTAGACTCCGCCCGTCGTGCAGCGCCCGCCGCGGGCACCGCACCCGCACCGGCCATGGTTGCGAACAAGCCGCAGCAACGCTGGCGAGACGAGGTGGACAACTCCTCGCGACCTTTCGTGCCAAAGCTCCGGTCCAAGCCGAACGCCATCTTGCCGCTCGAGCTTCGGCTTGAGCAACCCGACGAATCCGGACGGGACCTGTCCCCGTTGTCGGCCCTCGGCACCGCAGCTTCGTCGGCGCGCCCGCAGCCCGCGGCTTGGTATGCAAATCCATACACGCCCGAGATCAATGCGTTTGTGCCCTCTGAGGAGCAACTCAGTTCCGGGCGAGAGCAGCTCTACATGCCTCTGCACGCGACGCCCTGCACATGGGTGGACACGAATGCTGCGCTGCAGCAGCTGCGCGCCCGGCTTGTGACCGTGTCCGAGTTTGCGATCGACCTCGAGTGCCACGCGTTCCGATCGTACCGAGGCTTTGTGTGCCTCATGCAGATTTCTACGCGCGAGGAAGACTTCCTCATCGATACGCTTGAGCTACGGTCTTCCTTGCACGTGCTCAACGACTCCTTCACCGATCCGCGCATCGCCAAGGTCATGCATGGCGCCGACTCTGACGTCATCTGGCTGCAGCGTGACTTCGGCCTTTATCTCGTCGGGCTTTTCGATACCGGACAGGCGATGCGCGTGCTCGAGTTCCAGTCGTTTGCCCTTGCGCACTTGCTCAAGCATTACTGTGGCGTCACCGCCAACAAAAGCCTCCAAATGGCTGACTGGCGGCTGCGTCCGCTTACCGACGAGATGGCAACTTACGCGCGCGAGGACACGCACTACCTTCTCTACATCTATGACCGGATGAGAGCTGATCTTGCCCCGTCGGGCCGCTGTCTCGCCGTATGGCAGAGGTCAGCAGAGCTCTGTCGTCAGGCATATAAGACGCCCCAATTCGATCCCGACGGGCATACTACGCTCGCGCGTCGCCAGAACGTGCAGCTCAACTCGTCGCAGATGGCGGTGCTCCAAGCTCTGTACGCCTGGCGCGACGTTTTCGCTCGCGAGGAGGACGAGAGCCCGGACTATGTGCTACCAAAGCACCAGCTCTTTCGTCTCGCGATTGGCATGCCACAGACCCCCGAGCAGTTGCACGCTGTCTGCCATCCGCTGCCTCCTCTTCTGCAGTACAGAGCCACTTCACTGCTGACCACCATTCGAAACGCGATGGTGGAGACGGCACCTGCAGACAAGTGTTCGCAGCCGTCACCTCAGGTGTCTGCTAGCCCACGCGCTTTTGCAGGGAACCCGTTATCTGGTAGCATTGCTGGGAGCGCGTGCCCTGTGCTGCTGAGCTCGTCCGCTGGGATGGCCACCACTCATCCGATGCAGCCTTCGCTCAATGCACATGCAGCGAGCTTCAACGCGCTGCCATCGGAAATGCCTTCTCTTGCAGTCTGCTCGTCGCCCATGCTGACTGCTGGCAATGCTGGACCACCTGCAGTGTCACACAGCCTCTCGGCATCCGCCGGTGGACGCCCAGCATCCGGTCGTAGCGTGCGTTGCCCGCCGGCGCCCACGCGCTCGCCTCCACTCCCTCTGGAGCATGTATATACGGCTGCAGGGTGGGTTGGCAACGGTCCTGAGGAACTCACCAGGGCTTTGTTGCCGGGCGGACGTGATCGCAACGCGGCTTCCCTGAGCGAGGCCAACAGTGGTGCTTTCGTCGATTGGTCAGAGGGCTCAAGCGGTGACGACGACGACGTTGGTGAGCCCCTTGAAGAAGGTGAGGACGCGCGCACAGCGCGCTCGGTGGAGCGGCACCTCACGAGCTCTTCGCTGTGGGTGCTCAGCATGTTTGCTCCTGCCGCACATGGTGCAGGTCCTGCTGCCGCCAGCAACGCAGATTCAGGGTCACTGGCCACTGGAGAACGTGGCGAAGAGCATGCAGTGCCTCGATCTCTCAACGAAATCTATAAGCTCTCGAATCAAAACAAAAGGCGCGGTGCGGCCGTCCGGCGGCCATCAGAGGAAGTTCCTCAAGATCTTGAAGATAGCAAGGCCGACGGCGAAATTTCAAGCGAAGGAGACGAGGACCTCCAACCATTTGAAGAGGAAGAGGAGGAGCTTGATGAAGACGAGGCGGATGGCTCTAAACGCCCTCGAGCAACGGAAGAGGCGAGCTGGATCGCCGAGCCCAGTGACACAGAGGACTTCATGCGCCGGATCGGATGGCTTCGCCCCGATGCTGAGATGCCCACTGGTAGCGAGTCCTCACCAGCCGATTTCGTTCGTGCAAATGGCAGCGGCAGTGGCTCTCTCCGCCCAGTTGGAAGCGAGGGCCTCGAGTTGGGTTTTGGTAGTGGAGGCCTTCAGGCTGGCGATCCACCACCTCTGCCGTTCCAGCGGCAGCTTCCACCGCACATGCCAGGGCGACTCGGCGGAGGTCCGTCCGGCGTCACTGAGCAAGCACCAGTGTCCATAGCCTCGTCAATAGGCTCCGTGCCGCAGCAACCTGCTCTTGCACAACTGCTGGCTCCCCGGCCACACTCGCAGCAGCCATCGTCCGGCAGCCCGAGCCACAGCGACGCTCAGGAAATGTCAGACAAGAAGGCTCGAGCGCGACCCCACAAGCGTGGAACACGCGCGGGCGGTGCGTTCGGGAGCGGCGAAGTTGGCGCTGGCTTTGACTACGATGCCGCTGCTGCCAACGCGCCGTTCGTATACTCCATGAGCAACGCGCAGGGCGGCAGCAACGGAGCACCGCCTCGGGGGCCCACACACGGAGGGAAAGGGACGGGGGGGGGCGCTGGAGCAGGAGGTGGCAAGCGCCAACCGCCGCCGTCGAGTGGCAATCGGTCGATGAGCTTTGCTCCATCCGGCCCGATGCAAGGCAAGGGTGGTGGCGGACGACGATATTGAAGGAGGCGCGATCCAAGTTTGTCACGCGAGAACACCCACAGTCAGTGATTGCAACGTGCGACACTAGTCGACGCACGCACGACGCACACGACGACGCGCGCGTCGTGCGCGCGCGTGCGTGTGCTCTCGCTCGCTCGGAGCCCCGCCCGGTCGGAGCGGAGAGGACATGTGGTTGCGCCTGTGGCTTCCACATGCGGGTTGCGTGGCAAGAGACTGTGTTCCTGCCTGAGTGCGTACGGAAGAGGGGGATGCGATGGCGGAATGGCCGATGCTACGAACGAATGCACATGATTGTGGCAGACTTAATGATTATGTGTGATCGGACAAGCCGTTGGTCCGTGGAGATGGTGCTGATTTCGCACGGGCTCTACGGCGGTTGGCTGTGGCTTCGGCAGAACTGTGACAGAACACATCGACAGAACACAGGTGACAGGGCCGAGGTCGTACGTTCAAGACGGTGGGAGAAAACAGGCTCACGCTTTCAGGGGCGGGGCATGGGTGACCTGTGTGTGATATCGCCTCGGGTCAACTCTCACATGATCTCACATCTCGTCATCTTAGCTCATCTGTCCGGACTCCCACCTGCAAAGCACAACGCATGACCGGTATACAGTTTACACATGAAGATGTCCCGGATGTCGAGAAAGCGTCAAAGGATACAAAGGAGTTATAATTGTCCTATTGACGGAAAAACATGTTTGTTGTTTCCCGATCTCGCGCCCCGCTTTAAAGCGTAGCCCTATAGCGCTAGTGTAGCCATCGAGTTTGTAGCCAGGGGGTGTGTGAGCAACGTACCGCGCAGACGCTCTGTCGTCGAGCTCTGCGCGATTTGCTTCAGTTGTCTGTGACTCATGTGCTCTTCACCTATCCTCCTCTTAGTAGGGCGCGTGGCACACCCGGCGGCCCTACGTACACACCGTACGGGGTACGGCGGCCCGCGTTGATCTCAAGAAATGGCAGCTCTCTCTCGAGGTAGGAAGTACTCAGCCACTATTATGGCACGTCTCGCCCGGAGAGCTTTCTCCTGGTGAGCTCTCGCAACCTCTTTCTTTCTTCTGGCAAGTGCCTCTTGGCGAGCTCTCGCTTGGGTGGCATATAGCACCTCGTCCTTGGGCTTGTATCGCGAGTACGGCCGAGCGGATAGCGTGTGCCAGTTCCTCGTCGGTGGGGAAGGGAAGACGAACCCCCCTGGGCGTGCAGTGACGGGGCGCTCTCGAGGCGACGCGCTCATCGAGCTCACCACCGGCGCGGAACTAGCAGCTGCCTGCGGCGGCGCCTTTGTTGTTGTTGACCCATGAATCTTGTCACCTCGATCGATGCCCAATTGGACGTGTCGCTCATAGTCGGTGTAGAGCGAGGGCGGCCCGATCGCAATTGCGAGCGAGGGCGGTGAGGGGCAGTGCAAGCGCGGTGCGATTCGGTGACGCATGATCGGCTGAACCCGACCAAGGTGATCAAGGTGCACCCAATCGCGGTGGTCAAGGTCAGCTGACACCCAGTCAGGCGTCTGACGCCTCGGCAGCAACGACGCCCCTACTCCAGCGTGTGCCACGGCCAGCTTGGCCTCAAGGTGGGCCACGAGCCTCGCAGTCCGTGCAGCATTCGGCCCGGCTGCCGGGAACTGTGAGGGCGTGTGCATGCGGTAGAGCCCCATGAGCACCTGTCGCCTCTGTCGCTCTGTCGCTTTCGCAACCGCCTGCTTGGCCGCTGCCCTCTCGGCCATCGCCTTATCTTCAGCTGCTTCGGCCGCCACCCGTTCCGCTCTGATTCGTTGGAGCCAATCACTCCGCCAGTGCGCAAAGCATGCAATGAGTGTCGTGCACGTGAAATGCGAGCCCACGAGCTTAAAGAGCCGCTGGTGGTGGCACTGGTTCATGTACACTGCGTGCCAGAGTTCCCATCTGTGGGCCAGCTGGTGACGGGAGGCGAAAGCAGCCGCTCGCTGCACGACCTCATGGCGTCGGGCCTCGTCGACTACCGCATCGGCCGCGTTCTTGGCCTCCGCCTGGGTTGACGCCTCGAGATCGGCCGCTGCCGATCGCTTGGCGCACTCCTCTGCCTCATGTTGCACCATCTTCATGTCGAATGACGGGCTGTTCGGTCTGACCGCGGCCGGGCGCCTTGCGAGCTCTGCCCCCCATCGTGCGTCGGCGGTCTCCAGCATGGCCTTCTCGGCCGCCGCCGATTCGGCCTTGATTTGTGCCTCCTGCTTGGCCATCGCCTTAAACGCGTCGGACCTCATCAGATCTTCAAGTGCACGGCGGGAGGCGGCTCCCGAGAGCTGACCAGGAAGGTGCACGCGCACGGACATATATGCTCTGGTCCACACCCGGCGCATCTTGCGACGCTTGAAGGCCGCGGATGCGGCGTTGGCGATGAACGTGCCCGCCCGAAGCTGCAAGACAGAGAGGGGCTTTTGCACGCTCACGAGCATCATCATGAGATCTGTCGAGAGACGCCACAGGACATTGCAGATGCGCAGCGCGAGCTCCTCCTGGAGAGTGCACTTGAGTGACTTTGAATAGTCCTTGAGTGTCAGGTGCCTTGCAAGCACATGCCCCTCCTGGCATTGGCGCATCATCTCGCCGATCTCCAAGAAGGATTGCACTATCGTGATAAGGTGCTGCTCGCAGGCGTAGTAGCGCTTCTGATGTGCAGCAATCTGCGCGATGATGCCACAAAGCTTTTCGTCGACAACGCGCCACTCATCCTTGAGCACCACTACCAAATCCAGCATGGGTCGGAGGATATCCTGGTAAAAGACCTCACATAGAGCCATCATGGGTTGGCGAAGGGTGGCGACCGTGCGGCTGGGTGAGGCCTTGCCGTTAGAGGTGGGGGTGCCGACGACGGCATGCAGGATGCTGTCGATTCGCAGGCCACACAGCAGCCCGCCGCCCCCGCCCACCAAGCCCAATGCTCTATAGAGCCGAGCAAGCGTGGCACCCGCCTCCTGTAAGCCAGGCGTTCGCGGCGGCAAGCGCGGCACGTCAAACGGGATGGCCGGGCGCAGCACTCCAGCAGCCTTCTCCTTGGCTGTGAGTGGCGGCGGGGACGGAGGCGCGTCGCCCCCCCAAACGCACAAGCTCGGTCCGTTTCCGATACGGTCCAATGCTGGCCTGCCGCCATCTGTCACGTGCTGTAACAGCGCTTCAAAGTGCTTGCGCCGTTCGAGCCGGACCATCTTCTTTTCGGCCGCGCCGGCTCCACCACCCTTGCCCATAAAGCGCGGCAGCAGTATCTCTTTCGAGTAGGGTGAGGGCCGCATGTCCTTCTGCGCCCACGAGCGGATCCGTAGCTTGCCCGAGAGGTTCGGGTCCACCTCGAGAACGTATGTGAAAGTATCTGACTTGGCCACGTCCAGGCCCTTTGAGTTCTGCTCCTTGTCATTACCCAATCGCTTCGCAACTCGCGCCGCAAAGTCGGGTGACGCGTGGCCTGCCCCAATCCACAGCACATCCCATTGCATATACGTGCCGTCGGGCTTGGATGGCGCAAGCTCCAGAGCGTAGTGCGTGACCTCGCAACTCCCTAAGCCGGCGCCGGTGCCAGCCCCGCTTCCGCCGCCACCCATCCACTGCACCGAGGACGTGTTGCTCGCCGGTGTGAAACGAGATCCGACAAAATTTTCGAACTCCCGCAATGCGGGACCCCACTCGACTTTTCTCGCGGCCGCGCCGCGTTCAGATGCGTGAGTCCCATTGAAGGTGAGCGTCCCGGACCTTGACGACTCATCCTTCGCCCCACTCTTCTGCACAACGCCTTCAGCTGCCTCGCATGCACCGTATCCTCGAAGTCCTGTGGCAACACGGCGGCCTCGCTGTCCACTCTTTCCGGAGTGGCCGCAGTGGAGTGCTTGCTGCCTTCTCGATCTCTCACACTCTTGCCCTGTGAGCACCCCTCATG
>Ga0210244_100510_pt1 | contig 36095 bp, 22 predicted proteins | sample ChrtobMetaP3_0mM_FD_155473 | JGI IMG/M metagenome (GOLD analysis project Ga0210244, IMG submission 155473) | Chrysochromulina tobin associated microbial communities from unialgal haptophyte culture, Seattle, Washington, United States - P3_0mM | ecosystem: Host-associated > Algae > Haptophytes >...
TATCCCGCATGTATCCCGCATGTATCTTGCATGGATCCAGAATGTATCTGGATTGTATCTTGATTGCCACTGAGGATACATGTATCCCGCACGTATCCCGTATGTATCCTGCATGTATCCCGCATGTCGCCTTCGTATCAGATACATCTCTCTCTGGATGCATTTGAGATACATGTATCCCTCATGTATCCCGCATGTATCCCGCATGTATCTTGATGACCTCTGAGGATACATGTATCCCGCATGTATCCCGCATGTAACTTGCATCTGAGATACGTACTTCTCCGGATACATTTGAGATACATGTATTCCTCATGTATCCCGCATGTATCCTCCATGTATCCTCGAACCGCTGCAGATACATGTATCCCATATGTATCCCGCATGTATCCCACATGTATCTCTTATGTATCCTACGTGCGTTCCTCCTCGCAGGTGTGCCTACCTTGCAACAGCTACAGGGGCGCGCAAAGGAGATGAAGAGGGCGAGGACTGCTGCCGTGCAGCTCGACCAGCTCATTGACTTGAAGAACCTGGCACTCACATACTTTCAGCCCATGCCAGAACCACTGACCCTGATGCCACCCTCGGGCACACAGCTAGCGGCCCAGCAGACGGAAAGAAGGCGGGGCTCATGGGGAACAATCGAAAGGCACCGGTGCCAGCCCTTCAACGCGAGCCCCAAGTGGAGCCCGACTCGAGCGACGAAGAGGCGGAGCCCCTTCAGCTCCTTGGACAGCAGGGCAAATAGAACGAGCCCAAGATACGTATCCTTGATGTATCTGCTGTGTATCTCGAGCGTATCTTGTGTGTATCCAGCGCGGCTCGGACGAAGCGTCCGAGATACATGTATCGTGATGTATCCTGATTGTATCCTGAAGTGTCGTCATGACGCGTTCAAGATACATGTATCTTAATTTTGTATCCCGGTGTATCCTGATGTATCGTGATGAAGAATCCAAGATACATGTATCCTGATGTATCCTGACATGTATCCAGTGTGACACCAAGGAAGCGCCCAAGATACATGTATCTTGATGTATCTGATGTGTATCCCAAAATGTATCCTGGACTCGTTTGGGATACGTGTAAAATACATGCAAAATATCAAGATACATGTATTCTCTTGGAATGTAACAGGGCATTTAAGATACATTTGGGATACATCAGGATACATGAGAGATACATGTATCCTTCAGGATACACGCAGGATACATCACAATACATCAGGATACGTATCCTGATAACAAACCCCCCCAAACTCGATAACAAACCCCCCCTGACCCATGACCCCCCTACCGCTCGCAATAATGATTAATGTCAACGAACAAGGAACATGACTGAGGTCTGAGCGGGTCATGAACATTCAGGAAATTCAGGAACGGTTTTCACGAAAGCTCACGTACCGCAAGTGTGGTTGTGTTCAGACCTTCAGTAGCAAGGTGAGTAGCGAGTAGGTGTGAATGAACGGAGCCAGCGTCTCTTCAGGGGGCGGCTTGCAAACTTCTTCTGGCTGCCCCCTGGCTCGCCCATCTGGGGCACTGGGGGTTCACCGCCCATGTCGGCGGGCGCGCTCCCTCCCGAATTCATATATGGGTCTCGCCGATCTTCTCTTTTAGGCTGTTTCTCAGCTCACCGCCTGCATGTATCTCCCTTCGGAGGTCTTGTTTTGTTTTCTCTGTGCTTTGTACGTGTTGTGTGTATTCACATGTTCAGTTCAGTTCAGTGAACTGAACTGAACTGAACTACCGGGTATTCACATGAATGAGGGCTCCAGCAGGCGCGACCTCCGGTCCGGTACTTGTCCGACACTTCTGATCGATGCACGACACTTCTGATCGATGCACCCTGGACGGACGATCGTACCATCATGGCAGCTTGTCCCAGCAAAATCTTTGCTCAGGCGGACGGCGTCAGCTGGAGCCACGACCAGGTTCCACTTGCTGACCGCTTAGCTGCGACGATGGTGCTCTTTCTGATCCTCCTGCTCTTGTCCATCACCGTCGCACTCATTTTGACGCGGCGTGCGGTCACTGTGCTTCGCACCGCCTCTACTGGCACCGTACCCACGGCAACTCTGGCCGAGGCCAGGAGTCCAGAGTCGTGGGATGGCGCCCGCCCGCTGGCGACCGCCATCGATGGGCTGGACGACGCGACGGCCGTGTGGCAGCTGAGCAAGCTTCGCGAGGCTCGCCAGCTCGCAGCCCGCATGCGAGATGCCAAGGCGCAGAGCAGCGACGTGCTCGAGTTCGCATTTGTTTCACCTGACGAGAAATCGTCTCTCACCTTCTCGCTTGCATTCATGCCCGATGGCGACGTCATCATTTCAGAGAGGGCCCGCGGCTTCCCTCTCGGCTTCCTGCCGTACTTCTCTCTCATCCGTGAGGTGGATCTGCTGCCGTCGCTCCTACCGCCGGTGATCGCGCGGCCGCTCGAGGAGCTCTCGATACGCCACCGCTTTGCAAACAACGACCTCATGTACCACGTGTGCGCGCGCGGTTTCGGACCCATCCCCGGCGCGGACGACTTTTTTTTCGTTCTCCTTTTCGACGTGACCGACGCTCCGCACGACGGCGCGGTGCTCGCGTTCGTCGAGACGCCGCCGGCCGGCGCCAACGTCTATCGCGACCTCGAGCTGCCCCCCTGCACGAAGCGCGGCTACACACGCACCACGGGCCTTGGTATGGTAGCCTCTCTCACTCCCACGGCCAACAGCCACCGGCGTGGCTACCCCCCAATAGATCCTGGGGAGGCGGCGTTGCACGGGGGGGCGGCGGAGGCGGCGGCGGAGGCGGCAGAGGCAGAGGCGGAGCATGGGTGGATGGACTTGGAGTTGATCGGGAAGGTGGCGCTGCCGATCCCACGTTGGCTGCTGCCCTCCCCACTCATCCGCTGGTTCGTGCCGTTCTTAGTCAGGAAGGTCATGCCCTCCCTCGCCCACCTCAACAGCCACTTTGACGAGAGCGCTCTACGGGCACGCGTAACCGCCGACCAGGATGGCTTCTACGCCGAGCTCCAGAGGCGCTTGCCGGCGATGCGGGAGCGTGGCTGCCGAGGGGTCACAGTGCACAAGCGCAGCGGCTGCGCATCTGAGGACGCCGGCAAGCCTCTTGGGCCGTGCGACCGTGGGGTAGAGCCCCTCGCACCGAGTGGCTCCATGGGCTCCGAGCGGCTAGTAGCGAGCTCAGGCAGCAGCAACCCTGGTGCACCCTCGGCTCCGTGGATGGCACTTCTTGAAGGCTTTAACAGATGCTTACCAGGTGGCTCCTAGGCGCCGTGTAGAGCTCGCGACCATATCGTACTGTGAATGCGCCACGCTACCTCCCTTTTTAACATCTACTCCGAGACCTGATCGCCTGATCCCATCCATAAATGAAATTAGTGACCCTGTGGCCTGTGGTGTGAGAGTAGGGGTCGGGGTCCACTGCATTCCCAGCCCTTTTCAGGACGGATTCGGATAATTATTGAGGGGCGCGCCGCCGTGCAAAATCGTGGCGCGCTCGGCGCTCGCTTTTCTTTCGAACTCGCTCTTCGGTCACGGTCTCCACCCGCTGTCGTCGTGCAGCCACCGCGCGCCCAGATCTCGATAAAATAGACACGTAGTCGAGCCGCTGCTCATAGAAGATGTGTTCGTATGTTGCACCCGCTTCCTAAGAATGTATATTCATTGTGTCTCGTCTCGACATTGCCATTGGCTATCACCACTCACCCACCAAGATGGTTGCTGCGAGGGGGAGCCTACGAAAAAGATGGTTGTGAGGTTCGTCTTTGTGATCCGTGTAAAATACAAAACCCTACAATGTATCAGCATGTGTGCGTGTTAACGTTCACACTCCTTCAAGTTTTCCCACGAGGGGTGCGCGGCGGGGTGGGTCCAGGATTCCAGTCGCGACGAAGATGCGCCCCGATGAAGCGAGGCTGCTCCAGCTGCGGGAGCGCTACGGCGAAGACAGCAAGACCAGTTTGCCGAGCCATAAATCGGCAGTGCCGCTGTGGATGATCATGGCCACATACGTTGGCACCGCCCTGATGCAGCCCACGTTCACCGACCGGATTCGATATTCTGGCGGCGCGGGACACATTGGTTGGCCACCCACGGTGCTCAACCAGCTTGCAAACGTCTTGTCCATGACCTTTGTGGGGCTGTTCGTCTGTGGTCGCTTACTCTCCACATTCTTCGGCGGCAGCACCACAGAGGGCGCCATGTCAGCCATGCTCATGACGGCTTTTATCGACTTAATCTCGGGAGTTTTGGTCACGACGGGGTTGCTCAGCGAGTAGCACCGGGCTCGAACCTCCTACGCCCCTCCCCCTTCCCGTGGCCACTGTTTCTCACCAGCCCATCCCTCGAGTCCGCCTTGAGCAGTCCTGGGCAGCGGGCTGTTCGTGGTCATCTACAGCTCGACTACCGTCTGGACGGCGCTTTGGGCCTCTTGGAACGGCGAGCGCCTGTCGGCAGGTCGCTGGCTCGGCGTGCTCCTCATCTTTCTGGGCATGCTCCTCAACACAGGCGGGAGCTTTGCCCAGGTCAAGGGAGACGCCACGGCCACTTCCACGATGATTGTGGGCGTCATCGCCTGCCTGTGCGGGACGATTCTGCATGCGGCCATGTTTGTGTACTCGGAGGTGGCCATTAAGCGCGTGGGCATCGAGCCGCTCGTGCTGAGCGCCAGCATGGGCATTGTGGAGACGAGCTGTCTCGCCGCGTGGAACTTGGGCCTTCTCGCGACCGAGGGTCCCGAGCTCTACGTCGACCCGAGGCACACAGGGGATGTGGACGGGACGTACATCCTCACGCTCTACGGCGGGCTCATTCTCGTGAACGCGGCGCACGCTTGGTCTTTCTTCAACATGCTCGACCAGGTGGGCGCCGTCTCGTCTGCCGTTATGAAGGGCGCGCAGGTCGTGCTTGTCTTCGCCAGCTCTGTGGTCTTCTTTTGCCAATTCCAAGCGTCGCAGTGCTTCTCGTGGTCAAAGGCGATCGCCGTGGCCGTCGTCGTCGCTGGCCTCCTCATCTACGCATACAGCACCTCGCAGGACAAAGCTTCGCCGCCCAAGCCACCTGCCGCGACGAAGCTACCGAAGCCGGAGCTGGTGTGAAGCACCGCCGATTGGTGGTGTGAACTGGACTTCGGTGTTTGTCGCGTTGGTGGTACGCATTCATCCATTGTCAAGGTGACTACAATCGATGTATCCTACACGACAGCGTAGGTGAGTCGCACTTTGAGTCGCCGAAGCGTGCGCACTTCGAGAGGTGGTGTGTAACCGGGCAGTCTGTGTGAGAACGTCCTCGTGCTTTGTGAACGAATGAGAGAGCGGTCTGCGAGTTCTTGTGTAGGGTTCTCGTGAAGTACTTGACATCGAACGGCGGGCTAAGGTGCTTTCTCGATTCACATGAATGAAAAAGTAATGGAGCAGTTCGCCCCGACCGAAACGGGCGGAGCGGTACGCCGTCCCGCATCATATGGGCGACGAGCAGCACAACAAGTTCGTACTCAAGGAGCGCGAGAAGCTGCAGGCGCGCGAGAAGGCGCTCGAGAAGCGCGAGGCTGAGGCGGCGGCGGCATTCGAGTCCAACGCTCAGCTCCAGGCGGAGCTCAAGGCCAAGGCGGGCCAGCTCGAGCAGGCTGCAGTGCAGCTGCGCAAGCGCGACGAAGAGCGCGACGCACTGCGTCGCGAGAATGACGCCGCGCGGCGCGAGCTTGCAGCCGCGCAGGCCGAGGCGGCCAAGGCCAAGCAGGCTGCCGGCTCGGGCGCAGTCGCCAAGGCGGAGGCGGCGGCGGCGGCGCACCGTCTAGAGGGGGCACAGTACGAGAACTCACGGCTGCGAACGGAGGCGACGACGGCGAAGCATGATGCCGCCTCGGCGCGCAAGACGCTCGAGGAGTCGATCGAACGTCTTCGCGACACGGTGGCGGCACTGGCAGAGCAAGAGGCGGTGCTCCTCGCTCTGCAGCGGAATGCCAAGCAAGACGAGCAAGCGCTCGCGCAGGCGCGGGCGGAGCTGGCGGCGCAGCGCGCCCAGATGGAGCAGACGGCCTCCTCCGCCGAGTCGCTCCGCCACGTCGTCCAGCTCGCCCTGGCCAGGCTGATCCGTTTACTCCAGCAGCTACGGCAGCAGCGCGACGCGCTGGTGCAGACGCAGACCGATCTGAGGCAGCTCGAGGAGCTGCGCTGCGCGGACGCGGATCGGATGGCGGAGCTGAGATTGCAGCTCGAGGACGAGCAGCGGAGGCGCGCCGCGGCGGCGCAGGAATCGTCCGCGCTCGAGGCGGCGCTCCAAAAGGAGATTGCGAAGCTCGCGGCGGCGAACGAGGTGAAGCGCGAGGTCATCGAGCGGCTGACCAAGACGGCGCTCGAAGGCGAGCGCCACGTGGCCGAGACGCAGAGCCAGCTCGAGCAGTCGCAGAGCCAGCTCGAAGCTATGCAGGCCCAGTGCGGCGGCATGCGAGAGCAGCTCGTGGATCAGGCGACTCAGCTGGCGCGCGATGAGGAGCGCATCGCGCAGCTCGAAGCGGCGCTCGTCGAGCGCATGCGATGGATTGAATCGCTCGAGACGACGCAGACGATGCACCGCAAACGGATCGCGGAGCTCTATGAGCATCTACGTCTCTTCCTCTCGCTGAGCGGCGCCGAATGGCGAGCCGGCGTGGGCGCCGGCGTGGGCGGCGACGGCATGATGGAGGTGGCGGAGAGCTCTGCGGCGGCCGCCGCGAACGAGCTCGAGATCACGCTGATGCAGGCGGAGCTCGCAGGGCTGGGCGAGCGCGTCAAGGTCCTGTCAAGGACCCCTGATGACGACCTCTGAGGATGACCTCTGAGGATGACCTCTGATGATGACCTCTGATGATGACCTCTGATGATGACCTCTGATTGGCTCCCGCATCAGGTCCTGACCAACGAGCGACAAGCTCTCCTCTCCAAGGTGCCGCCTTATGACCTGACCATCGAAGCGCCCGCGGCCTTCGCTCCGGGCGGCAGCGGCGGAGTGGGCGGGGGCGGCGGCGATGGCGGTGGCGGCGGGTGTTGCGGCGACGAGACCGCGATGACGACCGGCGGCGAGCACGAGGGCAAAAGGAGTCCGAAGGTCAGGACGAAGGACGCTAAGCGCGCGGAGAAGGCACGTGCGGATGCGGATCAGGAGATCGAGAGCTTACGAGCCCGGGCCGTCCAGGCGGAGGCCCACGTGGCCGAGCTACAGCGGCAGCTACGCGCCAAGGCGAGCCGGCTACGCCAGCTCGGAGGTGGAGCTCATGCCGGAGGTGTCGCAGGCGAGGCGCCGTCGCTCAAGATAGCAGCCCCGTCGGCGGGGCGCGCGGGCGGCGGCGCGGGCGGCGATCGGGCAAGCGATGCGGCAGGGGGCAGCGGCGGAGGCACAGCGGAGGAGGGGCGCGCTGTCGTGGGGCTGCAGCGCGAGCTCGAGGCGAAGAATGCCGAGATCGCCGAGATGAAGACGCAACTCGCCGTGCTCAAGGATATGGTGCGCGCGCGCCAAGCGGACGCACGCACCATGGAGATGCAGAATGCGCGGCTGCGGCGCAAGGTGCAAGGAGGTGGAGGTGGAGGTGGAGGCAGCGGTGGTGGTCCCAACTCGCCTGCCCGGCCAACCAACGTCATGGAACAGCTGCCGAGCGAATGAGTATCGTGCGCACTGTGGCCGTCCCGTGTTGCGCAGGCGAACCACACGATGACACGAACACTCGCGACTGAGTGCCCGACTCGGCGGTGCAGCCGCTGCGCGCGATACGCGATAGAGAGATCGCTGACGATGAGATGCTGATCTTCGACGCAACATGATGATTGCATGAAGCGATGAACGATGTATGTTGTATCAAGCGGGTGGAAGGGAGCGAAATTCGCAAAATCTATTGTTCAGTGGACACTGCTTTTTGAAAGCACACCGCGGGACATACACGCCGCAGCCTCGGGCGAGACCCGCCGGTGTCCCGCTGGTGCCTGGTCTCCCTGGTCGGGTCGGAATCGAGATGAGCCGCGACAAGCGCAGGGCTCAGGAGGCCTCCTGCCCCAGGCACGAGGCCTGCCCAATGCACGACTTGGCCTCCTCCACCGGCCCCAGGTGCGAAGGTGGCCAGTAGACCACGGTGGCGTGCCCGATGATGTTCTTCATCGGCAAGAAGCCCCAGTAATGCGAGTCGAAGGAGTGGTTGCGGTTGTCGCCGAGTACGAAGACGGAGCCCGCGGGCACGGTCAGGGTGTCCAGGTCGTACTCCGCCAGCTCGTTCGTGTACGGCTCGTTGAGCGTGTTGCCGTTGAGAATCAGCCTCCCGCCGCGCACCGCGACAGTGTCCCCGGGCACGGCGACCACGCGCTTGATGACGGCCTCGCCGTCGGGTTTACGAGCCGTCAGGTCCCAGAAGAGGGGCGGCGGGTCGAACACCACCACCTCGCCGCGCAGCGGCTGCCGGTACCATTTGGTCACCTTCTCGACGGCGAGCTGGTCGTTCACGTCAAACGTGGGGTACATGCTGAGCGACGGGATGTAGCGCGGCTCGACGATCAGGAAGCGGATCGCGAGGAAGAAGGCAAAGGTCGGGATGAACTCGCGCGCGAAGTCAAAGGTCTCGCCCTCGCCACGCCGCAGCAGCGCCCACTCGTTCGCGAGCGACTGCGCCAACGTGCGCTGCTCCACGATGTCTCCCTCTGGCGGCTGGAGCGGCGCCGGCGGCGGCGCGGCTGGGCTGACGCCTTCCGCCACGCCAAACTTGCGCAGAATCTGGTCGATGCGATTCGACGAGCCTCCGCTGCTGCTGCTGCCGCCGCCGCCGCTGCCGCCGCTGCTGCCGGTGCTGCTGCTGCCCCTCTCCTCGGTGAGGGTGAGGAGCGCCGAGCGCCTTCGCTGCAGCTGCTGCGGCTGAGAAGGCGCGCCGCATGATAGCAGGCTGCTGCGTGCGAGTCGTGTCGTACCGGCGAGCGACGACACCAGGGCCAACGAGGGCAACAGGAGGCACAGCATTAGGGTCATGAGGTCCACGAGCTCTCACCCCGCGGTGATGAAGGACTATTATAAATAGTGCGGATTTCTCCCCCGCGATTTGATGCATGGTCACCACGGGAAGCCCCATGTTTTGATCTCGCTACTTCTCGCCGAACTTGAAGGAAACGCAGTTACGCGCTGAGTGCAGTTCTGAGGACTTGATTGCTCATTAGGTGCGCAGCGAAGCCCATGGGCAACGCGGTCTGCCTAGGTCGCGGCTTTTAGTGCCGCCTCCCTAGGGAATAGGGCGGGCGAAGCGCGCCTGAGCCAGGCGTGTGCCTGTAGGAGGGAGCGACCGCCCCAGCCGGCATCCAGAAAGTGCGATGCTGGCGACTAGCTCACTCGCCGATGATGCCGCTTTCACGCTGGTCAGCGGCAGCGCAGGCAGGAAGGTGGATGCGACAGAGATGGGCAAGGTCTTCGTCGGTGGCCTGTCACGCGAGACAACGACCGATGGCCTGCGCCTGTACTTTGAGCGCTTCGGAGAAATATGCGACTGCGTCGTCATGAAGGATCGCTCAACGGGTGCCCCCCGTGGCTTTGGCTTCGTCACTTACACTTCGCAAACAGTGGCCGACCGCGTGGTGCACCACCGGCATGTCATCGACGGCAAGGAGGTAGAGGCGAAGCCGGCGGTGCCTCGCGAATCGGAGACGCTCGCCACGCAGCGGTCCGTCCTGCCGCCGCCGCTGCAGCCCGGCATGGGGCGTACAATGCCCGGCTTCGCGCCGCCGAACCTCGCGTCGCAAAACGGTGGGGCGCAGGGGACGACACCATCGTTTGGTGGCGGCCAGGGCAGCTTCGGCGCGCCGCCACAGCGCACCGGCGCGCCCCCGAACGGCGGCGGCGGCGGCTTGCTAGGCGGTTCGGGTGGCGGGCGCGGTGGGGGGCGCGGCAGCGGCGCCATGCACGGCTCGTCTCAGTTCGGCGGCTCGGGTGGCGGCGCCAATGCTGAGTTCCCGACGAACAAGATCTTCGTGGGCGGCCTCTCGCACGACACGAGCGAGAACGACTTCGTCGGCTACTTTTCGCTCTTCGGGCCTGTCATCGACTGCGTCATCATGTGCGACCCGCACACGCGCAAGCCACGTGGCTTTGGCTTCATCACCTTTGACAACACGGCGGCTGTGGATCGTGCGTGCGTCAACAAGTTCCACGAGCTCAACGGCAAGTTTGTCGAGGTCAAGCGCGCCATCCCACAGGAGCGCATGAACGAGGCTGAGGGTGTCGGCGACGGCATGAGCCTGAGCGGCTTCGCAGTGGGAAAGGGGAGCGGCGGCCGCGGCCGTGGCGGACCGATGGGCGGATTCCCAAGCGGTGGCGGGGTGCCGATGGGCGCCTCGCCGACGGGTGCGGCCTTCTCCAACGGCGGGCGTGGCGGCGGCTTGCGCGCCGTCGACTACTCGCAGAGTGGCCTCGACGCAGCTCTCTCAACGGCCAATTCGGTCCTCGCCTCCCTGGCGGAGCCTCCTCAGGACGTGCCTCACCGTTCCGAGACACAGGTACCCTCGAGCCTCCTCTCGGCCTTCTCGAACCCGAGCAACTTCTCGTCGGCCACCGAGTCCCTTCGCAGCGGCTCGCGGGCTGGCTACGGCGCCATCGAGCAGGCCTTCGCGGGCGCCGACGATCCGAGCACGCAACGGCCCTCGGTGGCGGCGGGAGTGGGCGGCGCCGCCCAACACGGCGTCCTTTCGGGGGTCGCGCAGGAGCAGATGAGCGCGCTGCAAGCCGACCAGCAGCGCCAGCTGGATCAGTACCAGATGCAGCAGCAGCTGCAGCAGCAGCAGCAGCAGCAGCAGCAGCAGCAGGAGATCTTCCAGTTCCAGCAGCAGCTCCTCAAGCAGCACAAGCAGTCGCAGGCGCAGCTCATGCAGTTGCAGCACCAGCACGAGCAGCAGGCGTTGCTGCAGCAGCAGGCGCAGCAGCTCCAGATCCTCCAGCAGGCGCAGCTGCAGCAGCAGCAGCTGATGCAGCGCAACCTGCTCGAAGGCCAAGGGGACGGCGACGACACCCTGAGCGCCGCCGATGCCACGATGCAGCGTCTTTCGTCCCTCGGAATAGACGACGGGCTCCCCCTGCCTGCGTCCGCCGCGTCCTCGCTGCAGTCCACCACGCTGCCGTCGGCCTCGCTGCCGGTGGCGCTTCCAGCGGCACAGCTGCCGGGGGCACAACTCCCGGGCGCGCAGCTACCAATCAACTCGCTGCCCTCGAGTGGAGCGCTCCTTCCGGGCTTCTTCCATTAGACACCGACGGAGTCTCCCCCCCCCCGCGCGCCTGGGCACGCGGGGGCAGTGCAAGAACGAGGCAGGGGCAGGTGGGGCAGGGCACAGCGGCAGGGCACAGCGGCAAGGCACAGCCCAGGCGCAGTTGACTGGGCCACTCTCGGCCAATAGTAGTTCATCGGCGGAGAGCAGCAGAGAGAAGAAGCACAGTCCAGGTTTATCGAGCACGTCCTTCCCAGAAGGGGGAGGCGCGGCTGTCAGGGCACGAGGGAGTACAAGGGCACATACACAGGGACAAGATCTTGTAGCATCCGGGAACAGGAGGCGAGACGGGCATCCTGTCTCGTTGCACCTTAGATTCAGACGCCAGCTTCGGTGCTGCTGAGGCCGAGTGCCGCCAACAGTGCCGCGCAACAGGAGATAGGGGGGGGCTCCCGTCGGCAGTGACCGCGACGACGCGAGTGAGTTGACATGGAGTTAGGGTGGGGGGAGCGCCGCGACCGAACATTCGCGATGATGATCATCATGCATTGCTTAGTCCGCCCGAGGCTCAGCTAAGTGGTGTCAGCGCATAGCGTATGCGGCGAGCGGCTGTGTGGCTCGATTGCCCCGCGGTTAGCCGACTTGTCGTCCGCGGAGCCGGAGGGAGGTATCCATAGGCGGTGGCGCGCACCGCCGCACTTGTTTGCGCGCTACCTTCGTCGCGGTAACGTACAAGTGTATCGGTAATAGTGTATCATGGTAAGTCACACCAGGTCCGATAGTGCAGTGTAGTTGCCGGGGGGGCGCGCGTGTGCATCGGGGAGATGCATCGGGGTTACTTTCGCACAATCACAAGTATGTTTCTGATCGGTCCGGAGATCGCCCCACTCGCCACTGGCCACTGCATTCCCAGCGGCAGCGCCCCCGCCGGAGCCGCCGTTCCCAGATCCCACGGCAGGCACTGTTCCGCGCTGCACTGTAGACTGTTCACCCACGACCCAGTTCGGACTTCGGTCCCGCACGGCGCCACGGGGCGCACGGGCGCATGTTAGGCGCATGAAGATGTAGATGATGCGATCCCACCCGCACCGCCGTTACCCCGGTGGGGACTGGGGTTCAGCCTTAACCCCCCGCGGCCCCCGGCGCCCCGCCCCCGGGCCCCCGGCCCCGCGCGTGCGGCCGCGTGCCGCGCGAATGGAGTGCCCGGCGCGATCGCCGGAATCCTGGAATGGCGCGAATGCAGTCGCACCCGCGGTCTACGGTCTTCGTTAATGTTGTATATATTGATAACTGAACACCGTCGACTCGGAACACCGAAGACCGTGCTAGATGTACGGTACCGACCGACGGACCGCAATGATCAATGTAGAATGATGTCAACAGCTCAAAAGCCTCAACGACTGGCACAACTGCTTCATCCGATCGCATGACGCGAGCGGACACGTGACCGCGTGCACGCGGTAGAACGGCAAGCAAGGACTGTATGTGTATCCATACGATCGGTAAAGTAGCGGGTAGATCAGCAATCGCACCGGTTGACCCTCTCATACATCTTAGGCTCTGGACAGCGGAAGGCGGATGGTCGTACATGTAGGCCACGCTTCGTTCGGCCTGGGCCCTCCGCTTGGCCGCCTAGGTAGCATGGTAGCATGCGTGCGTCTCTCCTCTCTTGGCTGCTGGCTGCCTATCAAGCGGACGCCAAGTGCAGCTGCCCAGGTACCCTAAGGTGCCCGGTACGGCGCCACGGCGCAGGCGCCCAAAGGTGCCCAAGTCTCCTTCACGCACGCATCGTCGCGGGGGGCGAGAGCTCGAGCGAGAGCAGGCCCGCCGACGCAGACGCCGCCAAGCCGCCGCTGCTACCACTCCCTCCAAGTCGCGCTTTGCTCGACTGCGGCCTCTGGCGCTGCAGCTGATGCTTGACAAGATTCTGCTCCCCGGGGGTGAGTGGCCCGGCGGAACGGTGTGCTTGGAAGGCATACCGGCGAGGGTCCACCTGCGGCGCCTCGGTGGCACCTGATGAGGGACGCAATTGAGAGTCATCAGCGGTCATCAGCGGCACTCCCCACCTGAGGCGCTTCGGCAGCACCTGTCAAGAAGACCGTTGTAGGCAGCACCCCCTTCCCCATCGGCGGGAATTCCTTGTCGCGATGGCTGTAACGAACCCCGGCGGAGGCAGGCCGACGAAGATTCGATCGCGCTCCAGGGATCGCCTCGATGGTGAAGGGTGCGCTTGAAGGCGCCGAGTTGAGCTCCTCGCGTGTGGGGGTGGCCCATGCGCCCGTGACGGCGCCTCCGTCCGCCCCTCCATTCGCATGGCCAGCGCCGCCACCAACGATGGCCGCGGGATTCGTCGCGCGAGTGGTCTCGGCGGCGGCGTGAGCGGAGGTCTCCATCAGGCGCATGATGGCCTGCTGTAGGTCTCCCTGGACAGTCGATTGGGTCTTCTCCTCCAAATCTCCTAATTGGCGGCCCACCTGCATTCCGATGCCATCAACAGCCATCAACAGCCATCAACAGCCATCAACAGCCATCAACAGCCATCAACAGCCATCAACAGCCATCAACAGCCATCAATACCATACGAATCCATCGGAGGCAATCAGAGAGCAATCACCTCGACCGCAAAGTTGGCTAGGATGGACTCGCAGAAAGCTCGATCTGCCTTCGTGGCGAGCAGCCAGCGCTCAGCCTTGGTCTCGAGCGCGCGCTCGACCTTCTCGGCGTCTGCCTTCGTCTCTTTGAGGGTGATCACCTGCGCCCGCAATCCGAGGTCATCAGAGGCAATCCGAGGGGCAATTCGTCGCAATCAGTGGCCATCAGAGGCGCAATCCGTGGCCATCAGAGGCAATCCGAGGGGCAATTCGTCGCAATCAGTGGCCATCAGAGGCGCAATCCGTGGCCATCAGAGGCAATCCGAGGGGCAATTCGTCGCAATCGGTGGCCATCAGAGGCGCAATCAGAGGTCATCAGAGGCAATCCGAGGGGCAATTCGTCGCAATCAGTGGCCATCAGAGGCGCAATCAGAGGTCATCAGTGGCAATCCGAGGGGCAATTCGTCGCAATCAGAGGTCTCATTGCGAGTAAACACCTGCCCGTGTAGCTCGGAGAGCGCCGCCTGCACCTCGCCCTTCATGTCATCGAGCATCGCCTTGTCCACGCCTTGCGCCCCTTGCCCGCGCTCTACCTCAGCTTTTCGGAGCAGAGCACGCAGGTGCGTCTGTAAAGCGAGCACCTGCCCCTGCGTCGCCTGCTGGGTAGCCTGGAGGGTCTCGACGAGCTCGGCTGACGCCCCCGCGCCCCCGCCCAGCTGCGGGGCGAGCAGAGGTACTCAGAGGCACTCAGCGGCACGCAGTGGCACTCAGAGGCACTCAGTGGCACTCAGCGGCACTCGAGAGGCACTCGAGAGGCACTCCGAGCCAATCAGTGGCGCCGCCGACCATTTGCTGAGCCAGAACGCTCGTACGCAGCTCGCTCAAGGCGCCTGTGAGCGCGCCAAATTCAAACTTGGTAGTGAAGTCGGTTTCGAGTTTGGTGCGCAGCTCGCTGAGCTCGCGCATCTGACTCATCTCCGCGTGCGAGGCTCGCAGCTCGGCGGCTGCTGATTGGAGCTCTCGCATCTGGGCGAGGATCCTGTGCTCGAGATCTCTGAGCTGGGCGGCCGACGCCCCCGCGCTGCTCTGGAGCACGAGCCCGTGGAGCAGCGAGGTGCGACCGACGAGACGCGAGGGGCGCCTTCGTTCATCACTCGTGGGAGAGCCGCTGATGCTGGCGGCAGCGGCAGCTGCTGATGAAGACGCCGCGGCAGCTTTGGTGGCCAGGGCGGCCGTTCCCTCTGCTGCTGCGGCTGCTGCTGCGGCTGCGGCTGCAGTCGGATACCCGGAGCCGCTGCTGCTGCTGCTGTCGGAAAAGTCGAGCGGTCGGTAGCCGTCTGGCATGGTCGCGTGGCCCACGGGCTTACCATCCTTGCCGACGGACGGCGATGCGCTGACAGCAGCGGGCGGCAGCTTACCGCCGGTCGGCTCGCACACCATCTCGATGAGCTGGCCTACCTCCTCGTCCATGCGGTCGATGAGCGCTTGGTGCCGCTCGGCGGCATCGCCAAGCGCCGCAATCTCGGCGAGAAGTGCCTCGTCGACCTTACCCTTCTTGTCGCCCATCATGGCGACGATCGCCGACGATGCGTTCGATCCCCATCTGCTGCTCAGCTTCTTCTCAAGCTCAGCATTGCGCGCCTCTAGAGCAGCCAAACGGGCCTCGAGGGCCTCCGCCCGTGCGTCACTGGCCTCCACACGCTCGACGAGCGCGCGCGTCTCCTCCACGTGTACCTCGCGTGCCAGTGCACGGATGAACTCGCGCTGCGCATCGATGTAGGTGGATCGTGGCGATGCAGATGAAGGGTCGGACGCCATTGACGGTTGCGTTAGTTTGGCCCCCTTACGCACCAACATGCCCGCGGACAACTCAACACGACAACACAAAGCCGAACTTCGCACGTCAATTCATCCCCCTGTCAAAATCACCATTCTGAGACTGTTGCCAATTTGGGATAACTTTTGTCAGCGTCTTATCGCGAGAGATCGCGTGAGGCTTACTGGCACACGCGGGATGTCGCCGCCACGCGACGTTTCGGCCGGCCGACCGAAGATCTACCTGCCTACAGGCCCGGCGCGCTACTCGGGCCTCGAGGTGGACACGCCGCTCCTTTTCCTCTTCTACCACGTCGAAAAGACGGCTGGTTCGGCCGTCATGAAGTGGCTCCATAAGCTGGTGAGTGCGCACGACAGGGATCTGGGCAACCTTACGCCGCGGCTCACCTCGCTCTACGACTTCACTCACACGAGCTGCCTGCTCTCGCAACACGGCGACCTGTTCCCCGGCTATGCCAAGCTGTGGGACGAACGCCGGTGCTCCGTTCCGCACCCGCCGCCCTGGCAGCGATCAGCGACTGCCGCCGAGTTCCATGCCTATACGAAGAAGCGCTACTGGGAAGACTTTGTGCCCGTGCTGCCCCAGCTGCGCGCTAAGTACGCGGCGGCGAATGGCACGGTGATCACCGTCACGCTGCTGCGTGAACCCATCAGCCACATTATGTCGGCGTACAAGATGTGGCCGCCGTCGCAGCGGTGCAAGGCGGGCGGCAGTTGCGACGCGTCGTTCTGCAGCGCGGTCGATGCAGCGCGGCCGAAGCGAGGTGCCCGATGCAGCGCGGTCCAGCCCTGTTCGCCTGCCGACTGCCCAACCGCGGGCAAGCATGCCCTTCCGCTGCCCTGGTGGCTTCCACGCGCCATCGGGCTCCAGGCAGGCTCACTCACTCTCGACAGCTGGCCGAATAAGCACATTGGCTTCCACAACCTGCGGGGCTGCCAGGTGACTGCCGCTGATCGCCCGTGAGATTTCCATTTCATCTGCCACTGAGTGAGGCTTGCGCGTTCCGCTGGGTTCATCATCGGGGTTCGTCAGGTCCTCGAGCTCAGCCAGCAACGGTTGCAGACCTTCGACGTGGTGGGCGTGACCGACTGCCTCGAAGCCTTGCTTGCTCGATTGTGCACCTTCTTCAATTGGCCTTGCGCAGCGGACCGTGAACGGACGGAGCTTGCCATCTCCCAAGCGCTCCACATGAAGCCGCACGGGGTCAAGCCGGGCGGACTGATGGCTCGCGAAGGGCTCGCCTTCTTTGAGGCCGCTCGTCAGAATGCGAGCGTGCAGCGCGATGTCGCTGTCGCCGCGCGATGCGATCGGCAGCTCTACGAGTACGCCATCCGGCGCGTTGGATTACCGTCGCTTGCCCCCCCCGAGATCAAGGTCGATCGCGCCTTGTGCGAGCGCGCGCCCTTTCTGGGCTTGAATGGGAAAGGGCTCCTTGAGCAAAGCCACTCGGGCGCGCTCCTCCCGTACCCAATATCGATCAACCAACAGGCTAGATTCTTCACAGACGTTCGATACCTTAAATCGGCCCTGGCGGGTCGTTTGGTTTGAGAACTTTTGAGGCGTTTACACGATTGAGTTCTCACGGAGAGGTGTCGTCCGTCGCGGCACCGCAGTCGCGCGATACGCGACGGCCGCCCGGCCGGGCGGATCGGGATCGGATGGTCTTCTTTGTATGCTTCACACACTTAGGGATGTTTAGATAGAACAGCCCCGAGAGCTGGCCGAAGGCCGAGCTCTGACATCGCGGCGCGGTCCGGTGCGGTGACATCGACGCGACGTGGCAAGTTGCGCGCGGCGCGCCCTCCGGCGTTGCGGCTTGCGCGCCTTGCGGGATCATGTGCGGGATCGACCGAGTACGATTTCCTATTTTAAACATGCTGTTAGATGTGCCCTGTAGCGTAGTATACAGCCCAAGAGTACCGTGCCCCTATCCCTCTCCGCACACACAGTTCGCGCGCCCCAAGCACCGCCTCTAAAGACGGGAACACGGAACTCCAGACTGCAGATACCCCGCACCGGGCGCCCCCTGAGGTCCCCCCTTTCCGCACACACGACCAAACGAGGCCGAAAGGGTCACGATGTTCCAAGAGCCACGGCTGCTCCACACTGAGTCCGCTGGCTGGCTGTAGACTGATCTAAGTTGCGTCGTGTCGGAGCACATCCCCCGCGCTCAATGCTCCTGACGCACATGCTGCTACGCACATGCTGCCAACCTCCATGGCCTCAGACGGTTTGCATCGTTCCCCTTTCTGCGCGCGTTGCGCCGTCGTTGGCACCTCCGCCGCCTCAGAAGAGCAATGACATCGAGTCGGTCTCGATGATGGCGGCGAGGTCGACGAGGAACTTGGCCGCATCGGCGCCATAGATGTGCCGGTGGTCGCACGTGAGCGTCACGGTCATCATCTTCTTCATCCCCATCTTGCCGTCCTTGTCGAGCACAGCGGTCGGTGTGGAAGCGGCAACGGCGAGGATGGCGCCCTGGCCGGGCGGCAGGATCGAGACGAACGACGAGACGCCGAACATGCCCAGGTTGGAGATGGTGAAGGTGCCTGTCGAGTACTCATCGGGCTTGAGCTTGCCCTCGAGAGCACGAGGCACGAGGTCCTTCCACTGCTTGGAGAGCGTAGCCAGGTCGGTCTGATCCGCCTTCTGCAGCACGGGCGTGATCAGGCCGCCGTCGGGCATGGCCACCGCCATGGCCACGTTGATGTTCGCATTGTACTTGATGCCGTCCGGCACGTAGCCGGCGTTCATGATCGGGTGCTTGGCGAGAGCCATCGCGCAGGCCTTCGCGAGGAGCGCCGACATGGTCACGCCCTTGGCCTTGACCATGCCGTAGAGCTTGTCGAGCTCATCGGTCGCGATCTGGCGCGACACCTGGTACGTGGGCACATCGTTGGCCCAGGCCATGTTCTTGACCACGGCCTTCTGCATGCCATTCATCGCAACCGTGCCCACCGGCGCCGCAGCGGGCGCCTTGTCGGCTTTCTTGTCACCCGCGGGCGCGGCCTTTGCAGGCGCGGCGGCGGCGGCGGCGGGTGCAGCGGCCACAGCCATGCCCGGCACCTTCTTGGGCACCGGCTGCTCGCCCGCGGCGAGCAGCACGTCGTCAGGCATGATGCGGCCGAAGTTGCCGGTGCCCTTGACAGTCGCCAGGTCGATGTTCTTCGACTTCGCCAGCTTCTTGGCCGCAGGCGTCGCCATCAGGAGCTTGGAGACGAAGGCCGCCGCCGGGGCGGAGGCGCCACCGTTCTTGACGGCCGCCTCGACGTCCTCCGCTGATATGCGGCCCTCGGGGCCCGTTCCCGTCACGCGCGTCAGGTCAATACCCTTCTCCTCTGCCAGCTTCTTAGCAAAGGGGCTCGCGACAACACGGCCCGTCGTGGGCGCCGCCGCCGACGCCATCGCAACCGGGGCAGACGTGGAGGGCGCCGCCGCCGCGGGCGCCGCCGCCATCGCAGGCGCCGAGCCGCCGCCCACACCAGCCGCCGCCACCTTGGCAATCTCGTCCTTGGTCTTCGCAATGAGAGCGACCGGAGCGCCAACGGCGGCGCTCGAGCCCTCAGGCACGAGGATCTTGGCTAGGTAGCCCTCCTCGTACGACTCGACGTCCATGTCCGCCTTGTCCGACTCGACCACGAGCACCATGTCGCCAATGTTGACCTTGTCGCCGACGTTGATCAGCCACTGCGAGATCTTACCCTCCGTCATCGTCGACGAGAGCGCGGGCATCATGATCGCCAACGAGTCGACCATGGGGCCCGCGGGAGCGGCGGCCGGCGCGGGCGCAGCGGGTGCGGGCGCGGCCTTGGCCGCCGGTGCAGCGCCGCCCGCCTTGACGGCCGCAATGTCGGCCTTGTTGGCCACAAGCAGGGCGACGGGAGCGCCGACTGCGGCAGTCTCGCCCTCACCAACGAGGATCTTCGCGATGAAACCCTCCTCGTACGACTCAACGTCCATGTCTGCCTTGTCCGACTCGACCACGAGCACCATATCGCCCGGAGACACCTTGTCGCCCTCGCTAAGCAGCCACGACGAGATCTTCCCCTCGGTCATGGTGGACGAGAGAGCAGGCATGAGGATCTCGGTGACGTCAGCCATCGAGAGCGCGGCAACGCGCGCTGGGCGCGTGGCGTGGAGACGGCCGACGGCCGTGCGGCCGACATTGGCGCTCTGCAGAGCGCTCGCTGACGCAAGAAGAAGGCCGATAAGCATCTCCAATGCTCGGCTCGCTCGCAGATTCACGCGAGCTCGCCGCAGAGCACACTTTTACACTTTGCGTTCACACGTTTCCGCAGATTCTCATGATGCGCGATACGCTTTTGCGCAAAACTTTGGGAGCGTCTTCTTTTCGTCGAGAGAATGCGGAAAAGCTGCGCTGTGGGAAAGCACGGCCGGCCGAAAATTGAGTCAACGCGAGCGATCGGTCGCCCCCTTCGATTATGGCTGACTATGACCGTCCGCCACCTACTCCCGCGCTAAAGCGGACGTCCAAGCCTGTGGCGCGGCCGCTACAATCGGCGACGGGATCACCGCCGCCAGGCAAGAGCTTGCTCGCCGCCTCGCCGCCGCAGGGCAAGAGCCTGCTCGCCAACTCGCCGCGGCCGCAGGCTGCGAAAGAAAACGCACCCTTGGCCAACTCGCAAAAATTCAACCCTGCATCCGCGCCGCCAGCAGGCAAGAGCCTCCTCGCCGAGTCACCGCGCAACGTGGCGCCGCCTCCGCCGCCTGACCCGAGCCTGCATCAGGATGCGAAGCCCATGGATCGCGAGGGGCTTTGCTGGGCCCTGAAGCAGCTGCGCGGCCGGCAGATTCCTTCGGCACAGGTAGCCGAGATGGCGCTCGCTGTGCAGGCCGCCGACCCCGAAGGACCCAAGGCACCGACTGTCCTCGCGCAGCGTCGCACGTACATCGAGGACTGGGCTGCGAATCATCAGGACGAGATCGCGAACGCCACTCCGCCGTCGCCACCGCCTGCCCAGCAGCGCCAACAGTACCAGCAGCAGCAGCACTACCAGAAGGATCAGCCGACGGGCGATGACGGCGAGGAGGAGGAGGAGGAGAACGACGACGACGACGACGAGTGGGAGCGGCAGCAGCAGCAAAAGGTTCAGCAGCGGCAGCAGCAAATGATGCAGCAGCGGCAGCAGCAGCAGCAGCAGCCTTCGGCGCCATCTGCGGGCGGCTCGTCCCAATCGACCACGGCGCTCCTGCACGAGGTGCGACGAATCTGGACGGCAGGTGCGACCGAGCAGCAGCTGCACGCGCTCGCCGCGGCGGTGGCGGTCAGCCACGGGTTCAATCTGCCGGCGGGAGGCGCGACGGTTCACGCGACGTTCATCATCGACTTCCATAATTGGGCGCGCTACGCACTCAGCCCAGTGCCGCCGCCCATCCCTCGGCCTGGCGAGAAGGCAGCGCCGCCCGCTGCCGCCGCGCCCGCACTGAGCGCCCAGAAGAGTGCGGAGCTTGAGGAGGGGCAGCTGCAGCTGCAGCAGCAGATGAAGGTCTTGCAGCAGCAGATGCAGCAGCAGCTGCAGCAGCAGCAGGCGGCTCATCAGCGCCAGATCCAGCAGATGGCCCAGCAACTGCAGGAGCAGGTGGAGCAGGTGCAGCGCCAGCAGCAGCAGGCGCAGCAGCAGCAGGCACAGCAGCAGGCGCAGCAGCGCGCGCAGATGCAGCAGCAGATGCAGCAGCAGCAACAGCAGCAGCAACAGCAGCAACAGCAGATGCAGATGCAGCAGCAGCAGCGCATGAACATGCAGCAGCAGCAGCAACGGCAGCAGCAGCAGCAGCAGCAGTATGAGCCGCCCTCGCCTCCACCACCGAACGACTTTGGTGGCGACGTGGGAGGCGGCGGCTTCGGAGGAGGTGGATCGAGCAGTCGCTCGGGCGGCGGCAACTCCGCGCGCGAGCGGCAGCGCATAGCAGACGGCGGCAGCGTATTGCAGACGCCTCGCGACACCCGCCACTGCCTGCAGATGCTCGAGAACGTGATGAATGGTGACCCTGAGACGCACGTGCCCCTCACAGTGCTCAACGACCTGACCCGCCACGTGGCCTTGATGAGCAAGCGGAAGGCACCTCAACTGGCCGTGCAGAAGCGCATCTTCGTCAAGACGTACTATGAGGAGCTCCGGCGGGATATCGGCGGCGGCGGCGGCGGCGGCGGCGGCGGCGGCGGCGGCGGCGGCGGCGGCGGCGGCGGCGGCGCGAAGCTGTCCGTCGAGTCAGTCTATCAGGAGGTGAACAATCGCATCGAGCAGGCGAACCGCTCGGTGAAATTGCAAGGCGTACTGACCGATGTACACGTGGACAGCCTCGCCGAGAAGATCTGCCAGGTGCTCGGGAGGGAGATGCCCGTGCAGAAGCGCGAGCGGCGCCACCTCGTCGAGAGCTGGCACAAGCACATGAAACAGCATGTAAGCGGGCGCGGCTAGTGGCGCGAAGCCGTCGTCGAGGCGAGGTGAGTCGCTCCGAGGCTTCGAGCTTCGTTTCGGGGAGGCTGACTGAAGATCAGGCTGTAGCCTACACTCAGGCAGTTCGCTGTGGACGGCCGGCCCTTGCCGCCTGCCGTGCGGCGCGCCGGCGCGACCTGCGTGATGCACCCCGCAAAGCTCACATGAGACATGTGACCGCGACATTTAGTATCGAACGTGAGAGCATGACGCGCGGATCCCGAATGCGGATTGGTTTTCCGAGTCTTCGGGGCCCGACCCGGAGACTGAGGGTGAGGCGGAGTCAGTCGCCGCGCACCGCGGAGAATGTTCGAAATTAACGTTACACCTCTGCCGGCGCTGTCCGACCTGCGCGAGTCGCGACCGCCGATCACCTGCCGGCCGCGGTCCCGGTCCGCCACCGCCGCACGTGGACCGTGCCCACGTGGCCACGCGCCAGCACGCCGCGAAGCGTAACGCTAACGGACGCCGGAGCCGCGAGCGCCGAGCCACCACGGGGTGTGTGGGACAACATGATTTCTGAGATGCAGTAGCGCTTCTCGAAATCAAAGTGTTCCATGCTAACTTGACATGCTTACTCTCGACGAGCCCGCAGGCACGAACCGTTAATAAACGGGCCATGCCCCGTGCGCATGTGTGGCCGGCCGGCCGTTTACGGTCGTCGAAACCACCGAGATGGCCGCGCGTGTGGATGCACACCTCAGACGCACACAACATGAATGGGATGCTCACCTGACCCGCGTCCTCTCGTTCCGGTGGTCCTCTCCTCCAACGGCACGCTCCTCCACCTCGCCTTGTCCGCTGCGAGGCACGCCGCTCAACCTCTCTCGGCTAATCATCTCATCGCTCACTCCTCGGCTTCTGCTGCGCCTGCTGCTGCTCTGGGTCGTCGTATCACTCTGAGGCGTTCACGTCACGCTTACTTGAAGTACATGAAGCCGTCCTCCTCCTTCTGCACCGAGACGGTCGTCTTGAGGCAGATCCAAAGGTCGCGCATGTAGCCCAAGTAGGTCGAGCCGAGCACCGGCTTGGGCATCACGGCCTTGTAGTACTTGCCAAGGTGAGCCTTGACGTACGGGGTGGCGGCCTGTGCGCCATAGTAGGGCATGTCGGAGAAGATGTGGTGGCACACGTGCGACGAGACGATGTAGTGCGTCAGGTAGTCGCCGACGGGGCCCATGGAGCGATCAATGGTCGAGAGGGCGCCGCGGAGCCACGTCCACTGCTCGTCCTCGAAGTGAGGCACGTCCTTGTGCGTGTGCTGGAGCAGCGTGATGATGGCGAGGTAAAAGTTGGCCTCCATCTGCGGGATGAGGTACGAGCGGCACACGGCCCAGAAGCCGAAGACATACACGCCGTAGGCGATCGCCGCGCCGGCCAGCAGCATGCCGACGTTCGAGGCGCGCACGTAGTTCTTGTCCTTCTTCTTGAAGAGAGACTTCGCGTTCGGGTCGAAGTGCGACTGGCCGAGGTTCTGGCGCGCGCCCGTGTTGTTGTTGATGAGGTACGCCCACCAGCCCACCGTCGCGATGATCACGAGGCGCTGGATGATGCCCAGCGGCGTCTTAGCGAACTTGACTGATTTCTTCTCTGGGTTGGCCGTCGAGGGCACCCACGTCTCGCCCATCGTCATGTGGTTGGTGTAGTGGTGGTGCTTGGCGTGGGTGATGGCCCACGAGAAGTAGGGCGCGAGCAGCGCCGAGTGCACCACGAAGCCCACGGTGTCGTTGACGACGCGCGAGTCGGTGAAGCCGCCATGGCCGCACTCATGACCGATGACCCACAGGCCGGTGAAGATCAGGCCCTGGACCCACCAGTAGGCGAGCCAAGCGACCGGCACCGCGTACGCAGGCAGGTTGTCGTTGCACCAGTGCACCGCGGCGTAGGCCATGCCCGCCATCACCAGATCCCAGCACAGCGCACCGAGCGAGTGCGTGTATGAGCGGACGAAGTACTCCGCTGGGATGCAGTCGCGGAGGGTCTTCTTGGTGATAGCCTCGTACGGCTGCGGGATGGTCTCAGCCAGGTAGGAGCGCTTCTCGGCCACGGACGCGGAGCCACCCTTGCCCATGTTGGATTTAGGATGGATCCAGGGTCCGCTTCGGAGGTCGCCGCAAAAGATTCGCTCTCGCGTTTCAGATTTTTCGCTGCATCCCTCTCGACAAATCGGTACAGTTGTAACTGGGCGGATGCGTCTTGCGTGCGCTGCGACAGCTCGTCGGCATCACATCCTCTCACCCCAAGTATCTTGCCTGTCCCTAAAATTTTACGTATCCGCCGCCTCGTTCACCCTCTTCTCGACCACTCGACGTCATCGCACGGTCCGTACGCGCAGATGGTGATGGTGGTCCAGGCGGTGGTGTCACCTGCACAAAGTTGCCTCCCGGCAGCGCCATGGGCCACCAGCGAAGCGCCGAGGTGACATTGGCGGCAGTGAGGCCGATGCGCCCCGTGGTCGGGGGAATGTCGATGGCCATAAAGACGTAGTCCTTGACGTAGAACTCGACCATGTCACGACGGTAGAGTAGGCGGATGGGCACCCGCTCACCCGGCGCTCCGAGGGTGAGATCCCGTGTCCAGCGCTCTGTGACGCCGACGCCCGGGACAGCGCTCGGCTGGTAGGGCTGCGGCTGTACGGCACCCCACGCAACGCTCGCGTTCATCGTCCTCATCGGCAGCTGGAGATTGCAATCGTTATTCGCGAAGCGAAGGCCGAGCTGCAGCTGACGCGAGTGCGCCACTGCCAGGCCATCGGCGCCGCCGCAGATAGGTGGTGACTCGCCAGTGAAGACGTCGTACGAATAGTTATTGAGCGCATCGCTCGTCCACACGTCCGCCACTCTGGAGCCGTTGACCGCGTCGAGGAGCGTCAGCGTCACCGTCGAGCCTTTCTTCTCCGGCGCTTGCGGACCGCACCCGTAGCCAGCGACGTACTGGAAGCACACGTGCACGGAGGCGAGGTAATGGCCTTGAGAGTCTAGTGGGTGGGCAAGCTTGGCGACGCTCGTCTGCCCTGGGCCGCCGCTACGGATGTCGGAGCCGCCGAGGGCCGCATCCCTCGAAGGCATGCGACTCGCGCCGTCGTCAAAGAGCCAATCGGTGGTGGGGAGCGCGACCGCAGAGGGCGAGTAGGGGATGGGCGATTGCGGCAGAAAGTCGCCGATGGCTACCTCTTCTCCGCCCGGCGTGAGCACAATCGCAAGTGGCGCCAGATCACCGCTCAGCTCGAGCACGAACCCAGGCCAGTCAGGCTCGTGGGCTGTAGGGATTGTGACCACCGCCTCGAGCACCACTCCCTTTGAGCGCTCCTCCATAGTCAGGTTCTTGTTGAGGTAGGGCAACTTCTGAACGACCGGGTCGAGAGTGGGGGTAGGCTGCAGCTCAGTGTCCTTGAGCTGCTCGTTGCCCGACCAGTAGGTAAGGCGTAGGGTACCTTCGTCGTCCATCTCGACGCCCTTGTAAGGCGCAATGTACCTGATGAGGGCCCCACTCAGAGGTCATCAGAGGGGTCATCAGATTTCAATCAAGGCCCATCAGACTGCAATCGAGGGCGGCAGTTACGCGTTGTGAGTGCCCAAGTTCGTCCACGACTGGTGCGTGACGAGCAACTCATTCTTCAGCCCGCGGAAGAAGCGCAGGAAATAGCACGAGCCGTTGAGCAGGTTCACGTTCTTGGGCGCTCTCCACCACGGACCGTACGCCGTCGGCGCCGAGTACGTGAGCATCGTACGCGGCCAGCCATAGCCGAGCATCGCAAACCAAGCGCCGCCGGCCTTGCCCGAGGCATATGGAATCCACTCGACGGCCCCGATCTCGGCCCCGATGGGTTGGGGGAGCATCGTCGGCGAGGGCAGCGCCTCCCAATGATAGCCGTCCTGCGTGATGCCGAAGCCAAACGTGCCCTTCCCGCCGATGGGGCTGGCAGTCCAGTACCCGAGGCGCGGGTAGCCGTCGCGCTCGCCTGGCTGCAGCTGCGGCACCGAGTAAATGGTGTCCCAGCGACCCGGGTCGGTATAATAGGTGGTGTTGATGTAAAAGTAGAAGTCAAATTGTTCCGGGCGCGTCCAATTCAAAAGGTTGAACGACTGCGCGAAAGTAATCCTCTGTGTGTTGTTTGGCAGATACTCGCTGTAGTTGATGAGATAACGGCCGGTCTTGTCAAAGTCGGCGGCCCTCCATACGGACGACGTGCCCTGCCAATACTTGTTCTGCTCCCAGGCCGGCCCATGCCACACGTAGCCATGGTCGGTCCAGTTGGACGCACCATTTGGAGATGTGGCCACTCCGAAGCCCTCGCCGGGAGACTCCTCAGTGATCAGGTAATACGCATAGTAAGTGCCGTTCTCGACAAACGCCCACGTGTCCCACTGCTTGGTGACTTCGTCGCTCTTGAACATAAGCCCGTCGGCTGAGGCGGCGAGTAGCAGGAAGAGGTTTCTGAACCTCCATGACATGCGTGAACGCGGAAATCAATACAAATTTCACGCGCGTGAGTTTGTTTGAAGGATTTCCCCTGGATCTGGGTTGGGTCAGCTGGGTGTTACGTCGACGTGAGGTTGGTGCGTCCTCTTAGAAAACGTGTCAAGTTTGATCCAAATAAGGCAGGAGCGACGCGATGACCCGAGCACCGGGCGTCGAGAGACGCCACCGTCTGTGTCGACCATCCAACGGATGTGGCTCATGGCCTGCATGGTCGCATTCTATCACCAAACTGCGCGATCAAGCTCCTCCTTAGAACTATTTCGGCACATGTCCACGAAGGCCAAGGCGATGGCGAGCCCTGTGAATGCGCCGCCCGCAAGGCTCCTCATCCACTGCGGCGATGCTGATTGGGTCGTCGAGACCTTTCCGGGGCAACAGGCTTCGGTCGCTACTTGCGGCAACGCAGGCCGCACTGACGATCGATGCAGCAGTCTGACCTCGGAGGGCGTCGAGATCACAGTTGCTCCAGATGCTCTCAAGCTTATTCTGCAGCACAAACTTTCGCCGATTTCGGCCGTGATGCAAAAGAAGTTGACCATCGAAGGCAACCGAGCGCTGCTAAGCTCGGAATCGCTCCGCTACCTTTGGGACATCTGGCACATACCGACGGAATCAAAAGTTGGGGTTGCACGCTCGTCGAGCGCCATTGACATCTTGAAGGACATGTTGCATGCACTCGTCAAGTCGCTCGTCAAGTCCGGCAAAGGGCTGCTGACGAAGATTCTGCAGATCTGTAGAATCGCCGCCCAGGGCGTGAAGCGAGGCCGTGCGATGAACAAGTACTTGCCACATCCGCTGAAGATAGTGCACATTTGGATGTGGGAGGGGCCGCGAGCGCTACGTGTGTCAAGACTGTAAAAAGGCCGCAATGACCAATGAGGCCTACGAAGTACGAACGCTTTATAAAGCGTGCAGTAGTGCAGTCGTATGGCGTGGCTAGCTGGCTACGTAGCTGGATGGGGCCCTGTATGGGATCTGCTGTTGGCAACACCTTTCGGTGAATATTATCATGTGGAGATCGCAGAGACTCTGATCACTGATGATACTGCACTCGCTCGCACACGGCCCCCTAAAGTCGCAGAATCGGATACTGCACTCTCACACACGGCCTAAGTCGAGTTCAAGCGAGTCCAATATTTAGGCTCGGGCCCGGCACACGCGCGTTGCGCAGCTCGCGCCCTGCTGCGGTGAAGGGACCTTTGTACGGTGGGTGCAGCCAGCCCTCGCGCCTTGCCCTGCCGAGTGCGTTGGCAAATCCCTGCCGGTCGCTGAGCTTTGTGACACCTGCGTCGCGTAGATCAGCGAGGAACTGCGTGCGGTCGCGCCCGACGGCTTCGGCACAGGTGGCGAGCGTCAGCCCCGTCCGACCGAGCGTGCTGCCCATGGCACCGAGCCCAACCGCCTGCAGGAAGTCGTACAGCTGCACGTCAGGCGCTGATGCGCTGTGTTTGCCCTTGCAGATGGCGAGTTGCAGAGCTGCACTGCTCATCACGGCGCCTATCGCCACGCGGTCGTCCACGAGTTCGTCAAAAGTGCCATCCTCCTCCTCGGCGTGCAGGTCGAAGACCACGTGCCTCTCGGCGCTCGCGTGCCGCGCCGGCCGCTCGCGGCTTGAGAGCAGGGAAGCGTACGCCTCGGCTGCCTCGAGGCATTCGGGTGCCCACGACCGCGCTGCCGCCTGGCGCAACCCCTCCACCTCTCGCCATGTAAGCCGCGCGACGGCAGTTGGGGTGCTGGGGCTGTCGCCCCTGCCCCCGCCGCCCTCAGCCTTGGATGGCGAGGATGGCACCAAGCCGCCGGCAGTGGCGGTGGGACTGCTCGCCTCAATCACGTCTTCAACGAGGGCTCGGAGATAGGCAATTGCGGTGAGTCCACAAACGTCGGCAGCATGCTGTGCTGGCGCGGCCATGCGCCACACCTCGATGCGATCGGCATCGACCTGCCTGATCTCCGAGAGCCGTTCCGTAAGAGAAGAAGCAAGCTGCTGAGCGGCGTCGCAATTGAGCTCGTGGTCGCCAGACGGATCATAATGCTCGAGCCTGCACACGCCGCCACGCCAAGCCTCGCGCCGCATGGCTACCGCGGACCAGTGACGACCGCCATCCATGAGCTCAGGATCGTCATTATCGTTGATGAGCGCCAGGATCAGCCGCGCATTTGCCATGCGCCGCCGCATGCTCGCGCACTGCGGCCCGTCGATGACGGCCTCGCATTGCTGATCGGCATCCGCGAGCTTGAGCAGCTGCGCCGTCGGAATGTCGATCACCACGACCCCGAGTGCCTCGAGCTCGGCTTCGGAAGGCATGACCGCCGTCAGCAACGGCATGAGCAGCTCGCAGTTCGCCCATTCGCCCACCACCACACCTGTGCGCACCGCGCCGCCACCGCCGCTGCCGCCGAGGGAGGCAGGTAGACGGGCGAGAGCCTCGGCCAGCGAGTCGACACTTGCCCACGTCGCTGATACATCACTCGACGCCGCGGCTGGCCCTCCCGTCTCAAGCTGATGCGGCGGCGGCGGCGGCGGCGGCGGCTGCTGCTGCTGCCTCACCTTCTCCTCATCAGCGCGTTTGCGCTCATTGACGGCGGAGCGTTCCCGTAGCGCGGCCATCTCGAGCGCCTTACGCTCCTTCTCTTGACGCTCGAGGAGCTTGAGAGCTGCCTCGAGCGTCTTCTCCTCCTCGAGCTGTCGCTGGCGCTCTGCCCTCTGTTCGTCCTGGATGCTCTGCTGTATCGCACGCTCGAGCTCCCGCGCCTCCTGCGCTCCCCAGTCGACCCTCGCCAGCTGTGGCGGCGGTGCAGTTGGCCCCGAGTGGCGCAACTGCTCGGTCGTTCTGCGTGCAGACCTCTCCTCGGCCTCCTGCAGCTGCAGCGCCAGAGTTCGATCGCGCGCCTCGGCTTCAGCGCGCGCGTCGGCCTCAGCCTTGACTGCAGCGACGGCGCCTGCTGGCTTGTTGGCCGCACGCAGTGGCGCAGTGCGCCCTCCCGATTCGAAGTAAGTGGTCACCTCATCGATCGTCCACGAGCACATGGCTTCCGTGAGGGGCACGTCCTCCGCAAAGAACTCCGCCTGGATGTCCAACAGCTCAGCCCGGCTCAGCTTGCCAGGCATTGCCCGATGCGCTCGTATTCGCTCGATGCGTTCGTGTGAATGATGGCTTTCCCGAGATCGAATCTGAGGTGTGAAGCGCCACCTGCACGACAGGAAGAGTCGATATGGCAGTGTGCGCGCCGCTTGTACCTGTCAACGATCGACGAAACGTCGATGAAACAGTACCACCTGTATTATGTGGCCGTATTTTGGGGCACACATCATCCAAACCACTCCCAAACCTGACATTCGATAAATGTGTCGATGAAGTTAAGTCAAGTCAAGTCAACAGGGTGTCTTCACACCAGTTTTCACACCTCTCTCGACGGAAGTTGAACCACATGGGACCTTCGCCTCTCGCTCCACAGCCAGGCCAGTGCTCTTCACATGAGGACCCTATCACGCCAAGCAACAATTCTGCACTCCACGCTCGCACTCAGCAGCGTGTTTCTACCTCCGCTACCTTCCTCGGCTCAAGAGCCAACTGCTGAGCAAGTAGCCGTGGCGAAACGTGCCTTTCAGGCCTTTGACGCGAAGCAGCTGCCCTTGGCCGATGCTCTCTTCACACAAACGATCGATGCATGGCGAGAGCTCGACCGCGGCGTCGAGGAGATGACGGCGCTGCTCGTAGCCAGAGCAGGTGTGCGAACAGACCTCACGGCATTTGTTGACGCGAAGCGCGACCTTGACGAGGCCATCTTGCTCATGTCGCGGAGTGGCGAGGCCTTCAACGGCATGGCCCGATACCGTGAATACCCGGACGCGTTCGTTCAGCGCGGGCTGGCGAGGGAGGGCCTGCGCGACTGGGCCGGTGCCGTGGCCGACTACGATAAGGCGGTGCAGCTTTGGGGCGGTACTGGCGATGGCGTCAACCCGTTCGCTCTTTCGTATCGTGGCCGAGCGCGGGCGGAGACGGGCGACTACGAAGGCGCGCTCGAAGATTTCAGCACCGCCGCCAACGTGTTTGCGCGCGTGGACAAGAATGATAACCAGGCGGCCGCGGCGCGCGCGAACATGGCAGTGACGCTGTACGGCCTGGGCCGCAAGGACGAGGCGGTGAAGATCGCCAAGCAGGTGATCACTCGCACGCCTGGCTTTACAGACCTGCACGTAATGCTAGCCGCCGACTCGTGGGACCGCGGCGATCGCACCTATGCGCTCCAGCGGTGGGAGTTTGCGTGCTCCAATATCTCGAGCGGCTGCAAGGCTTATCGGGACGTAGCACCAGGCGGTTGGCTCGAGGAAGTGAGGCGATGGCCACCCAACCTGGTGCAGCTGCAACGGAATTTCCTGGCGAAGACGCCGGCCGTACCAGTCGAATGAGAGTGCGCCTCGTGCCTTCAGCAGTTCTTGTTAGAGATTGCGTTGTGCAGGGCGGCATCCGGCCTTTGTGCGCCTCTGGTCGGTTCGGTGCTGAAGATCGAATAAAATTGGTAAGTCGTGAAGACACATGTATCATGCAGATAGCTCATTCGCGTCTTCTCCCGCCGCTAAAACCCCGCTATCGCCTATCCGGTCCTGTAGGTGTAGCGCTGTACGGTACTTGTACGGCGCCGACGCCCATCTCACGTCACACGTGCGCGTTGTGTTGAACAGCACCAGCAGCCCATCTCGTGCGCGTTGTGTTGAACAGCAGCAGCAGCCCATCTCACGTCAGTACCAGTACTCAAAGAGTCTTCTCCTCGTGTATCTATCCCAAGCCCACACGCGGCGCATGCCAACATCCGCTCCTGCACGCTGCCGCGTCCCCGAGCAGCGCCACGTCATACCATTGAAGCCAGGTGGGGCATCGTACCATTGAAGCCCTGTACAAGCTTCTATGCGGCCCTCTGTCATCTTAGGAGTGGCCGCCTCTTGATGTGGCTCAGTTAGACCCATGCTTTCTTTCAGCTCCTCATTGATTTGGCGAGCTCGCTAAGGATCGCAAACAGGAGCGAGAGCGACTCGACGATGGCCTCGCCGCAGCAGGTGGCGCAATATGCGCTCGCGAATAGCATGGGTAGTCCCTTATTTGCGAGGATGAGTGTCGGCTCAAACAATACAAACCGTTGGAAGCAGGAGAGGAGCCACGCAAAGATGAGCGCGTCCGGATTGCCAGCTTGCCTCACCAGCGTGATCGTGCGCCCGCCAGCACCGCCATCTTCCTCACCCTGATCCTCGTCGTTATTCTCATCACCCGGCCGAACGCGCTTCTGCGTGAGACGCCGGCCCGACTCGCCGCCTCCCTCGCCCTCATATATATATGGCTCGAAGAGCTGACAGCCGTACAAGAAGATGGTGAAGCACATGGCCCCGAACAGCGTGAACGACAGGGTCCAGCCGAGGAGGATTTTCCTCACGATGGCCCAATTCTTCATCTTCCAGTTGTACGTGAGCGACGCCTTGAGCAGCCCGTCGCTGAGGCTCGCATAAGAGAATGTCCTCGGCTGCGTGGCCAGGCGAGTCTGGCTGGAAGCGGATGAAGAGACCAACGAAAGCACCTTCGGAGGCCTGTGCATGGAGACGGTTTGCGGTGGCGACGGGGGCGGCGACAGGGGTACGTCACCTTGTGGCATGCCCGTAGGCGACGGAGACGAGATGGGCTCGGGGAGAATCGGAGGCGAGGGCGGTGGCGAGACCATAGATGGCCCCATCCTCATTTGCTCGGCGGTGAGGGTGGCTGGGTGAACGATCGCCAACACGGCAATCTCGATGCCAGTGACCTTCATGAGCATTTCGCTCGCGCTGCTCGCGCTGCTCGTCGCGTCGGCCATCTTCGACAGCACTGAGGTCGCGGTCGCCGTGGGCGTGCGGATCTTGGCGTCGACGATGACGCTGCCTGACGTGACGGTCACCTCCACCGCCGATGGCTGGACACCCGCCTGGGCGGCGATTGCAGAAGCTATCTCGGTTTGCACGCTCGAGGCGAACGTGGAGATGTCGCCGGCACATTTGAGGGTGAATGAGATGACCCTCATCGCTGGCGGAGGTGGGGAGGCGAGAGCGCTGTCCTCGACCTTGAGCACCCGCTCGGATGTAGTGGCAGTGTCGTGGTCGAAAACGAGCACATAATCGGACGTGTTGGCCTCGGGCACGATGGCCTTGGGCACGATGGCCTCGACTATGGTACTGCTGCCCTGATGCTCCTCATCGGCGCGCGTGGTCTTCGCGAGCTCGCGAGGAGCAGCTCCTCGAATCTCGTCAGCAGCCTCGACGATGGCGCCCTTGACGCTCTCTTGACGAGTGCCGGCGCGTTGGCGGCGTGGGAGCCAGCTTCGCGTCGCGTCCACTTTGAGTTTCATCGGCCCGTGGCCAGCCTTTGCGATGCACTCGGATGCCAGCTTCGCATCCTGCACAGGGACCCCGTCGACACCGACGATGCGCATTCCGGCGACTAGCGGCGGCACACTGCGTGCGGCCGGCGTGTCGGGCCGGACGCGGACGACGCTGATACGGTGTCCTCTGGATTGTTGCAGGTCGAGCCCGATAGGCCCTTCGCCCTCCTTGACAATGATGCAAGTATCGACAGCGACGCTTGGGCGATTGCAGAGGTGCACCAAGAAGCGCTTCCAGATGAGCCAATACGGCCAGCACAAGATCAGCCACAGCAGATTTTTGCCCACGTTCACTAGGATGATTGGGTCAAAGACCCATCCGAAGATGAGACCCATCGGAATGCAGATGATGGCCGCCACGGTGGCCGAGATGATGATGGCCACCGGGTTGATCACGACGGCAGGTCCCGCCTCCTCCATCGGGAGACCGGTGATGTTGTCCACGGGGGGCGTCGGCGGCGACTCGTAAAAGAGGCTTAGCATGACGAGCTCGAAGGCGAAGCCGTTGAACAGCATCATCATCGTCTGGGCGCGTGTGAAGCCCGCTACACCCCGCGTGAGAAAGCCAGCGCAGAGCGAATGGTTAGCCATGCATGCGATGCATACACGCTTCCACATCGCGTTGACGTCCTGGTGCCAGCGCTTCGTGATCACCTCGACCTGCAGATGAGCGTGCTGCTTGGCCTGAGCTCGCTTCCAACGCCGCTGAATGGCCGTGGCAGCATGGCTTTCGTCGATGGTGGTGCGCGTGTTCCTGGCGCCCGTGCTGCTCGGGATCGCGTCGAAGACCGCATCTGGGCCCTCGAGCACCGACAAGCTGTCGCCGCCGCCGCGTTCGCCGCCGCTGCTGCCCTCTGTTTGACCTTGCTCCTGGATTGAAGTGTGCGAGTGAGTAAAGGGTTGGATTGGGATCCGCGAGTTTATGAAGGTGGCCTCCGCCGCAGCACGTCGCGCCTCCCTGACCTCCTCCCTGACCTCTTCCATGGTCCTCGTGAACGTTGTCGTCTGGGTCGTCACATCATCCATGGCCGTCGTCAGCATGGCCACATCACCCGCGGGTCGCAACGGCGGTGGCGAGGCGTTTGCGGACGAAGGCCGAGCGGCATATGTATGGTGTACAAGTATCTGTACTGGCATCACCCTGGACGAGCTCATCTTAGGCAAGAGCCGTCGGCACATCTGAGAGAAGAGTCGTCGGCACATCTGAGACAAGAGCGGTCGAGCGGACCAGGCCTCGGCTCGCTGCTGCTGCTGCTGCTGCTTCTGACCCGCGAGGAGTGCGAGCGTCTTGTGCGCCTCGCGCCGGTCGTTGCGCACCGCGTAGATTAGCGTCACGATGAGCATGGTCATCAGACCAATGAAGCAGTCCCAGATGGGGCGCACCGTGCGCCACGACCTCGCTGGGTCAATCGCGCACTCAAGGGCACGCGATTCGAGCCTGTTGAACGCGACCGCCGACAGCGCGGTCTCGCGCAACTGCTCAACCGTCGTCGGAAACTCGAAGGCGATGAACTCGGTCAGGTGCAAGCACGAGCAGCCTATGGAGCCCTCGTCGTCCATCGTCGTCATGCAGCCGTCGGTCGACCAGCTGCTGTTGGTCTCATTCCAGAAGCGGCACTCGACGGTCGTGGCGCACGCCCTCGCCGCGTCCGACGACGGGTCGGGTGCGCCCACGCACGGCGGTCGGCCCCTGACCGCGGCTAGCGACTGGTACGCCAAGCTGATGTTGATCGGCATGGCTAGGTCCTCCACGACAAGTTCAATGCCCTGCTGCATGAGCTTGAAGGAGATGGACGGGCCGGCCGCCATGCCGTTGCCCACATTGCCGTCAAGATCGCCGCCACCACCGCTAGCGGCGCGCGGGCCGCAGTCCTCGCAGTCGGTGCCGTAGGTGCAGTCCAGAAAATACTCGGCGCCGGCGCCGCCGTCGTCGCACTCGGCGTCGGATGCGAAGGTGCACGTGTCCGAGCAGAGCGGAGGCTCTGTGGGCGCGCTCTCGCTCATGAGCCGACGGCGGAGGCTTCGGCGGCGGCCCTCAGCGGCACCGTTTCCGAACAACCCGCCGTGCAGGTTGACCCGCGAGGCGTAGAGGACGGCCACCACCGGGTGAGATGCATCCATCCCAGGAATGCCGCTCATCAGGTCGGCGGGCATCGTGACAGAGGCAGCGACGCCCGTGCTGGCGTCGCACTCGATTGGCATCGTTGCGAGGGCACTGACGTTGCGCAGGTTGATGCTCATGTTCAGGTTGGGCGAGGAAAGCAGCACGGGCTCCGCGATGCCATAAGAGCCATTCGAAATGACATCGGACGGCGCTGCCGCCAGGGCGCCCACGGTGGCGGCGCGCGCCATTTGATCGACGGCGGTGCTGATGCTCTCGGCGGCGCCTGCAGAAGAGGGGGAGCCGTCGGAGGCAGACATCAACTCCAAGAGCGAGGAGATGCCACTCGTGACCGCCTGGGCGGCGCTGGTGTCGAGCTGCTGCATGGTCGCAAGTACCGCCCCCAGCTCGGTGGCCGCTGTCGCCGTCGCCGCTGCCAGATCCTCGGCGGCCTCGTCACTGACATCGTCGCCACCCAGGGGCAAGCTGTTGCTTCTTACTGGCGCGAGGGTGATCGCGGTCACGATGGCCGCGTACGAGCTGGTGTTGAGAAGTGCACTTGCCAACGCTGCGTTGGCAAGGCGCGGGCTGAGCGCGTCTAATATCTGGGCGGCATGCCGAGGATCGGCCGACGTGATGGCGATCGTAAAGGTCAGCTCGACTGTGCTGCCGGAGCCCACGTCGAGCATGACGGCACTCTCGGCCACGCTTGCTGCGGTTGCGAGGCTGCTGCGCAGCTCGACACGGACCGTCGGCGTGAAGTCGGACGCGCTGCCGGCCACTTGGACGGCCGTCCTGACGATGCTGCCGCCGCCAATGCCGACGGTGAGGGAGGCGAGCACCTCCATCAAAGGCCGCAAGGGGGGCGGCGGCAGCGAGGGAGGAGGCGGGGGCATGACTGGAGGCGGAGGCCGAGGCGGCGGCGAGGGCGGCGGCGGCGGGCGCTGCGGACCACCCAACGGTGCGCTGGGAGGCGCCCGGGGTCTCGGCGGCGAGGGCGGCGGCGGCGGTGACGGCGAGGGTGG
>Ga0210244_100523_pt1 | contig 35704 bp, 18 predicted proteins | sample ChrtobMetaP3_0mM_FD_155473 | JGI IMG/M metagenome (GOLD analysis project Ga0210244, IMG submission 155473) | Chrysochromulina tobin associated microbial communities from unialgal haptophyte culture, Seattle, Washington, United States - P3_0mM | ecosystem: Host-associated > Algae > Haptophytes >...
GGGGGGGGGGGGGGGGGGGGGGGGAGGGGGGGGGGGTGGAGGCGACGGGGGTGGGGGTGAGGGAGGAGGTGAGGGTGGAGGAGGTGATGGCGGCGGTGATGGTGGAGGCGGTGAGGGCGGTGGAGAAGGAGGGGGAGGCGACGGTGGCGGGCTTGGAGGTGGAGGCGATGGAGGCGGCGAGGGAGGAGGGGGGCGGGGTGGAGGCGAAGGCGGTGGCGGTGCAGGAGGAGGTGAGGGTGGAGGTGGGGATGGCGGTAATGATGGCGGAGGCGGTGTGGGAGGTGGAGAGGGAGGGGGAGGCGACGGTGGAGGGCTCGGAGGTGGCGGCGAGGGATTCGGCGATGGCGGAGGCGGTGAGGGAGGTGGAGAGGGTGGAGGCGGCGAGGGCGGTGGTGAGGGAGGCGGTGGGCAGGGCGGAGGCGACGGCGGTGGCGGTGAAGGAGGAGTTGAGGGTGGAGGCGGCGAGGGCGGCGGTGATGGTGGCGGCGGCGAGACCGGTGGCGATGCACTGGTCCATTTGATCGCAAGCAGCATTAAAACAGTACGTGAAAGGTAACGCAAGCCGAAATCGCTGGCCATGTTCACCCGATGAGAGGAAAGTTGGAATGAAATGGACCTTGCGGCGATCCTTGCGGCCGCGAGATGAGATTTGCCGTTACACTTGAAAAGTGGGCAGATGTTTGGAGGCGCATGCTTACATGTACTTGCAAGATACAGACAAGTACAGAAGGTTTCCTAAGAGTACTCTAGAAATATCGGGGAGATCGAAGAAAGTACGAAAGGGAACTCACAACTCTGCTCGTGGGAACGCCTGCTTCCTTGTAAAGTTGTCGGACTGATTCCAAAGATCCAAACCCATGTTTCCAAAGAGTGCATCTTACTTGCATGCAAATTCAGCGCCTCGATCGATTACAAAATTCGCCTTCATGGAACGAATTTTTCCTAGGGGGTAGGAATAAGGGTAGGAAAGGGATGAATATCTCCTGGATTTGCACACAATCCTCTATCACTATCTGAGTTCTGAGAGGCGCGAACACTTATGAATACGTCTTACGAGTAAATATAGTCGTAAGAAAGTAAGTGTAACATGCGCGCCGCGGAGCGGCAACGGCACCGACGTGGCGAGGGCACGGCGAGGGCACGGACCCAAGCATGCGAAGCGTGGCGTTATGGGGGGAACACCGATGTAAGGCATCAATCATGCTCATCCCATTTCGACACTCCTCTGTTGCTCTCTTTCGGTTTCTCGTGAGCCTTACTTCCCACTGTTTCTTATCTTCATCCTGAGCTCGCCTCTGTGCGACAGCACCCTGCCTCGCCCTTCTTCCTAGGTCCGCGGGCGCCGCGGGCGCTGCATCGCCTTCAGGCGCTTCAGCTTCCGCGCCTCGCCGTCGCCATGCTTTCCACCGCCCGGTCGCTCGGCACCCGGCTTGGGGGCGGGTCCAGGCGCCTTGCTCGGGTCAACCGCGCTCGCCTTGCGCTTGACGCCGGCCTTGACACCCTTAGCGGTGGCGGCGCCCTGTTTGCCGGCGCTCGCTGATGGACCTTCCTCCTCATCGGCGGCCGCGGCGGAGCTGGACGCGCCGGCGGTAACGTCCGCCGCCGCGTCGGGCGTGAGCGCATTCGCGTACTTGCGCAGCTTGCATACGAAGAAGCCGTCCATGTTGTGCGTGTGCGGGTAGAAGCGGCGCGCGAGCTTGAGGCTGCTGTGGAAGCGTTTCGTGCGATGGCGCGTGAGCCCCTCGACCCCGAATGGCAGCCCCGTGTCCACGACCTTGACTGGGCGAGAATTGAGCACGTAGTCGATCACAGCCTCATTCTCCTCAACGGAGATGGAGCAGGTGGAGTAGACGATGAAGCCGCTCTCCTCGTGACCAGGCTGGTTGGCCAGCGTCGCATCGATCGCAGCGAGCAGCAGCTCGCGCTGCAGCTGCTGGCAGCGCTGTACGTCTGAATAGCGCTTCTCAGCCTTGACGGACGGATCTTTGGAGATGACGCCGAGCCCGGAGCAGGGCGCATCGAGCAACACTCGATCGAAGCCACCCATGAGCTTCGGGTAGTCGCGCCCGTCCGCGTTCATCACGATCGCGTTGCGCACGCCCAGGCGCTGCAGGTTCGCCTGCAGCGAGCGAAGCCGCTCCTTGGAGGCATCGTTGGCGACGAGGGTGCCACGGTTGGCCATCATCGCCGCAAGATGGCTGGCCTTGCCGCCGGGCGAGGCAGCCATATCGAGCACCCGCTGGCCGGGCTGCGGCGAGAGCGCGAGCACGGGCAAGAACGACGAGGCGCTCTGCACCATGTAGTGCCCCGCGAGGTACTCGGGCGTCGCACCGATGGGCACGGCCGAGTCATAGATCTGCAGACCGTCCTTGGACCACTTTGCGATCGGATCGAGGTTGACGTTGCGCGCGATCAGGGCCTGCGCGAGCTCGCGACGGCGCGTGCGGAGCGTGTTCGTGCGCACCGTCACCGGGCGCGGCGTCTCGCTCGCCTCGATGAACGAGAGGCACTCCGCCGGTGAGAAGAGCCCCAGGAGAAGATCGATCAGCTCGGAGGAGTAGCCGTACACTACCGAAAGGTCCGCGGAGAAGACATCCATGTACTCGGTGCGCGAGCGGCCTGGCGCGCGTTTGGCCGCAAAGTCAGAGAGCACCTCCGCCACCATCTTGACGCGCTCGCGCACGTGCGAGATGTCGGGCGGCCGCGACGCCTCCTCGTCGAGCTCGTCCGCCGTCGGCAGCTCGATCTGCTCACTCGCGAGTTGCTTTTGCAGCTCCTCCTCGTTTGCGGCCGACTGCTTGGCGAGACGCGAGACTGTCTGCCGCGCCTTGCGCTCAAACTCGAGCTCGTCGCCGTCGTCGCCATCGTCGTCGTCGTCGCCATCGTCGTCGTCGTCCTCCTCCTCCTCATCATCGTCGTCCCCACCCGTGACGCCGTCGTCCGCGTCCTCACCACCCATGTCATCATCCTCATCATCGTCGTCCTCCTCGCCCTCCTCGGCATCATCATCATCGTCAATTTCGTCCAGTTCGTCGTCTTCTTCGTCCTCGTCCTCCTCGTCCTCATCCTCATCAAAGAGGTCGCGCTTCTTCGTCACCTGCTTCAGCCACGACTTGTTGTCGTCTGAGTAGGCTGGCGCTTTGATCGACGCCTTGCTCAGCGGTCCTTTGCTGGGCGGCGCCTTGCCCGTGGTGACTTGGATCGGCGCCTTGCTGACTGCGGCCTGGCCGCGTAGCGGCTTGCTCGGCTTCCTAGATGCGGAAGACATTGGACTGGACGACGACGTCGCTTTTCTATGCAGCTTTTCTACAAAAGGCGGACCTTACCCTGTGAACGACACTGGGGAAATAGAGAGAGTTTCAGAGAGTTTCAGAGAGTTTCAATTTCTTTATTACCTCGATTCACGCATAGCTGCGCGGAACCCTTTCGCAGGACGGTCTGTCCTCTTTCATCGCAAACGAAACCGCCACAAATGCCGCATAAAATTGTAGGGAGTTGGCCGCCAATTCCCTAAAGGAAGGAAACAAGACCTCTGCTTTTAATCTTCCATCGCGGCCGCCACCTCTGCTCCCCCAACCACCCCACTCACCCCTTTGCCACACTCATGCACATATTCGAGCATCGAGGACAGTGAAGCGTACGGTAGTGCAAGCATTTTATTGCGTGACGGCGCGAATTCGTGCGTGAACGGTTAACACGACACACACGAGAACCGTGCGTGCGAACCAAGGTTCCCCTGCTCCTGTACAGGAGTCCTGTGCTAATCGACGCGAGATAAACCCTGACTTTTGATGACCGTTGGGTGTCGTTCAGCTGTACGAATTTTTTTTTTGTAACACTTGTATACTTGTTGGAGGAACACTCAGAAATAACAGGGAATTATTCTCATAATCGCGCCTTCCCCTCGATTGCTCCCCCCTCGACGCTACTTGTACGAGACATAGCGCTGTTGTAGCCACCTTGCGGTGGCATACTGGCTCGAGCGGGTCGCCCAGTGCACCGGCTGCTGCCCGTGCGAATCCTCCACGTCCAGCGCCACGCCGCGCGCGACGAGCCACTGTGCGCATGCAATCTGGCCCCCGTAGGAAGCCCAGTGGATCGGCTGCGCCCCGTGCGTCGTCTGAACGTCTAATGGCACGCCGCGCTCGTGCAGCCAAGCAATCACCTCCAGCTGGCCGCCAAGGCACGCCCAGTGCATACCCTGCGCGCCGTCCTTGTCCTCGACCTCGAGGCGCACACCGAGCGCTGTATTGTCGAGCAGCTCCATGGCAACGAGCAGCTCGCCCTTGCGGCACGCGTTCAAAAAGGCGAGATCGTGTACGCTCTTGGCGGCGCGCGAGCGCGTCGGCTGCTTGGGCACCAGGTCCTCCTGCGGCGGCATAATCACAGAGCTGCTTGGCCACACTCTCTGGGATTCTACAGGCGGAAGGGTGGCGCTACTGGATGTGATCAACTTGGTCGATTCCTGCTGCTTCATGGGCCGACGCGACACGCAGCATCCCATGCGGCGACGGCGAATCTCGAGAACCCTGCACACTCAAGCGGCTCAAGGCAAATAGCGCAGTCTACATGCATGCAAGTTCAGAGCCTTGCGATCGATTTCAGAATTCGCCTTCATGGAACGAATTTTACCCAAGGGGTAGGAAAGGGATTGATATCTCCTGGATTTGCACACAATCCTCATACCCTGATTTCACACCGAGTGATTTTACCCAGAAGGGGGTAGGGGAGGGATTAATATCTTCAATTTGCACCCATTCCTCATACCCTGATTTCAAACTGAGTGATTTACCCAAGGGGGTAGGGGAGGGATTAATATCTGGATTTGCACCCATTCCTCATACCCTGAATCTTCAAACAAAGTTACAATCTTCCCTTCATGTGCTAATTTCACGAACTGAGCCGTGATTTTACCCTCAACGGCGAAGGGCAAGGGGGTCGAGGAGGGGAGGGATTAACATCTGGATTTGCACACTCAATGACAAACCGGCCTGACACACACACGCGTATACGACACACACGCGTCAGCCTACCACGCGCCGACACGGCGCCGGGCAAATCATGACCTCCGGCTTGGGTCCCAAGGGTGTGAGCAGAAAGTGTCGCACCAAAACCCCATCGGCATCGCCCGACCCGCCACAGCCCCTCATCGCGCAACTGGTTGATTCAAACACATCAGTGCGGGTCGCGCACGCAGCCTGCGAGCAGGAGCACCGCGAGCGCGGTGAGGCCGGCGACGGCGGCCGCGGGTGCCCAGAGATCGTACGCGCACGGCATCGTGGGCTCGCCGAAGAGTCGTGAGCAGTTGAGAGCGTAGCCGAGGTGCATGAGTACCTCCTCGCCGCCGATGTCGTATGGCTTCTTGATGCCCGGCGTGTCGGCATGCACGTGCACCGTCGTCTGGAGCAACTCGTCCGAGAGCAGCAGCTCGTGCCAGTAGTAGAGGGGCGAGAGGTACCGAGGGAGCGCGGCAGGTAGCAGCCCGTCGAGAGACGGGTGAGCGCTCGGCGGCGCGCCCGCACGTTTGGCGAGCGTGGGTAGGTTGAGGACGAATCCTGAGAAGAGGATGGCGCCGAGCAGCCCTGCCACCGCCACAAGGGTAGAGAGGGCGGACGAAGGGCAGACGATGCCGAGGCAAGCGACTCCGGCAGCAGCGACCAGGTTGAGGAGGCAAAGGGCGACCGCGAAGAGGGCAGCGTGCGCGGGCCCGGAAGGCCCCGCTGCCGAGAGACCAGCCATCGGGTACACGATCGACGCGCACAGCAGTGCTGGAAGCAGCCGCTGCAGCAAACCCTCGAAGATCGTCCTCGCGAGCACGTAGCTCGTAGCGCCGTAGCAGCCCGCAGCCCGCTCATTGAAGAACTGAAGACGCTCCGAGTGCCAGAGCGGTAGCGGCGCGAGCGAGGTGAGAAGGAAATAGAGCCCGACGAAGAATGCGAGCGCGAGCCTCGGCAGCACGCCGCGACCGAGCGTGTAGTCGAGTCTGTAGAAGACCATCCCGGCGCCAACGGCCATGAGTGCAGTCACCCCGAGCTGGAGCCAGAGGAGCAGCGGGTGGCGGAGCGAGTGGCGCGCCTGACGCGTGCAGAGCCACCGAAGCTCCGTGCATATGCTCACGCCGCGCGCGCGTGCACAACCCCAGCGTCCCGCGCGCCCGTCGTCCATGTCAGCGCCAGCGCGCATGGCCCAGCTCGGCGCCACTTGCTGTGAGGTCGCCAGTCGCGCGAGGCGCTCTCGGACTTGGGCGCTGCCGTCCGCGAGCGCTTCGAGGATGGCCTCGGCAGGGTGGGACGAGTAACGGGCGAGCTCGAGTCCATCGCCATCGAAGTGCGCGCACAGGCAGCAGCTGCCAGGAGCCGCGCCCGTTGCGCTGCTGCGGCCGAGCCATGCATCGGCGGTGGCATCGGCGGCGGCATCGGAGGGTAGGGCTGCGTCGCGATCCGACGGACCAGCGTGACTGTGGGTACTCAGAGTGTGGAGCGGTGCTGCGGGGGCGTAGCGCGGGCCGCAGTAGAGGAGCACGCCTCCCTTATCGAGTACGACGACACCGCTCAGGCTCTCTAGGAACCTGTACGTGGGCTGGTGCACCGTCATCAGGATGGTGGGGCATCTCGTGGGACCGAGATCGCATCTCGTGGGGCCGGGCGCGGTCACGTCGGCGGATAGAGTCGGAGGGGATGCCAGCAGCAGCGGCGTGGAGTGGGCGGCCGCGCCGTCGCGCAGGCCGTCGAGATCGTTGATGGCAGCGGAGCCGGACACGGCGCACTCACTCTCCGAATCGCAGATGGCGTGGGCGGCGTGGGCATGGCTGGACCGGGGGGCGGTTTGGGTGTGGCTCGTGGGGCAGAGGGCGACGAGGGCGCTCGAGAGGAGGGCTGCATTCGCCGAGTCGAGCCCCGTGAGCGGCTCGTCCAGTAGCAGCATCGACGTGGCTCCCACTGCCAGGGCCATCAGCTCCGTCGCCACCGACACCCGCCGCCGCTCGCCCCCAGACAACCCACGCACGTAGCCGCCGTTACCGTCGCCGATGAGGCGATCCGCGCACTTGGAGAGCTGGAGCGCCTCCATGGTGTGGCGCACAAGCTGCACGCGCGCCTCGCCGCCCAGCCACGGTAGCCGCAGCGCCGCATGGAAGTGCAGGTGCTCGGCCACCGTCGAGGTTGCGGGCAGCACGTCGTCCTGCGTCACATACCCGATGCGCTCGCGTCGCGCGCGCGCGCTCGCGCGCCGACCATTGAGCCGGACGGCGCCCGCGCTCGTGCCACGCTCCTTGCGCCCCGCCAGCAGACCGAGCAGCGTCGACTTGCCTGCGCCACTCGGGCCGATCATCGCCCACAACCCCGGCCGAATGCAGCCCGACGACGGCCGCAGCACCTGGAGCGCGCCGGCGCTGTAGCTCAGCCCCTCCCAGCTAAACTCGTGCAGCGGCTCGGGAAGCGTCACCTGTTTAGATGGCGGTGCAGAGCGCGCTGCACATGGATAGCGCAGCGCCTCGAAGCTTCTGGTGCCCTGAAGCACAGCCGTCCTCGACGGCTCAGCAACAACCGCCCGCCGCAGCAGAGGAGCGGCCTGCCGCGTGGAGAGCCACAATAAAAACGCGAGCAGCACTCCGGCGCCGAGAGCGCCCCAGAGGATGCTGTAGGCGACGCACTCGGTCGCGTCGCACAGGATGGAGGCCATATGGTGAGTTCTTTTGTTGTGCCCTGGTTCTAGAACACGCGGGGTCGCGTCACCGGGCGTGGCCTAGTATGATGCGTGAACCCTGGTGAAACGTGTGAATGTGTGTCCCGACTCCCCCGGTGTCTTCTGCCCGTTTCGAAATTTTCACAAAGAACGGTTTCTTACTTCCGCGAGGAATCGGATTTGGGATTTGCGTCCAGATTGTGCCACCAAAAAGCAAATTCTGCGAGTCGACCCGGACGCGCATCCACTGAGACGCCGCCGTCGTGCCCACGAAGCACCCTCACGTATCGAGGTACGTGACACAACGTGACCAGCTTGCACCCCAATCACATCAAAATGTCATCGCCGCCGCCTCCCTCATCGCCGCCGCTGCCGCCGCTCCCGCCAGACATCCCGATGCTGATCGGGATGCCTATCGGCGTTGCCTTGTCGATCATGCTTTGCCTTGTCTTCGCTGGGTATTGCTGCTACCTCAAAGTCGGGCCCAAGGGCGAGGGCAAGGGCGAGGGCAAGGGCAAGGGCAAGGGCAGCAAAGACGGCCAAGCACCTGTCTTTCTCCCCAAGAAGCCATCATCATCTGCTGTGACCAATTCATCCACCTTCGCCGTCGAAGACGGCCTCAAAATCAGCGCCGCCGCTGAGGCTGCGGCCGCGGAGGCTGCCCTCGCCGCCACGGCTGCGGCAGAGGCGGATGCAGAGCGTCTCCGTGAGCTCGCTGAGCGTGAGCAGCGCGAGAAAGCCGTGAACCCAGATGCCAACAACGAGGAGGCGAGCGGCTGGCTCTCCACATTCAGGATGTTTGTGGCTGAGAAGACCTCTCCGCACGGTAGACGGGCGGCTGACGAGCTTGAGGCTGGTGGCAGGGACAGCACCTACCGCGCCCCTCTGCCTGGATTTGTTGAAGGCTTCTTCTCAATCTTCAGCCCCACGCAGGAGCCCGCGGCATCTGCTTTGTCGGCGACGCCTGCATCGATTTCGCCGCCGTTTGCATCGTTGTCGCCGCCCGACGGGAATGCGGTGCGTGCACGCATGAGGGCGCGGAGGCAGGCGACGCTCGGCGGTTCATCCATGGCAATAGACGAGTCGTCCGAGTACTCATCTCCCGAGGCAGAGACGGCGCAAGCGACTCGGCCTCGGCTCTCGGAGGTTGACGTCAACGACAAGGCTGTCAATGCTTAGGGCTCGAGAGTCGGGGCTTCTCGTCAGAGGCCGTGGATGCTGCCTGGACGATACCCAAGAGTGGCGGCTTCTGATTGGGCCGCCGCTCCCGATGCCCTATCATCGAGGCCGATGGGCCCGATACCACGTGACGGCCAGCACAACGCATGCTAGATCGTGTGGTGTCTGAGGGAGTGTGTATGCTTGCCACATACATGCGAGGAGACAGGAGTTGAGCCTCCTGCCATCCGGTGTGTGCCCCTGAGCTCTGTGTTCGACCGCGAAAGCGGACCTCAGCGGTGGAATCTGGTCCGCCGCCGCGTTAGACGACGGCCGCGTGGTCGCTTGGAGCCCTCCGATGATCGTCACTGCGCTGCGCCTCCGCTCCCAGTCCTTGTGTGTTGGCAAGAGTGTCGCGTTGTAGGGTACGCGTGGCTGATTGTTGCGTTGCTGTGTGCGCGTTGGGGCGTTTTCAGCGGACCGCGGACCGAGACCGCGTGGGAGGATACCAGATCTCGAGCCCACCATGAATGCAAATAAACCGGGTAACAGATCTGTGTGTAAAAGGAACGGCCGCATTCCAGAGAATCCAGACGTGAGAACGGTCTCACATCGTCACATGCCGCAGCGGCGCAGGGCGAAATACCGGTCCCGTCCTCGGAACACCGCGATCCACCCCCCACCCAGCGCGAGCCTGCCCATCTCTCAGCGCTTCAGGCTCGCCGCAGCCTCGAGCAGCCGCGCGGGATGCATGCCCATCACCCAAGCGGACGCGCTCAGATTGACGAGGAGCACGCGCACCATGCCCGCGAGAGAGTTGAGCCGGCCGGCTGGCACGAGGCGCGCGACGGCCTTCTTGGCCGCCGCACTCAGACCGGTGCGCAGCATGCCAAGCACAAGAAGGCCGGTGACGAGCTGCGTCATGACGGTGGCCGCGAGCACCGCCGGGATGGAGCCGCCGGGAGCACGGAGCGAGGCCACGAAGGCGGCACGCGGCGCGTCGTCGCGGGCAAGGGCGCATGCAAACACGAGACCCAGGTGGACACCGGCAAATGAGACAGTCTCCTCGAACGTGCTGCCGCGTTTATCGGGGAACACGGCGAGCAGAGCGAGCAGAGCGCTCGCATAGAGAGCGAGCGGGCCCACGCCGGCCCCGCCGCCGGTGCCGCCCGTGCTTGCGAGCGACACTGCAGCGTCCGAAAGGAGGCCAAGCGGCTCGAAGGCGCCGAACGCGAGGAGAGCGCCCACGAGCAAGCCGCCGAGCACGTCCGCGAGCGAGTGCACGCCCATGTACAGCCGCGAGAGGCCCACATGCGCCGTGTGCACCAGCACGAAGGCTTGTCGGCCCAGCCCGGGGCTCAGCAGGGCGCGGCCGAATATGGTGCCCAGAAGCAGCGCGTGCGCCGAATGGGTGGACGGGAAGCCATACTGCTCTGCGATGCGCTCGTGCTCCTGCCGTGCCTTCTCGCTCACCGTAGAGCCTTTGCCCACGTGCAGCTTGAGCGGCGGGCGCGGCAGCCTCATCTGCGTCTTCGCGGCATTGGAGAGGTAGCACCCGATGAAAGCGCCGAGGCTGAGGTGCCGAGCTGTGGCGCCCGCATCATCGAGGAACCACGCTGTCGCTGGGAGCAGCAGCACGTACTGAATCTCGTTGCCGAGGAACGGAAAGGCGGAGAACCAAATGTCCGCGGCCTTGCAGCGAAGCACCTGCTGGACTCGCTCCACCGAGTCCCACCGGACGCGCGCGGCAAGCCACGAACGCAGCCTGTTTGCGCTCGGCGGGTGGGCCAGGAGAGCGGCCGCAGCGGTGATCAACGCCACGCAGATGTACGTCGCTGGGGTGAGGCTGGCGCCGCTCGCCATGTGCGCGAGGAATCCAGACGGCGCCGGCGCCGCCGGCAGCTGGGCGGCGGTGGCAGCGTGCCCTGCTCCCATGCAGCGCTACAAGGGTCGACGCGAGGGACGCGTGGTGCTCAGAGAAGTTATTTAGAAATGCTCGTATGCACATAGAGCGGACAAACTTCGCCACAAGCACGGTGCACTGTGTTCACGAGCAGCTGAGCCGCGGCGCTCGCAATGGCTGCCGTGAGCGACGCGAAGTTGGAAACGCTGTTTGCCGACCTGCTGGCACTCGAGCGATGCACCGACGCAGACTACGACCGCGCCACCGACGCGATCGCGAGCGGCGCCAAGACCGAGGCTGAGCTGATGTCAGAGTGGGCCCCGATGGGCCTCGAGATCGGCACCGTGGTCAAGATCAAGAATCTGAAGAGCCGACCTGAGCTGAATGGGTGCGAGGCCACGGTGATAGACTTCAGGATCGCGAACAGACGATACGGCCTCCAGCTCTCTGGCGGCGAGGGCGAGAAGATCGCCGTGAAGCCCGACAGCATCGAGGAGGTCGGTGGCATGGATGCTGTGTCTGTGCTGGCAGGGCGGTTGGGGGCGGACGTGGCGGGGATCGTGGGCGGCTTCATGACGTGCACGCGCTGCCTGGAGCCGTGCGTGCCTGGCAGCAAGTGCCGGGTGCCGCACCCCACACATCTGAGGACCGAGCTCGGGATGATGAGCGGCCCCGACGGCATGCGCTCGTCGTTTGGCTGCAACGCGTGCGAGCAGCAGTACGTGAGGGTGACGCCATGGGAGCGCACGCCCGACGGGAAGCTCGCGCCCGCTGAGCCTCGGTTCGAAGGCTCTCAGTGGTGCTTCGCCGGCGTGCATACGACTGCGCCCATGCCCGCCTCTGACCGTCGGCGCGTCTATGCGCACACCGTGGCGCTCGTGGCGAGCGCGACGCTGCAGCAGGAGATCGACGCTCTGCCTGCCGACGTGCAGACGCTCACGATCACCTCGGGGAGCGGCTTCTATGACGAGAGCCTCAACGCAATCACCCTCGAGCGCCACCTGCCCGAGCTGCGCGAGCTGCAGCTCGTCGACGTCTCCTTCGCCAAGATCGTGCTCAACTCGGCGCTGACCCCCTCAGTGCAGAGCCTGCGCATGCAGAACGTGCCCGACGAGTGCGACCTGACAATCGAGCTGCCGAATCTCAAGAGTGTCTCGATCCACTTCCTCGGAGACTGCGACGAGGTCATCAACACGATGCTCGAGCACGCGACGTCGCTCGAGAGATTTGACTCGTACAAGCTCTGGGTGGGCGAGCTGCACTTTGCGTCGAATGAGCTCGTCGAGGTCGACTTGCATCGGTCCGACTCGCTCGAGACGCTCACGCTGTACGCGCCCAACTTGCGCCGGCTCGGACTGCAGGCGTGCTACGGCCTCAACCGCCTCACCTTTCGTACGTCCCACCCGACACTTTCGTCGGGACTGCCTGCGAACGGCACGCCACCGCCGCTCGAGGTGAACACAACCAACGCGAACCTGGGCCGGCATGCCCGCCGTGCGCTGCTTGAGCACCCTTCGGTCGTGCAGAGTCGACGGCGGCACGAGGGGATGCCGACGGAGGCCATGTTTGCGGGCATGGGATCGAGAGATGATGATGAGGAGGACGACGATGATGACGAGGACGAGGACGAGGGCGACGAGGACGAATACGAATACGGCGAGGACGACGAGGATGGCGATGACGACGACGGTGGCGATGACGTCGAGGACGGCTTTGGCGCAGGTGAAGGGCCCGCTGCGCTGATGCAGATGCTCGCAGCCATGCAGGCCCGAGGCGAACTGCCCGCCGGAGGTGCCGGCCTCGAGCAGATGATGCAAGCCATGATGATGCAAGGCATGTTGGGCGATGAGGACGAGGACGGCGAGGACGGCGAGGACGACGAGGACGACGAGGATGACGACGACGACGACGACGACGGCTGCCGGATCGAGGAGATTGAAAATGGTGAGAACCCTCCCCCCCTCGAAGAGAGCCGTATCGAAGAGATCGGCGAGCCTCATTAGCCACGCTGAGACACGGGGCTCGGGGTTTCGACCACGAAGGGGTCGTTGGCCGCCTTCGACGCCCAACCAGATGAAGGCCGGCAAGCAAGCAAGCACATAACTGACTGACCGACTGACTGATGGCGAGCACCCTTTGCTGAAAAGTGTAAACTGTGCTAGAATTGAGTTTTGCTGTTTTGGTGTATAAATGAAGTGCGATCTCGGCGTCGCACGATACGCGATTCACAAAGAAATGGTAGCTGGCCTCCTCGAACAGCGCCGCATGCTTGCCAGGTGCCTGGCAGGGGTTCTTCGCCTGAGGCGCTGCGCTGCCCGCCGGTGCTATCGCACGATCTGACGATCTGCGCGCGCGCTCGATTCGCCTGTCGTGCAGCTCGCTCTCTCCGCTGCCTCGCTTTCGTTCAACGCGCCTGTGATCGCGCCGGTCCGCGCCTCGCGCGCGTCCGTCAGCATGAAGGTCGAGGACCTCGTGGGCGGCATCAACGATCCGATCTTCGGTGGCACGCCGGAGGGCAAGATCTTTGACCCGCTCGGCCTCGGCCAGGATGAGGCCGCCCTCTACCGCCGCCGCGTTGTGGAGATCAAGCATGGTCGCATTTGCATGGTCGCCTTCCTTGGCATGACCGTGGGCCCGGCTGACCTGGTCAAGCCGACGCATGCCCTGCTCTCTCCGTCGGCTGACCTCCACTTCGACGACATCCCGGGTGGCATCGCCGCTATCGGTGCCGTGCCTGCCGCCGGCTGGTTCCAGATCATTGCGCTCGTTGGCCTGCACGAAGTGACCATCGCCAAGCAGGACTACACCAAGGCGCCCGGCGAGATCCCGACCTTCCTCGGCTTCAAGCCCGAGGATCCGGCCGAGTTCAAGTCCAAGCAGCTGAAGGAGCTCAAGAACGGCCGGCTCGCGATGATTGCGGTGCTGGGTGAGCTCATGGCGCAGCAGGTCTCGGGCATGGGCACCTACGAGCAGCTGGGCGCGATTGTGAACTCGCTCCCTATCCCCCTGTAGACGCGACGCAGGTCGACTCATGCGCAGGGCGGCGGTTCCAGGGGCGCCGGGGTCGCCGGGCGGTGGCGTTATTCCCCCTCCCCGGCGGCGCCTCGTAGTCGCGCGTACTAACCTCGGTCCCGCCCCTGACCCAGAGTGTTCTCAATCTGATCTCTGTCCGGCCCCGCGGCATGTGGAGAGATGTGTGGCGTTGCAGTGCTAGAGGACATGATGTATCGCGTGTATTCATGATACAGAAAACACAAAGCATTGTACGCGGCACCACGGCGGAATAAGGTCCGCTGCCGTCTGCGCGGTGCACTAAGCTCTGTGTGGCGGTGACCGGTGTGGGGGATACGCGTACACCGACGCGTCACCCACACCGCGTCCGAACTGGGACAGAGTTCCGAATTGTTGATTGTACTTTGTTCAGCAGAGCTGCCGTCAAGCTCAGCCCTCGTCGAAGATTTAAGTTAGTGTCGTGAGGCTCTTCTGTCTTCACGTCAACGGAGGAGCATCGAGCGATGAGGAGGGTGCGAGCAGGCGCCGAGTGGCCACCACAGATAGGGTGGCCCGCCGGCGGTCAGAGGTCCGTCCCGGGTGCGCACGCACGCGTTCAGACCTCGCACTCCTGGCAGCGGCCCTGGAAGTGGCTCTCATGGCCATTGTCGAGAACTACGGAGTGGAGCACATTGCGCAGCCGGTCCTCGACATAGACGCCAGGCAGCGCCTCGCCTGGGCGCGTGACGAGTTTGACGCAGACGCCGTCCTGCCGGAGCGTGTTGCTCGCCATGTGATTGACATGGTCCTCGAGCAGCTTGTCGTTGTCCTTGTAGTCGATGGCGGTGCACACGTGCGCCATCACCTCGTTGGGCGCCAGCTGGCAGTCGGCGATGTACGCGTCGACCGAGTCGTAGAGGAGCACCTGGAGGTCGACCGTTGGCTCCGAGGCGAACCACTGGACGAATTGGAAGATGGCCTCGTTATAGAGCACAAAGGAGATCGCGTTGTTGACCGCGTTCGACGCAGTCGAGTCGAGCGTCTCCTTGGTCGTGCCCGGCGCCGAGTACGCGGGCGCCGGCCGGATCATGTCAGGATGCAGCTCCTGGGTGGGCTGGCAATAGATGCGGCAGCAGCCGTCGCGCGCGAGGTACTTCTGCTTCCAGGGCACGTAGGCGGTGTCGACGAGAACGAGGCGCAGCAGCCGGTAGCCCTCCTGCACGAGCTTGGCCACGTGCGTAAACTCCTGGAAGAGGAGCCCCGAGCCGAAGGAGGAGATGATGAGTGGCTGGCCTGTGCGTGGCGGGAAGCGCTGCACGGCCTGCTGCGTCACGAGGTTCATGGCGACCTCGCGCCGCTTTGGGTAGCGGAAGCGCCAAAACTCGCATCGGTCGCCATCGCACTCGCGAAGGTGCGAGATCGGGTTGTGGAAGAACCACTCACGGTAGAGCTGCGCGCCGCGCCCGCGCACGTCGGCGAGCTTCTGCTTCGCCTCCGAATGCAGCTTCTTGAGCGCGTGGTCATTCGGGTCCTGTAGCTCCGAGAGGCGCTGCGCGATGAGCTGGTGAGCGTGCAGGTCGAGCGCCTGCAGCAAGCTCTTCTGGAGCGCGACGCTCGTGCCCAGGTAGCAGTAGTGCTTGAACTCGTCCTTGCGCGCCACCATCTGGATACCGCGGCGCCACTGCGCCGAGCGCGCCGTGACACTGCCGAGCTCGACGAGCACGGCGCGCACGCCCGCGCGCAGCGTGAGCTCGAGCGGGTGGGTCTGCTGGTTGCGCTTGAGCAGCGCGTCCATCGTGGTCACCGAGTTGGCCCGCGCCGCGATCAGGTTGAACACGGTCAGCCGGCCGTCAGGCTCGTCCAGCGACGCGTCGAGCGGCCGCCAATGCGCGAGCAGCCCGCGCTGGAGCAGGTTGGCCCCGCTCTTCGGCTGCGTGTGCGCAAAGGCGTGGACGACCTCGTCGGCCGAGAGGGCGCGGTTCCATATCCGCGCCTCCGAGATGTAACCGTCGAAGTGGTTCTCAATCGACGTGCGCCCAAACTCGGCGCCGATGAGCACGGGCGTCACCTGGTCTGTAAACTGCGCGCCACTCTTTGCCGAGGTGGCGAGGCGTCGGTCGACGTAGAGGCGCATCGTGTGGCCGTCAAACGTGGCGTGGAGCTCGTGCCACTCGTTGGCGGTGACCGCCGTCGGCGCGACCAGGTCCCACGGCTCCACCTCGCGATGGAAAAAGGGGCGTAGCTGCGCATCGAGCCCGAGCCGAAACTCGCCGCGCAGGCCCGCATGGAACTTAGAGAGCAAGATCATCGGGCGTGCAGTGGCGGCGGCGGCCGCGTCGCGTGAGGAGCCGGCAGCGCCGCCCGTCGGCGGCGCGGCCGCGCGTGCGGCCGTCGGCAGCGGGCAGAACTGCACCGCCAGCGTGAAGACCGCTGTGCCGCCGAATGAGAGGCGCGAGGCTGAGCCGGTCACATGCATGTACACGCCCTCCTTGCCACCGAAGAGGGGGCCCATGTGGTTGCCCGGCACGGGCTTGGCCGGGCGTGGGAGGGCCTCGCCGCCCGAGGCGAGCCAGCCGCGCCACCGGTCGAGCAGCGGCGTACCCTCGCGCAGGTACACGCCGTGGAACTGCTGCTCGCCCGCGAGGCGCACCCCATTCCGGATCTTGGACTGAGCGTCGGCTCGCTGGTAGACGCACCAGTAGCCGATCAGATCCTTGGACAGGGTCTTGGAGGAGAGGGGGTTCGAGTTGGCGAGCGCCTTGACCTCGGACGCGTCGAGCGAGCGCTGCCACAGCGACACCTCCGAGATATACCCCTCGAAGTGGTGCGCCGAGGCGTAGCCGCATAGGTCGGCGCCAAGGAGCGTGGGCGAGGTCAGGTCCGTCTTCTGCGGGCCGCACGCGATGTGCGCGGCCTGCCGGCAGTCGATGTAGATTCGCATGAAGTGACCGTCGTACGTGCACACGATCGAGTGCCACTCATGCAGCGGGATCACGTCCGTCGTCGTCACGATCCATGGCGACACCTCACGCTGGAAGATGACGTGCCGCTGCGCGTCGAGCCCAATGCGGTACTCGCCGCTCACGCAGCCGTTGAACTTGGAGAGGAGCACCTGATGGCCGTGCCACTGCGCGGGCCCCTGCTGGTGCCCTGGCGGCTCGATCGGCTCCGAGTTGGGCTCGCAGTAGAAGTGGATCTCGGTCGAGAAGCAGGACGACTCACCGAACGAGAGCTGCGCATGGGCGAGAGCATGACGGGTGGTGAGTGGAGGCGAGGAGGTGAGGAGGGGAGAGGCGCGCTCGGTTGCACAGCGACGCCAGCAGGCGCAGCAGCAGCAGGCGCGCCAGGCCAGTGGCTGGCTGCAGATGAGCCGTTGCACAGGCGGTGCGAGAGGCAGGTGGCGCACCGCCCCCTCGCTGCCCTCGAGGAAAACGTGCTTCGTCGCGTCGAAGTGACACAGCTCCAGCGCCCGCTTGTTGCTGGCGTGGATCATGGTGGCGCTGCGGGGACGACCGAGCCCGTTGGGCACCGGCGGCGATGACCGATAGCCTCCTTTGTAGGTTAGAGGTACAAGCCGCAGCAGAAGTCCGCACGAGACAAACCTGTGATATGATATGATGACGTGCTTAGATGTGAATGTGGCGAGTGTGATTAGTGCGTTCACTTGCGCGTTTGTTTTTCTGTGAAGAGCTTCGGGAGGATGCGTCGCCTCTTCTCCGCTCTGACGAGCTCGCGCCGCCTGCCGTGCATGGGAGTCGGCGGCAAAGCGGCGATGCTCCCCCGCCCGCCCGCACTCGTCGCCGCGCGTGCCCTGCTCAGCAGCAGAACCAGCGGCGCGGAGCCGCCGCTCGCCGAATCCTTTCCTGTGTCAGCGGCAACAGCTGTGGAAGCGGTTCGTGCGCCGCCGGAGGCCGCGTCGCGCTTCGCAATCATCGCCCTCGGCGGCGCGCAGTACAAGGTGGCTCCGGACGACCTGATCGTCGTAGAGAAGCTCGCGCTGCCCGTGGGCGCCGATCTGGCTGCGCGGCGCGTGCTCCTCGTAGGCGAGCGCAGCGGCACTGTCATCGGCTCGCCGCTCATCGAGGGCGCTGCGGTGCACGCGACCGTCGAGGAGCAGGGCTACGGCCCCAAGGTCATCATCTTCAAAAAGCGCAGGCGCAAGGGGTACCGCCGGTGGCGCGGCTACCGCGCGCGGCTCACGATGCTGCGCATCAACAGCATAGAGCTGCCCGAGAACCTCGAGAAGGGTCTCGCGGCGGCGGCGAAGGCGGCCGGCTGAGAGCATGGCGACGCGTGCGGGTGTGTGCAACGGAGGACAGAGAGTGCAGGGATGTTTTAGAACTGACACATGGGAAACCACACAAAAGTAAGCGTCGTTCTAGACGATTTCGATTAAACCATTGGATTAAACTCCCGGGCGACCACACAACTGAACCGTTACACGCAACCGCGGTGGATCTCGACAACTCATCTCGATCACGATCTGTAAATCAACAACGCAATGGGGAGATTGGGGACAATGCGATATGCGAAGATCTCCTCTGTGACCCCTGGGACCGCTGGGACGTGGAAGGTGTCTGTGCGCCCTCCACGGCCCGGGCGTCTTGCCGCGATGGCAAATAAAACGCAGTGAACGTGAACGATTTTCGGTAAACATGGGAAAGAGCTTGACGGCGTGCGTCCGCCTGAGTCGGACCGCGGGACCGGTGCCGGTCTTCATGGTTCATCCTTCTGGGTTCATCTGGGTGTGATCGTGTGAACCGTGTGAACCGTGTGAACCGTGTGCTGTTGGACGCAGGTGTGTGTGGCGACCGATCCCCTTCTTGGTGCCGCGTCGGCACGGTCGATTGACCCTCTAATTGTAGTGATGAGGGATGTAATTGCGCCTGCCCCCAACGGTCTTCTCTCACACTCGCGACTCGGATGCAGTTCGCGGGACGCCTCGCCAAGGTGACCGACGCCCTCTCGGCTTTCGGCGTGCCAGCCGCCGACGTGCGTTCGCTACTCTCCGAGCCGAGCTTCAACGGATTTCACGAGGTCGTGAGTCAACTCTGCAGCAACACCGGCTTCGGCCGCGGCCTGTACACGGCGGACGAGCGCCGAGGCGGCCAGCAGACCGCGGAGGCGCAGCGGCTGTATTGCGCCAAAATTATCGGGTTGGTGGGCGTCTCCATTGGGGACGCCCTCGAACCATCGCCGATTGTGGATGCCGTGCTGCAAGTGCCCAACGCGTCGGCGCGTCCGATGAGCGACTTTTTGCTCTCGCTTGCCAACGTGGCCGGCCGCGCGGCGGCAGAGGCGCCCAGCGCCCCTTCATCCGCGCGGTTAGCTCCGGAGGCGCCCAGCGCCCCTTCGTGCGCGCGACCTGCTACGTCCAGCTCGGGAAGCGCGTCTGCGCGGCGCACTTCGGCGGGTGGGGCTGCGGCGACCACTCTTGCTGGCGAGGGCAGCGCGTCGTGGCGATGTGTGCATTGTGGGCACGTACACGAGGAGAGCCTCCCATACTGCGAGATGTGCGCCAAGGTGCGCGGCGCGCCCAAAGGTGGCAGCGGCGCCGCGCGTGAGGGCCCGGTGCGCCTCGTGAACACAGCGATGGGCGAGCGTCCCTCCTCGGCCTCGAGCACGGGCTCGTTACGCAGCGACGGCGGGCGCGCGAGCGGCGGGCGCGCTCGCAACGGCACGAGCACGGGCTCCTCCGCCTCCGGCAGTAGCAGCGGAAGCGGCAGCAGCGGCAGTGCCAGCCGAGGGCGCGGCTTTGGCGGCGCGGGCGTCTACCGCGTGCCCGGGTACGGGCCCCCGGCCGCGGGTACACGCCGCCCTGCACGGCGGCCCGAGCCGGAGCCCGATCCGGATCGAGGACTCAAAGACGACGACGAGAACGACGAATTGTACGACGAGATGCTCGCCGGCCGGTGGAGCCGTTACAAGAGCGATCAGAAGAAGCGCGAGGAGGCGAGGCGCGAGGCGGAGGTGGCACACGAGCGGCGGCGCGCCGAGGCCAACGCGGAGAAGGAGCGGCTCCGAAAGGGATCCGCGCCGCCGACGAGCGCGGCGCAGTCTGCGGCCGCGGCGGCATCGGACGACGCCGCCTGGGAGCGCTTCGTCGGCTCGGGCTCTGATTCGCCCATCAGCGTGGTGGACGTGCCGTGGCCCACCCTGCAGGCGGGCGCTCTCGGCCTCGACCCGGCGACAGCAAGTGCGGCGGAGCGCAAGCAAGCGTTCCGCGCCAAGTCGCTGCGCTGGCACCCAGACAAGTTTGTACAGGTCTTTGGCAGCCGCCTCGATCCCGAGGAGCGCGAGGCCATCCTCCGGCGCGTCACCGAGGTCTCTCAGGAGATCAACGCGCTCTACCAAGCTGCCGAGGAGGGCGCGCGCTAGAGCGGCTGTGGAGACGACGCGGTCCTGGATAAGTACAGATTAACGTACGGAACGGCAGCCGGTGCATTGGGCTTCGGGTCGTACTACGTTCGTTAGCATGAACTCATTCTGTCATTCTTCCCCTCACGTTAGTTTGAAACCAATTGTTTGAAACTTAAGTTTGAAATTAGGGCACCGCCGGGTGAGGCGTGAGCGGAACGGAAGATTCTAGATTGCTTGCGCTGATTTTCTAACGAATCGAGTATCCGGTTTGAATTTAGCCTAGGCTGCTAGAATCACTCCGCCGTGAGGACCGCTCCGGGCCACTCATCTGACAGCACATTCCACACACGATCCTTCCATACTGGGAGTCCTTTCCTAATACGGTAATAGGGATCCGTGTAGTGAGTCGGGTACGGTCTACCCCGTAGAGTGTATGGTATTCAACACCGGTCACCCCTCCGCTAGCGCACCGGACGATGCTCACCACGCCACGCGGTCGACCGCATCACGTCCAGATCCGGATTCCGGTTCGAATCCCTGTCGAATCCGCCAATCTCTGAGGTGGGCGGGGACGGGGGGAGGGTCGGCGGCGGGGCGTCGCCAGGCGGGCCCGTTTGGTGGTGTCCGTCACTGAGCAAGACCAGGCTGTCGACGGCGGCGACTTCCTCGGGCGAGCATGCCGCGGGGGGCTCAGTCGCCTGGCCGCTAGAGCTCCCTTGTGCTGACGTGGCTGCCGACGCCGCTGCCGAGCTTGCCTCGGCGAGCAAGCATGCTTCGATCTTATCGACCCATTGCTCGCAGGTGCGAACTTTGCAGCCGCAGGCGATGGCGGCGTGCGCGGGCGATGCGTGGGCGTGCGGTCTGCGGAGGTAGCGGCATGCCGCCGTCACGGCGGCGAGCGCGGACGGCCTGATGCTCCGTGTGCCTGTACGCTGGGCGATTAGGACGGCTAGGCGAGCCGCGTCTGCAGCCGTCGCATCGCTGTCGAGGGCGTTGTCGAGGAGGTCGAGGAGCTCGTCCATCGAGTACTGGGCGATGGGCATGTCACCAGTCATGGCGAGATTGTGCACGCCCCTCGATGTCGAGTGCATGCCGCCCATTGGTGCCTCGTCGTCCGACGCGTCGGAATCGTTGAGATTGATTGACGGAGGCGAGGGACGCTGAAAGGACTCCATCGAAAGGCGAAGGATTGTGCAGAATTCGAGAGAGGCGATTCGTCACGTCCTGATCCCTGATGAAACGTCCTCGGCGTTTGGGCTTACCGTTACCCGAACCTGGGTCATCGTTTCTCGCCTCCCTCTTCCCTCTCATAACCGCGTTAAGACCTTAACTTTGATTGGAATCCGCGTCCCGTCGTCCCGCCCCCTAACCCATCGAGCATCGTGACCGAATAAGGGACCCTTAGAGTGCGGCCCGTCAGGCGCGCATGCAGGCGCGCCGCGCCCTCTCCACTTGGCGTAAGCGCTAAATCGTAAATGTACCAATACGCCGCAATCCAAGTGCCCGCGTTACACGCGCCTGGACGTGGACCGTAGGGGCTACTATACTGTTATCCTCGCTGTCCGAGGTCTACATTCGGATCATCTTCACCGCGCGCTCACCGTCGCACTTGCCCCCCGCATCCGCGCGTCGCATTCCACGCGACTTTTTACTACCGTTGACGAGACCGTAGACGAGGTAAAGCCATCCTCGCGTACGGGGCACGCATCAGTCCACTAGAGGCCACGCCTCCAACGCCTCTTCGTCGGGGGCAGGCCGCGAGCGCAAACGCAGCCCCACTGACGGTCCACAAGCCGTCTCAACCGTGGCATCGGTCTCGGCCTCGGAGACAGCCTCGACCGCCGCCTCGACCGCCTCTTCGACCGCCGCCTCGGCTGCCGCCTGGGCAGCTGGCTCTGTCGCACGATGCCAGCCTGGCGGCAGCGGCTCCGCCGGTTGCGGTTGCGGCGGCGGCTGGGGTTGCGGCGGCGGCTGGGGTTGCGGCGGCTGGGGTTGCGGCGGCGGGTGTGGCGGCGGGGGCGGTGAAGCGCCTACATCGATGACGAGCTTCTCTGCTTGTTGCAGGAGGTGGGCGGATCGGCTCTTGACAGCTCGGTAAATGAAAGAGAAGGTACGCAACAGGCCGACGAGCACCACGAGGACGAGGAGGGACTCGTGTTGGGCGCGGCCAGGCCAGAGCATAGGGCCGAGGATGCCGAGGGAGAGGAAGCCGGAGACTCCGACGAGCGTGAGCGAGGCAAGGACGTAGCTCGCGTCGACACCGAGCCAGCTCGCGGGGGTGAGTAGCGAGGACGAGGGACCGACGAGCATTCCGAAGCTCTCGGGGCCGAGGGGGAGCATGTCGGGCAGCGACGCCCCGAACCACGTGCGGTCGACATACTGTACGAGCGCTGAGCCGAGCAGCAAGAGCGCGCCGAGTACGACGAAGGTGAGCAGGTGGAGGACGAGGGCGGAGCGCAGCACCGTCGCATAGAGCGCGCGACGGAACGAGTATCTGTAATGGCATGAGTCGCACTGCACATGCGAGAGAGGGTTGACGGAGACCTGGCGCCAGTGAGTGAGGCAGTCGAGGTGCACGAAGCGCATGCTACCGGAGCACAGGCAGGGCGACACGAGCAGACCCGCCTCGCGACCACCGAAGCAAATGCGACAGATGGGCTCCTCCTCCTCTGTCGGTTCGCACACGTCGCACGCCTCTCCAGCCGCCGCGCTGTGTCCATCGGCACCTCGAGCGCCTGCCGCCGGCTCGGCGGGTGGCGCCGGCTCCTGCCGAGCTGCCTCACGTACGGCATGGCGTCGGGTGGCGGCCTGCGCGAGCCGCTCCCCTTCCCTCTCGCGCCCGCGGAGGCGCGCCGCGAGATAGCACACAAAGGCGACATGCAGCCCGAGCCGCCAGCGCGTCGCGTCCTGTAGCCAGCGCGCCGCGCTCTCCGCCTCGCGCGCCACCGCCACTAGGGCCGCCTCAAGCGCGGGGGACACGGCCGTCCACAGCCTCGACGGCGTGGATACGGGCGGTACAGGTGCGTCGGAGGTCGACGCCGCCATCCCCGCCTCGGGAGATGGCTCGGCCTGTGCTGCGGCCGCGGCGGCAGCGATGAGCGTCACGCGGGCGCGCCCCTTCGTGTGCGCCTTCGCCTCGGCGGCGGCCTCGGCCTCGGCAATCATGGCGGAGGCCTCGGCCATGGCCTCAGCCATGGCGGCGTCAGCGAAAGCGTCCCGCATGCTCGCCGCCTTCGCCTCCACGGCCATGAGCACCGAGGGATGCTCCTGGGCAAGTGCACGCCAGTCCTCGAGCAGCTGATCGAGTGCGCTCAGCTGCACGAGGAGCCGTCGCGGGCGTGACAAGCGCTTACCAGGAGGCCCTGTCGCACCCGCGTCCCCCTTGCTCAGCACGCGCAAGAGGCGACGCAGCCGCTTCCGTACGCCACTCTCGAAGACCATGTGCGTCGCCGCCGCCACCTCCTCCTCTGACGCATCGAGTAACGTGACGCCTGCTGGCAAGCCCGCTTCGGCCGCCTTGGCCGCCGCATGTGCTCGTCGCGCCGTCTCGAGCCTCGAGCGCGCCTTTGCCGCCTCCTGTTCCGCTTGGTCTGCCTCGCGATTTGCCTCGAGCAGCTCAAACGCGAACCGCCGCCGCTCAAAGTCAGGCCGCTTGGGCAGTGCATGCACGCGCACGGTCCCCTCGGCGAGACGTAGCAGCTGGACCGCATGCAAGGCCGAGGTGACGGGTACCCCTTGCACTGCGAGCAGCTGCATGCCACGCTCCCACGTGCCCGAGCGTGCAGCCAACCCATCCTCCTCCACCGAACTCACCACCGCCGCCGCCGAGGCGTCGCCGTCGCGGGCGCCACCCTCGGCGGCGCCGTCTGGCTCGGCAGCGGCGTACGGGTCGTTTCGGAAGAGGGTGATGCCGAGGCGCACGCCGGCGCTCTCCTTCAACACGATCAGCTCGATCGCCTCTGCCTCTGCCGCCGCCTCCGCCGCGGCCTGTCGGCTCTCGTCGGCGTCGTCGGCCTCCACGAGCGCTTGCTCGTCGGCCTCCGCAAGCGCTTGTGCCGCCGCGTGCGCCTTGGCCGCCGCCTCGGCCTTGGCCGCGGCCTCGAGGGCGTGGGCCTCGGCCACAAGCATTTTGCTCGTAGCCAGCTCGAGCTCGCTCGCCAGCCGCGGGAAAGTGAATCGATGCGTCTCGCCGCGCCGCGTGCCCATCGGTGCTATGAATTCATGCTCGACTCCGTCGATGATCCACGCGAATGAGGTGCCGCCGCCCACGGGCATGGGAAGGTCGACGTAGCGAGTGGGGATCGATAGCCCGCCGTCGGCTCCACCGAGCCGCTGACCGATGAAGGCGAACTCGGCTTCGCTCCCAGCGAGGGCGCCCGCCGGTGCGGTGAAGGTGAGGCGCTGCCCATCGACGCGATGCTCGAAGCTCTGCCCGCCCCGCACCGGCAGAGAGATGGTCGCGTAGCGCACCTCCTCAACCACCGCCCCCTCGGCCGCCGCCGCCCCCTCGGCTACCTCCTCGGCTACCCGCGAAGCTGGAGCACCAGCGGGGCGGATGGCGGCGAGGAAGGCCCGCAGCTGACCAACGACGCGATCGTCGCCGCCGCCGTCGGAGGCGAGGGCGTCGTCCGCCTCCTCGTCCTCCTCGTCGTCCGCACCGTCGGCCTCCTCCTCTTCCTTCTCGCGCGCGGCAGCTCGCTCCGGCCGCTCCGCGTCTTCGCTCGCGTCCTCGTTGACGTCGGCGCCCTCGTCCGCCTCCTCGTCCGCCTCCAAGGGCCGCCCGCCGTCCCGGACGGCGCGCACCGCCTCGAGAGCGGCAAGCCCTAGCTCGAGCGCCTCGTCGAGGAGCAGAAAGGGCGTCGCCGAGAGCGCGCCGAGCACCGCGATCGTGCGCACGGGCGTGAGAGGGGTGTCCACGTGCCGCAACAGGTTGGCGCCCATGTACGCGAGAGGCAGGTGGATGAGCCCGATCGGAGGGACTGTGAGCATGATGCTCTTGAGCGCTCCGAGGGAGAGGGCGGCCACCGAGACGAGGAGCACGTGCAGCCCGGCGGGGCCGCTGCAGAGCGGTACCCACCAAAGCTTGCGCCAAGGCGCCACCCGCGCGGCCGCCGTCACACGCGAGCACACGAGGACGCCCTCGTCTGGGGCGTCGCACAGCGCGGCCGCGGCGAGCGCAAAGGGTGGGTACGCGGTGGCCGTGGTCACCGAGACCGAGTGGAGCGTGGTCAGGCGGGAGGTGCGCGCGCGGGATGACTTGTATTGCCAGTACTGCCCAAAAGCAAATGAGTATCCATGGAGCACGTGGATCTGGCGCGGCGTGAGTACCATGTCCGTGCGCAGAGCGAGCAGCTCCGAGCGCAGCGCCGCCGAGGGGCGCTCGCTCTGCGTCGCGGGCAGCGGCGCGCTGAAGCTGTCGTCGTGCGCGAGCACGAGGCTCGGCGGCCGGCGCAGGTGGTCTGAGCGCTTGCGCACGTGCGTGCCATCAGCGAGCTCCACAGTGTACCCGTACCGGCGAACGTCGCGCGCTGGGTGGGTGGCGACGATCGTGCCGGCGACCCAGCCACCCGCCCAGATGAGGGCCGCGTACCCGTGCTGCACCTGTACGCGCTCGCCCACCTCGAACTCGACCAGCGGCGGGAAGCCCTCGAAGAAGGCATCCTCCGACGTGAGCGCCTCCACGCCCTGCGTCGCGAGCGCCGCCAGCCGCGCCGGCGGCAGGTGCAGCGGTGAGGGCAGGTCGGAAAAGCTCACGTCGTGGAGTAGCATGGGTAGCGTCAGGCGTATCGGCTCGAGCTGCGGCGCGGTCGCGCACCAGCTGCTCGCATCCTCCTCCCAGCATACGTACCTGGTCCCGGACTCTGCCTCCGGTGCCGTTGGCGCTCCTCCGAGCGGCCCGACATTCGGCTTTGGCCTAAGGTGGAGCGTGCTGCCATTAACGACTATCTCGACCCCGTCGGGGAAGAGGCGCACCGCGTCGTCCAGGAGCGACGAAGCTCGCAGAGCCGCGATCGCCGGTCCGAGGCGCACCAGCAGGCTGAGCGTCGCCGGCAGCGACAGCACTGCGCAGACAGCACAGAGGTGCATGCACGCGCGGCCGATCGATGGCGCGAGAACGTCCTCGTGATCGTCGTAGAACGATGGACGCAGCGAGTGGCGTAGCGCGGCGCGCGCGCGCCGGACGCCGGCCATCTGAGATGAGCTGCGTCTTCTAGACGAGATTCCGCAGTTTCGTCGATATTTTGCGAAAACGGTTGCAAACTTCGTAACGCACCTAGACCTGTCGTGTTCCGGCGTTTGTTGTAGACATTGGCGCGTGAACGTCAACACGAAAAACGCGACAACCGTGCTACTGCACCCTCGCCGACTCCGGCAGTGTGAGTCTTATCATTCCTGTCAAGTTTCAGTTCAGTTCAGTTCCTTCGCGGTCCCCCCACGCTCACTCCACCACCTGTCAAGTTTGAGCGCGTCTGTCTGACGAGGTGGGCTTATGGGTCCTGGCAGCTGGGTCCTGGCCGAAGACCTCTGATTCGATTCCTGTCGTCGCTAGTAATGGCCGTACACCAGACCTTACAAGCAGAACTCAAAAAATGTCCTCGCCCGGACTCGCGTTTTCGCGTTACACCTCGCCCGGCGAGGTCGGTCGAGACCGACAAAGAGGCGCGGGCACCCCGTGCGCGCTAATAGCCCTACGCTTCGCACTGCGGCGGCGGGGTCAGCTCGCCATCGCGAACCCACGCCTCGTGCAGACGACTCATGGCCGCGTCCGCGCGCTGCGCCTCGGCCGCGGCCACGTCGGCGACCGAGCGGGCGGCACGGAGTGGCGCCTGCCAGCATGTCTCGAGCGTTGCGGCGTTGTGATAGTAGGAGCGCCCCTCCGCATCGGTCGCGCGATACCAGTTGGGCAGCAGTGGCGGGCCCGAGAGCGCTGCGGCCGCCGCGGCCGTCATCCCATCGGCGGCACGGACAGCAGCCTCGTCCTCGGCGGCGGCGGCGGCGAGGCGGCGTCGCTTGCGCTCCTCGCGGCGTGCGGCGGCGCGCGATCGTACCGTCGGGTCGGCTGGCGGGGCCTCGTCCGCCTCGGCCGGGCGCGCGTGCACGGCACGCCCAAGCTCATCGAGCTCCACCTCCGCGTGATCATCATCATCACGTGGACGGACGCGCGGCCGCGGTGGGCACCTCCAGCCGTTGGGCGCGCACGCGGCGCCCGTACGCTCGACCCACTCGAGCCAATCCGCCCAGTGCGAGGAGTGCACGAGCGTGTGCGGGTCGCCCACGACGACAAGGCCCCGCCGCGCACGCGTGAGCATCACATTCAGACGGCGCGCGTCGGCGACGAATCCGAGCGCCCGCCCACCCGAGCGCACGGCCGAGAAGAGAATAAGCTCCTTCTCGCGCCCCTGGAAGCCGTCCACCGAGAGGCACTCGACGAGCCTCCCTTCCGGCAGCCCGCGAAGCAACCCGCGGAGCAAGCGGACCTGCGCCGCGTACGGTGTGACCACCCCGATTTGGGCGGCGCTGAGCTCGCCAACTTGGAGGAAGGTTCGCACGAGGCCGAGCACCGTGCCGGCCTCGCCGCGGTTGACCTTGGATGTGCCGTACCCCTCGCCGCCGCCGCCCTCGCCCTCTTCGGGCGCGCTCGAGGGCACAAATGCCACATGGACGTTGGGGCGCGGCCATGCGAAGCCGCGGAGCTGCGGGCGTGCGGCCGCCATGCCCGCGCCCGAGACGACGCGCCCGCGGTAGAAGGCGTCCGAGGGGAAGGAGGCGAGCGACGGGTGCATCCGATGCTGCGTATCGAGCAGGTAGGCGGGCACGCCGGCCCGGAGCATCCGCTCGAATAACGAGATCTGCAGCCCGCGCGACGCGGCGACGTCGGAGACGACCGTTGGGCGCAGCTGCTGCTGATCTCCCACAAGGACGAGGTGGCGGCAGCCGAGGCTGATCGGCACGAGGCACGAGGGCTCCGTCGCCTGCGCCGTCTCATCGATGAGAACGGCCGCATATTGGAGACGGCCGACCGAGCCCTCGGCGCCCGCACCCACGCACGTGCACAGCACGACGTCCACGGCGGCGAGCACGGCCGCCACGCCGCCCGCCACGCCCGCGCCGCCGCCCGCCCCTGCCCCAGAGCCGAGCCGCTCGACAAGGTAAGGGTGGAGCGCGTCGCACACCGCCTCCGGCCGGCCGGCTCGTGCCACGCGTAGCCCGAGCCCGACAAGGGCGAGGCCCAGGTGGTCGACGGCGACGTTGGAGTCGGCACACGCGAGCACCGGCCGCACGCCGAGCTCGTTCACCCAGAGCGCGATCAGGCGCGACGCGAGCTGCGTCTTTCCGGTGCCCGGAGGGCCTTGGACGAGGGTGAGTCGGCGGGTGAGGCCAGCCTCGGCCGCGGCGCGCTGGCTCGCATTGAGCGCCGCACTCGCCTCAAGCTCAGCGAGCCGTGCGCGCGCGCCCTCGAGGGCCTCGGCCATACCCAGATTCGACGACGCGCCCGCCAGCTCGCGCAGCTCCGCATCGCTTTGCACGCCCTCACGCCCGCCCATGCCGTGAAGCAGCAGCGCCACCAGCGGCGTCAGCGCGCCTGCACGCCGGCAGAGGCGCACCGTGGCGTCGAGCATGCGCCTGTGCCCGATTAGGCCCGCCTCGAGCCCACTACCGGCGCCGCCGCTGCTGCTGCCACTGCTGACGCCGCCGCCGCCGCCGCCGGTGCTCGTGCTCGCACCGCCGCTCGCTATGAGCGCGGCCGCGGCTGCGGCCGCATCCGCGCAACCGCCTGGCCGGCAGACGACCTCGTGCAGCTCGAGGTTGAGCAGCGATGCCACGTGCGCAAAGTAGTTGTGCAGCCCGTCGTCCGAGAAGGTCAGCAGGTCGAGCGCCGTCTCCTCGAAGCGGGCGAGCTCGTCGGCGCTGACGCGGCGGAGGATGAAGAGGCGCACGAGGCGGCAGTAGTCATCCACCTCGAGGCCGCGCGCCTCGGCCATGTGCTCGAGCACATGCAGCGCGACTCTTGGTGAGCCGCGAGCAACACACAGCTCGAGCAGGCGCGTGCACACTGTCTGGTGCGGTGTGCGGCGGTACCGGCGAAGAAGATGTTCAAAGAGGTTCAGCGCGTCGTCGAGCGAGCCCGCATCAACGGCAGCGCGAAGTGAAGCCTCGACGTGCGGGACGCCGTGAAGAGGGGCCGGGAGGGAGCGACGCAGCGCCATTGCGTGACTGTGAATTAGGCTGTGAATTAGTATTCAGGATCGAGGAGGGACATAGGGTCTCCAGGTATAGTTGTGGGCCGGTTGTCTGAGCGCGCGCAGAGTCAACCGGACAGAGGGCGCCTGTGCGGGGATGTTTTCTATCTATCTTTCTTCGGAGCGTTCTTTCGTCACGACACGTCATGTTGTACCCGTGGGCGGCCCATCGCCACCCCAAAGGGCGAAAGCTCAGCAGGCAACGTCAAGGGCAGGTTTCGCTTCCTCACCCAGCGGCCCACAACTCCGGGCAAGTCGATGCGCTGATTGAGCGTGCCGGCGTGGCCAGCGCCCTCGACGAGGTGCACATCGCATATAGGGATGGTTCGTAGCAGTCGAGCCGCCTCCTTTGACGAAAGCAGCAGCGCGTCGGCGGTGCCAGCAATGACGAGCGTCGGCGTCTGGAGCGATGCCAGCTGCTTCTCGACGATGCTGCAGCCTTGCTCGAGCTGCGCCAGGCGGCCTCGCAGGAAGGCTGATGGCTTCGTCTCGGAAATGCTCGCCACGAGGCTCTCAAGGGCAAGCTCATAATAGGCCGCCAGCTCCGGGTCTTCGGCGCGCAGCTTCTCCATGCGCTTGTCGACGAGGATGTCGCGCACCGCAGACGAGAACAAGTTCGCATCGAACGTCTTGTACCCGACCTTGAGGAAGAGTGCGAGAGGAAAGAGCGCCTCAGGAATGCGGCCGTGGCGCATCCAGCGCACATCCGATTGGAGGTCGGGCATCACGCTGAGTGCCGTGGCTGGATTGACCAGGATGAGGCCGGACACCAACTCAGGATGCTGCATGGCCACGCCAGCGGCCACGACGCCGCCCATCGACTCGCCCATGACCACATTCCCGTGCTCCGTGCTGCCGTGCTCGCGCAAGTACGCAGCCACATCCTCCACGAGCGCCTCAAAGCTGGCTTCGCATGCCGACGGTTCGGCACACACCTCTTGAACTCGAACTCGAAACTGCTCGGCAAGCCTCGGAAATTGGGCAAACGGCGATGCGTTGGTGCCATCAAGGCCAGGGATATACACGAGCAGCGGCTGGGCGGCCAAGTCAGACGGCGGAGCGGACAGCTTCCAGCGTTGTAGCGGATCAAAGTAGCTGTGTATGGCGCCGGCACTTGCGGCGAGCCACATGAGGACGAACACCATGTGCTCAGGGCGACGCGGAGATTAACTCGTTTCAAGTCCAAGTCAAGTCAAGTCAAGTCAAGTCAAGTCAAGTCAAGTCAAGTTAGCACCTATGACGTGTTACCTCTCATGGAACCCTTCCGTCATCTCCGCCCACTCCCATCCACCACTGCTGGCCTCCGGAGCACATTCGATAGGCTTCCGTTCATACGCGATACGGTTGTCTGTAGTCTGTTGTTTACAATTGTATGTATAGACTTGACTTGACTACTTAAACGAAACTGACCACAAGACTCCAAAAGTATCGTGTCCACCTCTGGGACGGGTCGGCGGAGCGGGGGTTCACCAATGTGAATCTGAAAGCTCACGACGACGCTTTTGCAACCGAACGGGAGCGCGGCTCGTCAATTGCGCCGATCACGGAAGTTGGTGAGCGACTCCGACTGAGCGTCCAAGCGCGCGCAGTACAGACTTGAGTACAGATTACCCTTTACATTAGGAGTAGCGGGGCCTTTCAATATTTAACCCCTGCAAAGACCATGCAAAAGACCTTATCTTCGAGCAGCTTGCCGTACACTGCCTGTGCCCGCGAAGTCTGCTTCGTAAACGGCTGTCGCGCCTTGTCCGGAAGTGGGGTACCGGGCTTTTTCTCCTCGCCGAGCTCGCGCAGGCGCGCCTGAGTCAGCAGGCGACCCTGCAGCAGATCGCCCTCCGCCACGACCAAACGCTCCGTCAGCTCCGCGAGCTGCGCCTGCAGCTGGTGCTTGTGATGCTCCCCTTGCGCGAGCTGCTGCAGGGTCGCCTGCTGACTCAGGTGCGCCTGCGCGAGCTCGGCCTCCATCTTGGCGATCCGTCGCTGCAGGGCGAGATTCTGCAGCTGCTCGTAGTTCGTCTCGGGAGGGAGGTGGGGGAGTCCGTACCCGTGCTTCTCGACCTCTTCCAACGGAGCAGCGGGGGCCACGGGCGCAACGTGCGCGAGTGAGAGTTCGACACAATTGTGCTTCTCAATCTGTTCCAACGGAGCAGCGGGGGCCGCGGGCACGACGCGCTTCAGTGAAACTGAGACCTTGCCCGTCGCGTCGCGCTTCATGGAGACTGTGACGATTGGGCCAGCCGCCGGCTTTGGTGGCTCCGGCTGCTCGAAGCTCATCGACTCCGCCACGTCCGCGGAGACATGCGGCACAGCCGTCGGCAGGGGCGGATGCGGCAGCTGGGACGGGCGCGGTGGGAACATGGACTGAGATTCAAGCCGCCGCAGCGACTCCGGGCTCAACGTCTGGTCAAGCCATGCGAGCCGCTTGGGGATGAAGAGCGGAAGCAGCGGCGCCGACCCTTGCTGAGTAGCTTGACTTTCTCCTTGGGCATCGGCAGAACTCACGGTTCCTTGGTCCTTTCGGTGGCCTGGTCGGGGGGCAGCGTGCGCTGGCTGCTGGCTAAAGGACGGCGATGTGTATGTGCGGGTTGTGCCGGGTTCCTTGGTCCGCTGGCTTCGCATCCACGTCGACAGCTCCTCTGCAACGGCGAGCTCCTCGTTCATCGCGTGCTTGGCTTCCTCCACCCATGAGGTGGTCTCCGTGTACTGGCCGGAGAAGGCCTGCACGGACCGACGGCGAGTCGGCGATAAGGGTTGCATGAAGCAGCGCAAAGTCGGCCCGCGTTCGCTCCGTCGTTACCGCGGGGCTGCTGTGAAGGTCTCCATGAACTCCAGACGGGGGGTGGCGAGAGCTCAGGGGAGGGGGTGTCTCCACTGCACGGAGGAGCCATGGATTTCGCGCAAACTCTGCACTGGAAACTCTATGTGATAGTCGGCTGCGCCGGCGGTCTGTGCAACCTTGCCATGGCGAATGAGATGCGCGACAAGGGAATCGCGATCGCCAAGCAGGCGGTCGACGCTGACAACGCGGGCAACTACAAGGACGCGATCGAGAAGTATGGCAAGGCGACCGAGTACCTGATTACAGCGCTCAAGTCTGAAAAGAATCCGGTCACGCAGAAGACGATCCGCGATAAGTGCAACGAGTACCTCTCGCGCATGGACCAACTCAAAAAGGGGCAGGAGCCTAAGGCGGCCGCCGCTGGCAGCGGCGGCGGCAAAGGCAAGGAAGAGAGGAGCAATGACGTACCTGCGGAGCGGGGAGCTGCGTCCTGGGGCCGCCGCATGACTGAATTGGCGAATGCAGCAGCCCGACGCATAGGCAACGCTGCCGCTGACACTGCCTGGTCACACATCCTTACGTCACACCCAGGGCTGCTTGATCTGTTCAGTCGAGGTGATATGGGCCAGATCCAGCTGCTACGTGAACATCATGCAACGTTCGATAGCGCGATCAAGCGTTTCGGCATGCCTTCGGAGGCTGCGGTGGCAACAGCAGCGCGTCGGCTGCAGGCGCAGCAGTCCGCCGGGACGCGGTCGCGCGGAGACTTTTGGACGGCAGGCACGTGCCTGTATGGCGGCGAGTCCCTCGGGAGCAAAGAGGCGGCCGATATGGCGCGCGCGCTCTGCGACGTATCTGTCCTCGATCGGTTCGAGGCGGACGGCTACGTGCATCTCGAAGGAGTCGTGCCAGAGGCGCTCGTGGACGTGGCGAGGCGCGCCATCAACAAGGACCTTGGTAGCTCTCTCAAGGGCAGGGATGGGCTCCGCGGAGCAAAGTCCGGGCTCGAGTTGAGTCCCGAGGTCACCGACGTGTTCAATCGGAGTCTCTTGCCCTGGATCCTCGAGCACCTGCTGGGCGGCCCCCGGCCTCGGTCGGGCGGCGCTCAGGTCGCTCTCCGCTTTCCTGGCGACTTTTGCAAGGCAGGGACGTTTGAGCCTCCTCCTGCGCAACTGCACGCGAGCTACTGGCACATTGACGGCCTAGCAACGCGTGACAATCCCGAGCAGAGCCATTTCGGGACCATTCACAACTTCAGCGTCCTGTGCGGCGTCCTGCTTGCTGACGTGCCGAATCCGAATGGTGGCGAGCTCATGGCCTTCCCGGGCTCGCATGCGGCGCTCGCCTCCCATTTTCGCACGCACGGCCTGCAGCGCCTCTACGAGCTCGGCACCCTCGGGCTGCCCAACGGCCCGCAGACCGCTCGAATCTTCCCTCGGCCACCCCATCACTGCGTCGGCCGAAAAGGGGATGTCTTTCTCCTCAACTACCTGACGGCCCACACGATCGCGCCCAATGCGAGTGCGGACGTGCGCTACGCCCTGTACTTCCGCATCCACTCGGCGGCCTTTGGACCAACCCCATGGAAGACGCACCGGCCGGAGCCCATGCTCGATCCCTGGTGCGACTGGGCGTTTGTGCTCGCACGGCGCGAGCAGGCGCAGCGCGCTAGTGCTAGAGGTTCGGTGTCACCTCCTCCTCCACCACCACCTCAATCATCGCGAGCACCACCGCCGCCACCATCATCACGAGCACCACCACCGCCGCCGCCGCCGCCGCCGTCCTTACGACCAGCTCCTCCTCCTCCGCCGCCGCCGCCGCCGCGAGAGGCGCCTTCGGGGTCGCGGCCGGCGGCGGTCGCAGCTGCGGCGACGGTGGCTGGCACTGCTGGCGATGCGCATGACTTCGAGTCGGAGCTTGCCCTCGCCCTGGAAGTTAGCCGTATGATGACTCCATCCGGGACCGATCAAGGGGATCACCTCTCTGTCACGAATTACGACTCGCTGATCCCCAATTATGATGAGGCCCAGCTCGCGCTCGCAATCGAGCGCAGCCGGCACGACATGTGACGGACCTGTGCTCCAGTCGTCAGAGAGAGAGAGACCGTGGAAGGTGACCTATTTCTGGTAGTGACTGTGAGCACAGCGCCAGAAATTGGCAAGAGCATTGCGAATCGAGCATTCGGTTCGTCGTGAATCATAGTAGTATGTGATGGGTTTTGGTTCGGGGTACCGGGGCCCGGCGCCTTGTAAGCCGGGACGGCGCCCTTTTCCTGAACTTACGTTAAATAACGACACGCATCGTGTCTCTCGTACGGGCGGGTCGTGTAAGGTGTGTGTATTCTGAGCGGGCAGTACCATCGGTTGTCGCGTCTGTCGTGTTAACGTTCACACTTCAAGATGACAGGCACGACCTTTTCAACTGTGAGTTGGTGCGGGAGCAAGCCGGAGCGTGCACGTGCAGACGCGGCGCGGGCACTCGCTGTGCATCGCGCGGCCGCCATCGAAGCCGCCAATGCTGCTCGACTCTCGAACGCGGCGGACGCCCGCTATCGTGACCTCGACTCGCACGCTCATCGGGTCTCGGACTTCGCGTATTTCGCCGCCCAACATGTCTCCGGTATCATTCTCGACAGCCAACGTGCAGCGGTTCGATCACATCGGGCTCAGAAGGCGGCCGCGGCGGCGCGGGCGGCGGCGACGCCGCGCCTCACCCCTGCGGAACGCCGGGTGCTCACGGTCCAGCGTAAGCGTCGGCGGCGGGAGGAGCAGGAGGCGGACTCGACCGTCCAGTTTCTCCTCGCTAAACGACGCCTCGATGCGTGCCCGGGAGCCACTGACATGGTCGCTCGGGCTCGCGCTGCTGCGCGCAGGTGTCGCGCGAACGTCTTGAGCCTCGACGATCGACTGCGGGCGACCCGCCGATCGGCGATCGTGGCCAGCTACTTGGCTTTGCGACGCGCTAGCCATGCGGTGCAGGAGATCGTGCTGCGTATGCGCACGGCTGCGCGCGACATGCGAAGAGGGGTGCTTGCTCGGAGACTACAAGCCCCCCCCCCTCGAATAGGGTACGAGCGGCGAGTGCGGATTCGGCTCGCGGGGCTTACGCCGCCGCGGCGCTCGCGCGTGCGGCAGCTGTGGCTGCCGCGAACAGCGGTCCTATTGGTACCTCTGCTATACATTCGGGGGAAGGGGGGCATCGGACTGGCGCAGATGCTAGTCCGGCGCTCTCCCTTCCCCCACGATTTGCCGATTAACGGCTTGTGTTCACACGAGTTCTTTGTGTTAGCACGGGCTGTGTCGGCCACACCTCCGTCCATAGTGATAGTGGCTCTCGTGCTTGGGGGTCCGGAGCGTGTGCGCGCGCGCGCGCGCGTTGTGTTGAACTGCAGCAGCGCTCCGGCTCACAGCCGTTTCACACAGAGCTGTCAAGATGAGATCTTCGTGACATACTATGGCGACCGTTCCAAGTTCGAGGACAGATTAGTCTGTCAATCAGCTTACACTGCTTGCGGGTAACACCGCAGGCCACGCTCACACAGGCGGGCACAAGCAAGCCACGCGACACGCGTCGGAGACTCGCAAATCC